>Ga0153986_1000010_pt1 | contig 53563 bp, 65 predicted proteins | sample TSGA070MetaG_FD_104724 | JGI IMG/M metagenome (GOLD analysis project Ga0153986, IMG submission 104724) | Attine ant fungus gardens microbial communities from Georgia, USA - TSGA070 MetaG | ecosystem: Host-associated > Fungi > Mycelium > Unclassified | place: USA: Georgia, Alexander Wildlife... | reverse complement strand
TGACTTCACATTAGGAAGAGTGAAATATCCAAAGGCTGGCTTAATCTTGAATTGAACAGGGATCCAGAGTCATGGGAAATGTGGCCTTCCACGGTCAACGCATATTTCAATCCCCCGGCTAACGAGGCAAGAAAAGCTTCCATGCAGGTGGACAGCTCAGTTCAATGTTCTCGTAGATTGTTTTCCCAGCTGGTATACTCCAGCCCCCTTTTTTCTACCAAGGATGGTACGTTATTTTGCTGTTCCAATCTGAACCCTAGACATGTTGTCTTAGGCCCGGATATCTCTCTTACGGTGCTTTCGGTCAAGTTGCTGCTCATGAACTGACGGTCTGTCGGATTGTTGATGTCGTCAAGATCATTGCTCACTTGGAACAATAGCATGCATTCGATTCTGCTGGGCGCTTGTACAACCAACATGGTAAACTTGAAGAATGGTGGACGGACTCCACAAGCCGAGGCTTCAAGGTTAAACAAAATTGCATTGTCAAACAGTACTCCGGTATGAGAATAATTTTCTTCATGAGAGTCTATGATCCTCAGTTGTTCTCTGTAGCTTATACTATTGCTGATGGGAAAGGGGGAAATATTCATGTTAATGTGAGCCATAGAATTTTATCTCAAATTATACGGAAGTTGGTAATTGATCGCAGGGCAATCTGTGAGCTTGATGCAGTTTCTTCTGATCTTCTGCTCATTTCTTGAAGTACATCTGGTGAGAATATTGGAGATACGGGCTTGATACAATCGTTCCGAGCGTGGAAAGCGCAATACAATATTTCTGTTGAGGCAGGTGGTGAATACCTGTTGCCTGGTTTGAATTATACTAGGTAGGCCAGAAAGGCAACTCCGACTACTTTCATCGATAACTTGTTTTTGAGGGAACAACTATTCTTCATCGCATTTGGGCGCATTTGGGCACGTACGATGAAACCAGCTGCAGCTGTGAGTAGTTTGAATTGTAATAGCTGAGGATTGATTCATGTTGCAAAGGTTCAGCGCATTCGGACTGACCCTCACTCTCCGAGCCGTTATCGAGTGGACGGAACCGTTTCAAATATACCGGAATTTGCAAGAGCATTCAATTGTCCCACAAATGCAAAGCTGAACCCTCCTCGCGAAAAGCAGTGTATCTTTTGGGGCTAGATTGTGTATTTTATTTTGTTTCTTGTTGACTGGGCAGTCATCGATATATTTATCCTCGAGATTTGATCGTGAGATCTATAGTACTCCCTTGGTACTGGGGACATCGGTACCTCCTGTTTTCTCAATGGCCTGACGAATCGCCAAGGCGAGGGCTTTGAAAGCAGATTCAGAACTGGGGGTGAAAAATTAACATCAAGCTTGTTGGGGGTTGCCGAACATACCGGTGGTGATCGTTTTCGCCTCTGAGAACATCAATGTGAAGAGTCACACCAGACGCCATGGCAAATGAGTAGAATATATGGGGTATCATCTCAGTAGAGAGGTCACCAATCTTCTCGCGCTTGAGGCCTAGGTCGGTCACACAATAAGGTCGAGAACAAATGTCAATGACGGCGCGAGAAAGGGCCTGGAAACAAGGCATGAATGGGCGAGCTGAGACAGATTACATTGGTATTAACCTCGTCCAAAGGAGCAAACCCTGTCCCATACCGCCGGATGCCACGGACTTCACCAAGGGCCTGCTTGAATGCAGTCCCCAGCGCAATAGCACTGTCCTGTGTGTGATCGTTGGACAACTAAGATGGAAATCAAGGAGCCTCGACTCATCTGCTGTATGGTGGTCATCGATCCATAGATCACCCGTGCACTTCATACTCAGAGACAAGCCACCGTGCTTGGCCAAGGCAGTGTACATCTTATGAAAATCATGGATCAATACCTGCATCCATGCAAAGAAACCATACATGGTCCAGGAATCCAATTCCGGTAGAAATGTCGATCATCTGTTTGACATTTGCGCTGGGAACACAATCCAAATCAATGAAAACCTCAATTTCGGTTTCGCTAGTTTTGCGAGAAATGGTTGCTTGACGAATGGTCATGAATGTTTCTTCGAAGGAGAGCGCAAAATCGAAAGGGTGATAGACAACAGAGGAAAATAGAGACATTGGAATTATCAGTTCAGAAACGAGTTTCTTCTAAATGCTCTTGCCCCGGTTGCCTATCCGCCCAGTCATTTTTCGTTCAGCTTGCCTCCCTTCCATCCAGACTCTTGGTTATGTTGGCCAGCGAAGATTGATCTTTAGTTTTCTCAGGAGGAACAAATCACCCTCGTCTGTCAAGTCTGGTCATATCCTTACTGAAGACAACCTATTTCACCCGTTCTCCAAATCTCCTTTTCCTCCCATATGTGCCAGAGGAGATGCTGTCAAACATCTGGCCCCTTGTCCCATATGTGCAGGCTCTCACACGCATGTTCACGCCCATACCCAAGCACAACCCCGCGCAGTCAAGTATGAGTGTCCAGACTGCGGCTGGCCTACTCATTGTTCAGAAGAACATTGGAAAGAAGACAAAGAGCATAAAATATATTGTCAACGTCTGCGAGAAGCCAATGAAGATGAGCACGATCTGCGAAGTGGAAGGAGGATGCATGAGTTCGAGTTGCCGGGTGAGTCTTCCATATTGACTAGATTTTGATTTTTTATGCTCCTTGAAAAAAAAGGTCCTCAGGGATATGAAGAAGCTATCTCCTTCGCAAACTGGGATGTCTTCTGGTACACTCGAGGGTTTAATTCCATGGACACTGAGCGGTCACGTCGACACGCGAGTAAGCTTCTCACTTACCCTATCACGATCGGAAATACCCTACACCAGTACAGCAACTTGACGTTGAAAAACCAACGGCTCACTCCAGAGGGAAGTCGATCTCTCGCAGGTGATTCCTTTCTCCGCGCAGAACTGAAGAGCGCGTGGACTGATCAAATCCGTTAGCACTCCGAAGTACACTTCACGTCGAGCCAGGTGCACCAGAAACAGAAGAGGCAGCCGTAGGCAAACCCCAAGTGCGCGTTTTTATTCTCGGAGCACGCGCTGAATCATCTCTGCCACCTCATGCTTGGGAGCAATTGACCATGCTTTTCCCTTCCACCCATTTTCATCTTTTTTTTATTGGACCGCAGGTTTCATTGCCCAAACCTCCAAAAAATGGGGCGCCTAAAACATTCACGACCACTTCAGATACAACAAGTAATACCAATGTACTACATGCCGATGTTGCAGGAAACAAAGAAGCCGAAGTTGAAAAGGTGGTGGAGAAAAAACCCGAATATCTACCAAATGTATACGAACCTCCTACCCCTGCACCTATTGCTCGGCTCAAACGCACACGAGACTCGCTCCAAAAGTATGGTGTTCCATCATACACTGTCCCATACACTCCTCAACTCACTATCACGGGAATGCAAACCAATTATGCTAATGTACATGCTCAATTCCAGCACACGTTGGATCCCTATAGTGACCTCTTCTTCATGTTTTCTCCTGGATTTGGGTTCCCATCCCCGGAATCTGTAGACGAGGGTGGGCAACCTCTCTTGCAAATTGCCTCCCCAACCGAATGGGGTCCTGTCCTGCCAATGCTTCTCGCAAGCAAATGCACAATTTTCGTCACCGGGTTTTCACCTACCGACGTTGAACGCGATGTTCGCTCGCTTTCTAATGCACCTCAGGTTGCTGGTGAATTTGAGTGGGTTATCACACCTGGTCCCAATTCCTTTCGGAGTGAAAAATGGGAGATTGCGGATTTCGATCCACGCGTAATGGTCAAAACCAATTGGGGCGTCTGGGCCATTCGTGGAAAGAGTAGGGATATACAGGAACGGTCCTCAATCTTCAAGCTTTTTTCATAGTCTACTAGATTTAATACTAATCAACTTCATTTTCGCCGGATGTGCGTGCCATCCCTGATTCAAGTCGTCAAGTCGTCGAATACCAGTTGTTATCAAGATTGAGTACCGGATAAAATTGCAGAAATCTAATCCAACAGACGGCATAGCAACAAGCAATACAAGATATGATAGATACATAGATCAGTCTATGAAATAGTCACCATAAATTCTGAAATTTCATGCCCTGACTTCGGCGGAGTGAGATTTCTGCCCAACCTTGCTGGGGGGAGGGACATAGGTCTATAGCACATGTTTTCAGTGCTTCAGTATTGTAGCCGCGGAGGTCAGACTCACTCTCGCTTTGATGCCTCCAGCCAGAGGTAATCTGGTGGATCCAGACAAGTAGGCATCGACCTCGACAGCAGCGCCACGACCCTCGCTAAAACGCGATGAGCAATGACGAGATGATGATTGGAGACACGTACTTGATACCCCAAACGATTAGTGATTGACCCCGTCTGCAGTCACCTGCGGCGAAGACACCCTCAATGTTGGTCCTATATTTCTAGCAGAAGCTGATCAGTTTGAGTTGAGTACATGCTAGGTCACGATACATACCTTTGGAGGTGTCTGTATATTAGAGCGGGCATCTTGTTTAACCCCGAGTTGCTTGACAACACTGGCCTCAGGGCCCAAGAACCCGAGGGCAAGAAAGACAAGTTGAGCAGGGAAGTACTTTTCTGATCCCGGGACTTCTTCCATTTTCCAGCGACCTCCGCTATCCTTGGTCCATTCGACACGAACTAAAGATGAGAGAAATTAATGGATGTCGCTGATATCGCCGGTGTAAACTATCGCACCAGTGTTCAATCCCATGAGATCATTATTCTCGTCAACGACAAAGTCCTTGGTAGAGATACAGTACTCGCGAGGATCTAGAAATTTGTTTGCACAACCTTGACTTGGAACCGGCGGAAAGGCTCACCGTTACCAAAGTGGGCTGCGACCTCGATATGTCCATAATCGGTACGGAAAATGCTAAGCCGAATCAACATTAACCTCCAGATATCCATGGACATAGAGAAAAAAAACACACCGGGGCCATTGTGGCCAAGGATTGTCTCGTCCACGAGCAGTAGGCGGCCTGGGGAGAAGCTCAAAATTTACAACCGACTTGGCGCCATGCCGCATAGCTGTACCGATACAGTCATTGCCCGTGTCACCACCACCAATGACTATAACATCTTTGCCCTTCGCACTGATGTACGAGGCATCCTGCATTTGTGAATCCAGTAACGATTTTGTATTAAGCTAATAAAATTTACGATAAGAAACGAAACCAGGCGAAGGAATCAGACCAACCTGGAGGTACTCCATGGCAAAGTGTATACCATTAGCGTCACGATGAGGAATCTTCAAGTCACGCGGCCATGTAGCACCAGTGCAAATAACGACAGCATCGTGCTCGTTGCGGAACCTATTGACATCTACATCCACACCGACGTGGATATTAGGAACGAACGTCTGGAAGTGGTTCAGAAGTAGTTGAGCTGCGATAGCGAATATACATACAATACCCTCAGCAGTCATGAGATTGATACGTCGTTGTATGATATCTTTATCAAGTTTCATGCTAAGTATTTGTCAGAAGAGTTGAAGTATGGAAAGCGCGCGGCGCACTTACTTCGGTATGCCATACATAAGAAGGCCACCCATGCGATCGTTGCGATCATACACAGTCACTTGATGACCTGCTTTATTCAGCTGGTCTGCACATGCAAGACCAGAAGGACCAGAACCAATAACAGCTACATGTTTTCCGGTCCTGAATGCAGGTAGCTGAGGTACTATCCAGCCCATTTCAAAGCCCTGGGAATGATGATGAAACACAGTACATGATCCAAATATATATACCACACCTTATCAATGATGGCACATTCAATGCTCTTGATACCCACAGGTAGCTCGTTGATACCAAGGACACAAGCACCCTCACATGGAGCAGGGCAGACACGACCAGTAAATTCGGGAAAGTTATTGGTCATCAATAAGCGATTGAGTGCGTCCTGCCATTGTCCCTTGAAGACGAGATCATTCCATTTAGGGATTATATTAGATATAGGACAACCTGTATCAGATTGGCAGAAGGGGACGCCACAATCCATACAGCGAGCAGACTGGTACTTGAGTTCGCTTTCAGTTAAACGCACGGAAATTTCTTTCCAGTCCTTGACACGCTTACGAGGAGGGCGGTATGCTTCACCAAGCCGTTTATATTTCATAAAACCACGAGTTTTGTCGAGCTTGTCGAGACGTTTTTTAGTTGTAGTTTCATCAACAAGTGAATCTTCGACATCAACTAAAGAAGGCTCATGGCGAGATTTTTGCATCTGACTAACAATGCCCTGAGGGTGGGTCTTGTGTGTGAGAATCTCTTCAAGACTTTCAGATGCCAAATCAACCTGGCTGGCGGTCCGCGATGGGACTAGATCAATGACGTTTAAACGCTGCTTCTCTTCCTTCTCGCGAATGGCTTGCTCCTCCAACACTCGTTTGTAATCCAGCGGCATTACCCTCACGAAGAGTGGAAGGAGGTGGTGAAAGTCATGAAGAACACGGTCAGCGATCTCGGATTGCGTATAGTGACGATGATCCTCAATCAGGCCGCGCAATGCGGCGATCTCCCGAGGATCGGTGACATGCCCTAGTTCAACCATTTCTTTGTTGACTTTGGAAGCAAATGTATGAGCAGTGTCGAGGACGTATGCGATACCACCACTCATGCCAGCGGCGAAATTACGACCAGTAGAGCCCAGGATGACGACTCGACCGCCAGTCATGTACTCACAGCCGTGGTCACCACAGCCCTCAACAACAGCGTTAGCGCCTGAGTTCCGGACTGCGAAACGCTCAGCTGCAACGCCACGAATAAAAGCCTCTCCATAAGTGGCACCATACAAACAAACATTCCCGATGATAATATTCTCCTCAGCCTTGAACGTTGATTGTTTGGGAGGATATACAACAAGCCTTCCACCAGACAAACCCTTTCCAACATAGTCATTGGCATCACCCTCTAACTCGATGGTGATCCCAGGAGCAAGGAAAGCACCACAGGATTGCCCAGCTGACCCTCGCATGCGGATATGAATAGTATCTTTTGGAAGTCCTTCCTCGCCGTAGGACTTGGACACACGGTACGAGAGAGACGTTCCAAGGGCACGATCTGTATTTGTGACATCACACTCAATGTGGACAGGTAATCCCTTAGTAAGAGCAGGCTCAGCCTCGTCGATAAACTTGTTGTCGAGACGAATGTAAAGCTTGTGATCTTGCTGACGGATACGATAAGTTGCAGCGCCTGGACGCATCTGCCAGGCAGGTTTAAGGATAGCGGAGAGATCGAGATGGGCAGTCTTAGGAGTACGTAACAGTCCGTTTACCTTGAGCATATCGGCCCTACCAACCATCTCATTGATTGTACGGAAGCCGAGCTTCGCCATGATACCACGAAGCTCCTCAGCAAGGTAGTAGAAAAAGTTGATGACTTGTTCGGGTTGACCTGCGAACTTGGCCCGAAGTTGAGGATCTTGAGTAGCAATACCAACAGGGCAGGTGTTGACTGGAGCAAAGAACATGAGATATCGGATAATAATGGAAAGCCTACGAACTTACGATGACACTTCCTCATCATGATGCAGCCCATGGCAATTAATGGCGTCGTCGCAAAGCCCCATTCCTCCGCACCGAGTAAGCAAGCAATAGCGATGTCCCTACCCGTCCTAATCTGACCATCAGTTTGGACAGTGACTCGCCCACGTAGATCGTTTAGAACAAGGGTCTGATGTGTCTCGGCCAGGCCGAGTTCCCATGGCAAGCCAGCATATTTGATTCCAGTCCAGCGAGAGGCACCGGTACCTCCATCATGAGCAGATATAAGTATGTGATCTGCCTTTGCTTTGGCAACACCGCTGGCAACGATACCAACTCCGACCTCAGATACAAGTTTGACGGAAATGCGAGAGCGAGGATTTGAGCATTTCAAATCATAGATGAGCTGCTTAAGGTCCTCGATAGAATAGATATCGTGGTGAGGGGGAGGAGAAATGAGGCCAACGCCGGCAGTGGAATGGCGGGTGCGAGCGATGGAGTCAGAAACCTTGTGACCTGGAAGTTCGCCACCTTCACCTGGTTTAGCACCTTGTGCCATCTTGATTTGCAGTTCGTCGGCGTCAGCGAGATAATTAGAAGTAACACCGAAACGACCGGACGCAATCTGTTTGATAGCAGAGCGCATGGTATCACCATTAGGGAAAACTTGAGAACGTTCGGCATCTTCACCACCCTCACCGGTATTGGATTTTCCGCCAAGGCGATTCATGGCAATGGCAAGGGTAGAATGAGCTTCCATGGAGATAGAGCCATAAGACATAGCACCCGTGACAAAGCGACGGACAATTTCATTCCAAGGCTCAACCTGCTCAATGGGAATGGGAGTTGCATTCTCGTAGCGGAACTCGAGTAAACCACGTAGATGGACTCTCTTAGTCTGTTCATTCGCATTTTGGGAGTAAGAATCGTAAGCTGATTGATTCTTCTCACGAACAGCATCTTGAAGGTTGGCGAGGCCAGAGGGGTCGTTGATGTGAGCCTCACCGCCATCACGCCAGTGATATTCACCTGACTCTGGCATACCCGGTGGCAGAACAGTTTCACGACTAGGCCATCCACGTTCGTGTAGCTCAAAGGCATCCATGGCCAGCAGATCGAATGTGGCTCCCTGAATGCGACTTGCTGAACCGACAAAGCATTTCTCGACAACTTCGTTGTGCAAACCCAAAATCTCAAAAATCTGAGCTCCTTTGTAAGATTGCAGGGTGGAAATACCCATTTTCGACATGACTTTGAGGATACCATTGTCTACAGACTTGCGGTAATTGTCAAGGAGCTTTTCCACGGGAACATCAGACTTGATGCTAGGTTTAAATAATCAATGCGTCGATCACCACGACTAGAAATTAGATACGTACAGTCCTTCACGAGCAACTTTGTGGATGGTCTCCATTAAAAGCCAAGGACAGATAGCATCGGCTCCGTACCCGACGAGGACACAAAGGTGGTGGACCTCGCGGGCTTCAGCAGTTTCGACCATTAGGGCAACCTTGGCACGTTTCTTTTGGGACGTAAGATGATGGTGAACCCCGCTACAAGCAATCAAGGTCGACAACGGCACACGGTCTGATCCGGTAGCTCGATCACTGAGAATAATGACTTTGACGCCATCCTCAATAGCTTGAGTTGCTTCGCTACAAACGCGCTCCAAGGCAAGCTGATAGCCAGGAAGACCCTCAGCCTTAGGGAAGGTGATATCAATTGTACAAGAAGGCCATGTGGTGTATGCTGATTTCAGGTTCTTCATGGCATTCATCTCTTCGATAGAAATGACAGGAGATGGAAGGAGAATACGATGACATTGCTCCGGCTTCATATCAAGCAAGTTGCCCTCCGGACCGACATAAGCCTCAAGAGACATGACAATATTTTCACGGATAGGATCAATGGGAGGATTGGTGACCTGTGCGAATAGTTGGCGGAAGTAATCGTAGATGAGACGGGATTGGGTGGCCATGCAAGCTAGTGGAGCATCATTTCCCATGGACCCAAGAGCCTCCTTGCCGTCATTTACCATAGGAAGCAAAAGCAGATGAAGCTGTTCCAAAGTAAAGCCGAAGGCAAGTAACCTTGGATCAGTACTCAGAGAAGAGTTGTCGAGAACAGGTTGAAGCTGGACGTTGCTGCGCTTAACTCGTTTAATGATGTTGGAGACATGAAGAAGATTAGATTCAACCCAAGATGTAAAGTTCTGCTTGGAAGCAGTGTTGTGCTTGAGTTCCTTGTCATCAACAACACGGCCTTCGAGGGTGTCCACAAGAAGCATGCGACCCGGTTTGAGACGGCCTTTTTGTACAACCTTCTCTGGAGCGATGTAGATGGCACCAACTTCAGAAGCGCACACCATGATGTCTTCATTTGTGATAATGAAACGGCATGGACGAAGTCCATTACGGTCGAGGTTCGCACCGCAATAACGGCCATCGCTAAAGGTAAAAAGTGCGGGTCCATCCCATGGTTCTTGTAAACATGCTGCCCAGTTGTAGAAAGCCCTCTTCTCTGGCTCCATGTGTTCGTTGTCCTGCCATGCTTCAGGAATCATCATCATAATCGCTTCGGGTAATGTAACAACGCCATTGACAACCAAAAGTTCCAAAACATTATCAAAAGCGGCGGAATCAGAACCGCCGGTTTCAATGATAGGATACAATAGATCAAGCTGATCGCCAAAATGCTGAGATGATAAGACACCCTCGCGAGCACGCATCCAGTTCTTGTTGCCCCGAAGAGTATTGATCTCACCTGGGTATCTATCAAATATCCGGATTTCAGATTACCACCAAAGACATACCATTATGTGCGGCCCATCTCATGGGCTGAGCACGATCCCAGCTCGGGAATGTATTAGTAGAAAAACGAGAGTGTACCAGAGTGAAGTGCGATCGGTATAGAACATGATTCAAATCGTGGTAGTAATTATACACTTGGGGGGGTGAAAGCTGACCCTTGTAAACGATGTTCTTGGATGCCAAAGAACAGACATAGAATCCTTTAGAAAGACCACTAACCGAGGCAAGGGAATTGAGCCCAAAAGGTTAGCGAAAAATGGATGGACGAACATGCTGTGTGTTGCGCGCTTACGAAGGACATAAAGTTGCCGCTCAAAGTGACGGGCATCGATAGGCCCGTTCTGGCACAAATTTCCTTCACCGTAATGGCTACGAAGTACGACGAAAGGTTGAAGAATTATAGGTTCTCTGCTACTGGCCGCAGGACCAAGGATAGTACCATCAGTAGGGACCTCACGCCAACCAAGGACACGGAGACCAAGATTCTGTGCAATTTTGGTGAAAATTCCCTGCTGGTTTTGCAATTGAATGGGATCGTTTTTTTTAAAAAAAATGTTTCCGACAGCGTACTCTCCAAGCTCTGGAAGGAAGCAGCCGATGTCCATCTCTGCTTCACGCTTGAAAAATTCATGGGGGATGCCCGTCATGACCCCTGCGCCATCACCATCACGGCTATCAGCACCAGTTGCACCTCTGTGAGTCATTGCACATAGAAGCTGACGAGCGTCGGACACGATCTTGTGGTTTCGTTCTCCTTTGATATGACAGATGAAACCGACACCGCAGGAGTCTTTTTCATATTCATTGTTGTAGAGTCCCTGGTTGGCCGGAAGAGTGGCAGCCCAGGAATTTTCATCGCGTTTTACTGCGTTAAATCCGTTGATAGTCTTATCAGAAACGGTTTCAGACACAAGTGGGAGCTCAGAGAAGGCGAGTTCATGAAGGGAGGTACCGGCCATGGACTAATAGGACGGCAAAATAAGATTGGGATGCGGTAGGAAGGGATGAAATTTCGTCCGAATTGGGCAAGGGCAGAGAACGGAGGAGTCAGGAAATTGTCTTATCAGTTCCGGCTACATCACCGATTGCCGCAACTCGGTCAATAGCCATCTCGAAACGTCCCATCCTGATTCCTTCCGAGCTCTTGTCTCATTCAACAATTTTACCAGCCTAATATGCCTAAATTAATCTGACTTGACAGTAGCCTTTTCTTCTTGACCTATACTCATCACCGGGAACCTCCGTTACCGGTAATAGTCTTCCGTCGCGTATGAGATAAGTATGAGATAAGATGAGATAAGAGATTCCACCAACCAAGTTTGAGCAATTAATCATGCGATTTTCTGTAGTAGGAAAAATGTAGAACGCCCGGCAACGGTGACTAAAAAGGTTCCTTCACATTGACTGGGCTCTCCTCTCGTGCTACAACACTGCGTCCAAATTTAGTTTATCTGGAGACCTGAAAGGCAGGCTATCTATCAGGGTTCACTTATCCAGCGACACTCTGTTGTTTCAGTTCGTACGAATGAAAAAAAACACTTGAGAAATCTCAGAGAAATAAATTCGAGCCATGGATTCAGGAAACCTTCTGAATATATGTCTTTTCTGACTAATGGTTTGGAGCGACGAATTTGGCTTCAGGAATTGATTAGATTATTGATCGATTCATGAAATTGTATGAAACATTGTATAAATGCGTGAAACGTAAAGGAGTTGCATGTGAAGCAGTGGATCTCGGCACCACAAGTAATCTTGGATTTCCGTCTTAATACCAGGTGCATAAGGAGTTACTTTCTCCGGTCGTGGAATTTTTATCGCCCAGTTTCGAAGTCTCATTTTCCAACGCAGTACTGTGTAAGCGTAGTCAGGCCTAGAATTCAAAAGTCCGCATTGGCGGAATTACTACCGAGTATCGCTTGACCAGGCTCAAATCGGACTTCGAGCTTGGTTTGGACACAAGAATCCACGCATTTCACCGGAGATAGTCACCGTAATAACACTCAAACACTCAGAAGTCTCTGGTGGAAGAAGACACCTCAGTCCACATCTTTTCCGGCTGTTGATCAGATTGTCGATCTCCCCCTCTGAGGTCTGAATCATCACAGCTATTTCGAGGATCGTGAGATCTGATGTCGGATCATATTCTCAAAAAAAAGTTCGAGTCCAACGTTCAATTTGCTTTCGATTTTGGGTTTAATTTATTATGATAATAATTTAGCCCGCACCATCATGTAAGGCACAGCAGACGGCAGCTTGAGATGATGAGTTCTGAACAGACAAATTCATAAGTACAATGGAGAACTAACCTTTGTGATGTCCATTATACTGCCTCACAGTCTCACCAGAAGTCATCTCCCAGAGTCTTGCAGTGTGGTCAGATGATGCTGTAGGAGTTCAGTAGATGCATTTCAAACGGCCTGAATCAATTACCTGTGACCAAATATGCTGAGTCTGCACTGAATGCACAGTCCCATACCCATCTTTGATGGCCAATCAATGTCTTGTCCAGTCTAAATTCATAGTTTCTGTGAAGCGTCCAGATTTTGACGGTTGTATCCGCAGAACAGGTAGCAAGATATCTAGTTATGATAAGCGACGGATCTTTCACGAACCAAATCAAGTGGACCTTGCATCGGGGCTCAACAGGCAACGCGTCAGATATTTCGTATGTGCCAGGAAACGAGTCACTGCTTGATACCGAGGAAGGCCTGTATGTTCATCATTGATTCTCCAGACATAACATTGTCCCTGGAAGCCAATATTAGGTCAATGACAAGCGGGACGCCATAAACATCTCACTCTATTGTTACCGGCCACGAGGCATAAGCCATCAGAGGCGAGGGTTACGGAACGTATTGGTACATCAGCTGCAGGGGTCTTTGATCTCACGAGAATAATCAGCTCATCCTCAACGGACCGCGGCAAAAAGAGGCCTCACCAGTTCATGTGAACAGATGTTATCTGACAGATCCCATTGTTTGATGCTGCCCGCCTGATCGCAAGAAATTAGCTCCCCTTGGTTGGGATGTATCACGACATCGTTGACTCGTGTCAAAATGTTATTGAGAATTGGTGGAACCACTGAATTCAGCCAAACACACCTGGTGCCCCATTATCATAGATCCGGTGTACCGATGAGCTGCTGTGATGCGTAGCATCATCTAATTAGAGTACTCCCAATCCCCTCTGAATTGAGTTAACGCACCGCAAATCCCAAATTCGTATCGTCCCATCTTCGCTACCAGTGACTAACCATTTCCCCTCGTTATGAAAAGAAACCGCGGTGACATTCATGGTGTGTCCTTCCAAGGTTACGAGCTAACACGAAGACGTATCAAGGAAGAAAGACTATCCGAAACAAAACATTACCTACGTGTTCATTTGCTGTGCTTGCTATCTCGTAGATATTCACTTTCTTGTGTATAGCAGCAGCAAGGAGTCGTTTGCTGGTCAAATGCTTAGCTCAAATCAACAGATCGACAAAGAAGTTACTCAGGGGATATTGCAAGCCTGTTCACTTGCTATTTGGAAGAGTGGATTATCGTACAACCTCAGAGATAGTCAATTCTTACGCCAGATTCACCAGAACGTGCAATAGTTCTGGAACATATACCACTCCAAGCCTCCCAAAACCTGATCTCGTGGTCATAAGACCCTGTTACCAGAATCACAGACATATCCTGTCGAGAGTTGTTTGTTTTTTGTGCATGTGCATGAGATGGGGTAGGCATTACAGGATCCAGCTGAACGAATCGAGGTGGTGGTTTGAGGGACAAATCCGTCCTAAGGTCACATTATCACCTAAGGCTAAAGGTGATGCTGATCATAAATATAATTCAACTATTTAATTGATCGTATCTCGTATTCAAGTTCAATGAGACTCGAATTTTTTACCCTGAAAATTTGTTGCGCAGAACACTCAAGCATTTGTACCGCGTACCCTACTCGAAATGATGTAAGTTATTCACGAATATACTTCGCTCGTTTTATAGTTTATGTGCGTGAGTCCCATTGCATCTCGAAGCACTGGATTGAAGACCACAGCGACAAGCTACGTGTACACTCGCGGTTTCCGAGGATCAACGGAGCGCCCTTTACCACAATCAAGGACTTAAATATTGACGATCTGCATGAAAGGGCATATGCCAATGCAGATACAGGCGCCTGAAAAAATACTCCTTGAGCTGGGGCCAACTGTGATGTGTTGGTTCCGTAGGTATGTGAACTGACGCGTGCCTTGAGGATCCCCTTTCCCGATGCGATCACTTATTTCCGATTCCGCGACGATCGATTTAGTATGAAGCAATGTTCTCTGGGTATTCCCTTCCCTAAGGTTAATGTAGGACAACTAGACAGCTGCATCTTACTTCCATTGTCTATAATCTATAGTTGTGTCCAGCCCCGAAACTTCGAATTGGGAAAATGGGTTCGTGTTCACGATTGCTCGTGTACCTATCACCGAAGGGAACCTTTGACTACTGGCCCTTGACTAGCACAAGTATTTGATTCAGTTTGCATATATAGCCAAGAGAGCGAGACCATCGACCTCGTTCCCCTCCTAGCCCCTCTCCCCCGCTATTTGGGCTATGAACGCGTTCCAGGTTTGTTCTTATTGTCTTCCCCAATCGTTTTCGCCTGAATGAAGCAAAAAGGCTGGCACTCGTGTTTATTGGTGGCTGTCCAACGGTCAAACCTGTTATGGGACCGTTGAGAGCTCCAGCTTCCTAGAGGATGTGAGCTTCAGTACTTTCAGTAGCTGCGATGGCCTAATCTGACCTACTATTCAGGGTACACAGATTTTGACTATTCGCGAAGACAGTGGCAAAGAAGTCTCATTACCGTGCGTGTTGGCACATCCTGTCAATACAAGAAGCTAACCTGATCATTACACCCACAGGAGCGTCGGCGTCAACAAGATTTCATGAAGCATTTCCATACGCGCCGTGTAATTCCCGTCATTTGTTACCATATGAAGCTTTGATGTTGTGCTCTTTCAAATGGCATCCTGCGGCTGGTAATCTAGATCATTTAGATTTTTGTTTCTCTTCGGGACAATCTTGCTTCTGGTGTTTACTATTTATTAGATGATATCATTCAGTACATTGAACTGTTGATCGAAGAACAGCCTGGTTTGCACCCCATTTAGCCTCGTGGCACTGAACTGCGATGAGCTCGCCAAGTATGTGGAAAAGCTTCTTCGGGAAGATCGACCATTTCGAGTCCGACAATGCTTCTCACCAGCAAATCACAGGATCGAATTATTGTGGAAGCTATCTTTGGAAAGGGCCATTTCCGAGAATCCCTTTACATTCCAATGTTTTCTGTACCGACCAATTCAGATGCTCCTTTCCAAATCTGGATGATGGAACACAGGGACTGACAAAACGATGAACATGATAAATGAAAGAATAGCCAGATCAGGTACAGATGAATCTTTTCTGTTACAGAGGTGCCTGATATCTGACTGCAAGTTTGAAATCTAAGTCGTCAAGCGAGAAATTTTTGGATGGAAAATATTTCCTTCGCAGACCATAAGGCAGATAATACTATTCGTCGAGTGTCATGGCCACACCAGGAGGATAGGAAATTTTCTTGTCTCCGCTCTGAATATGTTTTACCCGCGGTGATCATTTTTGATTCGGCACCGGTCACGACCCCATGGCTGCTGCCGGAAGATCCTTCATCCCAAAACATGTAGTGAATTCAACCGAGTCAAAAACATGTTCACTTACTCGGACCATGATGCTGAGGCGTTGGCCACTCTCGCAGTCAGGTGTATGAACGATTGAATGCCGATGAGTATAGCGGACGTTGCCACTACAAAAGCCTGAGAAGTAGATGCCAGGAATCGTGGGAAGAATACCTCTGTAGATACACGCTTCCGGAAGGTAGCAAGAGCTCGGATAAAGCATTGTCTCTGGATTCCAACCGAAGAAGCCTCAGGGCACCAAGGCTTACACCGAGAATCCACGAACCACTGGCATCAGTATTATCGATGTGAGGTAATATAAAGCCGCGGGAAGCCAGATGAAGAAGGTGAATCTGAATATTTTGACTCGGACATAGGTCGTACAAGCGTTTCAAGACACTTGTAAGTCCCGCAAATTCATTCTCTGGCCACGATGTTAGATGCATCTCACGATAATCACGGATAACGCCGTCATAGTGCCCCTAAAGTCCATTTAGAAATCAGGACCTAAGCTGGACATTGCGTACCTCTTGGAATTCATAGTACTCATCGGGTAAGAAGGTGTTTTGTATCTCGGTCGGCTCCGGACGATCCATGGGTGATGTCTTCAGGTACATCCTCCTTCGTTTACGGCTTTTCATACTTTCAGAGTTGTCGAGCTTGTACAGAGATGCCTGTAAGAGGATTTTCTGCTCGTCAACATCGAAGTAAGTAGGCCAAAATTGTACACCCTGAGGAAAGTGATTCGAAGACGTTGAAGCAAGACATGCTCGAGGGAGAGGAAAAGGAGATGAAAAGAATGGAAGCCTCCTTTGTAGACCTTTTCTCGTAGTAGAAACTGCAATGCGGCTCGTCATATTTAGTGAAGGGACCTAATCCAAGAAACACAGCCACCTGTTAGCCAAAAACAGTACCTCGCGGCCCGAACCGATCCGGACCTTGTGCTTTTATGACATGTTCACTGACATGTTCACTGTTCTACAAGATGAAGAAACAGATAAGAGTGTGTGTATCTATATCAGCCAATTTTAAGCTCACGATTGCTGCAGAAGAACAGAATCCAGGTCTCCAGGCCGCTATAGCTCGTACTGCGACACGAGGAATAGCCTTGTATTTTTCTCGACCAGTCCGGTTATTTCGACCGTCAAAAAGTCGGTATACATATTCCCTTTCTTCAGATTTTGAACCGAAAATTTCAAGTCAGCGGCTGGCAGTCTTTGAGAAGTCTGGCCGAGCACCAAGGGGCTATTTATGATCACAAGTTTCTGCTGTCAGTAATCAAACTCCAAGGTGTAGGTTAGCATTCGATGGTGCAAGCTCTAGCTGAACTCCAGTCCAAGTTCAGTGTTTTCAGTAAACATTTTCTACCCCCTATGGTTGTTAATGCTATGCTCGGGACTATCCTATGGACAGCCTATGCCGAGGCCTATTTGATCATCGAGCCCAATATGCGAAATCATCCAACCATGTGCGCTGCATTATCTGGGGGTGTTGCTGGGGGTGTTCAGGCATTAATCGCGGCCCCTGCTGAGAATGCCCGCCTCATGATCGAGGGGGGGACTTCGGGCCAGTCTTGGATACAAGCTTGGAGATCCTTGGTGCAGAGTAATCCTACAGTCCAAAGACAAAGCCGTGCGGACCAGCTGCAGGATGCTCGAAACTTCCGCAAGTGGATGCGAGAAGTGAAGGAAATGGCAGGTCGCGGGTGGACTGGGTGGGGTTGGGGTTGTGCAAAGGATATCTGTGGTGGGTGCATTAGCAAGGTGTGATGACAGTTTTCTTCAAGTCACAGTTTTCGCCCCTTCAGCATTTTCAGCATTCTTCGCTATTTTTGAAATAACGAGAAAAGTTGGTCAGGTTGTCAAATCATACTCTGGAGATTTCATAGCCTATGTTGACAAGTCAAAGCCCCATAATTCCTTGAGCCAGCACTTGCCTCGCATCCTGAATAGTGCTATACTTGTGTCTGGAGGTGTGCGTTCTCGTTCAAACCTCTATCATCATTGAATAACAAGTTCCCATATTCAGGTTATAGCAGGTCTTGCTTATGAGATTCTCTGTCGGCCTTGGGACAAGGCCAGATGCCTGATCCACTTGGCTCGTTTTGAGTCTCAGGATCCTCGACTTCTAAAGCCCATCTGTCATGCTGTTCGCACTGAAGGAGTCATGTCTTTCTTCCGTGATTCATCCTATGAAGCACAAATTAACACTGGCATCAGATCGAAGGCAGTCAGAGTTGTTCGGACTCTGGGTCGTGTTGGACCTTGGGGAATGGGATTTCTTGTATGGGAATTGTATGGTCCAGGTTTATCTTGATTAGTTGCCACCATGACAGTGAACTTGAACTACGAATGCTAAGAATATTCTTAAGAATATTCTTAGCATATCCGGAGCATATTACATAATAGACGAAAGAATTTAATTTAGTGGAAACTGATCAGAACCAGATCATCTAATTATCATCCAATTACTAGCAAACACACTTTGACATACGCTGACATACACACGATGCCGTGTTGTTCTCGTGGAGGTTGCAAGACTGAGTACATTAATGGTTCGAATGACAAATGTATCCATCATCCAGGCGCACCGGTCAGCCACACATCCCACCCCTCAACTGAAATCGATTTCACACCACGAATGCTAGGTTTTTCACGAGGGACTTAAGTCGTGGTCGTGTTGCTCTAATATGAACAAGCCCGTCCTCAGCTTTGACGATTTTCTGAGCATCCCTGTGTGCCCGTATCTCATCTCATCTGAAATTATGTATTGATCCAAAAGCTAGGGGTGTACTGAAGTCGACGGTCATGATTCTGAAGTTCCAAAGGCACCCAAACAGAAGACCCCTGTTACATTCCCTGTCACTGAATTATCTACAGAAGGACGAAAAGAAACATTCTCGCATTCCACAAAAACACTTGCACAAGCTGATTCCAAGTTACTTAAACCAGTACCGGTCGTTGAAGAGGAGGATGACCCTTCCGTGCCAGTAGCTTTTGGGACATTGTGCAAAAGGAAAGGATGTAGTCTTCTCTTTGTAAGTGACGAAGAGAACAGGAAGGGGGATGGACCGGGAACCAAATGCATCTACCATCCTGCCCCTGTATGTGATGAATTCAAAGTTGCTGACCAGAAATTAAATCTATCCGCGCAGCCAATCTTCAGAGAGGGTAGTAAGGTAACTATTGTACTATTTGTGTGGTCTTGAGTCGACTCATCTGGACCTCCTCTAGGGGTACCTCTGTTGCAAACGCCGTGTCCTGGAATTCGACGAGTTCTTGAAGATTCAGGGCTGTAAAACGGGTCGTCACGTTTTCGCTCCACGAGGTGCAGCATTGTCTGCAGTTGTAAGAATCAATGCTACTCGAACTATGTAATCACTCAAACTCGCCAAGACAGAAGAGATCGTTGACTGTCGCATAGATCACTACCAAACGATGGATAAGGTGTTCGTTTCAGTATTCGCCAGGCATGCGGACAGGGAACGCAGTGCCATCAAGTTCGATTCACCAGAACAGGTTCAGCAGCTTATTTCAGTGATTCGACGTACAAAATAAGCCTCATATGCTCGTCAGGTTACACTCGATATTCATCTACCAGGATCGAAACGCTTTTCGCGCGTGTTGAACCTTTTCGGACCCATTGATCCAGCGAAGAGCACATTCCTCTATTTCAATACTAAGGTATCAGCTTTCTCTGACTACCGGCCTCTTGCTAAAGTCTATATACTGCAGGTCGAACTTCAGCTTCACAAATCAGATAACCGCAGCTGGGTCCTTCTAGAAAAAACAACCCGCGATCTCAGCGGCATTACCTATACGTTTGGTGTCGGCGGGAGGACTGGAACAGTTGGAGGGAAAGAGCTTCAGCTGGATACAGCCAATCAAACTCGCACTCATTAAAAGGTCTATAGTCTAGAATCAATCCAGTGTGTCCAATCTTATATGACCCCTGGTTTCTCTATCGTCCGATACATCTGAATTAAGTCACCTTCACGGAGATCTTCGAAACTTAGGAAACCCAAACCACATTCCAGGCCTTTGCGAACTTCGGTGACATCTCTCTTGAGGATACGCATAGTATCCAATGACCCTGAAAATGGTACTTCATGCAAGGGCACAACACCTGTGAGAAAGAACGTACCTTCATGAATGACTGAGCCATCTCTGACAATTCGCGCACGGTCAACCCTTTCGATTATCCCATTAACCACACGGCAACCCGCGATCTTCTTCACTTGCTTTGTCTTCAGTTGTATGTCAAATATCTGGATGATTGAAGCTTCCCCTGTCACTTTATTTTCTTTGATTGTTGGAAGAAGAGCGATTACTCTTTGGCGAACATCCTCCATTAACCGGTAGATAATGGGCGATGTAGTTACTGGAACCAAATTCTGCGCCGCCAGAATTTCCACTGAACGAGGAACTGAGACAGAAAAGGCAACAATAGTTGCTGAGAGAACGAACATTTTTTCAGTTATAAGGAAAAACGTTTGTCTGAACCATACCATCGATGGCCTTTGCCATAAGCACATCGGATTCCGTCACATCCCCAACATTGGAAGACACAACTCTGGTCATGACCTTTTTATTCCCTATGCCTTGAAGTGCTCCTTCAACAGCCTCTGCGCTTCCGCTCACGTCTGCTTTGATGATCAATTTCAATTCTTTGGGTCCATTGAGTTCGGTCGGCGTTGATGTCAGCAGCTTTTGAGGGTCGACAGCCTCTGTCTGCTTGCGCTCCCGTTCTTCCTTTCGTGTTGCGTTGATGTTATCAATGTCAGCTAGTGATGCAGCAATTTCTGCTTTTCGCAGTCGATTTGCCAATGCCTTTTTTACGTCAGACTCCTTACCGTCAAGTACCTCATCCCCTGCTTTGGGCAGCGTCTTCCAGCCTACGACAGTAACGGCCGTACCGGGGTAGGCAACTTTGACAGTATTGCCGGAGGAATCGGTCATGGCACGGACTTTGGCATGGCTAGTGCCGCTCAAAAGATGTGAACCCAATTTCAGACATCCTCTCAGGACTAAAACAGTGGCTACGGATCTGTATTTTATAAGCCTCTATGTCTATATTCTGAACATCAGTCTACTCACCCGAGGCCCTTCATCACTCTAGACTCAAGCACGTACCCATGCACAGGGCCTTCTTTCTCGGCACGTAAATCTTGAAGCTCTGCCATAGCAGATAAAACTTCAACAAGGTCTGGTAAGCCCTGTCCTGTCAGGCCAGATACTTCAACAGATGGTATGTCACCACCAAAACACTCAAGGTGGACTCCTTCAGCCATTAATGACAGTTTTACAGCTTCCTGCTCAAGGTTATTCGATTGTCTACCAAGAAGAGTATGAGGTCACTCACGACATCGGCTTCCGGCTTGTCGACTTTATTCATTGCAACGACAAGGCCAACTTTACCGGCATCTTCTTTGAGAAGACTGATGACTTCTTTGGTTTGAGGCATAATTCCGTCGTTGGCTGCTACAACTAAAACTACAAGGTCTGTAACTCCGGCACCTCGTGCCCTCATGGCAGAAAATGCAGCGTGGCCAGGGGTGTCAAGAAATGTGATGGTCTGTTTTCCCTGCGAAGAATTGACTGGAACAGAAAAGGCTCCGATATGTTGTGTGATGCCCCCTGCTTCACCTTTTGCAACAGCAGAAGATCGGAGAGTGTCAAGTAGTGTTGTTTTCCCATGGTCGACATGTCCCATGATCGTCACAATAGGGGGACGGGATGGCAAGGTGGAAAGTTCAGGACCTACAGCACTACAAGGAGTGAGAAGCGTGATCAACTCCCATAATTGGGGACGCACGGTGGATACAAGTCAAACGCAGCTTCATCATTGACTACGGGATTGCACCCCATTTCCTCAGCCAGCAGGACAGCATAGTCAGAAGTAAGAACTAGTGTCGTTTGGAAATGAGTTCATATCCGACTGAGCAAATTACACACCGTGATCGTGACCAGATTCTTCGGACATCCCAGCTTCCACCATTTTTTTCCTGAGGTGGTCTATAAATTGTTGAGTGAGGAGGAACAGTGTGTAGAGAGAGACCTCGACGCACTATATTTGACATCAAGAATCCTTGCCAATGTCCCCACAGTCACCACAGACGGTATATAGACATCCATTCGTGGTTTTTCCTTCATACTTGGTAGCTGTATTTTTGGTTGTCGCGTTGGTTTGGTCTGCACGACTTTCTTCTTATAATCTTGTTCTTCACAATGAAGCTTCTGTACGACGGAGCCTCGCGTTTTGTATTGGGCCGATCGAGAGCGATTTATCCGTGAACGATCCTTCAATTGGACATCATCCTCTGAGACGCCATCAAACTCCAGGTACTCATCGCTCAACTCCATTACCTGTTGCTCGTCATGCTCCCGCATCATGACCTCCGTCTGTGCAGGAACCTCGGAGATTAATGCGGGCGAGATATTTTTGTCTGAAGACTGAGGTGATTGCTTGAAATCTAGTCTCGGTCGGTTTTTTTGCTTCTGATTCAAATTCGGAGAAGACTTGAGTTGCAGAGACGAGGGAGACCATTTTGCTTGAGACTGGTGAGGTCGGGTAGAACGAGCGTCTCGCGACGTTTCTAGAGTAAATGTAGATGTGGCGAAGTAGAGACAAATCATGACGAACGTCGCTCAAAAGTATGAGGCGGGGCATCCCTGCCTTCTGGCCTAGTCCTTGATTTGGCCGAGGGTTTTCGCTGGTCAAAGGTACCTCGAATGTTATCCGAGAATTTTGGTGCTACAGGGCGTTGTGGGTTGTATTTTGTCTGACTGGAAGCCTATCAGCAGGATTTGTATGAACAATACATCAATTGGCATAACCAGCACACCTTGGCTGCAGAAACCACCTTGGCTGCAGTGGCCACCAAGCGGGACGGATTATGTGAACAGCGTAACAAAGAAAGCAGAGACCTATGCCGGTGCATTGCGACAATTGGAATATAGCTGATAACCCACAATATTGATGGGGGTATCACAGGAGGATTGGAATCGTTGCCAGATGAGATCATTTTGTTCCGTCACGCCGTCTGATCCGCCAACGGCACGTAGACAACATGTTTTTCCATACACCATATGGCATTGTTCGGCACAAAACCATTATTTTAAACTCTTTCCATTGTGTTCAACCGCACTGCCAGACACCGAAATCTGGAGTTTTCCGTCAACCTCGTTGCTCATATACTTTGAGTCGTTTTCCTCGCAAGCGACCTGTAGGTCCTGGAAGGAGTCGTAAAATCCTCAAGCCTAAAATTTCTCCCTCGAAGAAGGATCCTTCCCAGGATGGCTATCAGGACACTGATATACCTTCAGCCAAAGAACTACCCGTGTGGTATACTTCACAACATCCATCTGTCAGTAATGCAGAGGAAGGACTTCAAAGATTGTTGATGCAAAACGAAACCTTGATCATTGAAAGGTGCTGGAATGCTCTGCAAACTCTTATCAAAATCTCATCGTTTCTAAGGCAGCTCGAAATGTTAAACATATTTGTCGGATTCGAACAGTGCAACAAGTACACAATCAGTGCGAGTCTTATTGTTGTGGTCTGGGCCAGGGTTAATCTTTCTAAATTTCGTAGGTAACGAGCAAGGGAAAACATTGGGCTTCATTGCTGAGGAGGATCGAGGCTTTCTCGGCATTGTCACTCGACAAATGTTTTCAACTCATAGACCTTTTAGAGCAGTGGTCCTTGACACCAGCGGGTTGCCGGTTCTATGGGTAGGACTACTGATCTTTCTTAAGCTTTCAACCTTCTCATTGTTCTGCAGTTACGACGACCCTTTGCTTGGATAAACTCACGGATGTACGTACAGCGCTCGAAGGAATGCTCAGAATACACACCTGAAGGTGATCCAATCCTTGACACGTTTGGGGAGGTTCAGCAAGTGTGGCATCCGTGGCGTCGACGTTATGATCTGTTTCTCAGGTAACGCATGGCCAAAGCCTTCTGCAATGTGGTATTGATCAGTCTGAAGAGAGAGTTCAAAACGGATATTATCATTAGCATCGGAATCCCAGCCTGAGCCTACAACCGCTGTTTTCAATCAAATAGCAAGGCTTGATTCACCTTTCCTTGCATGGGACTTCCGTTTGTTGGATGGGTGCAAACAAGATATTGCCTTTATAAGCCGTTCCTTCCGAGGATTTGGACGAGAGGTATTCTAAATTCATGGGCCTTGTTTCACCTTCTGATTCAAGGGTCTAGATTTTTACAGATACAGGTACTTTGAACAGCAGCTCGACCATTTTCCATGTGATACTGACAGCCTAATGGGACGCTACTCTATCTGCTTCAGGCCGGTAAGTCTCTCTTCGGGAGGACAGGGCTACGTTCCCCAGTCCAGTTCGAGACCCTTGAATTTAGACAAGCGCGCAGTGAGTCTACTTCCATGACCTTTTTTTCGCAGTATGATTGACATGATCCTTAGCTTTTTCTTGCCCTCGCAAGTACGTTTCTACTTCTGGACGAGCTCCCTGGCTGGCTTCTCATCACGCTGCAGTTAATATCGACTTTGACTATTTCTCTCGTCACTCAGGAATGGGAAGGTGAGTAGGTTTACTCGTGGTCGAAGGCATAGGCCTCACCTGCCTTTTGAAGTCAGGGTCTCTTCCGTTTTTCCAACTGGGAATGATTGGTTCTGGGGTGAGCCCCATCTGGACTTGCTTGTATTATGGTACCCGATGCTCGGCGGGCCGGAAGAACAATTAAGATGAACTATCTGGCTATTCAAGCAAGAAGTCGACTCAGGTTGTGCAAATGAAGAATCCCACAACAGGCTCTTCCAGGAGTCTTGGGTTCTTGTTACATGAAATCGAAGGGCCTTCTCTTGCGGAATTGGCTGTAAATCGGTAAGAATAATGGAACACTAATTAGGGCATGTTCATTCCCCTCTTTCTCCATCAGATAAACTAACAACAGCCTAAATTTTTGGTTTTCGGTCTGAAAACTACTCTCTGTATCGGATCATTAACTGCTAAGGGGTTAGGTATGCTGACCGGGATACCATGCCTGAACCGCTTTCTCGCCGGGATCCAAGTTCGAGACCATGCAGGGTTGAGATAGTTGTTCCTTGCTTGAACATACCTTTGAGTCTCCACAATGACGGAAGTTCAAGCAGCAAGGCATGAACCCAGGACATTCTGGACACCTTGGAGATTCATCGGTGGATCAACTCGGCGGGATTATCACCCATGTCAGCATGTTCAAGGCGATCGTTTGATATATGTATGCACTCGCGCGGGACGTGCTGTACACAATGAATCTTACTAAACATAGAAGTGCAACTGGATCATAAGAGAATGTTATTGACTCGAGTTCAAATCCATACTAGAAATGACCCCCCTTTATCGTAGACTCTGGTGCAAGGTTCCTCTGACTGTTTTGTCACACAACATACCATCACGTGGGACGCGCTTGTAGATTGTCACAAACTTTGTGTTCGCGTCGCAATATTCAATAGCAGCTTGTTGCTGCTGTGCAGTGATGGTCTACATTACGCCACCTGATCAAACTGCGCCAGGAAGATCTTCTTATGGAGATGCATATAACAAAATTCTGGCAGCTCATCGGCGTTCGCCTCTGACGTCGGCATCTTCAGTGGTGATGCTGGTGGCACCAGATGTCGATGCTCTCTGCGCATCCAAGATGCTTTCACGTTTATTCAGGCAAGACGATGTGATATACACAATAATACCTGTAGCTGGAGTGGAGGATTTCACAAGGATACGGAATGAGCTAATCGAAAATAATGAAGTGCGTGAGCTCGCCGAAGTCTTGGGGTGGAACCCCGTGGTTAATCTGAAAGTGTTTCAGCTGCACGCCCTGGTCATGCTTAATGTAGGTGGCTACGTCGATCTGCCGTCTCCCAACTGGTTTGGCGAATTTCGAACCAACGTCATCATTCATGTCATCGATTCTATCCGTCCGCGCAACTTATCTAGTTTATTTGGAGCTGGAGAGAATGGCGATCGAATCATTGTCTGGGACGATGGAGAGGCGGATGGGCTTGTGAATGAGAAGAAATCATGGGAAGCATTGGAGGTATGGAGCTTTTAGATTGGGTTGAGCTCCTGTTGATTCATCGCAAGTACGAACCTCTTCCTGACTCTGATGATGAATATTCAGATGATTCTCAAGACGAGGAATCTGATGGACCAGAATACGAAGGTGACTCTGTCGCTGAGGGTCCGCAAAAGCGGCAACGAGTCATGGATCCCCGAAGAACTAAACGACGGCGATTGAATGACGACGATGACGATGTACGTGTCATTATCGCTGAGAAAATTCGTTATTCTGATGATTTTATTAGCCCCCGCAGCGGATGACGCAGGAAGCATACGACCACCACGTTGCGCGGTTGAATAAATATTACCTCAGCGGTACTTGGTACGGCCAAAGCTCGTCAAGCATGATATACGCCCTTGCTACAATATTGGAAAGGGTTGATAATGATTTTCTTTGGTAGGTCATCCTGAGGCATGCAAATGACTTCTTTGTCATGTAAGTCTAGGCTCGCTATTCTTGGTCTGACATATCAGTATATCACATCACGAATAACACGAGAAGACTATGAAGCATACCATGGCCTGTATTATGATGAAGTCTCTCGACTGAATCCTCTTCCTGCTAGCTCAAATTCGGGGTCTGCATTCATTTTATCACTCAATCCAGACGACCTGAGTGTCCGTGCAACAGATGAACTTCGTTTCATGTTTTTCCGTCACTGGACTGTGTACGATGCTATGTATCACTCTAGCTATGTAGCCAGCAAACTGGGTATCTGGAAGGAGCGTGGCCGTAAACGACTGACCGGTCTTCTCGCGAAAATGGGGTAAGTAGGAACTTGCATATTTTTACCCAGCTAACATGAATCATCTAGTTTCTCACTACTTCAAACGCAACAATCGTATACTCATATGGACATGGATCTTAAACGAGCACTTGTTGATAGGTTCAACGAGACTGCGCCAGAATACGGTCTAGTGGAGCTGACTTACCCTTCTTTCGTTCGGTGTTACGGCTATCGTTCCCAACCGTTTTCTGCAGCAGATGCCATAGAAGGCATCAGTGCTCTGATAGACGTTGCCGGAGGTTTGCCCTTGGAAATTGAGGTTGAGGGTGCTCGCAATGGAGGGGAATGGTTTGGAGGTAGTAAGGTTTGGGAGACGCCTGGAGTCGAAGGCAAGAAAGGAAAGAGTGATGTTCAACTGACGGGGTCAAGTTTTTCAAGTAATGTAGAGATTCAGGATGAAGGAAAAGATGGTAAAGAAGTTGCCTGGTGGGTGAAGAATTTCTGGACGGCCTACGACGCACTATCAGAGTGAGTTTTTTAACATCTCTTCTGTGTTTCTACCACCGTAACATTTCGTTAGTTTTGAAGCGCTACGGCAGTCAACCCGGCTTTCAATGTCCCTCCATCGCTCAATAATTGAACAAGGAACCTCTATAATTGACAAGCAGGATATTCGGACGACAAGGAATCACCGAGTCGTGGTTATGACCCAAGGACCAAAACTAGAATTGTTCTCCCATCCTGGTATTCTAATGCGCTTAGCATCATGGCTCGTCGATGCCTTGAGGGATCGTGTTCCCGCAAACCAGATTACGGCGCAAAACAAACGCAAAGGTTTACCTTTTGTGGTTGCATGTCTAGACGAGCGAAAAGACGTTTACATTGTTGTTGGTATAACTGCTGCTATGGAATTTGGTGATGTCAAGAAAAAGTGGGTTCTTGAAGATCGTTGCTTTGTTCTTGGTACTAAATTCGGATTCATTATAGCCAATTTGCTATGGCTTTCGTTGAAGCTAGGGATAGGTGTAATGCGACAACTCGGCATTCATCGTTTGATACGAGTGTCATTGAAGTCCGAAAGGAACATATAAAAGCGTTCCTTGCCGCCCTTTGTGAAGGCCAGGAATGATTTTGTCATTTCTGGCCTCTTGTGTTGTTCTTGTACCACTGCTCCCCTTGTATTTTAGTTTTGAAATGTCCTTTTTCCTGACATGCATAACAGTGCACACACTCGTTGAGCAATGGTCAGTGTCACAACGTTCTTCATGCTATTCATGCGTGTGGTTCTGCCTACTTAGAAATACAAGTTAAATTGCGTATAGGTAACTGTAGTTCTTTATGTATATGTATAAACTATTAATATGTACGTGAGCGATTGCGAGGACAAACCCAGAATTCAAGATAATCCAGAAAAGAAGATGTTTAGTGAGAGGATAGACGAGAATGACACGAGTGAGGAGAAATGAACAATTGCCTTTATAAATCCAGAAATAGAGAGAGAGAAAAATAACGAATGTTGGCAAATGAAAAGGAGAGTGATAGTTATTTGTGATAACTTGATGCGCAGAGATTCATGGATACATGCGACTTTTTGCTAGAACAGAACAATGTTAGCGCAGCACATCACCAACCGTGACCCGATTCGGGGGGTCAACACTCGATGCGGAATATAAAGGGTGAGATTTCTAGGCTTGAACCTGAATCTCAAGCACTTTTCTATCATCCATCCTCCACTTCTTCTCATCTATGTCCGAACCTACTAGACCTGTATCGACACTGAAATCATCCACGTCCACACAATCATCAACTCGCTCCACATCGACGCGCACACAATCAACATCATCTTCCCAGAAACTCATCAAAACCTTTCCACATATGGCAGTGGTGGTCTTGTCAGAATTAGACTTGTTTTTCTTGAAATCCGCGTTCGCGTCCTTTTGAACTTGCTGGAAGATACTGACTTGGGGTGTTTCATTTTCGTGATCATCAACATCAGCATCACCGATGATGATTCCAGAGTCGCCTTCCTCTTCCTCTCCCTCTTCCTCTTCCTCGTCTGAGTCGTAATAACTATCTAGATCTTCGTCGTCATCAAATCCTCCCATATCTTCATCTTCGAAGTCAAAGTCATCCAGATCACGAATTGCAGGGCTTGCCAGCAGATGATTTTTGAGCTCTGCACTCCACGTAGATACGTCTGGAGGATCTGATTTTGAGCAGTCGCCCTGGCTCATTGGCGGGGCCCGTGAGATATGGACCCTAGGCTCGATTTCATTGTGATTGGCAAAGGGTTCTATGGGCGTATTCTGGATCTGATCTTGAAGATCCTGAGGAGTCGAAGATGAAGAAGTACGATAGGGGTAGCTCAGAAGGACGGCATCGGAATCAATAGCACTCTCACGGGTTTCGGCGTCCGCGATAGATCGATCTTGTTGCTCCCGCGTGCATCGCGGTTTTTCTTGGTGCCTATCGATTTCATGAGAACGAAACATGAGGAAACCCTTGATCAGTTCGTCGTTTATGCAGTAACGGCAGTGCTTAGAAGGTCCGATCCAGGCATAAATACCCCAACCGAGTAGGTTCTGTTGGCCTCGCCTGATACGGTCGCAGGAACTAGTGAACGGAGTCACGAACTTGAGGAATGAAAACTGAGAAGAGAGTGGGAACACACCTCCTACACCTCGTCAGAGGTAGCTGGACCAAAGCCCTTTCAAAGATACTCTCATGTGCCTTCCTGGCGCTGAACTTTTCGTTGACGTCCCCACCGCATGTGGGATCACGTAGAAAGTTCCAAGAGCATGATGGTGCGCTTTGTCGAGCAGGGTTGAAAAAGGAAGGCATGGCAGGAGCATAATGGTTCCTTTGGCGGACGCAGTTCCAGTGGGCCATGAATGCCTGCTGTTGTTGACGCTGGAGTATGAGTGGGTTGGCGGGGTGTGTGGATACGTGGCAAATGCTCTTAGGGGCCGAAGGCAAGGTTGATTTGGGTGCCGAGATCGAGGTCTTTGATGTGTCGACATTATGATGTGCTGGCTGAGGAGTCGTATAGCTGGGGGAAGGAGGGTCAAGATCTATGTTCGTGGTGAGAGAAGTGGTCGTGTGACAGTAAGTTCCAAGGAAAGACTCCAATCGAAAGGCACTCCAGAGAGAGGGATCAGGCTCTAGAGAGGAATGCTGCAAGATGTCGGGCGGACAATCGGATTCTGGAGCGATCAGAGCGGCAGAAGAGGGCTTGGAGAGACCTGGAGGAGGAAAAGGATATGTGATAGAGTCTGTGGCGCTGGAGTCAAAGTCAGATTCGGAGTCTGCCAGAGAAGAAAGGGAAGCAGAGTGTGCAGTGCTGGTAACAGCATTCGAGTCGATGTCTCCGCAGAAAACCTTGGAGGCGGGCGACGAACGGGTGCTGTCGTAGGCACCGTGCTCCCCCTGTATACGCCTGAGTCGACACTGGTTCAGAGTTCGGTCCTGGGATGTCTGGGGCAGCCAGGAGGACTGGGGCAGAGGAGCAGGGCCAGCAGGAGTCGGTGACATGATTGTAGGCAGAGAGGATGAATGACAGAGGAATATTTCGCAATATAAACATGGCACAATGCTGTGCTATGTTTACGTAACACGCGGACGCAGAGTTGCCGGTTAGGCAGGCAGTACATTGTTTACATAATTCGGACATATATAGTGTACACAGCACCTCTTCCAGGCTCTACTCCCATGGCGCCCCGTAACTCGGCTTTATTGGACACACAGCAGGCTCACCCAGATAGTAATAATGCCCCTTTCGATGAGACACCTCTTTACCTTGGCCACACGCGATGGAAACATGCTCAGGGCACACCAAGGCAACGCCACAGCAACCTCCCAGGCAACAGAACAAACACCCGAGAAACCACTCCTCATCAAAAATCAAGGTCGAGGACAAGGAGAAACCCGCTCCGTGAAGAGCGCCTTTGTCAGCCATCCATTGTGCCCTGTGACCACACATCGTCCTGATTATTTCTACGTAGCTAGAGATTTTTTCCTTCTGATCACCTTGTGTTTTATCCTGGCCTGCTTTCTCATATGCCTCACACGTCCCACATTGGCCTTGTGGTTCTCAATTGCCAGGAATAATGCAGAATTAGACGAGTAGGGTCATTAATTCGAAAATGCATCCTAATTCTAATTGACTCGAAAAGATTACTTTGAATACTTGCTTTCATAGCCCTCACTCTTCGTAAATTCTCAAGCTGTTTCCTCCCCATTTCAACATCACCGCCTTCCCATCTCCCGTCGGTTGTGTGAACGCAACCTGACCAAACTTTGGATCAATTGGGCATCCACGGATAAAGGTTGCTGCCGCCGCATCAAGCAGGGCACTGGCAATGCCTTGTCTACGGTACGCACAAGGCACGAAAAGCCTCGGAATCCCCATTGGTGTTGGCAGAGGCTCTGGATGACAGAAAAGCCCACTATCGACTGCGACTAGGTAATGTCGCCCTGTATTGCCGTCGCTGGCGTCATTGGCTTTTCCAACGTCATCATCACTCTCGTTACTACACCCACTCCCTTTATTCGTATTGACCAGTCCGTTTGAAGCAATCGCCATGGCGGTGGTGATGCGCTGTGCCACTACACATCCGACAATCTTCTCCCGGCCACAATTTGAAGCTATGGTAGAGTATGGAAGCAGGAAAAGATAGACTTTTGAGTTTCGTAAACATTCTTGTGTAAGTGGTGGTGACGATAGGGATAAATTAACAGTTTGTAACAGTGCAGATATCTGTAGAAATCATTATCGTTAGCTTGTTGTAACCATATACCAAATAACAATGGCCATCCTATCACAAACCTTGGACCCAATCTTGCCCATACATTCTGCAGGGCATGAAATAATCCTTCCACGTCTTCCTCCTGTGATTTCAACTTGACTTGCAATTTCGACAACTCCAATTTTAACCCTTTCCCGCTCCTCTTCCTTTCCCCATTCCATCCCTCTCTGTACTCTAGCACAATGTGATCGATGTAAGCTCTCATCCTCTATTGCTCCCTTTGTATACGACAAGTCACACAAAGGACATGTCCAGAGAATCGTTCGGTCAATGGCAAAGTGAAGTTGAGTTAGTATCTTTTGAGTCTGTTTCGTCTTCTTCAATGATTTGGGATTGAATTTGACTGGGTTTTTGATGCGTTTGGTCTTCAGTGTTGGAATGTTGTTGTAGAAGCTGGATGTTAACGGTCGTTTTCGGCCAGCCTGTACCTCACCAGAGGTGTTTTCGGGAGAAGAAACAGGAGAGTTATTATGACGAGAGCTATATGTACGCTTGACTTGCATTTTTCTACTGACTGTGGCAGCAGTGGTAGTGGCAGGCATGAAGAGAGGGAGTAACGAGTACGGTGAACACGTCGCGAGTCATTTTAATAATTATGTCATACGTAATCTGATTAACAAGTCAACGCGACCGTGTTGTTATGGTTTATTTACGTGTCTGTTCGATTCAGCGAGACAACATATATCGATCATATCCCTAGACAAAAATAACACAATCGATATACAAAGAGTTTCAGGATCCCAGGAGAGCCAGATGTCAAGGTATCTAATAGTTCATTGGTACCTGATTTTTTTCTTGCTCCAGAGAAGCAGTACGGCTCCAAAGCGTGACAGTCGATGCGAATCCGTTGATATTTCCAGACTGATCGATGATTCCAACTTCGTTTACGCTCAATTGAAAAACACTCCCAACAGTCGATAGGCTGTATATCGTAATGGAAGACGTGGCGTCAACATCCATGATTTGGTTTTGGCATTTAGCAGACGAGACGCAAGCTTGATCATAATTCTAACAAAAAAACTGTAAACAGCTTACTATCCAATAAGTAGCTAAAACTGACCTCGAAGAAGCTGTACAAGCCTGCTCCTATTGTTGGGTGACAAGGTGAGAGGCGCCCTTCAGAATTGTATCAGAATCGCTTACCAAAGACGATGATATCTGTAGAATCAACGACCTTTAGAGCCCAAGATGCTGAAATGTCCTCGAAGCTCGGATCATGAAAAGCTGGATTGACAGTAAAAGGAGTCGGTGGTGCAGGATTAGGTTGGAAGTACGGCTAAACCATGAAACCATCAGAAACGGGTTTCTGCATCTACGGAAATGCTAACCGTCTCTGTTTGAATCAGGCCCATCCAATGGTTCTTTGCGTTCACCAAAGAGTACTGATACATGACGTGATGCTCAGCTACAGTGGTGTGATGGTCAGCAACAAAAACTTCAGAATCCCAGCAGATCGACTCACAAGCTGATCATCGGGACCACACGATCAAACATAGCATGTGAAGGTGGAATGTGTTGAGTCAACATGATCCCCAAAGCTGCAAGTGATACGTACCTGTGCCAATCATCCAGACAGGTCCTGCAGACTCGGACAGAATTCCTCTGCCAGAAAAGATAGATACTTGTGAGTCACCATCAAGATCATGATCAGCTAACCAAACCCAAGTTCCCTACAACATATTGGCAACCAACACTCAGAGACATCTACCTGACACTCACTTCAAGATATACAGTTGACTGCGACGTTAGATGAAGAGCAAGGAAAGCGGCGAAACAGTTAGTTGTTCCACCAGCTCCTGACTTCGGGCATTGACCATCTTGAAGGTTCGTACCAGTAGCGCCACCCAGCCTACAGACCAGTCTTAGTCATAGAGAGCAACAGGAAGGTTGACAAACCTGATATGGGAGTCCCACATGCCAGCATCACCATTTTGATTATCGGCCTGCTTCACATTCCACTCGACAACAATCGCACCAGGGGCTATTGGAGGTTCGCTCCAAGACAAGGAACAAGATATAACAATGAAACATACCTGGGCCAACAGTCGTGAACAGCATATCAGTGATCTCAATCAAGCCCTGGGAGCCACTCGCGCCCACTTGAACAACCGGCTGGGGGTTTTCGATGTCTTGGAAATGAGACCCCTTCCCAGCGATCACAGACCACGCTTCACCGACAATCTGAGTTCCAGCAGGGATAGTAAGTGTCGAGGAGATAATGTATGTCCCTGCATCAAAGAATATAATTTTACAACCCGCGAACTAGATCGAAACGAGAGAAATAGATTAGAAAAATTAAGGTGAAGAATCAGTGGATTCACCTTGTTAAAAATTGCTTTCAAAGCGGCAGTATCATCTGTGAGTCCATCGCCTCTGGCACCATTGTCTTTCACGCTGACAAACTGATCGACAGCATATGCCGCATATTGGGGGTGAGTTTTGCCGAAAATCTTGCCATTTCCATCCAAAAGCACAGAAGGCTTATTTGCATTGACAATGTTGCCTTGAAGGAACCTTCCAGAACCATTTGTGCTGCTGAATATATTACCTTGGCCCCAGCTTTGAATTGTGGTCGTACCACCCGCTAGGACGACAGCGCCATTAGCCACACCAACGGCGATAGGGACATTGGTGAGTTTCGCGTTGTTTATCACAAGCGATCCAGCAAGCCTGCCATTGCTCGGCTGCGAGTTGCGAATGAATATAGGTGTATCTACCACGGAGGCGTCAATGATTGCTTCCGCGCCCACAGTTTGCTCTGAAGTTGAGGTTGCACCACTTGTGATGTCAAAACCAACCTGTATCACACTATTCACTTACCCATGAGGGATCAAATGAATGAAAAGTGCATACCTGACAATTGTTGATATTCACATTCTGGAAAGTCCAGCCTTAACCATAATGAGTTGTTTAAAAGAAAGGAATGCATCGGAAACAATCTCACCCCAGTTCCAGACGGCGAAAACACCAGTCTGAGCATTGTTGATGGTGATATTACGGACTGTAAATCTAAACCATTGTAAGTCAATCCGTTCTACTTTCGATGTAAGGGGCCCTCACTGTTGGTTTCCAACCCACATGCCGAATTTTCCTAGACTCTTGGTCAGGTATGCCCTGCTATCTTAACAAATTTGAATAAACCTCCGTTGAAAACCAAATCTCCCATGAAACCACCGCTGATGATACCCAACGTCAGATCTACAGATGTTCATGCATTCAGCAGCTTACCTTCCATTCTCCATGAATATTCCTTGATGTGCAGTGTTTGCAGCTGTCGACATGTGGACGACGATGTTGATGAGAGAAGTCGCCTGCGATACTTGCCAATGTAGCCCGGTCCCCTGTGAGTTCTGGGCGGGGACCCTTGAAAGATATGAGGATGATGTCGTCCAAAACGAAAGATAATGCCTTTCACCTACGAACGTCTATCACGAAGTTTCGTACAGAGCGGAAGCTAAAGATAGAAATCAGGATGAGCAATCCAAAAATATGATCAATAACACTTTCAAATTGTTCTGGTTAATATACCATTGTGCCCCACCACCGTTGGGAAGATAAGGATCAGCGTCTGCGTTGTAAAAATTGATTGAGAGGAAAGATGTGAATAAATGGATTAGTTACCAATGACGGCCATTCCACTGAAGGATGCTGAAGCAAGCAAAGTAGGAGGACTTTTCGCATCTCCGATTAATTGACTATAATAGTAGGCAATGATCGGAGCGGAAACCAGATAGGTGCTAGTAGATGGAGGGTATCGTGAGAATAGCCTACTGTCAATCTAATTTGAGTCTCACCCTTGTGGGAAATAAACAACTGCCGGTGTAATGCTGTAGATACTGAGCACGGCCCCACATGTTGAATAATGCACTACTTACGTTGAAGAGCTACATGCTCCCTGCCCACACCGATTTCCCGCTGATATTGCTGCGCTGGTCAAGTTGAAGTGTCGGGAGGGTAAAACAAAACTGCTCACTCACTTGATCGCTGCTGTGTCATCTGCGACACCATCACCCTTGGCACCAAAATCCTGGTCAAGCAGAAGTAGTCAGGTCAAGTCAGAGTTTTTCTGGGGTACCAACCTTGACATTCCTGAATACTTGGTACGTAGCGGGATTTGGATTGAATGCCGCGGTTCCTTGGTGTTTTATTGTTTCAAGCCAGAAGGGATCATCAGGAATTGCGGTACCCTGTCCTAAGGGTGCTGAGCAAGATGTCCCAAGGGCATTAACAATGGTTAAAAGACACAGCAAAAGACAAAAAGTATTCAGTAACTTTGACAGCATGTGCTCAGAGTATAAACAACGCGCGAAGGGCGCCAATTTTACTTCGTTGGAACACCAGATCACAGATCATCGCAAGAACCTTGAGATTGATCCGAGACTCTGATGTGCTGCATGAGGAACAAAACGTACAGCACCGGCAGGTTTCTCAGCGCTGAGATAGATGTTTCGAGGACAAATAGGAAATGATCCAGATAATCATAGATCAAAACTCGACATCTACCACACAGGCAGGGCTTGGTCGAGGTGATAATCCACGCAGTTGTTATTTACATTGAAATGTCAAAGCCACCTGTCAGGTGTCAGCCTGGGCTGCCAGTGTTGGGTTGAGGACCCTGATGATTTGAACACGTCTTATTATCGCAGTTCTGAGCTTTTGTAACACAAGAAGAGTTTGTTTCACATCTGTAAAAGTTGGCAATTGACTAATATCCTTCCTCATCTTTCTATGACTTGTCCAGAACTTAAGAGCTTGCTCAAGCTAGTTGAAAAATAATCTCTGGTAAAGACCATATCACAACAGATCGGTTTACTCATCACAAGTGTGTAAGAGGGTCTAGAACAAGTGTTGACAGAACTGCAAACCATGAGGAAACAAGGGAATTTTTACTGACTAAGTGATTGGGGCAAATGGTGAGTCAATTGGAAGCAACAAAACTCAACCTAGATTACTTTGAAGCTAGAAGAGAGAAGATAGGGAAGAGCAAAGGGGTTCAAAAAAGACCAGGGGTCAAAGACAAGAAGATGTAGAAGTAGAAGAGTGGGTAGATGTATCTCCTCCATAGCCTGAAATAGTTGATTTATAGTCTCTGCTAGAAAATCCCATCATGGTCATCTAAATGATAATCTCTAAATCCTCCAGGACCACAGTCAAGGAGATGCAATTTTCATTTACGCTGTGCGGTAGCATACACCAGCTTCAAGCTGCTTATCCTCCTGTAACATACCAGAAGAGGAAAATATAACATGTAATCAAGGCGTGTATTCAACATGGCCACTGGTCTTGAAGACTCACAGATCGCTCAGGGAGCGTTCAACACGATCTGATAATAGCACAAATGAGTAGAAACAGTCCTCGCAACTCTCACAACTCACCGCCAGGAACTGTTCGTAATTGAGCTGTATTCAACCATCACGATCGGAATCATAGCTGGAGATCATTAATAGATGTATCATGTAGAAAAAAATATACAGACCGCTGGAAAGCTTCTGTTACGGTCCTGACTAATACACAAGCCCTCATGAAACGATCGAAGGTGATTCCAGGCGGTGGACCGTAGCCTGAAGTAGGACCCGACGCTGGAGATAGTATCAGTCACTGTATAATATGAGTTCAGATTCTCCGTGCATTCATTCACCATATTTCTTTTCGATCAAAGTTAAGAGTGGAGACGAGAGTATATAACCAAAGCTGCATAGTGCTTCCGACAACTCGTTTCCTTCAATAGAACCAGAGTGGTCTCGGTCAAAATGCCGGAAGATATCTTGCCAGTCCGAAATATATTTCCAGAGTCCGATAAATTCTGCGGTTTCGACTCTATCACATCTCTAGATCCCTATTTGCAACCCTCAAACGAACCTGGAAAGTTGATGGTGCCACTTCTATCGATATCCTGTCGTAAGAGATGGAACTCATATTAGGGTATGCTGGAAGTAAGCAGACTACATACAAATATGGACATGAGCATCTTCACGGTGTCAAGATCAAATCCTGAGCTGAGCTGAGGTGAAAAGCCACAAGGAACCGAGAAAGGACTTCACTTGTCCAGTTTCCTGAAAATCTGGTATCAGTACCTGGTACATTGGTAAGTAACTAGGCATATTACCATTCAACAGAGCCGACTGGAGTTCTAGAACGGTTATAGTTCCCGACCTATCAGTATCGACTGCACAAAACCATTGCCAAAGTTCAGGATCGGCCCCGGAAGGAGGCTGCAGTAAGCCCAATTCCCTGTCCAGTGCCGGCGCTTGATAGCTGGATCTGTGCACGTTGTAACCTGGAGGTTGTTGCGAGCACTTTCTGTGGTACATGAGAGATGAGAGCGAAAGCGTTGAATGGATACACGGATCGTAACCGCAGTCAATTGAAAATATAAGTCATTCGGACGGATCTGGCAGGTTATACAACCTTCCGTCCTGTTAGGTTCTAAATCAAAAAAATCCCTTTTTTCATTAACTCTCTACTTCCCTCACGATTTGATTTTGGCTCCGCTACCTGAAGATGACATGATCAAAGAAGGATCATTTCACGCACCATCTCGAAATAGATCACAATTCTTGGGACATCCCTTTCATCCCTTACTATTGTTGGCAATGCTTTGTATGACATGATATGATATAACTACAGTTACATCTGAGACAACCCATAGCAAGTGAGAGAAGGCCTAGACCATGAGTTTGACAGAGTATGGGTTATGAGAGAGATTTGGACACAAAAAATCAACTTGGGAGATAAAAAGAATCTATCGGGGTTATGTCAGATTATGGGTACCGAAAGGTAGGAGTCTACATTTTCTGACAACTCTGGGTGAGAAAGAAGGTGGAAAGCATGATCCCCGGCAGGACTACAGGCAAGGCTTGGCCCAGCAGTAAACTTCACCACATCCTACATGATTGTCACCTCCACGAAAATCACCTTCACATCTGGGGGAGATTTTAATCTCTATATACTGCCCCAGATACATAAAGGGATCAATGCCTACACTAGGTCAGTGAAAAAACCCTCTCATCTACCAGGAACCTAACATTGATGATAGACAGCTGGAAAACTATTCTGAAGGGGAATTTGCGGACAAGTTTTTTTTTTAAAATCACCAATTTATTACACGGGACGCACAGGTATACTCACTTTTGAGGAGGGGTTCATTGTTGGATCAATCCCATACTCCCTCTCAAACTCTTCTACCAACTCTTTAGCATTCTCCAGGTTTTCTCTCCCTTCCCAGATGTCTGCCTTTGCTGTGTACCCCTCCCAGCACACCAGGAATTTGTCCTTTCCTTGTATCTTCCTCTTGTTGAGGATTTTCATACATCAATTTAATTACTATTAATTACAACACCTTTGGACATACTGCTTACCCACCAGCAAACTTCTTCTGCACCTTCTTTTTGTGGGTAATGTTGAGCACTTTCTGCATTAAGCAGTTTTGGCATATAAAAAAAGCAAGGCACGTGAAACCTGGGAAACCTTGTAGCATAATATTAAATCTCTTGTTTTTGAGACCATCCAAATATCTCAATATTTACGAGGCGACACATCAGTTATTATTACACTAACCGGGTATCTCAGGGAGACTGTCGTGAGCAAGTATGGCTAATCCGTACAAGGCCGTCATCTTCGATGTTTGTGATCCCTGTGTTGCATTTTTTTGTGTTCCGACATTTTATCAGATAGGAGGCGTTGTTTTGAGAAGTCCTTTCATCGGAATCGCAGCGTACGAGAGGGCACACGGCTTGCCCCCGAATTATCTGAACTGCTTGATGTGAGTTATCAGTATCTTTGCTATCGTCCCCCATCATCTATCGTTTATCAGAGCTGGACGAGGCTCACAGGGTGCCTGGCAAAGATTTGAACGCGGGGAAATACCTTTCGATGGTTTTTATGATGCTTTCGGCCATGATTTATCTGACGTTGCAAATGGAAATGAATGGCAAGTCTTGAACATTGTCAAAGGTCATATTAAAGTGACTTGCGTAGGTACAGAATATATTGTGTCAAAAAAGCAATTCGTAAGTGATGGTGATATATCTTGACCTATCTCAAATTGTCGTAGCCTGTCCGCCTTTACCAGTATGTCTCAACGTCAATGGCCGAGAAGTCAGCCTTTTATCCAGATGCTTTGTGTATTTCATAACATCACGCTTCCATCCAGCTTTTTGGGCTCATGATGAGGGAAGCACAGACATATGACCCTCATATGCGAAACGCAATTCTTCGAATTCGATGTGAGGACAACCTACCCATATGCTTGACAAAATCCTTGAGTGACTGCAACTCTTTCCAGCCACTTCTCGATGGAAGGTCATTGCATTAACTAATAATTTCCAGAAAGCCGAGGTTCCCCAATCAGAGAGAGAATTCCTGGGATGGACTGAAGGCGCCACACCAACTCACCTTGTAGCGCTCTTTGACGATTTTTGCGACAGTAGCAGGCTGGGAATGCGGTAAGATCATCTCGATTCTGATCAATTGAGTATACAACGGTGATGCTTTTAGAAAACCAGAACCTGAATTCTACCTCGCCGCCTGTTCCAGGAATAACCTGAAACCACATGAAGCCATCTTCCTCGATGATATTGGCATGTATGCTCTTTTTGGTTAATTGTGTTACGCATTTGACTCTTGATGCCCTTTTAGTAACCTAAAGGCAGCAAAGAAATTAGGCATGGATACCATTCGTTAGTATTGAAACAAATGTGGTGTTATGTGCTGATCTTGACAAAGGTGTACCAATTGGAGGCACACTGGAGGCAGTCCAAGAACTTGGAAAAAAGCTCGGCATTGACCTTTTAGAGTCTGTTGAACGATCCAAGTTGTGAAAAATCTGTAAAGGATATTGGTCTTCATGGATGTCCAATCTGTGGCCACACAGGGTATGGGGATAACATTCTGTCTCTCAAGATCAGGTCCCTACTACACACTATATTCTTGAAACCTGAATTTGAATCTCGAAGACCACTTAATATGTTTACCCTCACAGGTCGGTCAATTACTCCATGCCTACAATGCAGGTTTTCCAGTCGAAGAGTCTCCATCCGCTGGAAAGGCGTTTGTTTAGACTTGAGTATCGTCTCATAACCACTCAAATATATATATCTAAATCACCTATACGCGATTGTAACAAGCAGTGCCAGAATTATCAAATACGAGAGGAGCAATACAATGAGAACAATGAATATCACGCATCCCAGGCCTTCAAGAAATAAATGCTCTGTTATGTTACTTTTTAGAATCCTAATGATACTCAAGATCAAACTATATATACTGATTTATATACTGACTTACCTCTATTCCTACCTTCAAGACACGCCATATCAAATCAGCTAATCTTGGTACCGAAAAGATACAAAAATTTCGCAGCCTCTGGAATGTTATTGAGTCTATTCATAGTCCTTGCTTTCTATCCCCTATCTCATTATTTTTACACATATACCCTCTGCACTGTATCAATCTATGTTCAGTTGGATCAAAGGTACGGAGAGAGATATTTGAAAGAAATCTTGTCTCCAGTTCACGAGTTTGTGAATGGTGTCTCGAACCAAATGACTTCACGGGATCGACCATTCGAGAAAAGACTAGGTGAAATAAAGCCCATAATTCTGGAAGAGGGTTCTGAGGTAACGTTTCGATGAGAATGAGCACATTATCAGTGTTTGAACCACTTCAGGCGGGGAGTGGTTCTTCATACAGTGACCCTGATCTACAGGCATACAGATATGAACCTCGGAAAGCAGTGAGGACAAAAGAGGTTGATTACAAATGACCATACGAATAGTAGATATACTTGGTCTCACTACAATTCTTGATATAACAGGTGGAGGAGATTCAAAGTGAGAGAAAACATCACAGGTATAATGAGTAAATTTTTCTGGATTACGGAGACAAGCGTTTTGCATGTGATGTCACCAGGGAGCTATGATCTCCTACGCAAGGACCGCGGTTCTCTTTCTTCATATCCATGACCCTCCAGAATTTGCATCCCTTCCCATCGTTTTGAGCGCCTGCATAACAAGTCCACCAGTATCGATCTGTCAATCCATCGGTCCTATTCTTCATGTCCGGCCGTAAAATCGTTGGCACGCGGCAATCGCATCTTGGGATGCTCTCTGGACGGAAATCTGGTCTATAAAATCGGAAAGTGATATTGATTCTGCAGTTTGATGGTGTAAATGTGGCTTTAGACATGGTTTCATCAGCAGTACATGGTTTGAGAGGCGCTGATGACATTGTAGCCTCAGAACTCAGGGGATTTATGTTATACATCAGCGAGGTCGGGCGGAAAATGTCTATTGCAGACTGGGGTGGAATAGCATGTTTGAATTTTTCCTGGCACGAGGCGTGCATGATAGTCAACTGGCATGTGAACGGGATAAAGATAATATGAGCGTTCAGAATATTCATGGACAATACAACGACTCTTGACGCACAGAATTGTGGGGCAGGGGAATATTGAATGTTCTTGCTTGACGAGAACTAATCTCATCGGTGGGTATAACTTCTCGCAACCGAAACACTCTCGTAGTACCTAGGAACAGACAAAGATGAGCTTATCCTTCCTGGAATCCAAATCAATTGTACCTCCTACCCAGACTCAGGGAAGCGATGGTAGGATATGGACCCAGATATGTCAACTGGTCAGAATGCAACCCAACGCCCTCCTTAGCTCCTTCATAGCAGTTCGATGCCGCGACATTCGCTTTCCAGATGGGATCAATGGTTTCCGAGGTATCTTTCTGGTTTCCACCGTACTCCAATGAGTAACGTTTTCGCTTCTTGAGCTCTTCATTGACGATTTTTTCAATGATCTTGCACGCCTCTTCCATCTCCGGCGGAAATGTCTTGGGTGTGTCGGTCATACGCCCATTATACCTAGAGTGGATGGACATGAAATGAAGTCGAGGCCATTAACATTCACTCGATAGAGACCAATGGAGTGAATGGCTGTCAAATAAAGACATACACACCAGAACCTCGCAGCTTCCTGCCATTCGGTAGAGCCTCTTTGATCTACCAGTCCATCTCCCTCTAGTCTAGCATAAAAAGACGTTCGATGAGAACTTTCCACGATCCTGTCAAACAACCACCATTTATTTCGTTGCCACTTCTTAGAAGCTTCTAGCAAGGTATAAAAGAGTTGACAAGCGAGTTCAGGAGGCAGGATAGACAGGTGCAAGGTGCAAGGCGTATGTTCTGCTACCATCGACGGATTCGATAACGTCAGTGGCGGCAGACTCTTGATCCTTCTTTTCAAATTGTTTTCGGAAAGAGGTGGGCGCAGCACTGTCTTGGAATCCATTGTAGCCTGAGATCTAACAGTGGACCTGGGGTTGATTGAGTCGATCAGAGTAGGCACCCCCTCATTTAGACTAGCTTTCTGATTGACGTGCTTTGCCGTCGAGGCCGATGATTTCAGCTTTTTGAACCAATCATCGAGTGTTTGTCCCTTCCTCTTCTTCCCTTTCTCTCCAAATCCATGACTCTTGTTCAAAACATTCGCAGCTCGCTGGACATCGCCTTCTGAACGGACAAGAGCTTCTAGGATTGTTTCTTGGTCCGAGGTATGATCCAGGACGCTGGAGACAAGCGCGACGAGGGTTTCTGTGTCAAGGTCCATCATGAGTAAGGGCGTGAGAGACTATTTTGGGACCGACGTGAATTACATGCTAGGCGCACTCCCTCGTTGTCGGACGCTACCTGAAACTTCTCCGTATAAATGATAAACTCAATTGCAAGTCTGAATGTTTGTTTTCATGGCCATCGACGGGGCCCCTTCTGTTTTTCTCATTCTTTCTGAGAATAAGAAATAAGAATAAGAAGTCCATGAAGTTTCTGAAGTTCCACCGATTAGTTCCCGATCCACCCATCTAGTCCTTATCCTGGAAAGTTGTTGGGTTCCTGTGATGTTCAAGTATTACAATGACTGCAAGCAAGCTCTCCTGCTTCCATAGGTAGCAAAAACCGGATACTCAAATGTTCACACGAGAAAGTCGGGACAAATCTGTCAGACGTGAGGGCCCTGAACGACTTTGCTTCAGCCATGAGAACGATGTCGTCCTTCAAAGCGGCTTCTCCATCGAGCCCTGTATGGTGAGACCCATCATGCCTCGTGAGAGAGAAATGCTTCGAAGACTGCACCTACATCATGAGATCTGACAGGAAGATGACCTGATAGTCTGGAGAGGCACACATTCGAAGCAAGGAAGGTGATGAATTGACAATGCTATACAACCATGTGTAGTTACACCCCAAAATTTATCAGTTCAACAACTATCGAGGTGGCTGACGAACCAGTAAAAACAGGAACTTGGTTTCCTATAACCAGGACAAAGAGGGAAAGAGGTATACGTTAAGCCATTATTCAAATTGAGATACAACAGTTATCAAGAAAAATATACAAGGGAATGGAATACCTGTTTTAATCGAAGGGCATGGAAATTCCGTAATAGATATATGATGCGAGGATGCGATAGTGTCTGAAGACGGCAGTATGTATTAAGGAATGCCGAATAGATGTACGAGTGATGAATGTCAGCGGAGATCGAGCAGCTCGTCAGGAGAGGGTGTTGGCAGAGGTATAGCGGCAGGCGACAGCGGCAAGACGGGAGCTGGGGACTGAGCTGTTACATGACGGAAGAAAGGATTACGGGTATGAATGCGCGAGACGGGGGAGGCTAAAGAGTGATAACGGAAGGTCAACCAAAATTAACCCAGGTACTGAATCAACTCACCAAGTACGCCTGAAGAGAACCAACGAAAGGGAGTAGGCTCACTGTAAACAAACGGTTCCATCTCAAGCAAGGCGTCTATTTCAGGTGTCGCAGGGTTGGGGGAAAGGGCATTGCGGCTTGGTTGGCTGGAACGAGCTGCATCCGAATCATCGACATCGCTCTTGGTGGGAGCAGCCTCAATGCGAGCCCAAGGTCTGATAGTTATTTTGGAGCCCTCATAAGACCAGGAAGCAACAGGGTTGGGAGCCCGACGGCGAGGGGTATTGGGCGGAAAGATGGAGACGGAAGGCCTGAGGATAGAAAGGAATTCCTCGAGAGCCTCTGAGGGGAGGGCAGACCTAGAGAGAAAAAATCAAGACATACGCATGACGTCAGGTGACTGTGCTTACCGGGGGGAGACGTGAGGGGAGTCGTCGGCTAACGACCTGGAGTCGTCGATGTCTGGGGAATGGTCGGCAATGCGCTCGGCGGGTGGAGAGAAAAGCCTGACTGAATGAGAGCGGGGAAGGTGATGTTGAGCGATGGTGGTGATGCGGACGGGGCGGGGCGCGACGAGGACGGGGTTCTCGGGAATGAAGGACATGGCGAGCAAAGGGAGAAAATTGATGTCATGACTAATCTTGGTTATTTGGCCACGCTGTGCTTTGTTTGGCTGATCTCGGAAACCATAATATCCATGATATTATGGCTTGTTGCGGACTGCAGTCATGAACGAGACAAGTGCGCTGCTCGAGAGCCAGGGCGATGCAGAAAAGCAGCAGACGCCTTTGCCAAAGGGCCAGCTTGCCCTTCTCTGTGCAGTCAGACTTATGGACCCCCTCACATTTACCCAGGCAAGTCCTTCCGGCTCCGTTGATCCGTGCTGCTCTCACGCCCTCGCAGATATTTCCGTATATCAATCAATTCCTCACCTCGCTCAATCTCGTCCCTAACCAGTCGCAGATTGGCTTCTACAGCGGCCTTGTCGTCAGTTTTTTTCAGCTTGCTGAGTACTCCTTTCTCATCTTTCGATCCCAGGAATCCAGTTTTGCCCTTTTCCAGTTGCTCTTTATCTACCAATGGGCCCGCATATCTGGTATACTTACACACACACTTTTTTGTGTCCGCTCACCTTCACCCCTGCTTTAGACATGGTTGGTCGCCGTCCGGTAATCATAATTGGCACTGTTGGCCTTTCAATTTCGACTATCCTTTTCGGTCTTACTTCAAATCTCCCTCAAATCTTGATCACACGCTGTCTAGGTTTGCCAGACTTCTTCGAGCTTTTCCTAACCTAATACAAACTCTAGCAGGCACATTCTCCGGCACCGCTGCCGTACTTCATTCCGTCCTCGGTGAGCTCACAGACCAAAGCAATCAGGCCTTAGCATTCCCCATCTACGGCTTGTTTTGGCCCCTTGGAAGCATTGTTGGGTAAGACGCTGCATCTGGTCTCATGAAATTGTATTCAAATGTCTCAAGCCCACTGATTGGCGGATCACTTGCCAACCCAGCTGAAAAGTACTCTCACATCTTCGGATCTATCGCCTTTCTCACACGCCATCCATACTTTCTCCCGTGTTTCTTCTCCGGCATCGTGGCAATTCTTACGGCTATATTTGCATTCTTCCTCCTTCACGAAGTAAGACATTTTTTTCGACAACAATCTTGACCACTTATCTTCACCAGACCCTTGGATGCAACTCTGGAATACAGAGAGAGACTGACAATAAATTCGATAATACAGTGACACCCTCAACGACATATGGCACCCTCACCGCATCAACGACCTCACCCACCAGTATCCCCACGGGTACACATGCGCATTCGGAACCAGAGACCCATCCGGCTACGATAGCACACAATGCGCAAGTCCATAGAAGCAAGGTTACACTTCTTGTGGCACACGATCCCAACGCTATTGTTCCAGAACTCTCGATGCGCCAACTTTTTGCAATTCCCATCATTGGTGCTTTATGCCTTTCCGGATGCGCGCTTTGTTTCGTGGCAACGGCATTTGATGCCGTTTTCGTACTCTTCTGCTACACTCCCATAGAATCAGGTGGACTCTCTTTCGATGTGCGTGTCTCCTGCATTCCAGTTGGCACCATCTACAATAGTAATTATACATCCTATAGACAACCCAAATAGGATATGCACTCGCCATAGCAGGGTCATCTTCTATCCTAATTCAGATTGCCGTTTTTCCCAGTCTCCTTCGACGATTTCCAGTCGCCAAGTTGTACAATGTTTTCATGTTTTCGTGGCCAATAACGTTTGTTGCGATGCCGATATTGCATTGGACACTTGTCCTTGGTGCGGGTGATCCAGGACCCCAAAGAGTTGCATTAGTATGGACTGAAATTGTGATCCTGATGGCGCTCTCACGATTTGGTTGTCTGGCATATTCGTGAGTTTTTTTTTGGCGACGTCATTTTCATGGATCGATCTTGACGGGAAGGGTTACAAGTGTTAGCCTCATATTGTGCAAGAAACACGCACCCGCCCCTACTGCCCTTGCTAAGACCAACGGTCTCGTTCTGCTGGGAATGTGTTTAGCCAGGGCAGGTGCACCTGCTTTTGTGAGGCAAGCATTCAAATTTAAAATTTCCACTATCTTAGTTTTTCATTTGGATTTTCAGCTCTGTTTTTGCTTGGTCCATCAAGTACCATGTTCTCGGTGGTTACTTTTGGATCATAGTCATGGTCAGTGTTTGTCTGCTTGGCTGTTTGCTATCAAAGCATATTGCCCATCCTCAAGGTTACGTTGGACCTCCTCCCGTATGAATCATATGACATTGGACTGATACCTTGCATATCGATGTATCACATCGATTCAGATAATATAATGCTATCCTCGTATACCACGTTTTCTCATTTGCTTTCCACTTGCTGCTCCTAGATTACTCGTCGTCAGTACCCTGCATCAATAACTTTGTACAAAAGTGGTATAGCTGCAGCTGCATACACATGTTACGACTATTATTCACATAATATGGGTTTGGGAATAATATGACAAAACCCAGCCACAATGACCAAATCAGAGCTTGAATGAGTTTTTGGTCTCCGAGGGGTCACCAAGCGCGTAAAGGGCTTCAAGCTCAGCCTTGTAGAGGTTGGCAGCGTCCTTGCGTTTGATCTTCAACGTGGGAGTGAGAGTTCCATTTACAAGAGAGAATGGCTCAAGGGTGAGGTAAACGCGCTTGATCATCTCAAATCTACATTGCGTTAAATAGAATTGAAAAGATGAGGACCGAGATACTGACCCTTTCAGCCCATATTTTTTACCATCCTTTGTAAGCTCACTCAACACATAAGCATTGATTCTATCGTCCTTGATAGCATCAGCCAGGGCCTGGTCATCCTGTGATGATACCCCCCTGCCGAGGATTCGCGAAGCAATACCCGCAAATTTTATAGGTTCAAGGACTACAACGGCGAGGAGGTAAGATTGAAGGGGTTCTCCATGCACGTAGATCTGCGCGATTATAGGATTCGGACTGAGTATGTTCTCGATCTTTTCCAAAGCAACGTATTCGCCTTGGGCGAGTTTCATGATGTTCTTGACACGGTCGATGATTTTAACGCGGCCGCACGAGTCAAACTCAGCGATATCGCCAGTATGGAACCAACCCTCGTTGTCAATACATTTATTCGTATTTTCAGGGTCTGCAAAAGATAGACCACAATAATTTGATACATAGTCACACTATCATGATCAGGACTGACGTACCCTTGTAATAGTGATCGAAGACGTTCAGGCCACGAATACAAAGTTCACCACGAGGATTAGGCTTGTCTTCTGATGTGTACCCCATAGCAGGAACATCTACGAGCTTGACTTCGTTGCACGGCAGAGGAGGACCGACGGTACCGGAAGCTGTAGCATCACCAGTCCAGGTCCTGCTCGTTGTGGCACTGGTCTCAGTCAGTCCGTAACTACAACCCTTGGTACGAGTAAGTTCTGATTATGACATGATGTTCTCGTACCCTATTAAGGATAGCGAGTGAGCTCAAGACTAGAACCATACATGATTAAATACCTTCGTTGACTTCACATGTAAATGCGATTTTATAAAAGTCCAAGATGTCTTGGGTGATGGGTGCCGAACCACTCAAAAGAATTTTGATTTCGCCACCAAGAACTTTTTGGATCTGAACGAATTACAGCTAATGGAAGGGAAAGGTTCAAAGTATCTGACCTTACGAAAAACGATTCTATCCCAAAAAGGGTGTGTCACCTCTCCAGTGGTGTGAAACCTCTGAAGTTTGGTCGCCATTCCCTTTCTAAAAATATTGCCTTTGAGGCCTGGGACATCACCAGCAGTCATGGCAGCTTGATAGATACGATTTAAAACACGGGGGACAGAAGGGAAAAAATTGGGTTTGAGCAACTGTGCATCTTCGAGAAGACGAAGGGGATCGCCAGTAAAAAACCCAATCCGTCCACCTACCGCCATTGTGACAAATTCACAAATACGCTATTATGGATCTAATAAATTTCTTGTCCAGGAAAAACGATTTAATGACAACTGACTTCGTAGGCGTGCGCCAAAGGAAGATAAGACATCATAGAGGCGTCATCAGGCAGCTCAGCTCCATGCAAACCTGCACATGTAGCCACGGCGAGATTCTTATGCCGCCAGACAACACCTAGTGGACATAAGCTCAGGTTTCAAAACAGAAAGTAGACTGTTACCTTTCGGGACATTAGTTGTTCCCTATATCATTGGGTAAGCAATGCCGATGCCGGGCAAGGAGAAACACTGATCACGAACAGATGTATAACAGATACTAAATACAGTGTCGGGAGTGGGTTTGATGGGTTCGATCAAATTCGTTTTGCCGTAGGCCTCGACTTGAGAACAAAATTTATAAGTGATGATCTCAACCTTGAAAACTTCAGTAGTGACACGTACGCTCGTGGAGTTCTTGCACTTTGATACCTATAGACTGTCCCCACTCTGCAAAAAGTTTGGCAGACTCTAAAGAAATTCTATCAAAAATTACGATCATCCGCAAGGGGCTTCGAGAAGCAAGTTTCAAAAGGGTGGAGACATGATCAGAAGTTGTAAAGATGACAGTGACATGAGCCTGGTTGGTGCTAGAAACCAGGTTTGAGAATATTGCCTGACAAGAGAGGAGCCGACGTTACATATATTCTAAAATTCATTTAGACTTGAGAGCTAGGAATTGATGAAGAGTATATCTTACCAGCTGCATCTGCACCAAGGGTATCATAAAGAGGGACAGAGACTTTGTGGTAATTTTGTAGGGCAAGGTCAAGAATCTGCCACTCTGTCGTATTGTCAGATAGTTATTGGCTTCGAACCCTGATATGGTTACCTGGTCGGTTTTGAGACCAGATACCGACAGTCTCATATTCCCCACCACCTACTACACCGGCCTGGAAAAGCAAGTGGAGAGCACTGCCGATGTACTTCCTCCTGCAGTCAACTTCGTCCCAAGTGAGCCATTCGTAGCGATCCGCAAACTTGAGGGGTTTTTCAGAGATAATAGGACGGTAGCCAAGGAACGGGCGCTCCCGGCCAGCCTTCAATCCGCTCTCGAATATCTGATCCAAAGTTGAGATGCTCGTCGGGCTGTTCTCATCCAGAAGACCCCAAAGGCCTTACAAATAACTGAGGTTTTATGACACTGGAGAGCCTTATGCCACCTACTATTGCGATAATGAGCTGGATCACAATCAGTTAGGCTCTGGCTGAGAATGAGTTAATCACAAATCACCTGTTTGTCCGGGTCGTTTAGTACCAGGAACAGGAATAGCCTGTCTGTCGAAGGGAATGACAGGAGGAAATGCCACTACTTTCTCTTTGTTGAGGGGCATGGGAGCAGGAGTTTCGAGAGGAGTTTCGAGAGGCGGAGCACACGCCTTTGAATGACTTTACCATGTGAATTGAAATTGAATCACGTGTCTTTTCGACGAGAGAAGGGTGAGTAAACAGCGATACTGGCTCTTTCCAAATCAGGAGGCAATGGTAGTGATGGAGTAAAATTATCTTCTGTAACTTTGTAGGTTGGGGTAGAGGACGGTTCAATAGTGTTACATATCTTGAATAGACAGGTTTGTGTCTTTCATCGTATTACAAACTGTTTAAATTTCTCAGAATACGTGTAGATAAGATTGTTTTTTCGGGATGGGTGGTGTCACATCAGATGTTCCTACAGGCTATGGCCAATTAAGCTACCAAATGCAACCATTATGCAACTAGATAACATCTCTGACAATGGCTGAAACTGTAGGAGCAAGAGGTGCGATGCTCTGGTCTTTGACATGTGTGATGGTCAGGTCTAGCAGTCGATTGTCTTAGCTGACCCGTACCCTATACGTGAGGAGAAATAATTTTCTGATGGTGGTTCTGAAAATCTGACTGCTAATACATTTGATTAATGAGAATTTCAAAGCTGTGTAGTGTACGACCGTAAACCCTGTGCGTGTTACTCTGCTCTTCCTACAGTGTGCTACGCAAACCACTACTAGTTAACAAAGATTTATGACATTTGGACCAGTTCATCGCTTTTTTCCTGAAGGACATATGGCCGAGACATGGCAGAAGAAAAGGAAACAACCCACTATATAAGTAGAGAAAAATGTACAAACAATATAGAGCCTATTCTATTTCGGGTGGACATTCGGTTTAAGATCACTTTGTTGATATCGTTCCCAACCGACCATCTCCAACTTTTCCACTTTCTCAAGCACTTCCTTTTCCATATTTTGCATATACTCTACCATTGTTCTGATCAAGGATGGAATCCCTGCCGACAATATCCTGACTGCCAAAAGGCCCGCATTGACACCATTGTTTATGGCCACAGTGGCAACAGGTATCCCTCTCTGAAACGATACAACACATTGGTCATCAATAACATTCGGAATTCAAGGGGCCACGCACCGGCATCTGTACAATGCTATGCAGTGAATCCACACCATCCAGTGTGCTACCCTTAACGGGTACGCCAATGACCGGTAGCGGTGTCATCGCTGCAACCATACCAGGCAGATGTGCAGCTCCACCAGCACCAGCAATGATAGTCTTAATTCCTCTCGTAACTGCAGACCGTGCGTACTCGATCAGGCGATCAGGCGTCCGGTGCGCAGAAACGATTGTAAGTTCGTATGGGATATCAAATTGGTCAAAAATTCTAGCGGCAGGTAACATGACCGACAAATCTGAATCCGACCCCATGATGATGCCGACAAGAGGATTGTGACTTGGGAAACCAGATCCACGAGATGGAGGTACAGGAGTATAGATGTCGAGCTCTTCTGGTTTAGTCGATGGTAAGGATTGAAGGAGCGGACGGAGGCGGGCGCGGAGTTCGGTATCAGAATCAGCGACAAGTGTGATATGTCCCATTTTGCGGCCTTTGCGACAGTCACTTTTACCATATAGATGGACAGTGGCACCAGGGACTGTCAAAGCTACTTGCACCGTGGCATTGATCTCCTCCATGGATGATGAGTGCCCAATCAGGTTCAACATGGCAGTCGAGGGAACTTTGAGGGCAGTAGAGCCCAAAGGAAGTGAGAGAATAGCACGTAGATGGTTCTCATATTGAGACGTAAAACAAGCTTCTATAGTGTAATGGCCTGAGTTGTGAGGACGAGGGGCGATCTCATTGATATAGATGCTTCCTGGAAACAAAAAATTCAGCGTGAAGTGGACGAGACATCAGATAGGTGCGAACCGTCCTTCATAAGGAACATCTCAACACCAAAAACACCCGCTCCAAACAAAGATCTAACCGCTCTTTCGGCAATTTTTCTCGCCCGGTCTTCTAAGCTCGCATCTCTGCTCCTTAAAGGTGCCAAGACAAGATGACAGATATTATCCTTGTGTACCGTCTCAACAACCGGATACGACATAATTTCTCCTCTTGCTGTATTGACGACCATAACAGCAATTTCTTTGACAAAAGGCACCCATTTCTCTGCATACAGAGGTCTTCCTTGAAGATCAGTGATCGCCACCTCGATTTGGGATTCCTGGTGCACGACCGAGTTCCCCCGTCCATCATAAGCTGATGTCCGGCTCTTGAGCATGAACGGATATCCAAGTTTCTCTCCTGCAGCACGGATAGCTTCCGGGGTATTGTTAACGTTGAGATAGTCAGAGACAGGCAATCCATGGGCGGAAAGATGTTCCTTCTGCTTGAATTTATCCTGGATGATTTTAATCGTGGTTGGCTTGGGGTGTATTTCAACATTGGTGGAATTTTCGACGTCTTGAAGGGCTTCCACATCCACGTGTTCAATCTCAACAGTTAAAACATCGACCTTTGCAGCGAGCTGCCGTATTTTGAAGGGATCATTGAACGATCCATCAATATGAGAGAGCTGTGGCGTATTAGGCGCTACGATCTGTTTCGCGGGACCATGTTCCCCAGAATCCAGGATAATTACTTGAATATTTAACCGCGAAGCCGATTCGGCGAGCATCCGGCCCAGCTGGCCCCCGCCTGATTAGTATCATCAAATAAAGTTCTCGCACAGCTTCAAGACATGTCTGTTGCTGCCAAAGTTATAAAGAGACGATTGTGAACTTTTGACAACTTACGCGTACCAAGGATCCCAACTATTCGGCTGGACATAGTATTGGTTGGAGATGCTGTAGGTTAGGGTTTAGATGAAAGATCAAAAGATAAACATTTGAGACCACTGCCCGAACTCAATATTTGACAACAGACAGAGAGTATGTCCACCAAATTGGTGATATATGTGTCAATGACATTCCAGGAGGAAAAAAGTTTATTACTTTGTCTTGAAGATGTCCAGTTCAACTAAATACATCCCCCGTGTGTAAATCGAAACACGCCTTGCCGCGTTCTCGAGATCCAACAATGAAGTTCGAATAGCGATGTAAGGATGCACTAAATCATGGATAAGAAGGTTTGCTCGCTTTCCAGGTGCTACAAGTGTTATCTTCTTCAGCTTCTCCTCGTCTGTTTCCGCCCGATCATTCCAACAAACTTATTCGATATTTCGTCTCCCATGTGCGAGCTTCTCCACGCATGATGCATTCAACTGATAATTGCAGAGCTGCTGGTGTTGGACGTAAGGTGAAGTGAAGGGTTCGCAGTCGTGTTACTATTCCAAAAGTACGTTATGTCTTCTGGACGGACTCTGCAGCGATGACGAAGTAAATTTCGCTTCGTCATCATTCCTCAATTTCCATCATGTCACCTTGTCAATATATTTATATACTCCGAGACAATCTCCATTTCCTAGGTAAATATATACAATTAAATACTGTAT
>Ga0153986_1000009_pt1 | contig 53821 bp, 64 predicted proteins | sample TSGA070MetaG_FD_104724 | JGI IMG/M metagenome (GOLD analysis project Ga0153986, IMG submission 104724) | Attine ant fungus gardens microbial communities from Georgia, USA - TSGA070 MetaG | ecosystem: Host-associated > Fungi > Mycelium > Unclassified | place: USA: Georgia, Alexander Wildlife... | reverse complement strand
CTAAAGTATATATATATATTCTTAGCTAATGATGCGACTCTGCCTCGGTGGTTGATTGGATTTTCTAACGAGGAACTCCATCTGGCGGTGGGAAACGCACAGTTTCTACGTTGTCATGGGTGTATAATGATGTATCCCTATAAACCTGATCAGGACGGATTGAGCTCTCTGCTATCTCGAAAGACGAAATCATGTAAACACAGTCAAGATGGGTTTGAGTCGAAAGCAATGGCTCTTTGTTAGGTTGCTCAGGTTTACATGCGGAAATGGAAGCGGGAAAGAGCGGTCATTGACCCAATGACTGCGAAGTCGTCACCATGATCATCACCAATTCACAGTTATCCTCTATTGGCATAAACCATTCTATATTGTTCAACTCAAACACGCAAGAAACGCTCAACAATGAATTACATAGTTTAGTTGTATATTCCATGCCAAGCTTCACCAATCTTATCACATTCTCCTTTGCAAATCGTTTTGATGTACATATGATGTATTAGAGAGTGCATCAAGGCATATTCGGGCTGAAGGTGACTACGATGACCAAATCTACTTCCGCGCACTGGCAGCTTGCTGCTTAATGACCTTTTTCACGACCTTGGCTTCCTCAACGAGGAAAGCTCGGACAATCCTAGCAATACTCAGTCACAGCATGAATCAGAAACGCTCCAAATGCAACTTACCGGGACTTGACGCAATCCCCGCATCTCGAACCACCATAAGCTCTCTGCACTGTCTTCTTACGCTTCGAGACGGTGGCATACCCACGAGGTCGGAGGGCAATTATCTGTTACAACGCAACCACATTAACATCTGCACCCTTCATCACACTTAAGAACATACACCAGGCAGTGCAATACCACAATCACCACACTTGGGTGCTGTTCCACGCTTTTTGAGGTGATGGTAGACAAGTTGACCACCAGGTGTTTTTACCACACGCCGAAGGTTTGACCTGGTGTTATACGGGTTGCGTTTGCGGAGAGTGACACGTTGCGCCATCGTTAGAGCTAACAAATAATGAGCATCAGGTATCAGATATACGAGATAGATGCCTCTATAACATCCCGTCTCAATCGTTCAACCGACATACATCGATTGGAGAGATTCAACGTACATTGACAGGAGATGAAAAGGTCTAGAAAATGGTCAACGACGCATTCTAGCAAATATCAGCATTACTTACCTTGTCTTGGGGTTGTCTAGGCCGACGCCGAAACACCTGACCAGGAGCAGTCCTGCGGCTGAACAACTGTATAGTTATCCGGCCTTTTGCGTAATGACATAACACAATCAATTTGTCGCACAAATTTTCTATTTTGGTATTCATGTCTTTTATCAGGGATACCTGACACAGCCTGACTGACTCATCACGTTTTGGATGATGGGCAGTGATCCAATGTATCAAGCTGAGAATATCGACGTTGTCCTTATACTATAGATTAAACAGATAAAATAGCGAGGAGAAACGTCAATCCCTAACTTCACGTGCGTTCAGGTTAAGTTTCCTGGCCAAAGGAATATGAAGAGTAATAGATATTGCAATAGTGGGTAGAACATGGTTAATAAAACAGACTCAGGACTTTGCCGTCCCCTTGTGATTTTTTTACGAGTCAGTATTGTAAAGTGTTCTCCCTGATCAGAATTTTGAAGCGAAGTTGACTGGGAGTTGCGGAGCAACAACGGATATAAACAGAGTATTGCCTCGTAATCTAGGCAGTATTCTAAGCCTTTACAAGTCATTATTAAAGATCCATCTGACGATCTTATGTCCAGATTAAGTAATATGTTAATCCATGGCATCTTCACCAAAACAAGCGCCGTTATTACAAAAGGACTTCAAGGAAGTCCTTCCAGGCAATTCGTACATTCCAGTTGTTGGTGTACATGCAACGCTTCTCGCCTTCAATGCCCTATTCCTCCCCCGGACAACCTTCCTGCAGGAGCTCACCGGAATCAGTGTCAATCCAGCTCAACTCTCCTCCCTGGACCACCCTCAACACCCATTTCTTGAACCATTGACACTGAACCCCCTGACGACAACACTCTACATCTGCTTCGGGGCCGCCATCCTCCAATCGTGGTGGGCCGGGTATATTCGAGAGTGGTGGTCCCTCGTACTCGTTGATCGTTCAAGCAACGAGCAGCTCGAGAAGGCGTTCGCAAATCAACAAAAAATCAAAGTATGCATTTACGAAATCACATAAGATCAGTCATGACATTCGTATGACTCAGGCATTCACAACGGCATGGATCACAACGTTCGCCACTTCTCTTATATTTCACTTCATCTTCATCTTGTTCGGAGCACCCTTCTCCTGGTATGTCATCCATCCCTCATCTACTATGTGGATTTGACAAGATTTTCGTTGTTAGGTATTCAGCTCGTACTTACGCCTTTGCCCTTCTCCTCTCTATTCTATCAATTTATACTCCTGCATTTGTATTTGGCCCCCCAGAGTTGAGTTCGAGTACAGCATCTTTCCTGAAACGTTTGCTTTGGATTAGGCTGTTCGCTGAATTCAAGTGAGTTATAGGTCTGCCCCTTTGCAGCTAATGAAGTGAAGTGATGTACAGGATTCGTTCTCCCATAGAGCGCGCTATTGTTTATCCTGCCGTAGGCTCTTTCATCGGAGCCTGGCTTGGTGCAATGCCCATTGCTCTTGATTGGGACAGGCCATGGCAGGTTGGTCTTTCCATCAGTTCCTGACAAAGTGTCAACACTACAACAACATTTTGGCACAGGCATGGCCTCTGACACCTATATATGGTGCTATCAGTGGGTATATCGTGGGCTCACTTGTTTCCCTCTCTTTAAATACGGTTGGGCAGTTTGTCCTTGAACAAAAGCTAGTCAGGAATTCAATTAGCTAATTAGCAGACGATATATCCTCTAACTTGTCTAATTGAAAACAACATCATTCAATTCCATCGTATCGTCCTCAACACAGAAATTAGACTTTGTTTACGACGCGGAAATCACCAATAGATTCAGTTATGAATTTGGGTACAATTGGTGAAGCGTTGGGTCCTGTGATGTCTGTCTCTGTCGTGATACCTGATGAAAGGGCTCTTATCACTTGAAAGTAAAAGTTAGACTTTACGTAGATACCTGTCATGACGAGCAGAGTAGCCAGTCCGCCATTTATTCCAAATAAGATATCAGTATTCAAACGATCTCCCACCATGATTGTCCGGTTTGGCTCGAAGTTGACTCTGGATTGAATGATGAGTAAAGTCTACCACTACTTATGAGTCGATTTACTTGGCCTTCACGCAATCAAGCATAGTACTGGCTGGCTTCCCTGTACACACGGGATCACGACCGAGAGCAAAGCGGAGTGGAGCGCTAATTGACCCTGCTCCAGGAAGCAAACCATGAGCACTAGGATAAGTACTATCTTCATTCGTCGCTATGAAGAGACATTCCGGATTGTGGGTCAAGAACTGGAATGCCTTTGATAGTTTCGTGTAATTTATCTGGGTATCAAGGCCGCATACAACGGCAGCTACGTCGGGATCCAGAGTGAAATCGGCCAGATCGAAGGCAGCCAATGTATTGTCAGTCGGATCCTAAGCAAAAACCGTATGTGAGCTTCCCGTACTGATAAGACAATTCAAGGCCCACCGTGCCTCCGATACATGCAATTCCCTCATCTTGTAATTCTTCCTCTAGGCCCGCTTGACCAATAACATAGACTTTCTTGTGTTTCGGCAACTTGACAACAGAGGAGATGTACACCGCAGCTGCATATGCAGATCCATAGATTTCATCCTGAAAAAAAGGATGATATGTTCCAAGATACACAGAGTATGGATCGGATGCGTACCACATGAACGTTCAAGCCCAACTGGTCAAATTTCTTTTTATAACTCTTCCTAGATTTCGTTGCATTATTGGTAACGAAAACGAGTTTTTTCCCTTGGCCATGATAAGGATCGAGAAAATCATGTCAAAGATTATGGCGGGGAGGAGAGGGGGGGAGAATCTCACCTCGTTTACGTAGGAGGTCAAATACTTGGACAACACCATCGATGACCTGATCACCCCGCCACAGAACACCATCACAGTCAAAGAGCCAAGTATCATACTCGTCGAGCAGGGTCTCGTACTCTGCGACCGACGAAAGGCGCAAACTCATTTTCCCAATGGCGACCTTTTGGAGATAGGCGTTGAATATTGCTGGATCAAATTAGGCCCTTTGATAAACTTCTGGTGGTCAGATTTTTTTCCAGAAGGGTTTATGTAGAGACATGGATTTTAAAATAAGTGATTATGTAGCATCAATACTTGTTGTAAATTTTGAACTTACATCCTTTTTGAGTTTGATAAATTTGCCATGCTGACTCAACTCTCAAGAAAAAAAATACTACTCTGCCAGACCAATCTTCAATATATGAGAAGCAAAATAATGGACACTGAACCACAGTACTCTGGTCAGACCCCTTTTCAGGAAGGTACCAGTGATACTTAAGCTAAAGCCATACTTGAGGGATCCATGGCTAGTTCATTCTACTCCAGTAGTTAAGTTGTTATTACCTAGGATTGACTGCCTAAATGGTGAAGGCAAAGAGACATGGCACCTTGTCCATGTGTATAGTGCACCTTCCTTGCAATAAGCTTAGTACACACTCCAAGTACAGGAATCAGTACCTTAGAATTGGATTTGGACTTTGATCTGGTCATAAGTCACATGTCACAGAAGAGGTGACATGATTACCTAAGAGCTACATAATTGGTCACATCATGGGTCACATGGTATCATGGGAAAGTGCACAGACCAGGTAGAATATGTATAAGTAGTATACTGTAGATAAAAGGAAATTTTAATGAGTTCTCTTTATCAACTCTGATCAGGAGTATGCCCTTGAGTTTAACTCTAACTTGAGATCATTACATGATCTTCTAGCATAGTACAATTGTATATAAGCTCCAGTGGATACAGTGTAACTTCTTGTGTTTAATCAATTATAGCTCCCCTTTCTCTTGATTCTCTACTCATCCTAAAGACTTAACACAAGTGCCTGCAGCCTTGGTCTTGGGTAATAAAAGATTACATCATAGTGAACACTTGTTTGTCAACTAAGAAATTAATCACAATAGTCTAACATCCCCAAGACCTGGATGTTGCATTGAGCTAGTCTATTCAACTATGACTCCAGTGCCCCTCAAACTGTCTACTGCTCTTTCCAATCTTGGTGGAAAGGATCCATGCACTATATAGATACCAAGTCCATCAATTCACATCCATGACACAAGATCATATTATACATTATAACTAGAGACTAATGATACAGCTGGGGCACTTCTGATGATCAAGAGACCTTCATGCTCCCCCTTTCAGCCTGATCAGATATCCAACAACTCCGCAGGTTTGGCCTACAGCGACTCTAGCTTAAAGATCGACATGCAACCCGGCGTCCTTTCTAATTTTGGTCATAGCTAAAAATAAATCCCATTATGAGTATCACATCGAACAAGAAACAACGAGGAATCCAATGAACGCCTTTCAGTCTATGTTCACTGCAGCTCCGAGGCTCCTAGGGAGAAAGAGAAGAGGAAGATGCTTACCGGCAATGATAGCACTCCCAACACCACTTCCGTCCTCGGCATGGTGAGTCACAATGTTCCTAAAATACCGGAAATGAAACACGTTCGTCAGTAGCTTGAACATCATCAGGATCTGAGGCAGCAGACAGGACTCATAATTTCATAGTCGCCTGGATGTATCAAGCGAGGAGGAGGGAGGGGATGACGCTCAAAGACAGGTAGGATCCGTACCTTCCCTTATCTCCGAATATGTCCACGAGTCCTTCGTGAATTCTATCCGCAAAACCAGGATATTTCTGATGGTAGCAAAGGTCATATAGTCGTTCATTGAGAGAGATAGATCCAAAGATATTAGTTCATATGCATCAATGATTGACAAACAGAAAAAGTTACGCACATTGTATAAGCTCCCATCTGCACCAACAGAGCAACCTTCATCAAGGTATCCCATCTTACCGACGATGGCAGCAATACCGCAGGCACTCAGGCGCGCAGCACGCCGACCTATCAATTTCGCCAAAGCCCGGAAAAATTGACGTTCGGCGAGAGTAGTCACCACAGCAAAGAAGTGCGTAAAGATACCGATAATCATGAGAAGTTCATCCGTTGGATCGCTAGAAAACATCATCAAGATCAAAGCTTGGGATGAGGCAGATGATATGGGATCACCACACCTTTCCATCAGAGATAAGAAGGCAGTATCCAACGAATAAGGGACTTCAAGCTTGTACGTGTTTTGACCTAGGAAGAGGACACCCTCGTCTATGAGTTCACAGATGACAAGACGAAGGATTTCGCCGAGATAGCGACCCGAGATCAGTTTCTGACCCAAATGTCGGGTGAGATATTGGTCTGTTCGTGGTGAAAATGATGATCACCTCAAAAGACTGTTCATGAGGTTTGTTGGAAGATTCATCAACGATGACATCATACTTTGTCCTCGGCAAGTGTTCGTGTTCGAATGCATCAAAAGCACCCTGAACCAAGTCAGAATGTATCGAGCGCTGAGGAGGTCGCTACATACCCATTCACAGTTGATTGCCATGTCAAAATCAGGATCAATTCCGAGGTTGTTGATTTTGGGGATCTCGCGAACATGCTCCATGTATGCTGCATTACAACCTGTTCCAAATATACATGCAATCTTGGATTTGGAGTTCACATAATGGGAAGCAATAAGAGTCCCGGTAGTATCGTTGATGACGGCAGTGAGTTTTACAGGCACTTTCTACAAATATTTTCAGCCAAAATAAGAGATTGTGAGGTGGAAAGTAGGATCACATATTTCGCAAGAGATTCGCGGAACATTTCAGCAACGTCAAAACCCTCAGTATTTGGCGCTCCGAAGCCTTTGGTCCAGCGGATGAGGACTCCATGATCGATCTTTTTCTGGCTATTGGAGCAGAGGTCAATGGGGTCTGTTTGTAGTAAAAGTGTGGCCTTACAAGCAAGGGTATGAGAACTAGAGGTAGTATTAGTTTCCCTGACCAAAGTAGAATGTAATGTAATCTTACAGTAAATCCAAGGGGAAGAGCCTCGTCTTGCTTGAGCGAGAAACCTCCATCTTCCTGGACAAGGTTGGTATCGATGAACGTTTTAAGGCATTCTGCACAGAAGTCAAATAACTTTTGACCGTCATCCTGTTTTTGATCCTCTGTCAAGCGATACTTGGACTGAGTGATCTCGAATTTGCCTTCACCCTGAAGGGTCACTAGACAGACACGCAAGTTGGTTCCACCTTGACATGGTGTGCGGTAGTGCAGGTGCAGTCGAAGAGATGGTGCCAGTATCACGTACCAAGATCAACGGCTAAGAAATCGCCTTGTTCTTGACCAGTTGGCCATCCAAAGACATATGTTGGGATCATTGGCTGACCGTCTCCATCAGTCACTATAACTGGAAGATCCTGAGCCCAGAACGCACGACGATCTGTTCTGGTTTCTCGAGTCCATTCTCGAGTGCATCCTTGAATGCTTCAACGATCATGCGCATACGCTGAGGGGTCAAAGTAAAACTACACGTCAAGTTATCATGTGAGGCAGACAATGGCATGAAAAAGGATTCAGACATACAGGCTCTCGAGCCTACGAAGGTGATCTGCCATCGTCCTGTAGGATGTCAGTTATCGTCGTGCGGAAGTGGCAGAGTACCCGCTTCTTGGTCGCATGGGGCAGATCCTCTTCATCCTGAGTCCTTGTGTGTATGGTCATAATATGACCACTGGGCAACATAAGTGTTCCAGATCCTCTGCGTGAAGCTGGCATGATGGTTGTCGATGTCGAGTGACTATGAGTAAAGCAGATTGCTTTATTAATCTTAATCGCTGAACCCAATTTGGAACTTGTGGGAATCTGCTAACAAACTTTCTTTATTTTCTTTGCTCGTCGATGATTGGACTCAAGAGTACCCTCAATGTGTGTCCTCCATTTTTTCCGCATGTCTCTTTCTGATACTACCTAATGTCTAGGTCATAGACAATTCTGGTGCGCTCCTCGTCGAGTGTGTGAACATCCTCAAGAACAAGGTCAATAACGGCTGGGGCTCTGTAGGCGATGAAATTGTCTGTGTAGTGAAGAAAGCCCGTCCTATTTCTGCCGCTTCGCAAGCATCGGTCAATGTTGTCAAGGTGCGACGAGGCGACGTTCGACGCGCTGTAATTGTTCGAACACGCAAACCAGTCCGAAGACCCGATGGTAGAATCATTCGTTTCGATGACAATGCTGCAGTGTTACTTAATAACAAGCGTGAAATGCTGGGAACGCGAATCGGTGGACTTGTGAGTGCGGACCTCAGAATGAAGGGATGGGGGAAAGTCGTGAGTCTGGCCCCGAAGGTAGGTACATTCTTGGTTAGAGAACTGGCATGCACCTGAAAGACGCCCAGGTTCTTTAATGTAAAGAATTTTATCGTTTGAGACAAGAAACAATGCATCAACCACTACAAAAACTCCAGTATCCTAATTTTGTCACTTTTCAAACCTGCGCCCTCTGGAGGAAGACAGTGATAGCTGCACTTATCCGTTCTTGCATTTTCAGAACAAGAGAGTTAGAATTAAATGTCAAGATACAGCAAATGAAATTTCGAACTAAGAGAATATATCTCAATTATTTTTGATCCCAATCATACAATGCCCAAATTTTGAGCCTCTTCCCACTCTTCGGGGTACAGTTTCTGTGCTGCAGTAGGAAAAAGACTTAGTCGAGCATATCCGCTACGCTTTAAAGGATCTTCCACAGCCATGAGAGCCTGAATCTTTGCATTCGGGACCGCATGACTCTTCGCCAGGGCTGGATTATCGAATTGTGGAAGCGGGACAACTTGTTTGTCAAGCCTCGTAGAGAGAACATAGGGAATGGTATACCTGCTCCGGGTCACGAAATATGTACAGTTCGAAAGGAAAGGAAGCGTACCGATCTTTATCAATATTCAGTGTATTAACTCTGTGCATCGTCGCAACAAACTTTCCACTTGTAAGGAGCATCAATTGCATACCTGTCAATCGAAAGATTAGAATGAATTTGAAGGCCAAGTGCAGACGAGTCACCGATATTACAGACAACTGCACCTTCTACCATTGGAACATCGATCCATTCACCCACATGGTTTTGCACTTGCAGACCAGGACGGGACTGAATCAGACATGTCAGGAAGCTTGCCGGGTCACGATGTTCATGCATTCCATTGATGAAACCATCCATCTCCACGCTCGTCATTTCTGGAGTCACCGGAAAGTAATGCCAAATAGCAGCATTGAACTCCAATTTGGACGGAAAATAATCATTGATGGTAGAAAATGGAACGTCCAACAACTGAGCGATATGCTTGTGGAGCTCAATACTCAAGTCGTGATAGCGTTCAAAGAGGCTCTCCATAATTTGTCTGAAATGGGGAAGATCTCTTTCAGAAGGCCATTGGTTGGATCCTGAGAAGCTTTACTTCATGAACTTTGCTGTATTTATAAAATGGACACACCCTCATGAAGGCGAAGCCAGAATGGCACCAGAGCGTCAGCGGGAGGTGGATAATCGGCACCGAATCGGATGGCTTCAGCATACGACTATCGATATCAGACCCAAACTGCAAAAGCAAGGATGAAGTCAGACCTTATGCAGTCCTTCAGTCTCATCGCAACGGAAATAACCACGCAAGGCTATTGAATTCTCAGTCCCAAGAGAACGTTTCCATTCCGTTGGTCTGTCATAGAACTTTGCAGCGAGACTAAAAACCTCATCCTGGAACGATTGCTCAAAACCGGGCACGTTGGTGAAGATGCCGAACCCAACATCTTCAAGTGCAGATCTCAGTTGATCGAAGTATTTATGAGGTTCAGATTCTCTAAGGGAGAAATCAATAACAGGGACAGCATTGAAACTGGACTTGAAGGTTGGTGAAACCAAAGCCTGAGAACATTAAAATCTCGAGAATACTATTGTTATTGTTTACCTCTGAAGGCATTGATTGAGTCCTGGGGTAAGAACCGTGAACGTTGATCTTTTTACAGCAGGAATCAAGTGAGGGAATGAAAGCGAGGGAATGAAAGCGAGAGCGGCCAGAAAAAGAAGTCTCGATAACAGGGCGAACAGATAGCTGTATGTGCATATGTTTGATGCAATCAATCAGAGGACTCTTCGAATTTGATGCACATTATGGGCAGCTCTTCAGATCAAGAAACAAATCAAAGGTCATATTCGCTCAAGACGATTTAGTCTGGCACGATTGTGAAGCTTTCAGAGTCGTTGATCTGCTAATTACTCAATCCTTGCTAAGGGTGAGCTACTGAAAACACACTCGGGTCAAAATTCGCACTTGGTTTCAACTCCAAAATCAGATCGATACCCCGAATCTCGGTAACACTCTGGATTGTGAATCCCGCCTTCTCAATCAGTGCGTTCAAATGAGCTGCAAAACAAAGGATAGTACTCAGAAAATGCAGAATGAATCATACACATTTACCTTCAGTCCGTGTGATGCCTCCATTTAAGGCAAGTACTTGCAAGGAAGCGACGTGCATAAAGCGGGATGAGTTCTCTCTCAAAATCATTTCGACGAGGATAAGTTTGGATATTGGAGCTGTGGGAGTGGCGAGCATTGCATCTCGTACATGCGTCAAGATGGTGACGACCTGAGAGCCGCTAAGTGAAATTACTCAAACGATTATCAATAACAATATTCTATACCTGTGCATCGTCCCAGTCAAAGAGAACGTGTCGTATAACATAAGTCCCTGCCCCCTCAGCCCGAGTAGGTATTTTGCTGTCAACAAGCGAAGATTCAAAGAAATCTCCAGCAACGAAAGAAACACGATCTTGCATCCATTGTGGCTTAGCAGCCCAGGCCTATTCGCCAATGTTACACAAGGACAAGAAGAGTGGGTTATGTGGTCTGGCCTTTTTGGCATTATAAATAGTCTCTTCAATATCGAAGATGGAGAACGTAAGTTTGTTGTTCTTAGGGATGGAAAGGAGCATTTCTTCAAAGGAGCCCATACCACCTCCGATGTCTATGATTGGGGTTGCATACTCCTCCCAAGGGAAATCTGTAATTTTTGATAGATGTCTCCACAGCTTGATATTCTTAACATACCTTTGCCCATACCCTCATTTGACATGTTGTGAAGCTGTACCATGGCATTTCCAGTTCTCTTTCCGCGCCATTCATTCCCGGGAGAAGCCATCCAAGTAAAGATAGAGCCATCGAAACCAAAAGCAATGTTTGCGGCGGTCTTTCGATTTCCCCGTTCCTGACACGTAGCCACATCCAATAAATGTACTGTTGCTTTAGCTGCCTCGTCAGTCCTATGACAATAAGACAAAAATTTTGTAAGAAAAACAGCTCGATAGACACCCACAATAGGCCAATAGCGTCTTTCATGCTCTTCCCAGACTCTCCATCCATATTCGTCCGCAGAAGATTGCTGAATTCATTATTGGAAACGACTTGTGATCCATTGTCTTTTTCAATTGTGAAGTATCCGTGATATGCCAAGGAACTGAGAGCAACGACTGCAATCCATTAACAAATCACTTAGATTTCTCGTTACTGCTCTCACCAAGATATCTCTCATCTGCATTGGTCTTTGAACTGAGCTCGGCTAAGCTTAATTTGCCATTCGGAGACGCAGCAATAAGATCCGCAATGCCCAAAGATGTGATGAGGTTCAGAGCCGAGGACTCTTGGCAAGACTCTGCATAACGAACCTAATATTTAGAACCGAAACTTGATTAGGCAGCCAAATCTCACCTGCTAGAATGGCTGTATACTCCTCTGGGCCCTGGTTGGAGCGTAGTAGAGCCAGGCAAAGATCAGATATGCGTTGCTTGGACTTGTACAGTTGGAGGGGATCAGTGACTTCTCCGGAATGCGTGGAAACTACAAGTTCCTGAAGAACATTTACAATGTCAATAGGGGACATGAAAGTTTTGTATGAGCTTTGTATAACGTGTAAGATTTATATACTGTGATGATATTGATATTTCAGTACTCCATGTGTCGTATCAAATGCGAATGGGAATACTCTCAAACTTGTGAGCAAACATTCACACTTGACCCACAATTGACCGTGATATGCTCACACACACCTAATTACAGTTAAAATATTGGATGACTTGCCGGAGGCAATCTAGGAAAATCTGTGTACACAGATTCCCCATGCCAAGATGCCGAGCCTGAATTTGAAGGGGGGTCTCCCAGACTTCCCTAGATGTTCTCTAGCCTTTTATGGATAGACAGATCAAAGTTATATACCATATCTAGAATTTCTCCTGATGTGAAATGGATATCAATAGGCTTACAATTTATTTATTTTGCTGATAAGTCTCTTCTCCTCTATCATATCCTCTATTGTGAGTTACCAAAGGCCATATAATGCAATTCTTGTCATAAATAAAGATGATGAGGTTTGTGGCGTTGTCATTGCATGTCATGTGTCTGAATAGTAGTACAATATATAATAGCAAGCATTGCACAACTTGCAAGTAACAGCTCATCCTGAGGGTGATTCAAAAGAGATGAATTCATCTAGTTGTGTCATAGTGCAAAACACGTATGAGACATACATGTGACATTTTGATGTCACATCTAGGGAATGTTGCTACGGGAATAAAATAAAGTTTGCACTACACTCCTAGATTCTCCCAGATTCCTACGGGAAGTCATCCATTATATTACTTCGATTCCTAGATATCCAATTATTTCAATCAGCCTCCAACTATCCAAGCACAAAGATATACTAATTTTTGCTGCAAAGTATGACTACCCACAATAAACATTACGGGCGCTGAAGCGAGCTCCAGCCTAAAAGCCTAAACCCTTGTCCACAGAGAACCTAAATGTGAACTGAGATACTGTATTCGATGAGGACGCTCCAGAAGCACCGGTGTCGTTGGAGCCACCACCGCTAGAGGCAACAGTGCTACTAGAGTTAGGCAGCGGGAATTTAAACTTGGGTCTCCTCCGCCTAACAGTGCTGGGAACCGCCGACGCGGGACCACCGGTAGCGAAGGTATCAAATTCGGCATCTGATGCTGTGGCATTTACTTCGGGGGCACTGCCAATGTCAGTACCAGAGGCACTCGAAGGCATGTTGCTCGACGAAGCTGATTCAGGGGTGCTCGTTTGTTGGGAACCAAGGGCATTGAACAAGCTCGAGGAAGTTGGGTTCACCGTATAAACATCAGAAGAACCAACATCCACATTCAGTACAGGTGCAGGAGCTTCGCAATTTAAATTGTCCTTATTGGATGATTGTCCTCCAGTCTCTCCGAACTTAAAGAGTGACCTCGACATTTGACTAGAGGGGACAGAATCTGCCTGCATGTTCGCACCAAGTGTCGTCCCACCGAAGACATTTGAGGTTCCAGCATCGTTGAAAGGATTTGATGTTCCGCCGATGGTACCGATAGCAGACGTAGATGGCTGAGGCATGTTAACATTGCCATCCGACCCAAACATAGATGTATTAGAACCCATTGCAGGGGTATTCGAAACGTTGTTCACCCCCAACTCCCTCCGCTGAGAAGAAAAGGGATTAGAGGCGATCGTCGATGGTTGACTATGTACTTTGAACCCGGAATGCTCAATAGAAACAGGTACTGGACTAGAATTTGTAGTCGAGGATGCATTGCTGAAGCCTGTGAAATTGAACTGGTTTGCGGCACCTGATGGGAAGGATGGAGTAGATTGGGAAAATTTGGTGATAAATGGATTGGTAACAGCAGAGGATTCAGTAGCAGAGGCACCGGTACTCATTTCGGAAAAGGAAGGTCGAGAGGGACCTGCGATAACGGTCGCAGTATTAGATGCGCAAGCTGGAGAACCTGAACGTAAAATCAATTAACGCCGACGAGAAAAGTGGCCAAAAAATCACCTAGAGAGAATTGAGACTGGAAAGTCGTGTGTGACTGAGGGGTTGCGGCGTTAGTACCAGACATAATCGATGTGCTAGGAAAATTGAAAGAATTTGTCGGTTGAGGAGTTCCTGCTTCCCTGGCAGCAAAATGGGACGAAGCATTGGACAGCCCTGATCCTGAAGGTATGGCAGATTGAAGAGTTGGATGGGCAGTGGCTGGTAGACTGGGGGAAAACATTGATGTCGACGATGTGAGAGGGTGCAATGATTTATTGATTTCTGCGGAAGAAACGATGGACGATGACATGGACTTGGGCATCTTTGCAGGCTGTGAAGTAACCTTGTCAACTACCGCATGTCTCTTTGCAGGTCTCTCTTGATCTGCAGAAGTGGCGGCAGGCATGGGGGGAAGGGACAATAATTCCTTGTACAGTGCTTCATTGAAACCGATGTCAAGGCCAAGCTCCTGGTTCTTCATGCCTGTGGCCCACTGGGTAGATTCCGGTTTGAGGGACAATTGCTGGGAAGGGAATACCTTATTACCGGAACGGGCTTTTAGTCAACAGGATCAACCAATGAGAAGATATTCCTACGTTTTGTTTATCAAGTTCCCGATTCAATTCGACGGCACGTTTCTGAGCTTTAACAAACCGCTCCCTCGGTGTCTCTTGTCCGATCAGAATACGACTTCCGTGTGCCCTAACATGCTCTTCCATAGTAAACCATTTTTCGACATAAATTTCTGGTCTGGAAAGGCGATCAATGTGCTGAAACATGGACAATAAGTGTACACATCCACTGCCAAGCAGATAAAAATTCACCTTTGATTCCACTGGATCCACCTGCTTGACTAGGTCTTGACGCAGCAGCTCACGATCAGGACCAAGTTTCCATTTGATATTAGATTCTATCCATTCTTCACCAATAGCACGGTCACCATGTTCAGATAATTTGTTTTTGATTAAATGCACGCTTGGCTTCTTACGCTTACTCGATTTCTTGCGGAGAGGATGCCACATTTCATCCTCAGAATCAGAATCAGCTTCATTGCCATTTGAGTGGCGGTCATGTTTCTGGTTGCGACTCGCCACTACATCGATGTCGGACTCGTGCCTTGAGAAAGTCTGTCGTTTGCGAACAGATCTCGGAGGCACAGATTCACCTGCGTCAAGTTCACTAGCATCATCATCATCTTCATCTTCACTAGACGTCGAATCAACTTCTGCACGATCACGTTTCTTGCCGCGTTGAGATGAGTCATGATTTCCATTTTCATCCTCGTCAACAGCCATCGGTGACTCGCCACTGGCAGCCTGGATAACTTCATCTGCAGAAGAGACCTTATGCGTAGGCTCATTTTGAGCTTGTGGCCCTGCATTATCAGCCTTGGGAAAGTAAGCCAAAACGTGGAGAAGCTTGGGTTCCGAGACCCTTACCGAAGAGTGACTGGCAAGCGTATCTACAAGGAGGGAGTCCGACGTATCCAGCTCAACCGAAGGTGATGGTGAAGGGACACGAAAACGCCGAGGGGGGTTTACTGGCTCAGGTTTGACCTGGACTTCTTTAGCTGCTACCGGGTTCGGAAACCACGGGCCACAATTACGGATTTCTTCTTCACTCGTCCTATTTGATGGTCGTGGGTATATTGGAGGATCTCTAGAGGTATATCTTCTATCGTAGTCATGAACAAAACTGAATATATGTTAGACAATAGTCATATGCACAGGCATCGACCTACGAAGTGAGATTTGTTGTTTTCAGTTCTGCGTTTCCTTGCACCATATAAGGCTCAGCATTGAATTGCCTCTTACGAATGGTATCCTTCACGAAATTTGGGCCATCTAGATTCAGAATAGAACTAAGATAACAGTACGAATACTGGACTTGTGCTCAATACCTTGTCGATAAGGCTCGGCCCCGCTTGTAGCCGCCTTTTCCGGCCCATGAGGATACCGAGCATGCCAAAGTGCTATATTGAGTGGACGTTGATCACTATCAGGAATTCCGCGTTTTCGTCTGAAGGCCCTGAGACAAAGAGATCAGAGAAGATACGTGGAAGACGATATTGAAGGATGTACAGTCCCTGCCTCTGCCTCAACTCTTCCTTCCTGATCAATTTGCGACGATATAGACGCGCTCCAATAAAAAGCGCGAAAACGAACGCGAAAAAGAACACGAAAACCAAAAAGAGTTTGAGTAATAAGGATAATGGATGATAGCTAGAGGTTTGTTCCCCAGGGAGGAGAAGAAGCTCAGTTGATTCAACTAGAATGTCATCCATGATGAAGGAAGTGAAGGGTAAGTTGAAAAAAACGGGGAAAAGTTGACCTTTCGGAGTCTCAATCGGAGTATGAATACACGTTGAAACTTCAACACGACTGTCAGGTGACTTTTGAAGTCAGCCGACTAATGACTCAGCACTCATATTGATCACGTTCACCCGCGTTCACCCGTAGTTCACACCCTGACACTGGGCTTAGGCTAGTTTACTTGTTTACTTGTTGCGGAGTAGAATCCCGAATATTGATCACGTAAGGAAAGTTCTAGTTTCAATACGGAGAGACGGTGTCCAATTGCCCTTACGAGAACTGTATTCATCGAATTTCTCCGCGCTCTCATCAGATTTCCCGTATGCTAGAGTTAGCGAATTACTACCTAATTGAAAAGAGTAATCATGAACCAATTGCATGTAGTAAAAGAACGGAGGAATATGGTGCACGAGGTACAGAAGAATCATCACCTTCTTTTCATGCTGACTTTGATGTAAAGGGCATCATCACTCCCCACTCCTCCAACTTTGCATCATGATAAAAACTCGACACTTCATCCAGTCTTATTTTTGCTACGTTTGCCAACCTGAGCCTGGAAACCACTCTTAATAGCGTTCACAGAACGTCTACTACCACAGGACTCGCATGCCATGAAAAAGATACGGTTCTCCTTTGTGAGGAGTGTATCGAGGGATCTGCAGGTTTTGCAGGTTACGTATTCGACTAAATAATGGGCAGGAAGATTCCGAAAAAGGTATAGATAAAAGACAATCAGGATTTTCGCTAATGATAGTAAAAGAGGACGTACCAATATATCGTCTCAGCACATTTTCAACTTGTTTCTGTTGGAAACGACCTTTGATAACTAGACGGCCAGCACCATCAACACTTCCTGTTGTGCCCATCTCAGCAAAGAGAAATTGTATAACATGTTCTGGCTGCATAGGGATTAGTGAAGATAAGATAAGATGAGGTGAAGTAGGAACCTGGCGATGCATCTTTTTGCAAATATCAGTGACATTAGCGAAAATGGTTTTTTTGTTTCCTTCTTTGTGGATAGAAGGAGGAGCAATTGTGTATCGTTTTGAGGAGGCAGAAAGGAGGGCTGGGTTTGCTGCGTGCAGAGAGGCATAGAACCGCGTGAGGAGCTGATTGTTAGAGAGCAAGTCTGAAAATTGAAATGGTTGAATCACAGGAGACTACAGACCTCAGGATAAGTATAATCTCTGTCACTCGACACCCAAGCTTCTGTTCCTGCATCCACGCCAACAGGCGCATCAGGCCGCGAGAAGGGGTTATCACCCAATTCAGCCTCATCGACATTATCTAAATGAGATGTGTCGACTGGAACGTCTTCATCATCCTCTTCTTCCTCTGCTCCTTTCTTTGGCTTTGCCCCCTCAGTTATACCCTTTTTTGATTCGTTCAATTCTTTCTCAAAAGCTTCCATATCAAGTACAGCCTTCTTCTTGCTCGATTTCTTCTTCTTCTTCATGTCCGAAAAATCGAGATCATCCGAGGTAACTTGGGGAGCATCCTTTGGTGCAGTCGTCGGTGCAGTTGTTGGTGCAGTTGTCGGTGTTGACGTGCCAGAATCATCTCCCTATTATGTGGTGAGGTTTTGGATGGAAAAAAATTAAACAAGCTGACACACCAGGTCAAGGGGGATCTCCTTCTTCTTTTTCTTTTTTTTCAGATCGCCAAACATTGCTTTGAATTCATCATTCTCGTCCTTCTTTTCCTGGCCAGCTATCATTGCCTCATGGGCAGTTGTGGGACCCAGATCAACGGGATCTCCATTGACAGTCGTACTGTCGATAGTCTCTGGAGCAGGTGCAGTCGGATCAGCTTCAGGACCCAGTGGATCCTCTGTAAATGCAACTGTTTTTTTCTTGCGTTTCTTGAGTGATGGGTCAAATAGCGGTTCGTCGGCCATGATGATAGTGAAAGTGCGGTTCAGCCACTTGAAATGATATTGAAATGATATCAGCAAGCGTGGGAAGACTTGTCCGTAGTTGTCCGATAATATCCTCTGAAATATCCTTTGGAATATCCTCGAAATATCCTCCCATGTCGTTCTTCACCCGCGCTGTTCTTCGCACAGCTTCAGCGCTGCCTACTGCGACCACAGCATCTGTGCAGACTCGCAGCATGGCCACTTTGCGTGAACTTGAGCTGCGCCTCAAGTCTGTCAGGAACATCGAGAAAATCACAAAAGTGCGCGTAAATATCTTGTATCCCTCGCACATAAGGCTTATTTAGTACATTTAGTCGATGAAAATGATTGCTTCAACAAAACTTGCAAAGGCACAAAGGGCCATGCAGGTCGGCAAGGAGTACGGAATTGCCAACTCGGGTACGTCTGTTGATGTTCTTGACATCCTCTTATTTTCATTTTCGCTATAGAGCTCTTCGCAAACACCCCCTCTGAAAACCCCACTCCAAACAAACTCTTCATCGTCGTTTCCTCTGACAAGGGTCTTTGTGGTGGTATCCACTCATCTCTCACAAAGGCCACCCGCAAGGCCCTTACCGCCGATCCCGAATCTCCTCTACCTGCTGGCACCCAAGTCAGCAGAGAATCTCGAATCGCTGTCATTGGTGACAAGTCTAAAAATCAGCTTGTTCGACATTGGAATTCCAACTATTCTATCACGTTCAACCAGATCGGACGAGACATTCCCACCTTTACTGACGCTGCTGGTGTTGCTGATCTGATAATCAAAAGCGGTATCAAGTTTGATTCTGTTGTTCTCGTTTACAACAAATTCGTGTCTGCGCTTTCGTATGAGACTGGTACCATGGAATTAAAGGGTGAAGAGGCTTTGAAAGAGAGCCGTACGTTATTTGATTCTGGCTGAGGCTGTTGACTTGAAACTATGTAGCTGCCTTCAACGCTTATGAGATTGACGATGAGGCTTCAAAGGATCTTTTCGAGTTTTCGCTAGCAAATGCTATCTATGCTACTCTGGTGGAAGGCCACGCTTGCGAACAAAGCGCGCGGTATGTATAATCCTTGTGCCATTTTACCTTGAATGAATGACTCCTTAGTCGCAATGCCATGGATAATGCCTCCAAGAACGCTTCCGACATGATTAGTTCTCTCAACATGAGGTATAATCGTGGTCGTCAAGCTGCTATCACCAACGAGTTGGTCGACATCATTACTGGTATGTCAACATCGTTCTCAGGCCTCGCTCTGCTCACGTTGTGACTAGGTGCTAGTGCTCTTTAGGAGATGGAGGCACTGCCGACGCGCAAACTTAGTAGACATACCTCCTGTTGTTTATTCTTTTATGCCTCAACAATTACATCTTCGGCTAATGTTTTCAGCCATGTGTAAGATTTTTCGAACTTCATTCCAAAATTACGTATGTCCAATCAGACAATTCCATTCTGTTGTCAAGTGGATATCAGCTGTGAAGTTTTCCAGGGAGTAGCGGTTAATTATCACTTGTCTCCGATCAAAAGCATAATCTGAATTGCTATAGGTTGTAAGAATGAGTCATCTGCAATCTCGGTTTCCGTGAGCTCCTTCTCGAAATTACATATATAAAAACGGTTACACACGTACACAAAATATGATTCATATGATTTCACTGCAATTTATCCGTTCATTCAATGTGGAGGGTTCAATTTAATCATTGTGATTCTCAGGCACATGGATACTCCGTTCAGGCCCACTTCAGGGTTCCATATTTAAGCAAATGAGTCAAAAGCCCAAATACAAGGATTGATCTCTTGAGCTGTCTTGTCATCTCTAAGACATGCAAAGATCTTCTCCCGAAAAATGTGACTACGCGTCTTCGGCGCCGTACCCGGACGGTTCTATAGTCCATCAAGCATCTGCCAATGGGAACAATAACTGCAGGCTTAGCGAATTGGACAATAAACAAACACCTAGTATGTGGATCGAAGACGGAGTGGTCTGTCAGGGATGTAGTCAGTTTGATGATAACAAATGTTATTGGACCAGCATCGGACTCCAGATACCTGCAGAGGCAGAGGAATAAAACTGACGGCGCTGAAAACTTGATTGACAGTAAAACGGGACGAATAGTCGAGGAAGGTGAGATTGTAGAAGCTGCGGAAGGTATGGCTGTCGAAGTCGAAGAAGGTGAGATTATCGAAGATGAGAGAAGATGAAAGAAGATGAAAGTTGAACGGGGGAGGATAATATATCAAGGCAAAATGCTGTAAGGATGAGGGATGGTGGATATACGAACCAAGGCAAGATTTAAAGTTGAGTGAAGTCAGGTACTTTCATCGGTGATTTAACTGAGAGACAAGGCGCACGGTGGCGAAGATAAGGATGTAGTAAACCTCACTTTTATCTGATTCTTCATCTTCTCCGTCTTCCTATCCTTTTTCAATTTGATGTAAAGAGTTGCTTATGTCTTGAATAATGCGCAGGAAGTACGTCCACTCATCACCGAGGGTCACTTTGCCATCGAAAATGACGGAGACTGGGTCCATCAACGATGAATGGAATTATAAAGACGACGATTTTCTCGAATTGCCAAGTGATAGATTGTAGTCCGGCTAATCCACCGATATGATGAGAATTTTTCTCGAAATTCTCTATAGGGATTTGATGCCTATTCAGAACTTTCATGAAACTCTCTTTCAGAGTAATATAAAGCGCTCTCGGACAGAGAAATTCACAGCTGTTGGGGTTCACACAAAACCAGTGATGATCTTGAAACAGCAACAGAAATTCTGAACAATGTAAGACACCCTATGCACTGCAATTTCGTGATAACTTCAAACCTCAAGTTTCGGCGGTAATGGGAGCGAGGAAATATATCCACCAATCACAATTACAATTTATTCATCTTCAAACATACAACCTGGAACCTGTAGCTGAATCACGGCGAAGGTGAGACTAGAATTTTTACTTAACACATAGACATCTTCAATACAGACTTCAAGATAGGTGAAGGAATTCCTGACCTTGTTGATCCTTTTCATTTATGAGGCACTTCAATCCTTCTTCAACTACATTATCTATCTTGATCTTCTTAGTGATCAGGCCTTCAATATTGGCAAATTTCCCTTCTTCAAGGAGCTGAAGAACTTCTTCGTGTATATGGTCATACCCAATAATTCCTATCATCGTTGTCAATATAACGCAAACGGCCGCTCTGCCGTACAACCACTTACCAGTAAGATTCAATTCCTTTGAAAGAACCAAATTCAAATCCACATTGGCCGTAGTCTTCCAGAGGGCAACATTTAGATACGTTCCTCTAGGACGTAAGCTCAAAAGACATGAGTCTAAAGAAGCTTGAACTCCAGCTGCATCAAGCGCAACGTGAACACCTGGGGGAACGACCTTGCGAACTGCGATGGGAATAGTATCTTGAGTAGGATCAAAAACAAGGGTGGCACCGTGTTCGAGAGCGAATTCACGACGAATTTTAGCTGGCTCAGAGACGAGGACCGTTGCTTGTGGGTCGAGTGATCTGTTGAAGGGACAAGTTATTGTAGTTTCAAGGAAAAATAAAGTTGGTCCTCTGGATAGCAATAAGGGAGGTTCACCTGATAACTTTGAGGATAAACAAGCCAATCTGCAGGGATTGTTTAGCATCGAAGTTGATGGTATTTCATCGTGTGCTTACAGGACCGGCACCAACGATGAGCACAGTCTGCCCTGGTTCGAAGTTAGATCGCTTTACAGAGTGATAAGCGATAGAGAGGGGTTCAACGCAGGCCCCGACCTCCACTGGTAAACCATCACTTCAGTTCAAATTCGGGAGCAACAGAAAAACACGAACAGGGTATCCCTTCTTTGAGACGATGAATATATTGCGTGTCGATGGTGATATATTCAGCAAGTCCACCACCCCAGCCACTACATCCCTTCCTGCATTTAACACCCTGACGGAGGTTGCTAGGGAATACTCACAATGAAGGCAAAATGGGGACATATATTGTGATGACCTTCAGAACAAGGTGAACAGTCTTCTTTACGACATGACAGGATAGGTTCTCTGGTTCCAGCAAGCTCGGAACCTCATATTTCGTATCAAATAGTCGACTCACATCACGACATTGGTACCGACAACCCATCTTTTTGAGTCAACTCCTGTACCAAGCTCAACAATTGTTCCGGAAAATCTAGGTTCTGGTATTTTGGTTTTTTGACAAGTGGGACAAAAGAACCTCACTCATGACCAAGGGTAACTGGAGCTGTTTCTCCTGTAATGTAATTAGGTTCATGTGTTGCATATACAGATACTGGGACTAGATAAGCGTGAAGGTCGCTGCCGCATACTAGGATAGTTAAAGCCTTCGAAAGGAGCCTAATTCACTCACTTCCATTCCTACAATTCTTAAGTTTGAGTTTATTAACAAAGATGGTGGAGGTCGCGGTGGACATACCAGGCAATCTTTAAATGAAACAGTGTTTGCAATAAATGTAATTTTTTTTCAAAGGTGAGTGGTTACCTTGACTTTGACCTGACCTTCCTTTGGCATAGGCTCTGGGATATTTTCAATGCGTATGTCACCCGGCCCATAAAACCTTGCAGCTTTCATGGTATATAGTTGATTTAAAGATGCTGAGAGAAACTTCTTCTATGCTTTCTCATATTCCCACCAGTTCTCACCATGTGACGCGCCCAGCGTGAGAAGCGCGAAGAAAGCAGCAACAGGTGAAATTTTCGTTGCATAAATGGAAAGTCTCTGTATAAATGACTATTCAAAGTCTCTCTAAAGTAAATGCAAGTATCAATGCCTGGAATCAAGACGGGTCTGTGTTGATTATGTCAGACAGGCTAAACTCAAAATAGTAGTCATTTTAATTATTTATAGTATATCAAATAACATAGAGGACATGTCCTCATACGACTCACTGCATTATACTTTGTACATTGGCTTGGCCTTATGCTGGGGGACCTGATAGGTTAGGTGGATGATTGCTTTGATCACATGCATAGACAACTGTTAAAAAGCCACTCTTCTCTTGTGTTGATCTTTGAGTTGTAAAGGCATAGCCTCTTGTTGCAGCCCATATGTTCATTGATTTGAATAAAGCTTGCTGAGAGTCAAAATAGTGCTTGGGAGGGAGACAGTCACCTGGGAAGGTGGCCATGACTAAGGAGTTGGTGTTTTGCAGGTGTTCTGCTTGCATTCTGATTTTTTTTGCAGCTACAAGTGGAAATGACTATACTGTTTAGCCTGTCTGGCATCATCAACATGGACTGTGGCCCTGTGGGAATGCTTACAAAGACTCGATTCGTACATCTGCGTTTCTGACATCGCCCAATCTCACACCGATAGTGTATGATTCTGATACCCTGATACAGCTGATAGTATGAACAGCCTGATAACATTTATATACGGGGAATAGTGCAGAGCTCAATCAGAATTATCCTCAGGGAGTTCTAGGGCTGACCCTACTCTGAACTATCGGAGGATCTTCCCCTCTCTTATCTTTGCTCTTACCCTCACCTCTCTCCATCTCTATTGTTCAATGTCCTCAGGAGATATTGCTTAAGATGGAAATTTGTATTTGACAATGTGCTATTGAGATCATTTTTCCAGTAGTGTGGGTATTTTACATTTTTCAAATTGATCACCATCACCAGATCAAAATATCCACATAGGGAAATATTTAAGTAATGCTATTTACATCAATGTTCATAGGCATCAACATTTTGACACTGCATATGTAATATTGAAACGTGATTAGATACATACTTTAGTGATGTTTCAATACTACACATGCGGCATCAAAATATTGATTATGAACATGATTCATTAATGCACCAGGGTCAAACACCAAATGGTTGATACAAGGCAAAGTCCTCTCAAAAGGAGGTACATGGCTGTCACTATTCGGTCACTTTGTCACCCTTTTTGCCAGAGGCGAATCCAGAGCAAGATTTTTCCCAAAAAAACCCGATGCAGACGAAGTAGCCTTAGGAACCCGAATGCACATCCTCATGGACTGCCTCAGATTTATCAAAGACCGTTTAACAAGTCAAACTCCACTTCTCATCAATCTCCTTTCGTCCAACCCACCGGCCTTCGCTTTCCCCTCAGTCAGAGAACCACGATGAGCGAAAATGCCAAGCACTACTGAACTGCTTAACTACTCGCCCCTCCCTCTCGGGTATCATTTCGGTCCTCGTGTTACAATGTCGGACTTCCGTGATCGAAATAAGTATAAATGAACTAGGTCGGAGCCAGGGACCACATGATATACCAGTGTCACGTGTCAACGGAGAGTGGTTTGCTACTGACTGCACCCAAGCTATTTTATATGCATATGATCTCGAGGATTCGTTACATCTCGTGCTGAACTACATGTTAACTATCATGATCTCACACTTTCACTTCTCATTGTCCTCTTCTTCTTTTTATTTGCTTTGCTGTAATTTAAGGGGTCCTCGAACCCCGGTAGTCAGCAGACTGCACCACGTGATAAATTGTTGATTAAAGAAATGCACCGGCTATCAATTTATCAGCTCAGTCTAATGTCACTGGGTACAGCAGGCTTTGATCTCTTACAATTCAACTATTTCAATTAAATATTTCAATTGATCTTGAATCTTTATGGAGAGTTGGACCTTTCCTTGACATCTAATCATCATTGATCATCGATCATCGGTATTTTTAGCCCAATTCTCGTATATGCTTATGTCATGTTTCGCCAAAAGCTCTACCTGAAGGTCTATCAATACGACTATTGACAGACGATGATCATTGGGCCCGACCTCCCACTGGAGTTGATCCAGACTATTCTCATACATTTGCCAAAAGTACACTATTTGACGCAGACTGCACTCGTCAATCTCGCATTCTACCAGTCAACAATTCCACTGCTATATGATCGGGTCTCGATACGTTCGTGGCATAAGAAGGCAAAGTCAAGGGTATACAAGTCTACCACATACACGATATATATTTTATGCTCACTGATCCTCGTCATCTGCTGTGAATAGGTTATTCAGTTATTCAGGACGCTTTCTTCCAATGCACATCTCGCTCAGTATATCAGAAGGCTCGGTGCGTGGGTACTCTTTTTACGATGAGTATCAGGTTCTCAAATCTCCTCAGAAATCCGAGATTTTCCAAAGAACTTGTTTCCAGATGAAATGTTAGGACTTATATTGCAAGGCTTGCAGAACTGCACTAATTTGCGTTCATGTACATGGACTCGAGACGGCTCTCTGACCTCCGATATCCTCCTTGCATTATTGAACCCTTCTCAGAGTTCGACAAGGGGTTCACATCTGCTCTCATCTTTACCCTCATCATCAACCCCCGGTCACCAGCTTCGGGAGCTGGAGATAAACGGACATCATTCGAATCTCTATAATCCGAAACTATTGTTGAATTTTAGATGTCTGGAAAGAATTTGTATAATTATGCCGACACTTGAGGTGGTACAGATACTGGAGGAGTGGGTCAAGGTAGTACAAGAGTCGTTGAAGAGTTTGGATGTGATTTGTAAGGTCTTTTTGTTCTTCTACCTTTACTGCCTTGATTGGAATTTACAAATGATGATCATAGGCATCGGCGGTAATTACAGACGACGTATTAATACGCATGGCCCCCTCACTCGGAAATCTTGAATTCTTCCATTTAACAGGATGTCGCAAAGTCACACACAAAGGAATACGCCCGATTCTGACGAAGAGTAAAAATGGAATACAGAATTTGGGGTTACAAGGTGTATCATCACAGCTGGTAAGAAATCCAACTTCGAAACAGAACCGTTTGCAATTAGAGAATGTCTAGGACCTGACACAATTGCTTTCGACATCTATTTTTCAGCTGCCGACACTTCGTAATCTGCACTCCCTCACTCTCTCCATCCCCCCTCTTGATCCTGATAGAGAGTCACTGTCTACGATTGCAATGCCAGCACCAACTCAAGGATATGATCTTAACCAGATGGCCATGCTCTTGCTTGTTCCCGAGTCCAATAACTCCCGATCATTTTCAGAATTCCCATCGCGGCAGTCATACACTTCCACTCTCTCGGATATTCTCACACACCACGCTCCCGTGCTCGAAAAAATCCAAATTTGTGGCTCCCATTCATTCTTTGATCCCTTTCCAGAGATGTCCTGGTTGCTCTACCGATTGGTGAAAACACACAGGGAGAGGCTGAAGAGAATAAGCGTGTATCGAATACTAATTGATTTGGAAGTGATCAAACACATTTGTATGAACTGCTTTGCGCTGGAGGAACTTTTCGTGGTGGTGGAACCTGGTAAACTGGTGAATTTATGTTTACATTTTAACTCTCTATCACCAATGACATTGCTTCAGAACATCTTGGCAGACCATGTTCACCACGCTCGATCTCTTAAAACTATTCACGTCAATTACTTTCCCAGTGACCAGTTCCAATATAACGACGCAGCAGTTCTTTCACTAGAAAAAGCTGTAGAATTCGTTAAGCGATGTGATAATCCAAGTATAACACAGTTCGGTTGCAACTCCCGTGTATGGCTGGTCAGCATTTTTCTCCCTCATAACCGGCTCATCTGATTGATTGGAATGCTGACTGTGAGCTGTCGTTTCAAGGTGAATTGGAAGGCCGTAGTTAAGAAGGATCATGATGGAAATGAAATGATAGAATGCGAAATTTGTTTAGGGCCATATGAGTCTTCCGATGTTCCGGAGCAGTTCATGGTTGTTCGTACATGATTGCAATTCTGGATTACAGATTTGAACGGTTCGTTCGAATACACTTGTCTTATCATGATACATTAATAATACATGAATTTGCAGTGACACTTGATCACAGTAACAACGCCTTTCTCTTAGAAACATAAGCCTCAAGGTCCCCTTGCCAGTAAGAATCTGCAATTGACCACATATGTAACAAAAGTAAAGCGATAGGTTGAGAGAAGAGTGCCAGGAGTGATCATAGTCTACAGAGAATCTGGGCCTCATCCTGATCAAGATCCTTATTCGAGCTTATATACCTTACCTTTTTGTAGATTCTACCAGCTGGTTGTCCTTGTGAGGTGGTTTACCAAGGTGTATTAGGAGGGAACATCATGGGAGGCGAGATCTCGTTTCGTTTACTTTTACCTTGGATGAGTTCGACCAGGGTCAGCGCGAATACAAATGTTGAGCCTTTAATGTATTAATCAGACATACTAAGGAAAAAGAAGAAAGCGTATACCTGGGCCACGGCTAGATCGACAAAAGAGGGGGGGGAGGGAAACCAGCATGAAAAGATGAGTGATGAATTTAAAAAAAAAAAAGCGCACGTAGTGACAAGTTTCCCAGAAACGACAATTGAATCTTCAGAATAATCGAACAAATTCTCGAGTTCAGATTTGACGGAAGGATGAGAAGTGATAGGTTGCCTGGTGAGTTGCGCACTTCTAGCTACGAGACTACCTGAGAAAACAAAAGCGACCCAAAAAAATCATTATCCACATTATTTGAAGTTGAGCACAATGAGATATTCGAAATTAGGTCGAACACAATACCTACCAGCACAAATCAAGCCAACATATTTTCCTTCATCCAAGTATTCCTTTGCGAGTTTCGGTATACCTGTGGTTATAGTCGACATTGTTTGAGCGCCTTTCAATCCCCCAGGGACCACCAGTAAATCGTATTCGTTCTAATATCCAGCTGTCACCTCTGCATGTAGATTGAGGAAAATGACTAAGGAATTCGCACAGGTCCAAAAAGCTTGAGATTTGCAGGATCGAAAACTACATCAGGGATGATCTTCACCCCCCGAGAGCAAGTTGCCACAGAAGAATGAGGACCCTTGATAGTTATCAACACTTCTGTAGGGACCGTTGAAATAAAGACATACGAAACTTTGATCTCGTTCTTCAAGTGTAACATAGGCAGACGTAGCATTGAATCCTGCGCGGACGAGTGTGTCGTATGTGATTGTACTGTAGAGCAGGTATTGCATAAAAGGAACGGGAAGCGAAGGCAGGAAATCCTACAATTCCATTTCCTCGGTACCGTCTGCAATAAATACAAGTGCTTTGGGAGGTTCTGAGGTAAATTTCATGTCTAATCTATGTTTCCGCTATTGTGAAGAGCCAAGAAGCGATTGATCTGGCGATGTTGTCATTGATCGATTCCTACGAACCAAGCGGGAAAATTAAATCCACACAACTAGATTCATTCATGGCATAGATACGGCTACAAGCTACTGTTGTGAGGTAAATTATAGAAAACTTGTCGCTAGAATGTAGAGCCTAGTCTATCTGGGATGACCCTATTATACAATGAGATTTGCATGACGATAGTCAAGATTCAATAAGAGGCATTGGAAAGAAAAGCAAAAGGGAGACCATCAAGTACGAATCGGGATTCCAGAACACCGTTCGAATATAAATTTTCTCAGGCGAGAAGAGAAGAGATGGGAATGCCCATTCAATGTTGATTAAGAACAGCTAGGTTTAGAGCACCCAGGAGAACCTCCCACGCAAGGTCAAGCGTGTCCCACAACTCATTGTCAAATATGCCAAGGCTGACCATGTCTTGCCACAAGTCTCTGACATGTGCGGTGAGTGCTGTAAGCTTGACAAGATTGCCGCTGGTGTGGCGACAGAGAAGGACTGCGAGCGAGTGCACGGTATCTCGTGACTGAAGAGTAGCAAGAACGTGTTGGTGTGTCAAGTTTGGCTGGAAAGAAGATGCTGGGAAGCCGAGGGCAGTCATGACACCGTCGAAGCGATGGGTATAGAGATATCTCAGGATGACATGGAAGGCAGCCGGTGATGGAAGAGTCACGGGGAGGATGGGGAGGGTAAGATGACCACTTTCAGAAGGAGAGGGGTTGGAAGGAGGAAGTGCAGGAAGGCGTGCACAATTTGCGGTGAGAACAAGTGCATGGACAGCAAATACATAAACGTAGTCAGGATCTGAACGAGAAGACTTTGCTGAGGAGATAGCAAGGATGTGCGAAGGATACTGAACCTCGTCGGAAGGAATGGACAAAGAAACTTCGAGGACAGAGGGGATCTGGGAGCGGGGAAGGGTCGGTGGCAACGCAAAAGCACTGATGCCGCGCAGCAGGGGGCCAGGATTCTGGCAGAGTCCACGGCGAATGTACTCTGAGGGTACATCTGCAAGGTCTGGCGACACAGCAGCAAGTGCGTCGCGAGAAATATCAGTGAACTTGGGACGCGAAAGGGTCCGGGGCAACTGTATAGTAGTCGTAGGAAGAGAAACCGAGGAATGCTGTTGGTGCCCAGGATGTTGCGGGTGTGGGGATGCAACTTGGAACATTTCGAAACTGGATAACTTGGGTATGTCTACGCAATTTATATGTCAAAAGCATTACATATCGAGAACAAGATCTTTGCCTTTTTCTGGTCCTTCCTTTGTCAACGTTTCCTTTTTGGTTTAGTCCGGGCCCGTACCCTTGTTCTCGACTTTTCTTCTGGCGGCCCACATGCCGCCCGATCTGCTTTGTATGTCCTCACGCAACCCGGTTCGCGTTACAGATCTCCATACAGCCCAGTTCGCACATCCCTTCCAGGCCCAGCAATGCAGTGCAGCCTTGGGATCACAGATTTCCCACGCGACCACTCAATCCAAATTGAGCCAGGCATCAATGAGTATCTCAATCAGGTGATGGCTTTGTTCCATGCTTGGACGTTCGTTTGATGAAACGTCTTTATAATTCCGACTTGCGGTCCTTACTCTCTACCGCTGGGTCCTGATCATGTCCCTTGTATTTCCTGGGTTTCTACTTCAATGGTGAAGTCTAGGCAACCGCGGGCACTCAAATGGGCTGAACATTTGTTTAGCCCATATATGGTATGATTAGAATTTCTTGCAGGTCTGTTGGAAACTCACCCCTCCTTGGGGATGCTGAATAATAAAATAATAGATAATCAAATACATATAGTATTTCAATTTCAAATACTATATGTATTGGATTATCTATTTTTAGCTTGACAATCTATTGCACATGATCCACAGTAGTTTACCAATTACATAGAATCAAAAGGGAAGAAATCAGAGGCATTACAATATAAAGACACTATTTGGTCTAGCAAGGGAGTGTGAGGGCACCTGGGAGAGCTCTTTGAGTAGTCTTAGCTGTATTTGTTGGTGATAAGCTTGTTCTTGTATACAGCACATTTAGGTAGGGGATCCATGAGAATGTGAATTATGGTTCCTAGGTCAGTCTTACTGCATGGGCAAGCATTATGTTCTTTCGGGCAAAATCTTGCAATACTCCTTGACAATTTAGGTAGGGGGTCCATGAGGATGTGTATTCTGGTTCCTAGGTCAGTCTTACCGCATGGGCAAGCATTGGGTTCTTTCGGGGAAAATCTTTCCAAGTACAATACTCCTTGACAATAAAATATTACCAGGGGATTCTGACTCGAACCTATGAAGCTTGCCATATCGGGAGATATGATTTCTGCCTCAAATTTCCATATTTGGTCTGTTACCTCCTGCACTTGCTCCTTTTTTTCCAGGAGAACATCTTACTATCTGAGTGTATGCATTTCGTTTCTCAGAAGATTCTGATAGGTTTTCTTCCAACAGAAGTTCAACAACCAGAAGCTAACCCCATATGGTTTCTACAACAACTTGGGTACAGAATGTGGGTCTCTTCCACTACATGATAAATCTTAAAATTTTCTTCGAAAATATCGCTTGTGGTAAATCGGGATTACCTTTTCCCTCTACAAACTTTCATCAGTGTATCTTCTAGCAACGATCCGATCACTTCGTTAACCTTGGATGATCGATGAAGATACTGGTAACTCAGGCCTAAGTTCCATGTTTCTCCAGACTGTCGAGTCAAGATCTAGTCGGTACTTCTGGTCTCCTGTTAATTGTACCCAAGACAAGAACTCTGGTCTGTTTTACAAGTTCTCTTTTCCCTTTACTCGAGTCCCCGCATGAAGGTAGCCCGAATAGCCGCCTAACTACTGAGGCTCAGCAAATGCCTACTTTATCCTGCTTCTCAACCAGGTGACATGGTCAGCCAAGCTACTGAGCTACTGATTGATAAGATACACCGGTGCCTGGAAAAACTACCCACAAGGCTGCCATGCACTAACCCCATCACGCCGATTCAACGCCCCACTTCCGAGACCTTAGAGGCAAACACGGATCGTATGAATGCCTCATGCAACGTAGCATAGACCAGGGACTTCTATACGAAATATGGTCCAGTAGTTAACACAGCCTGTCCATGTGGCGCACCCCATACCTCTACGTTATTGCCACCTCCTCAGATACTGCTGTTACACTTGGAGGAGATCTCACTTTCTATGCATTCTCACCCACAAAGCCCTCGCAGATTTCTTGTACTTGTACAAATCCAATGCCCCACGCTAGATCATGAATAGGCTCCTCCATAAATCCACCATCGATAACAGACAAGTGGAAAATCACTCCGAAGACGGACTTGAAGGCGAGTGCCATATGGCACCACCAATCTCGATGTAATGAGATGTAATGAGTACATACTAATTCTCCTTTCTTCCTAATTACTGTTACAATAACGCCTTCGAACACATTACTACCCTATCCGATCTACCAAAAAAATTTGCCCACACCTTTTTTCTTTGACCAAACGTCTCCTGTAGATACATCTTTGATTTTGGGCCCTGTCTAGGCCCTCTGCGTCTTGACGTCAGTTTGCTTGTTGCGGAGCAGTTACACATGAATCCAAAAAAAGACTGGGATCACCTGACACGTGTTTTTTGTGTCCAGTATTGATAAATCCGTAAAAAACGAGGCCAACTGCATGTAAAAAAAAAATATTGTAGACGATTTGAAACCAGCGAGGTATCACCTAACGACTGTTCTCAACAAGTAGCATCTCGGCATCGCACGACAACACTCTTGCACGAATACCTCAAAAGTAAATACTGAAAAGTGCAAACCTTCGACACACATCAATGGATCTCCTATTTTCGAGTTCATGACTTATTCAGGCAGAAGGATCATCCTTCAAAACATAGGTTCATCCTGCAGAAGTTATCTGGCGTGCAAGACAAGAGATCCCTTTTGCCGCCGGCCGGAACTGACCGGGATCCTATATATAGATCATGGAATATGTATTACCTCTTATCAGTTCATCTCCAAAGGGAAGTCATAGAGATTACTACATTGTATGTATATCCGGTACCTCGGATATATGGATCGCATATTCATGATTTCGGGAGGATTTCCAAGCTGATAAACGCAACAACGTTTCTGGAGCGGGCAGCGTCGCAGCGCATGATTTTTCCGTAAGACATCTTCAATACAAATACCGATGTTCTTGCATCATGAATATTACAGTAGGAACACAGAGGAGCGAACCTTCCCGAAGACTGTACAGCTATGTATACACGTGAATATGATTATAGTAGGACTATAAGCCTGCCTCTATCCAACAAAAGATCCGAGGACAGACAAACTGCCTTGAAGCGCTACAGAGATAGTAGGAAATCGGATAGCATCGATGAAAATGTTCATGGCCATGGAATATGAACAGTTCAGAGACAGATCGGTGTTAAACTTCAGGATTTGATCAAAGCGACTGCCTTTTCAGACCGTGGTTTAATAGTACATTGGAATCTCGTTGGATGGCTGATGATAACAGTGAAGATCAATTATTGTTGGCCTCGAGAACGTAACAAGCACCATACCTTATCACACCAGTTGTTTGATCCATAATAGGCTCGATGACATGACCATCTTCCACGTATTTGGATATGTTAAAGACAGCAAGGGTCATGGCGCATGAGATAAAAATAGAAGCATCTGCCATGACGCGCCCTGGGTGAAGAGCCAACCGTCGGATATAGGGTCATTTGAATTATTATGCTAGAACACACCTGGGCAAATCCTAAACCAAACAGATATTAATACCAGAGAACAGAGAAAGCTTCGACAAGAGCTTGCCTTCTTCCGAAACCGAAACATATTTGCCGGGGATCTGGTTCTGGGTCGGAGCCAAGGAACCTGCTCGGACGGAAGACCATTGGGTCCGAGTATATTATTGGATCATGTTGCATCTTCCTAAAAAGAGCAATTAATTTGGATCATTGTGCTTAGAGGCACCGGCATAAGTGTACAAACCAAATATTCGGAATTATTAAAGAGCCCTTTGGGATGAAGTATCCATTATGAACATCGTCTTGCATGGCAACATGAGGAACACCTGTCCATGAATAGAATCGAAATCGTGAATCTCATCAACTGGGAATGTTAGAAGTATGACTTACCCGTTGGCACTACGGAATGCCATCGCATGACTTCTAGTACCACGGCGTTCACGTAAGGCAAGTCGTCTCTATCGACAAAAGATGGAAGCCTATCTGGTCCTATTACTGAATCGATCTCGGCCTGAGCTGCAGCAGCTACTTCAGGATACAACGCCATGGCTTTGAAGAAGGCGTAGATTGCAGAGACCGTCTGACGTAATCCGAGTCAGTCAATCCTTGTCTGGAAAGGTGATACGTTCGGAGAAGGAACACTTACGGTGTCGGCACCCCCTGAATAAAGGGAAGCAGCTGACCATTTTATGTCGAATTCTCTTTCAAGGTTCATATCAGGTTCCGACAAAAGATTTGCTGTAAAAGACGGTGCAGCAGTCCCTGCAGTCTATGAATAGTCGACGACGAAGAAGTACATGTGGTTCACTGAACGTACCATCTGGCTCTTCACATATTCATAGGGAGCTTCTACTGCTTGGTTCAATGTACTCGCCCATTCCTGTGCTATCTTTTTGAAACCAGTTCCAGGAAACCAGTCTGGAAGTTGTCGCACTAAATTCACCGTAGGCACAGGATGCTCAATAAAACCGTACAACAAGCTCACGTTGAGGAATCAAATTGACTAGGAAGCCGCCTGGGGCCGTGGCCAACGAAAACTGATCTGTAGCTATGTCAGCAAGGGTGACGAAAGGATCTTCTGTCTCATGGACTTCGTAACCATGAGAGATACGGAGGATAATGGCGCTGGCGGTTCTTTGGATCTGTCAAGACGAGACGCCTTGTCAAGAAACAATACTACGCACTTGCGGATATGTGTGGCCAGGTCTTGGGGTGTGTAGAGTAAGTGTTTCAGAAACCTGTGAGTTTCAACTTCCTCGGTAGGATAAAATTGAGACATTGAGGTAGAGTTTCCAATCAACTTATGGAACATTTTCCGATAGCGTCGAAATCGGTCTCCGTATGGGACCAGTACCAGAGTGTTCTTCCAGCCGACCATTTCTCCACCCATCTCCATGACAGGCCTATCAGAATAGATAGAGCCCTTTTTCTCTAGCATATCCATTGCAACCTCTGCCGAGTTCACGATTATCATCCTCTGGCCAAAGATGTAGACGGACACGATGCCACCTTCGTTTGCTAAGAAAGCGATACACAACCTGATCAAATTGTGCACCTACCCCACTTTTCACCCCAGCTTGCGAATGTGAGCCATTCCTTGGAGGACGGCATGTCCAACAGGTTTCCGAGGAGAGGCCATTGCCTGGGGCCTGGAGGCAAAGGGACCCGAGGCCTTGTACGCAAAATTTGTCGGATGATAAGAAAACCAAGGAACACGAGACCAAGATCAAGGGCGCAGAGAGTTCCAGTCATTTGTGTTGTCCAGGGAATGACACTTTGAACAAGGATCAAGATCAAGAAGAGCAGTAGAGAATCAGGGATACGCAAGGGTTTATATCCCATTTGGCGTACACCAGACTACAAACTACCGTCATGTTGCTAAAGTTCCGATGTAAAAGATCAGATCTCACGCTCTTAAGTCCTCGGAACGCCGCCCAGGACCCACAAGCGCCGCTAACATCTTGTACCTGATCAAATCACTTGGAAATCCAACACACGGCCGGTTCCGTTTCATGGCGAGATTCTCGTACTTTAGTTTCCGTGCACACCGGTTGTTCTCCCGAGACCTAAACCAACGATTGCCAATGCAAACAGGGCCCCTACCACATCTAAAGTTCCATGATTGTCTCCTGTAAGATATGTGGGAATCTCTTCTTGTCCTTCCAGATGTTTAACAAGAGGTGGAGCTATCTTGGCTGTAGACCCGCTTCTCGGCTGTAAAGTCATGACAACGCAACCCCTCCTTACATAAAGTGCCACTTGAGCAAGCATTTATGGTGCTATCTTGGAAGCCAAGCCACGATGTGCAGTGTCGGCAAATCCGCGCATTCGCCACGATTCCGTCGTGGGAATCGAGGCGTAATGACAGTAAAGCAGGATTGGGCGCAAGAGTCGCGTTGATAATGATTGATACGTGCACAATGATGTGATTACATAGACGCATATGTATGTCGAGCCACTCGAGGCAAATTTTAATTCACTGATACAGGACCTGAAGCATTTGGAATCAGCGGTTCTAGCGCCTAGCAAGATAACTCGGGGTTGACAGCGAGGTAAAGGACGACAGGAACACGCACTTGACATGGTCCGGGTCATGTTATTCTCAGAACTGGGGCTCGTTAAGTGGCGTTCTAAAATCATTCCGTAAATTGAAAACAATAGAGTGGCAGTTGGCAATTGATGCAGCAATGACAGTGTAGTCATCGTTACCCATCTAGTATGGTTGTGTCTAGTCAGAGGTCATCCAGAGGGAAGTAGAGTCCAGAGGGCCCATGTTCAGGCCCTGCAGTCGAAAAGTAAAATCTGTACTCGATAGGTGCAGGATAAGAGGTCTTAGAGAAAATCATAGGATAAAAGATATTGCCGACTAGCGGTGTTCTGTCATGTGATCTATAGCTTCTTTTGGATTTAGCAGTTTTGTTCCGCAAGAAACCAGGACGCAGAGAGCTAGATAAGACCCAATGTCCGGGATGCGTCTACAGGAGGAAGGAGTAGGGTGTGGGCGGAGTTTATAAGCAGATGTGTGACCTATAGCAGATACACCTATTATACCTGTGTATCAATCACCGAATAACGGTGATATTTTAAAGCATATCAGCATGATTTCATGGAGGAAGTAAAGTGTTGTGTCAAATAACAATTAAGGTCAGGAAAGAGCGGTATAGCAACCTCATATTTCTCACATTTTCCAGCACTTTCTGATGAGTTACGTAATTTATCCAAGGATATATAAGCATCAAGCGATGGACAGTCAATAAACGTTTGACATGGCTTTACAGAGACCTATTACATATTTTGATATCAATATTGGCGAAAAACCCGCAGGTCGCATTGTATTCTCCCTGTATAATGATCTTGTCCCTAAAACAGCAGAGAATTTTCGTGAGTAAGGTCCTAATGCCTGTAATATCGAGACCAACTCAGAAAATAGGTGCATTATGTACTGGTGAAAAGGGTGAAGGCAAGTTAGGAAAACCCCTACATTTCAAGGGGTCGGGTTTCCATCGAGTGATTAAAGGGTATTGAGTTCGAATCATTCGAGCGAACAGTCTAATTATCGTCGTGGTACAGATTCATGTGCCAGGGTGGTGACTTCACCGCGGGAAATGGCATGTTCTTCCTTGAAGTCTGAGGTTTCTCAGCAAAAACTGACAGTAGATTGATATCAGGTACCGGTGGTGAATCGATATATGGAGAAAAATTCGAAGATGAAGCTTTCCCGGTGAATCATACGAAACCATTCTTGCTCTCGATGGTACTAGCTCCTACTGTGGCTTTGTGCACATCATTTACTTCTCGTGTCTAGGCAAATGCCGGCCCTGATACCAACGGTTCACAATTCTTCATCACCGTTGCTCCAACATCTCATCTTGATGGAAAGCACGTCGTGTTTGGAGAAGTTATTAGGGGTAAATCAATCGGTAATGCACCCTCTTTTGGACTAATTCGTCTTCAACTGAATAGACTTTGAGTTCGCATGATTGAGAACAATCCCACCTCTAGCGGTGACGTTCCGCAGGCTGCTGTAACAATCACCGATTCTGGCGAGCTATCTCCTGACGACCCCTCTCTCCTAGAGCAAGGTAACGCAGAGGATCCTTACGAGGACTATCCGGATGATGAAAGCCGTGATCTGAGTAAACCTCAAATCGTTATCGAGATCTCTACGGCTGTTCGAGACCTTGGTAATAAGCTTTACAAAGAAGGCAACATCGACCAGGCGCTCCAGAAGTATCAAAGTGCGTATTTGGGCCGATGCTCATCTTCATCCCTGCCTTGTTCACTAATCTGACTAGAGTCTATTCGATACCTCGACACGTTCCGAGAGATTCCTGAAGATTCGCCCGAAAATTTGAAGCAAGCTTACTTGACGTTGCTTATAGCTCTTCTACTAAATTCTGCCTTGGCCGCAATCCGTTCAGTTCCTCCTTCATCTAGTAATGCCATCATTGCTATTGCGAACACCACTCGTGCTTTGGACAACTTCGAACTGAACACCGCGGACAAAGGTCAATCACGCATTTGATATCTATGATGGCTTTTCTCGCTAATCACGTTCCATATTCAGCCAAAGCACTGTATCGCCGTGCATTGGCTCATGGCATCATGAAGAGTGGAGAGGACCAGGAGAAGGATCTAGTTGAAGCGAACAAACTCGTTCCTGAAGACACGCTTATCAAAGATGAACTCATAAAAGTGAGAAAACGTAAAGCAGAGCTCAGGCAAAAAGAGAAGAAGGCGTTCAAGAAAATGTTCTCGTAAACACTCAAGAGACGATACAAAAATAGTTTATCAGTGCACTTAGCATACCCCTATCAAAGTATTGTCTTCATGTGATGAATTGGAGGAAAAACTTTCGTTTCCCATCAAGTGAGATCGGAGGTGTTGATGTTCCAGGGTCGTCTCGCATAAGGACAGCGACAAAGATGTCAGCTATCAAAGAGAGGCCATCAATAAGCGTGGTTTGTGTTGACAAGCAATAGATCAAACCCACCGATCCTTTCTGCATAACCATGAGCTGTAGAAGACTGACACAAAAAATGCAAGAATGCAGTGATAGTAATCCACACCTGTCAATGCGGACTGTGTCAGGCAAAACCATGAGGCGAGAAACCTTACTCACGTTTACTGCGGCCGGCAGAAGATCATCGAGGAGCTGAGTATTGGAAGTTGGTAAATCAAAGATGAAAAAGATGACGCTACGGACCTCAAATGCATCGTCACGGCTGGTCATCTGAATGCAACGGCCATGCAATTTGGCAGGTACGATAGGCTCAATCAAGGAATCTAGAAGCCGAAGGAGAGCATGTGCAACTGCATGCGAGACGCTGACATCATGTTCGGACTCCTGGAGAGGCCAGGGGAACTCATCACCAGTATCGAGGCACTAGAGACATGAGGAATGAGTGTCAACTATACTCCATGAATGATGATGAATCACACACTTCACGAATCACTGTGACCATCTCTTCATCAGGAAGTTGTACAAAAAGATCCTCCGGCAATTCATTGTTGCTCATGAGTCGGTTTACGAGGCGCATTACTTCTCTGGGAGCATTTAACGAGTGGTTCTCCGGGAGTAGTTCTTCCGGCGATTCCAGCGTCCGTATCGGTCCAGGAAGCCGAATCAATGTTTCCAGCTTATTTCCGTGACATGAAGGTACTGGATCAAAATAGTGAACATGGATGCACAATATAACAATCTGGAAAATGAATCACTTACGATACTCCCCAGAGATGGCGATAAAGTGATCCTTCCCAAGGATAGTATGAAGTATCAGTGTTCCCCTCATATCGCGAGGACAAAGGTTGAATAATGGAGAAAAGCGCTTTCCTACGTAGAATATCACAGATATCGCCATTCTTTCTCCTGGGAGAAACAAGCCCTGGCCATCATTGGTATATGCTTCAAAAAGACAAAATAGGTCAATCTCACTGCCTCTGGTTCTACCAACAGCCAACCTGGATCTATTGCAGTGTGTCAGTCAAAGGCCAAAGTGCTACACTACAGTGGCTTACGAGTTGGCGCATCTGGTTGGGTCGAAACAAATCTCCATGCACAAGGAATCTAGCCCTCAACGCTTGGTGAATGAGAGAAAAAAACATGATCTTCGTTTTACCTTTCCAACATTTTCAATAGTAATTTTCCTAATTTGACGACTGTCAAATCTGTATACCGATATGAGTACTGGCTGACCCTGCTTTCTTCTCAAATACCTGATCTTGCCAAAATCCAGAAAGCTCGTATCAACCTTTATGATAGGTCTGTCATGAGAGCCTTCCAGCTCGCGAACTTCATGATAGAGGCGTTCAACAGCCCTATCATAATCCAGGCGCCTGCAGAATTCAAACTGGTACAACAGCCTGTCAGCCAAGCAGCAGTCTTGGAAATAGACAAAAAAAAACATACATCAACTGAGAAATTAGCAGCAACTGGCCGATGATCACTCATTGTAATTTTTGGATAACTGTCATAACTTTTTTGTCGCACATTGCAAAAAGGGCTCGACAAGTGAAGGATGCGATCTGTCCAGGCAGGCCGTCTTCTACAAAGGTACGCATGAGCAACGGACCCATGTGATCAATGAAGTTCTTGCTTTTGATCATAATCAAGCTCATCCACGCTGATGCCTGAGCTAACACGATACGTTCTCAAGCTATATTTAGGAAGGAAGGACAAGATTTGACAAGGTCAACAACGTACGGCAGGTAGGAAATCGGGTATTCCAAAAAGCCATTGAAAGCCTTACCATCTGCCATGGACTTCTTCAGCTGCAAGAATCATTCATCAGTCATGGCTTGAAAAGTACAGCAAATCAATTCACCTGATCGTGGCGAAATATGACTTCTAACCGACCGTCCCATTCCTTCTCTGCAAGTAGTTGACGAAGTTCAGAATCAGGAATATCAATACGATAGTTGAGGTCTAAAAAGCGCTGAAGCTCGTAAAAACAGCCCAATTGTCACTATCCAGACAGCCAACCTCCCTAGGAGAAATTTGAGGACATTATTCAGAGTTTAGTTGCTATACTCACAAACCAAAACAAGGCATCAGTTTCGTATAGACTAGCGACTGACTTGGCCTCTAGATCGAAATCATCTCTGTAAACTCCGTTTTCAACATCCCTCGCAAACACGAGTTTCCGCGAAAGTTCATGGAATTCTTCGTTGCGTCTGTCAACCATTTCGTCGAATGCTGCAAGGTGCGCATTCACAAAGGTGAGAGTCAGAGCTGCTGCTTCGTCCTCGTCGTTATTGTCTTCAGATTGCTTCTCGTTAACAGGTTTTCCCTCGGTACTCAGAGGAGGCGTAAAGGTGAGGCGTACTGTTGTAGCACCTTTGTTACCCTAAGAGACAGTCTTCAGGTAAGCTGGTGAAATTGCTGGAATCATACCATTAAACCCAGAATACCAGATCCAGCTGAAGTCGTTTGGATGTTTCCAAAACAACCTTTGAGGGATTTCTTCACCAGTATGACAATGAGCATGCCAACAAGTTGCTTAGACACCAGCTGAGTAGGGCATTATCAGTCCCCCCAAGGTGATTGCTCTGAGGATAATTGAGATACTTTTTCGTAATAAACAGCCTTTTCTCCAAGGGCAGCAAAGACAGCTAAACACCAAGCATCTTCCCTTGCGGTTCCTGTTGAGTAAATGAGAGCCTCGGTGGAAAGGTCGAGTTCTTGAAAACCAAGGGTAATCATGTCGGGATCTACAGCTGTTTGCTCTGTGTTCGAGGCCGAGCTCGCTGCCAAGTCCAAAGTAAGTCGAGGGTCGCCTGAAAACATTAAGTTATGAGTAGGAGGCTTAATCAGGAACTTCACTAGTTTTTGACACATCCTTCTCGTACGAAATCGGAGATGGGTTGTTGATTGAAGGTGAAGAAGATTCAACGTCTTTTGAGGCATTCAAAGTTGATGTAGTAACACCTTGTATCCACGAAGAAAGGTCTCGAGTTGGCATTTTGCCATTCACGTTGAAGGTTCCAATGCGCAATGAGAGACTTTGTGTACCCTTTCGAACTGATGAACGTGCTTGTCTCCTAACCCACTCATCTCGTATAACTTGAATATCCAGAGCATCGTCACAAGAGAATCCAGCATAGCTACTGGATAAGCGTTCAATGAGGGGTTTATTTGTGATCCGGAGATCAGGCGGGATCGCGGAAACTTTTCAACTCTCGACATCAGCATTCTTAGTCAGGGTGAATTGCGACAATGAGAAGACTAACAGACTGGGATTTGAATATGTTGAGAAATATAGGGCTGTAGCCAGTTGAAGTATGATGTTGACTCAGATGTGTTGGCTGTAGCTGGGGGTTTTCAATTTCTGACGTTACCACTATCTTGCATTCGAAACATAGGTACCGACCTGCGGTCTTTCTCAGCCTTTTACACTCAACAGAGATCATCCCAATATTTTCCACGTCTGTTGCATAGAATGTTGCTGCTACTTGGTTTGGCGATCCCTCGGCAGGGATTATACTCAAACTAAACCCTGGGAGGTGTCATATATATCGGCCTTGATTGGTACCAGAATTACCAACCGGAACGGGGTCGGCCAAGGATTTCTTTAGTATCAGAGACCGTTAGGTCGAGGGTATTCTGACGCATTTGGCTCATGACGATTGAGAAATTGCCATAAATTGGATAGATAGTTTGCAACTCAGGGCTGTAAACGGCAAAATCAAGCGAGGGCCTGAACTGATAGATAAAAAGGCTGCATCAAGAAATTAGCTCATTACTTGACGGCCCATCCAAGGAGCGCCAACGTACGCGCCTTCCTCAATGAGTGCCCATTCGTCTTTGTGTGATACTACGGTCAACACTCGTCTGTCATGCCAGTTGTCGGAAATCTCAAGGCTTGACAGGATGTCTGTACGTGCATTATCCAGAATTAAGGCATCAACCGCAACGAGAGCCACCTCTGTTGCCTGCAAGGAAGAGTTGATAACATCGTAAAAGAAACTCATAGCGCTAGTAGAGCAAGATCAGAGTAAGATTTTGATCGAAATTGTCTGCTATCGTGGGAACAAGGAGGTGTGACTCAATGAAGATGTTGGCAAGTTCAGTAGTCATGGGACTTTTGTTTGTTCAATACTGCTTTCAGGAGGACAATGAAAGATGTTGCACAATCGCAATGACTACTCTTACCTCACCATTTCTCTAGACTTTGACCTTATGTCCAGCAGACTGCTTTTCTGTTTCAGGGTATATTTTATCTTAGGAGCAGAGGACATTCATGTTATCCTGAGACTGGAGGGTATACACCCCCAGTGGATGTTTGTATTTTGATGATTATTTATCTTACCCCGATCACGGGAGTGACCGAGCAATCTTCCCACATTTCCCCACATTTCCATAAGTCAATTATCAGGACACAAATCTGTACCAGCTGGGCTTGATAAAATCAGGCGGTTCATTTTCTTTCTATTGAGAAGATTGACACAGGGTAGGAGCTGTGGAATGATCCAGAAATAAATGGAATGGAGCGGTTCTCAGCTGGAGAGTGTCACGAGACAGGACAGCTGAACTGTGATCATCTCTCTCTTCCTTTATCTCTCCCCCTTTCAACGGTCGACAATGACTCGCACTGAGCGCGCATCATATCCTCGTGCTTTGAACAGAGATCGCTCAGAATCCCGCAATGGTCTGGACTCTAGCCTCCGCAAGCGTGGAGCAGGCAACTATAACTGGGGCAGCCTTGCCGACGAGCATCGCCTCGAATCGACTGCACAAGATGATGAAGAAAACGAGCTTGTGGAAGAGGAAGAAGGAAAATCGGGCTCAGGGCCAGGAGACACCTCTGGTACTTTCTACATCGCTTCTTGGCCCGAACAGGCATTTACAGCTATAGGCGTACGGTCTCCAATGGAATCTGAAGCATCATCAAAATCGTACATTGAGCGTAGTGCCAGTGCCTCTAGCAACCCCAGCAGCTCAATAACCGAAGAGGACAGGGAGAAGGCTCGAAACCTTAGAAAGAACGCTTTTAAAAAGAGCGATCGTACGTACCTTGAGTTTCCTTCCCGTATAACCTGTGTGTGAATTGACCGCTTAGAAATTGACCTTTCTGCGATTGCGCGGAGCTCTGCTGCTGTGTCTGGTTCTCCTCCCGACTCGGACATCGCCCGTCGTTCAGGCAGTGATAGCAGTCAAGCTACAATTTGATCCGTGAGTGTTCATGGGCTCACTGCAGTCTCTCTCAAATTATTCCATCAGGTCGTGAACTGACCGTTGGCAGACGAATCTTGTAGTTGTAGTCGCACCCTATATTTCTTGATCTGAATTGAAAGTACATCCATTTGAGGATTTGTCTTATGTTCATGGAATGATGACAAAGGATATGTTGGACCTGAGCTGCTTGTCTCCCACCACCATGCGTTTCCGGACTCTGGAGATTCGGTGGCACGACTCCAAGCCCATATCGACCTGCGATTTCCAGCCTGCACCCCTCAAACGCGCCAGGCCGCCCGGCGAATCCGAAGAGCGGTACGCCAGCCATTCCTACCGCCTCGCGACGGGCGGTGAGGACAATCATGTCCGCGTAGGTCTTTCGTCGTTTCTCCCTGCTCCAAATCCGAGACCGTGCATAGGTATGGATGGTGTATCCAAACATCAGGCCTGTGTCGCTCGTCAAACACGACCCCCACCCTGTCGCGCCCCGCCCGCCCCGGATAGAATATCTTTCAACACTCAGTCGACATTCTGCTCCAGTCAATGTTGTACGATTCTCTCCCAGTGGTACATCATATGCTGCTCTGTGTCTCATGCCTTCAGCTGATCGTCCTGGCAGGCGAACTCATTGCCTCGGCCGGCGATGGTGCGTGCACCTGACTTGCAAACATTTTTCTCAGACTTACGGGTTTCGGATGCAGACGGGATGATTATAATATGGGCCCCATCAGCAAATCCAAATCAGGGTATCTATGGCAGCGACCTGCCGCCCGACGAGTCATCCCTGGACAAGGAATTCTGGAAGCCCCGGACGACATTCAGGTATGCATGCATTGCTGCTCTGCCTTCAACCTGTAGGACTGATAGTGCCTCAAGATGCACAACTATGCAGGTCTACGATCTGGCATGGAGTCCGACCGGCGAGTACATTGTCGCCGGCAGCACCGATAACACAGCACGCGTCTTTGCTTCAGTCGATGGTTCATCTTTTTCACGTTGTTGATCCTTGGACTTTTCTCATGACTCTTCATAGGCAAGTGCGTTTGCGAATTAGCAGAACACTCACACTTCGTCCAGGGTGTTGCATGGGACCCTCTCAATGAATATATTGCAACACAGAGCAGTGACCGCTCTATGCATGTCTATCGCATCTCTACTAAGAACGGGCAATTTGAAGCACATGCTATAGGTCGTAATACCCGTATGCCTACCCGACATGCGCGCACTCCTAGTGCGCAGGAACGTAGTCGACCAAACCTTTTCCGTCGCGAATCAAGCGCCAGTGATGCTGATTCCACAATCGTCGTCGACAAAGACGAAAATAATACGTTGCTGACGCCCGCTGCATCTGTGAGTAATACACCTTCCCTCGCTACCAGGATGTTTCCTCCCCCTCCAGTTGCCCCGAACCCTTCTGTCAGCGGGGCTTCAGGCACGGGATTGGGTGGTGGGGTTGCAGGCCCTTCGTCCCGCAGGTCTTCCTTTAGTGCCTCATCAAATTCCCCTCTTTCATCGTCTGTTCGGTATGGCGGTAGATCTCCATCCCCGATGCCACCCCTTCCAGCCATCAGAAGCTTGCCTCCTTCTGCTCAATCACAACATTGGACCAGTGTCAAGCTCTATGGAGACGAGAGTTATACCAACTTTTTCAGGAGATTGACGTTTAGTTCCGACGGTGCCCTTCTCCTCACCCCGGCGGGGCAATTTGAAGATCCATTTATCATTCCGTCTAGTTTATCGCATAAAGGAACAAGTAGCACTTCGGCCGCTGGAAAAGAGGAAGGTGCGACCACACCTGTGAGAGGAAGAAAAGGAAGGCCGGGTATCGCCTCAGAGTCTTTGAATCCTGCCCCTGCTGTGGGGTTGACAGCCCCGTCAACGTCGTCTGTGTACATCTACTCCAGGGCAAATTTTGCTAGACCTCCCATTGCTCAGCTACCTGGACATAAGAAAGCAAGCGTAGCAGTTCGGTTCTCCCCAATCTTATACGAACTGAGACCCGGTGTTGGAACTGGTGGAGATCGAGTGGAAGCTGCTAGTGTGGACCACAGTAACACTGCTATAGCTGCGGTGGAGAAGGGTGTAGAAGGTGCTTTGAATGTCGATGTGACTGGGCCGATATCGGTCGTTGTCAGTCCTCCCAATGCCGGGGATACTGTTACTTCAGCAGCAGGGACCCAGACGACATTGTTGACTCCTCAGCGTACTCCCGCGCTTTTTCAAGGCCCATCAACCTCCATCGCATCTCCAGCTCCGAAATTGGCGCTATCAACATTGCAGTTGGAGGTCGGGGGTAGGGGTTTGACATTGCCATCGCCTCGATTGTCACCCATGGATTTGCGACCTTCTACTCCTGCTTCTAAACCCTCAACTCCGAGTGTTAATGCACAGCTGCCATTCCATATTCAAAGTACACAGCCTTGTGTTTCCGCCCAGGGTTTGACGAGTTCCGCTGGGGCTTCCACGCATACGGCTTCGATGTTTGTACTGCCGTATAGGATGTTGTTTGCTGTAGTAACAATGGATAGCGTAACTATCTATGATACGCAACAAGCTGGACCTATATGTTTGTTGACCAAGCTGCATTATGATGAGTTTACTGACATGACTTGGTGAGTTATTCTTGATGTTCTTTAGTTGATCTAATTGATTTGACGTTTCGTTAGGTCACCAGATGGACAATGTCTCTTACTTTCCTCACGGGACGGCTATTGCACTATCATCATCTTTGACGAGATTCTTCCGGTATCACATACTCAACAGCATGTCCTGCAGCTCCAATCGATTGCTCACCAGAATTTTGTACCACTTGTCTCGTCTAGTTCAGCTACGAGTACACCTGTGGTGTCATCTATTGGACTTCCACCTCTGTCAGGGCCTTTCACCATCACTACTACTGCCGCTGCCGCTATAAATAATGCCGGTGGCGCACTTGCTCATGTGATTGCACCGGCATTTGCGAAGAAGAGAAGTGAACCTCCTTTGACACCTGCCGCAAGTACCGATGGTGGAGACGCATGTTTCTTGGGCCATTCGTCGTCTGTTGCTGTTCCTACTGGTGGTATATCGACCTCCTCTGCTTTGGCTTCTGGGAGTGCTTCTGGCCATATCAAGAAGAATGCTTTCACGGTATCAATGTCAAGGAAGGAAAAGCGGCATGCACCCGGCACAGAGAATACTAGTACGAGAAATGGCGGAACCAGTGATATGAAGGGACAAGGACAGCAGGCAGAAAATCTGGTCGCAATAAAGGATGGTGAGGAAGTCCAACCCGAGCCACCCAAGAAAAGGAGACGTGTCGCGCTTACACGCGTGGGTGATCTTGATTCATGATGTTGCCTTTTTATGCAGAAATGACGGTGAAAATTTCCACGAACTTTCTTTCTTTTCGACTTTCATTTTCTTGTGGCAATGAATTGTGCGCGATTAGGAGAGGCGGAGCTGGATTTTTGGACCCTGTAGCTTGCGTTCGGTCATGAGTGATGTCATTTAATCTTCATTTTGCCATATACTCTTCTACTCTTTTCTATGAGTCTTGTGTTTTCTTCCTCTAGCCTTTGTATCTATACTATCACTGCCTCTTGCATGCCTCTTACTGTATGCCATTTTTGTTAATTTTCACATATCTTGCTCTATGACATTCGGTTAGGAAGATAACGCGGGGCACCCACTTGAATCGTTTGGCATTCGCATCCCATTCTGTGCTTCTTGTATGAATGCACGGACTTGAGTGCTATGTTCTTGCGGATATAGTCTTATCTTTGGGGGGACATAGGTTGCGGTTCCTCTTCATCTTCTGATTTATGATAAATAATGACTGATCAGATAGCATTGCGAACATAAGTATACAACTATCAACTTGTTACCGATCCACACTTGTACTTGGGATACGTCCTGTAACGATCGGTTCTCGATCATCCCAAGCTGAGAAATATGGGCACAAGTTGGATGAGTTTGAAAAGAATAGCTAAACTTCTTTTAAGCAGTTAATGAAAAGAATACGGGATCAAGACACTGTGCCATCTCATACAAATGCCAATAGTGAGGGGGGGGGGGGCCAGAGCGGAATAAGTTCATTGAATTTGAATTTAAATTTTGGGCTTTGAGGCGCTCACAAAATTCCTTTTGATGGTCATTTCAGAGAAAACGACGAGTTGTCGTCTAGCGAATCCATTAATTCATTGTACTGTACTGTAACGCGTACACAGGATTTTTGATGTTTGATATCAAAAACGTATGGGTCCTTCCCATTTTTCGGGCGAAAATGATGAAAGGCTTTGAAGATGTATCTACATGTATACATGTGGTGTCTGGTTATCGTCGATATACGCCGTCACGATACCAAATTCAAGACGTGGGGGGGGGGGAGATAACTCGAGAACAATGAAATTTACCTGTAAATTGATTGACCGAGCATCTGGACTGCAGAGTAGAATCCCCAGTACCAACAACTATCACGATTGGACAATCTCACCACAATCGCTAGTAAACCTGGTGTGTTTTAGCGAGGCCCGATTTGTGCCCGGTGTGCCTTAGGCCGGCCTCTGAAAAGATCCGGGGTTATAGTCTGACATCAAACCTTAATTTGTAAACTGCAAAGCCACTCGGAGATATCCGACTCGAAGCCTACCTCGCAAGACTCAAATCAAGGGCTAGTCGTTGAACGTTAAGATGGTCAAAGGTACGGTTTTTGTCAATTTGTGAGTTGATAATTGAATCTATTTTTTTCTAGTTCATAAGGCTGGTAAGGTGCGCACAATTCGGGGAGTATAATCTGTTGGAAGTTTGGGTTCACTGAAGTTCAGGTAGCCATTGTTCTTCGAGGTCGCCAGGCGGGCAAAAAGGTTGTTATTATCAAACAGTTCGATGAGGGTACAAAAGAAAGACCGTATCCCCATGCTATTGTTGCTGGTATCGAGCGCTACCCCCGCAAGGTAACACGGCGAATGGGTCAGAAGAAGTTGGCTGCGAGGAGCAAAGTCAAGCCTTTTATCAAGGTGCGTTCGCCCACCATTGTATCATGGCTCATGGTTCAGATGTCATATCTATAGGCTATCAATTATTCTCATCTTTTCCCTACGCGATATGCTGTCGAGTTGGAAGGTCTCAAGAATTCTGTGTCTGCGGAGACGTTTAAGGAACCTTCACAGCGGGAGGATACTAAAAAGAACATCAAGAAACTGTTTGAAGATCGTTACACAAATGGCAAGAACAAGTGGTTTTTCCAGCCTCTCAGAGTACGTGCCGTTTTTCCTTGTTGATTTCATGTAAAGCTAACTGATTAATTCCAGTTTTGAGTTCTTTTCGTATCCATGCATTATTCGAATGTTGTATGTGATAGGGTTATGCATACCACTTAACTTGGGTTCCGTTCACATGAATCTATAAATGCTTTTCCCTTTTGCCTATGCGGATTCTATAATAGAAAGCAAGTGAAATATTGCTCAATTGTGAGGTCACGTGAAAGTGTATACTGGTGTCTTTCGCTTGTCCTTCGACTGATCTGTTCTTATCCTCCTGACGCGTTTGTGACGAATTTGTGCCGAGCTGGCATCTAGAATTCTGTAGGCTTGGTGGTTTGAATCGTGTGTCATCTCACGCACGGCTCTGTAAGTGATATTTGCGAATGGAAACAGCCAATCTCGAGGTGGAGTTCGCTGATCGCGACGACCCACAGAGCATGTCTCAGCTCGGTGCTCTCGACAATCATCCAAACGCTGCCAGTACAAGCGCCTTTGGGAATACACAACAAAGTAGTTTTGGTAATATGCAGCAGCAGAATCCTGCTGGAAATCTTCTCGGCAGCACTCAGCCAGCGGGGCAGACATCACTTTTCGGAAACGCACAACAAAACCAACCGACCAATGCTCTCTTCGGGAATACGAACTCAGGTGCTACGACTGGAAACAGTGTTTTTGGTGGTACCAGCACCAACACCGCCACTCAGTCCTCCGGGATGAACGTTGACACGGGATCGGCCGATAATACACAGACAAATCCTGTAGGATTTGTGCCAATCTTGCCTGGCAACACGAATCAGTCCTCAACAACAGGTGCAAACATTTTTGGAAACGCGCAAAACCAATCTGCCGGTACCTCGCCTTTTGGGAACATAACAATGACAAATGCCCAGCCTAATACAGGCTTACTTGGCAATACCAACACACTCCAACCTGCTACAGGTGGAAATTTATTCGGTAATGCCACGATGAATCAAGCAGCGACAGGGGCAGCTCTGACTGGAAATACTTCAAATACAATGCCACAAGCTGCAACTGGAGGTAACTTATTCGGCAATGCTTCCACTGTGTCCACACAGCCACCTGGTAGCACATCTACGACAAATCAGCAGACGAACAGTCTGTTTGGTAACGCGCCAGCAACAAATCAGCCAACTGCTTCGAACGCGGCTCAGCCGATGAGTCTATTTGGCAATACGGGCACCAATACAGGCGTCGGAACGGGCACTATCCAGCAACAACAGTCATTATTTGGAGATAAACCTGGCAATCTCTTTGGTTCCACAAACACCGGCGCCACTTCTGGGACTGGGTTATTTCCTAGTACTCAACAGCCTCAGCAACCAAACCAACCCAGCCTTTTCGGCAGTACGAATGTTACACAACCGGGCAGTTTGTTTGGGAACACTCAGAATAATGTCACTGGTAATGGTCTTTTTGGTGATAGGTCTGAGGGTAATCTGTTCGGGAATACTGCAAGGTCAAGCAATCCTTTCAACGCGTACACACTGTCAGGTAGTTTTTTAGGATCTAAAACACCAGCGCAGCAACAAGCCATCGCTCAGGCACAGGCTGTGCAGCTGCAACAGAAGATTGAGGCGATCTACAATGCATGGAATCCTAATTCGCCTCAATGTAAATTCCAGGTTTGTAACGGCTAGACAAGGTTGAGCAAAAAAAACTGACGTCATGTTAAGTATTATTTCTATAACCTTGTGAACCCAAATCAAGCCAGTCTTTACGGTCGTCCAACCAATGCTACGAATGACGCGCTTTGGGAAAAAGCTCTACGCGAGAACCCTGACCCGACTTGCCATGTACCTGTCCTAGCAGTTGGATTCGATGATCTGCGTACTCGTGTGGAAGCTCAAAACAAAAAATCCGAACAGCATCGACAAGTTCTGAAAGATATCAAAAGCCGTACTGAATCCCTCGCAACTCAGCATATTAATTCCAATTCTCCTCGGTTTCTGCGCGCAATAGCCGCACAAACACAGTCATCACAGAAATTGTCGAAGATTGTTCAGAATATATACCTCTTGATTCCGAGTGTACGGAGTTCCCCGATTAGCCCTGAGGAAGAACGGCTGGGAGCTGCACTGGAAGAAATTGAGGACGAGTTGAAGAAGGGAAGGATGAAGGGAAGGATCAATGAGCTTTGGGCGCGCCTCAGCACCATTCAGGGATCCATGGGAACAGAAATTGGAGAATGGGCAGTGGTAGATGAAGATGGATTTGCACAGCTGACTAAAGTACGTGCTTCCTTTTACATTCCGTTTCTCGTTCTTACTGGGTTCTAATCATGTTTTTATTTTTATTTTTCCTCATTTATGTTCTCGGCCAAACAATACCATTCGGTTCAACAACGATCATTATCAATCACAGATCCTATCCGAACAACAAAGCGGTTTATCACACCTGACCAAGATTCTCCAGAAAATTCTGAAGGATGTTGATATTATCCTGGGCACAAAGAGACAAAGCGCACAATCAAGTCATGAGATTGTTGATCATCATGTCAGCTCTACAAGTAGCTTTCGTGCGAGTTCTCTTCGATAGATATACCCTCTCTCTCCAACTTTCCATTTCCTGTTGTCGGAGAACCCTGGGCTCTAGTCGTACTAATGTTACAGTACTCATTTGACCTTCGTAGTTTGAGCACAGATCGTGTACCTGTACCTTAATGGTTATTTTGTCCTTCCATACGATAACAATGAATGACACCTCGTTGGAACAGGTGAGAGAGGATGCTCGATAAGCTAGCCGACTATTTCCTAGCTTAATTCAGGGACCATCAGGCAGGTATAAATCAGAAGGCATCTATTATATGGCTTAATAAGATCAGATTCAATTGTTTTTTATGCAAGATATCGGGTAAAAATGGGACATCATGAGTCGTGAGGTGGCGCCCAGAGCACACAATGACCGCTTGCATTGCCGCTTGCTGCACGCTCTACTATCTTGGGATGGGAGCACGTAACCGCCTGTATGGCGGTTAACCTAGTCAGAGGTCAGCGAGTGTGGGGCAGAGTGTGGGGCAGTCCTCATCATACTGAACTTACCGCAAAGGGTCAGACAAACGTGCCAAAAGATCGCCCTTACCAGAAAAGATATCCAGAGAACGTTTCTTATTGCCAATCTATGGCGATATGAAAAGAACATCGATGACAGGGAATGAGCTAGCACTCACTGTGAAATGAGGATACACGTCTGGATTGGGACTCCACTGTGCCCGCAGCATTGTCACTTGAGATGGCTGAGCTCTCTGTTAAGACTACTTAGTTAAGTGGTGGCTGAAGTCGATCTTACTGTCCAGCAATCATGGTGGATTAGATTGAAAGGCTTGAAGCTCCTGAACGTGTCAGAGCCATTTAGGGCTGAGGAGTTCAAACTCCACACTACCAAATCACTTAGCAAGACATGCAGGGCTACACAATCAATGATACCTACGTCGCACGGTGTTATCATGGCTCGTACTGACAATCTGCCCCCCGCGAGGGTCCCAGTACGCAGAAATACATGATTTGTCAAAAGACCATTCACCCCGAAGCAAGCCCAGACCTTTCTTCGACTTGTTGAAGTTAGTAACGGTATCATAGTCATATTCCACTAGTGTTGGTCCTTCAGTCTGACAGGGTTTTGCAGGCTCAGAGCCAGAAAGTTGGCCAGCGAGGGTTTGCAATTTTCGTACATCCCAAATCCTAGGAAACATGATGAGCAAATCAGAGCGATGAAGCTGGCGTGAGGGGCTCTACTTCAGTGTGCAATTATCACTCGCTGTCAGAATCAGGTTTGGATAACTAGGGTTTATGCTGATGCACCCAATCTTATTGTCAGAAAGTACGAAACGACGAGCCCTGGATTTTTCCTCTCTTAGATCAAGGTGTGTTGCTCCACCTGTTCCGTCAGAGATCCACATTTCATGTCCTGAAGGTGTCAAATCGACATGGGTGATGGGAACGCCATCCTTGTTCGCATAAATATCTTGAGTGACTTGCGTCACGAAACATAAGTTTCGTATCGTGCAGTCGTTAGATGTTGTATAGACCTACAGGATCAATCAGCAGGCAGTAGAGTGATACATTGGATAACTCACACTTTGTGCATTCACCGGATTAAATTTGATGCTGGATATTGACGACATTGAAGTCGTCGAATGGTGCAGCTGAAGCCGCCAGTACTTTCCTCCTTGTCGGTTATCAACCTCAGGACTGCCATCTTCGTCGGTGACTTCATCTGTTGGTGCTGTGGCATCCCAAATGCCTAGTTCCCCGTGTTTATCTAGTTTCCGAAATCAGACACTTTCCTTTTCAGTAGACTGGAGCATACCGCCAAAGAAAATCAAATCTTTTGAGATGTCAGGGTGATACGCGCAACTATATGTGCGGTTCTGATTAACTTTTGCTCGAGAAACAATTTTCATTGACCGCAGACGTTTCCTCAAGTTCTTCATCTCACGCTCATATCTCTTACCGTCGTTGTATTCAAGAGTGTCGCAATCGTTGACACAACTAGTATGAGGACGACTGACAATGGCTTTAAACGTTATATTCAATGTTGAGATATCTTCAGGATTCTGTTCAACCAATTTGTGTAGCCTGACATCTCGTGGGGTTCTTCTTGCAGCACGAGCTTTCTCCTGTGCCTCCAGCCATTCCTCCTCTTGCTTGATTCGAAAAGCTTTTTCTTTCGCCTTTGCAAGTCACAGTCTCAGAAGGTCGAGAAACGATAAAAATAGTATACCTCTCGCTTCTTTTTCAGTGCAGGGGTTTCAATGGACGCAAGCGCAACAATCCTCAGCCGTACAGACCGTCGCATTGGAGCTTTCTCTTTGCGTTTGCGTTTCGCGAGTTGCCCAGGTTTCGCAGTTTGCTTGGTCTTCGCTATCCCGATGGCAGAGGAAATTCGGTTGACCTCGAGTCCTTCCATAAGAGCGCGATTACGTGCAATGTTAGCCTCGCGTTCAAGCTCACTATTAGATTCTCGTCAAGGTCATTTCATGCGATCAACCACATAAGACTCACTACTGTGATAGCTTTGGCATACTTGTGTGCAAGGCTGTAAATTATGACATCACGTGCAAGATGATACATATCATGTCACATGACAGCTCTATCATTGACAATTCGCAAACATCGTAAAATGCCATCAACTCACGAGCTCTTGAAACATTAGGGACTTGTAACAAAGCAGGCATCGACCGAAATAATTTTCTGATTTATACACTCACTACCAGGTTTTGTCTTCTCTCTACTGATCTGCTCATCGCCACTAGTTTGTTATTCACAACACCAATTTTTGTACCCCAAGAAGTTTGTTATCCTTACAGAGGACCGTCTTTTATTGTTGCCGACCTTTTATCTGGCTGAGCAAGCTCGATTGTCCATCTTCTATATCAAAATCAGCCTCAAAGTGAGGAAGATTCAAACCTGCATAT
>Ga0153986_1000008_pt1 | contig 53823 bp, 76 predicted proteins | sample TSGA070MetaG_FD_104724 | JGI IMG/M metagenome (GOLD analysis project Ga0153986, IMG submission 104724) | Attine ant fungus gardens microbial communities from Georgia, USA - TSGA070 MetaG | ecosystem: Host-associated > Fungi > Mycelium > Unclassified | place: USA: Georgia, Alexander Wildlife... | reverse complement strand
TCTGAATTGTAGCCAGTGGTATCAGAAGGATCTGGAATATAGGATCCTGTTCCCAAGATGTTGGTGACAGCGATGGACAACTGTTTCAGAGAAGGGAACACACCGGTGTCGGTGAAGCTAGATACCTTGCTCCAGCTTGTGCCGTAATTGGTGGACTTCCATAGGCCGTTGCCACTGCGAGCACCAAAGAAAAGGATGCTATTGAGATTCGGATCGATTACAAGACGCTGTCTGAGATCAGCTACGATGGAGAGCCCAAAGGCTTACAGAACGTACTTCTCCCCTGGATATGATAGTAGTCAATCATCAGACAATGATCCCTTGATTCAATATGCACATTCCGCGGCCAGGCATGTTACCGCCGATCTTGAATGGCAGTGGTGATGGGGTGAATGTCGAGCCATGATCAGTTGAAATGAGTATAATGAGTATCTGCCCATTGTTCGGATCCCATGAATATGTTAAAAAATATATGTAGAGGAGTGCTGTTACAGCAGCAAACGGCAGTGGTTGAGCAACTTAATAGAATAGAGTGTACTCCAAGTCCATAAATCTTCAAAATAATAGATTTATTAATGTCATATCTCCTCGTCAAACCATAGTCGAATAGCTTTATCCTTATCCATGCCTGCGGAGGCTACGATACCGCGCGAAGGGTGTGTCTGTAACATTATTTGATCAGAAATTCTCACATGACTGTCATTGCCAGCGCACCGCCACGGAAAGTACAGTATCTAGACAAGAATGTAAGTAATCACATTATCACACTGTATCCTCATTCATACCTCGGTGTCCATCAAGGCACTGAACTACATCACGCGTTTGCATATCCCAGATATAGACCCTATTGTCTTCACTCCCACTAATGATAAATTTTCCCCGGTCATAGAGGAGAAAGCATGCGGGGATGCAGTAGGTTCGGTTAACGTGTCCCACATATGTTTTTGCACACCGAGAAGTAGAAGAATTCCATAATCGGATTGTCGAGTCTTGCGTGGATACCAAAATAAATTTGGAATTAGGGGAGAAGCGAGCATGAGAGCTAGCTGACCATGAGGACAAGGTGGTGGAGCACAAAGAGCAAATTCTATACCAGATGGGATTATCATCATCGACCAGCGTCTTGAGACACTGCCCAGAATCCGCGTCCCAAATCCGTCTTTCACCACATCAGGACCTAGCGTACTGAAAGAAGGGTGATCGTTACCTACATCAACCCGTCCATCGCGCAAGAAACAATCAAAGAACCATCATAATTGAAGCTCACCGCAGTCACTGGGTCGGAGTGAGCAGGGAGAACCTTCAATTGTCGACCTACAGCACCACTGATTGAAGTCTGATCGTGAAAAGGCTACGACTTACCTCGTGCGACGTCCCAAACACGAATTGTCTCATCGTAACCCCCGGACACGAGTAAATTGGTATCGGGGTTAAAATTGACACAGAACACGAAGTTAGTATGTCCACGAAGTGTTTTGAATGCTTCGCGCTAGTGAAACTCTAGGACTGGACCAAGTGTAAGAACTCGCTAAAAACCCACATCTTGTAAGCTCCAAACAATGATGGTCTTATCGTCCGAGGCCGATGCTAAATATTCTCCATCGATGGACCAGGAAACATCCGAGATCCCTTCCGCATGACCTTGAAACGTGTGGACGAATTGTCCTGTGTCTGTTTCCCAGATTTTGATGGTTTTATCCGAGGCTTTCCTCCACTGTCAGTCAGGCATATGTCACCGGAACCTGAACGAAGTTCATAGACGTACATGCTGATGCAAGATAGGTACCTCCGGGGTTAAATTTTAGACACGAAATAGCCCGTTTATGGCCATCGAGGAGAAATCGAAGCTTGAACTGAGGGCAGTCAGTATCTGCCTGATCCTTGGTTTGCAGTCCTGGCTCAGGTCTGTTCTCCGAATCTTCTGGCAATAGCTTGGATGGTATAGGAGAAACAACGGTGTCTCCCGATTCGACATCCCCAACAAGATTCATGGCAAAGGCGTTAAAGTAAAAGTAGAGATAGTATAGTCGGATTGTATCGATAGTTAGTGAGAAGGCACGTGCTCAAAAAAATCTTCAAAAAAATCTATCTCTCCCCAAACAGTTACAATGGACGATACAGCATCTTCATGGATTACGCCTCCCGCACGCCCAGAGCTCATTGAGAATCTTGTCTCTGGCGTCGGTCAGCCCTTTCCCCGTTTTTCTTCCTTGCCAGACTCAACCCCAGTGTAGACCGTTACAACCCAAACAACGTGAGCATCCTGGAGGACTACCTCTACCACCAGATCCGCAACGAAGAATATGATTGCCTTGCTAACCTTGCCATTCTCAAATTGTGCGTGTGATGACCAAACGGCGAAAATGACCTGATAGTGCTTCAGGTATCAGTTCAACCCCGAATTGTACAATCCGGACGTAGTCATAAACATCCTCATTAAGGCGCTTACTGCGGCCCCTTCTCCCGATTTCAATCTCTGTGTATCTCTGCTTGACGAACGGCCCATAAACGCACCTTTAGATGAACCAGACCCACTACCAATCCTTCTCCCTGTCCTTCGGAGTCTCCATGATCTACTTCTCCGCTGTCGCTTCCCCGCCTTCTGGGATATCTATCGCTCGGATGAACTCGAAACTCTGCGCGATAATTATACCGTCGAAGTAGTTGGCTTCGACAACGCAGTGCGAAGAGCTGCTATCCGAGCAATCAAAGCTACATTCATGCGAATAGGCACTGTCCGACTCGGTTCTTACTTGGCGCTGTCTGGTGCGTCTGGGACGTACTAGTGATCTTCGTGCGAGACATTAATATACGTGATTAGGGGAAGATCTCTTCGAATATGTCACCAGACTTGGATGGTCTATTGACTCAGCTAATTCTGTTGTCAGTGTACCACCAAACCTTGATAACCAGATTGAAGCCACTGTTGTACAAGAAGATATCAAACTGCCTCGTACGCTTCATTATCCCATCTCCCCAATCACTCTAATGACCTGAATTTCCAGAGCTTGCTAAGGTAATCTCGCATTCAGCTCTAAAAGCCTGAGCTTGTCTTAGGCATCCGATTCAATATATTGATTCATATCTGTCCAAACGATGATAATGCTAGGTAACGATATGAGATTATGTATACGTTTCTTAGTCGAGATCAAAGGTTTAGGAAGGCTGCAATGGTTCCCCAGACCGCCATAACTGATCCTATAAACATAACAGCGGCATCAAATAACCCGCATGATCCTTCAAGTTTCACTTTGGCTGCTATGGGACCCACAATGGAAAGAGAAAATGCAGAGAAAGATCCTAGGAACGCCATCACCACGCTGAACCCAGGAATATAGATAGATACAGCTACGGCAGCAAAGGTTACCATGACTCGTTGTACAATTGCGATGATCTTCTTCAGTAGGGCCCGGTTGACTCCATATGGCGTTGAAGCTTCGATTTCTTTCTCATCCAGGGGGTCTAACCCCATAAGATTTTCCAAAGTCGACATGAGCTAGATGAGAATCAGGTCAACTTGGCCAAATGTCACTTGAGGATCGAAAGTTGGTACCCACAGGTCGAGTATTGAGGGCAAATTTGGACCTGCTCAAATGTGCAAGTAAGTCCAATGAGAGATCATGAAACTTACAGAGGGTTGAAAACAAGCATCCAGAGCACAGCTCGGTTGAGCAAGGGATTGAATCCAGGTGTATTGAGTATATCAATGCTGATCTATTGAGTTGTGAGGGAGAAAAAATCCGGTGAAGGCGGCAAAACGTACCTCTTCGCTTACATTGCTCCCAAACATGAGATAGCCAGCATAACCAATCAGCATGTAGATCACTGACGCAACCACAAAAGCCCAGTCGATCATATAATCGAATTGCAGAGGATCGATCATGTCCTTCGCCAACGAAGGGATGACAGCATGCCCCGCGAACTGAATTCCATGCCTACGTTCATCGTGATCTGGAGATGACATGATAGATGATTGAACTTACACCAGCCATAAACAACCCAAATGCTAGGCCAAGCTTGTTCGTGTTCGCAACGCCAAATGAGGTTTCGGCAGGATCCCAGAAGCTCCCAGGCGCTTCCAGTTTTAACGCACCATCCACAACGACAGCTGCGATTAGGAAGATGATAGAAATGAGACCAAGAATTGAGGTGTAAGAGAGCAGTGACAATGGCAAGAACACTGTTGGGATCAATCTCCATACATGTTCAGTGGTTCCTCGTCGTTTTGAGATATAGCCACTTACAATGGGAGACCCCAGAGCTTATACACATTAGCCGAGTAGGTTGGCATCAACGTATGTAACGAGTCAGCAAACAAAGTGATCAAGATGACACTGCAATTTTCGATTCAACGCACTAAATATGCAATCAAGGATACCTAAAGCTCACCTAACAGCGAACAATTCTAGGCAGAACATAAAGTTAATGAGCACCGTCGCGCGTGGACCAAATGCCTTCCGACCGATGTCGGAATACGTCCTCAAGCGTGAATCTGAGCAGATAATGCGGGCAAGAATTTTTGCTCTATAAAGACGGGAATGTATGGGTTGTAAAATTCAAGGAATGTTCCATCTGAACGTACGTATAGCAAGCCAATGCACCATACATCAAAACGAGGACAGTGCCCATGAACCAGCCGGAGTAAGCAAATGCCAGTGGCTCGGAGAGCATCCCAATACCGAGGAGGATAGCAATCGAGTTAAACAACTAGTCACGAACACATGAGACCTCAGGCTAAGTTCAACGCACACCTAGACCAGCTAACCGTTTGACCAAAGGTACTCTGACCATGTGGAGTGCTTGTTGATTTGACGCTCCTCGGTATCGAACCATTCGAAAATTGTCGTCGCACCACATGACAAGGCACATTTGACCAACGATGTTCTCCATGTTCTGCTATAGACACCTTTCTTGTAATTTGTTTATGTGGGTTCAACAAAGGCGTCGTCTCTCCTAATTTTGGCAAAAATGCTGGTAACATTCCGGGTAACGCCGGTTTGCGGGAACATTTTGATGATGATTGATAGACCTGAAAACTTTCCGATATGATCAATGGTTGCTCTAAGCCGGGGGAGGCAGCAGCAGGATTCAGTAAGTTAGACGCAATGGAATCCTCATCCCACTCCAATTGGCTAACGAATTCGTCCTGAGATGGTCCCTCGCGAATCGGTATGCACTGAGCTTCTTGGCCATGCCCATCGAAATGCCCGACCAAAGCCTCTTCATCTTCATCAGAGAGTACAATTTCATCTTCTGCCCTGGTAGATGCACGTGTAGAATCAACGACAAGATACTGTGCACGACGATCTACGAAGTCGATGAGTTGTAGTATGGACAGAAAGAAGAATGATGTACATGATGCAATGACGTCGCGAATGCCAGATGCCGCGGACACTGTTGAGTCCACCTTGGACGGCATAGACAACGGTAGAGAGTTCATGAGGGAGGATCGGAGGAACTTTGGCGAAAACTTTTGCGACAGATCTAATATATCCTTTTGACCATTATGATCAAGGGACTCGGGTCTTATCCGGCCGTTATTGCACAGCTACTCTCCTGTCAAGATAACAACAAAAACGTTCACACTAGTCAGTATCATGGCCTGAGTTTCTCGCGACTCGTGAATGTAACTCCGATAGCGCCACCCGGGTATTTAACCAGGCTCCAATATTCCGATGTTTTGCATATAGCCATTATTGAACTAATCATACACCAGTACAGGGGTATGCAGCCTGCCTTTGACGGAGGATGTAAACTAGGATCTCCTGGCAAGATAGATGACACTAAAGATCTAAAGTGAAAGCGAAGCAGGCCGTCCTACATTGAAATGAGAGCTTCAAAAAAAGCAGATCAAATCAACCTAGTAGGGTCACTGAGAGAAGCGAGAATCTCGCTGTGAGACATTATTGAGTATGAGTGAGAGCTCTTTTGTTCTTCCATTGCATATATGACTGCTGGGAAACATCGTGACTTGACCCTATCTTGTTGCGAGAACTACGGCGGGCATCTGGGACTTTGAAATTGGTATTGAGGTCCTATGGTCGGGAGCGTCAGAGTGAAAGCGCAGAGTGTGGTGGCCGGTTACTGACGGTGATTCGTTTCTTCATCCCTGCTGTAAGGAGACCCCACCACTTGCTCAACACCGTTTTGAGAGCGAGTTCACGATGCCCTTTCGTATTCAACCATGCCACATACTCTTCAAGCTAACAAGAAGGTGCAATCAGGCGGTCAGCAATCAGATACAGGATGAACCTCACTTCTTCGACAGTTGAATAGGCTGCCCAATCTCCAGGACCAAGTACGCCTTCCGTCCCTTCTTCTTCCACTCGCCTTGCATCGATATCTTCCCCTCTTCTCTTGAGGATATCTAAATCAAACTCACTGGGACCTTGGATGAACAATCGACCAGTTCCATAGTGTCCGAGAGCCAGGTTGTTTGTCGCTGTCAGACCAAGACCATCAAACCACCAGATACGGTTGTAAAACCTATCCTTCCCAAGGGGCTTCGCACGAACACCGCCAACATGCTGTCTAAATTCGCGTTCAATGTTTTCGAGCCGCCTTTCGAGTTTGCCGACTTCCTCATCCAGCCGCCGATGCTCTGCAAGCGCATGCTTTTGTTGTGCTTGTTTGGCACGTGCCGCATTTCGCGCCTTGGCAGTAATGCGAGCGTCTTGTTTTTTGCCCCTCTTTTTTGCTGTCGAGATATTATCTACTGCAGACGAATCCGAAAGCTCACTGGCATCGTTTATGGACATGTCTTCACCCGTGCCGTTTGTAACATTCGGTGTCAATTCGGCCTCAACAGCAAGAGAACTCATTTCTTGTAAGCTGAAAAAGGATGCTTGTTGAGAGAACTGGAGACTAAATATCACATGACACTACATACTATTGCTTTTTGAGCCGATTGATGTCAATTCTGGTTTTGCGGTATTCTGTTAAGGCCTCTTCACAGGCTTCCATGTGAGCGCGAACTGTTTTGCTGGAGATAGCTTGGTTACAGAGGAAAGAGAGTATCGCGATTCGGTCTTCGGAAGAAAGTGAATAGTAGCGTTCAGCGGGGGATGCAAGAGACGTAAGAAGCTTATTTTCAGGAAAGTCTGACTCCACTGCATTTTCAGGTGGTGCAAAAAATAGTAGTGTCAGGATTTCTCTTAGCCGAGGAAAATTGTCAAGATTGGCATGCTGATGATGGACATGAGCAAGGAGAAAGCAAGTGTAAGGAAGACACTGACGTCTTTAAGGCAACCAATCAATGCCTCTTCCCAGCCCTCTCGACCTTCGGCGTGCCGCAAGGGCACTCGTTCCCAATTATTGCCCACTTCATCCATAGCGTTTAATAGGTCTTCGATGGTGATGCCATAAATTTGATGGTTGGGTCCAAGAGTTTGCTTGAGCCTGAAAAGCGAAAGTGTGGCGCTGTGACGGTTGCATGCCACGGTTCGGAGATTGTAGACGAGGTTCGAGTGTATCTCGGCGAGAAGAGGACAGGGTAAGTCAGGGATTGTATGCTGCAAGGCGCTTGCTAGATCATCCAAGGTAAATAACCAAATATGAAGTGGCTCGCTGTCAAGAATATTGAGTTTCATTGGAAGGATGCAAGAGTGATAATTATTACCCGTAAGCATTTAAGAAATTCCAACAAAGCAGCAATGCCTCAAAAGTATTTGGTGTTTCATTCAATGGGAGGCCAGAGCGTTGTGCCATTGGACGTCGCAAACTTATCCCAGCCTTCCTGTCCTTGTCTGATAGCCGTATATCGAGATCTTCTGTGGGATAACGAACAGGTTTCTTCTTTTTTTTTTCTACAGCAAGACGGTCAGCTTCTTCCTTTTCCAGTCTTTCCTTTTCAGCCTTCTCATGAGCCTCGCGCTCCTTCTTTCCAACTGAACGAATGCATTGTCAGATTTGCAAGTGATCCCTGAGAATGAATAGTATACCCTTTTCCTCTTGTGCTGTAGTCGTCTTCTTCTGCTTTTTGGTGGGCGGTCCCTCTCTGTCCTCCCATACTTTCTTCCGTTTATCAATCTCGCCCTTCTTGATGTCTTCAACACCTTTACGGGTTGCCTCAGGCATGATGGTGTCCACACCGTAATGTTTGGCTATCAAAGGTTTCACGGTCCACGGAGAGGCAACGGCAGCATCACGATCAACACAATCTCGAATAAAACGACGAAGAATCGACTTTGAAAAAGATAGGCGATCTCGACTAGGAAAATGTAAGTGTCGTAGAAGTGTTAAGGACTTTGATAGAGATACCTCATGATTCGACAATGGCACTCCATGGTACTACCAATGACTTGTGGCATGACCTCTTTTTTGCCCTTCTCGCCCTTTTCTTTCTCGAATTCGAGGATATATATCCAGTAATAGTAGAGTTCTGGGTCGTCCCTCTGATTCGCATCTGCAAGTGGGATACCGAGATCACTACCGACAACGTGAGCTTCTTCATCCATATGGTTGAGGGATGAATCGTCGTAGGTGTCTTTCCTCTGTTCGTCCGATCTGAAACGGGGAGGGTAGACCTTCATGACGAGACCATAGAATCTGAGAGGCACGTGGATAAGTACAAAAGTCATCAGCTGCAGAGAGGAACTCGCTTGACACCCTCAATCTCAACAATGACCTCTGGAGATGGACATGAGTGGATGACGACACAGTAATGGACGGTAAACGCACTTTCATCTTTGAAATAGCGATCCTTGAAGCGGTCGTATACGGCTTCGACAAGGTGATCAAGGCGGCCCATGACCTCTTAAGGAGTATAAGTAGATGGTTCTGCAGGGAAAGGGAGAGGCCATACGCCACTGGACTGCCTTGAGGACACGGGACTTGAGAGGCTCTGGAAAACGGGTGTGCAGGGTGCGGGCCTCCTGACGCTCACTTTCTACTGCCTGAAAATAGTCCAAACCACTTTTACCGGTGACTTCGCACTGGAACTGCCTGAGGCGATAGAAGGACATGCGTGCAGCGAAGGCCCTGAGAAAAAAAGATAGTCTGGAAAGGAGTGGGATATGGGAGAAAGACGCACTCGTATGACTCAAAGATCTCGCCTGTTTCCTGCAGATAGAAGACTTGGCGTTCAGGATCTGTCTGGAGAGCATGGACGAGGTCGTCGGAGGGCTCTGTGAGAACGACGCGCTTGCGACGACAGAAAGGCATGTGTGGGGTGGAAGCGAGGCTGGTGGTAAAAAAGAAAAACAGGATGTGGGAGGAAAGAGTGATGGCGGGCGGACAGAAAGGGCCAGGTGGCTTGTCCGAGCTCCCAAGTCCTGCCTCCACTTACCGCGCTCTCGGCCCCTCTGCCCTCTGTTCCCCCTCCAGTCCTATACCCCTCTCCCAGTCCCCACCGTCCCCAGCACCCACGATGCCCAAAGACCGTGCTTGACCTCTGTGTCCGTCTGTGTAGCGTATATCCTGGTTAATCCTAGCTTCGTCCCCTTGCCATATATATTCGCCTGCCTCTGGCTCCTCCTCATTTTTTCTTTTTTTTCTCGCTCGCAGCCTTCACATCTGCCGCTGCTCTGGCAGCCCGTTCGGTCGTGCTAGCCCTCTTGCCCTCTTGTGATACGCCGTCCTTCTCCGTCCATCCTCACTCATATTTCGAGGTGCTGCACGTGCTTAATCACGTGGACAAATTCAATATTCTATGGCAAACATATTTCATTGATCATGTAGTATACTCCTCAATAGATCGTCAAACCTTTGTTGCCCGGCAAACGCGAACCGTACCCTGCCCTGGTTCCCTAAGCCCAGTGAGTGTTGTTGGTGAGAGCAGGTGCCCGGAATCACGGTCCGTCAAAGCTTTGCGGTCCGCAATCCCCTTTTTCTCTCTCAAGAGCCAAGCTCAGTCATGCCTTAACCTCTCAACCTCTCTTCTTCTCCATCTTCTTGCACGTAAGTCTACAATGTCAACAGCTCCCAAATTGAACGTCTTGATGTGTGAGTCGCCAAATTACTTGTCCTCTCGTCTGATACATCTATCCGGCAGGCGGTACTGTGAGTGATCGCACTGGTTCTGATTGATCATGATCATACCTACTTCTTGAAGGGAGAGTACACCACAGGATGGACCGGCACTGGGGCATCAAAGTCGGATAAAAAGGTTAGGATTCAGTTACAAAATCTGTCAAATAGTAAGCTCACCTCTACGAAAATTAGATTGGCGTGTGTTTTTCTATCCACTTTCTGCTGAAGCCCGCATGTTCAACTTATCAAGGTTGTTGCTTTGACGCTTTTTGACCTTCGACGACTGGGCAAGGTAATCATTCGTTGCACAATGCAGTGTATTTAACCTAACCTCATCTCGAGGTCGATAAACTCGGTATGGTAGGTGTGAATGGCAAAAAGTTTCCCGACATTCGCCAGCACCTGGCGAACAACATTGGTCAAGTCTACAGAGATATGGACCTCGAGAAAGTGCTTTTGCCACTCACAAATTAGCCTTCTGACCGGTACATCCAGATTTGAAGAGTTTCCAAAGAATGGCAATGTTGATCCCGACGCGTGTGAGTGAAGGTATCAACACCCTGTCTTGATTAACTTTCCGTCATTCGTCAGACAAGGAGGCCATTGACAAGCTGAATCCAGGCGATGCAGTGGTTATTTTCACTCCCGACAGTAGGCCTTGCATCTTCGCTTGCGTCACACTAATCAACCATCAAAATATCAACAGACACTCACTACAGCATCGCAATTTACGCCATCCATCGAGGGATTCACGTTCTCATTACCAAGCCCGCAACTCAGCTGCTCTCTCATCACAACGAGCTGATCGCCGCGGCGGAAAAGCACAAAGTCGTCTGCTTCGTCGAGCATCACAAGCGGTGGGCATTACACCTCTTCCCTGTCAGTCAAAATAGGTTTTCTCAATCCAATCTCACCCGTTAGCTTCGATCCTGTGTATAGCGATGCCAAAGCGCGTGCCCAAACTTTGGGCGAATTCAATTTCTTCAATGCCTGGATGAGTCAACCCAAGAGCCAGCTCGAGACCTTCCGGGCCTGGGCAGGCAAAGATTCTGACATCAGGTAAGTCGGGAAAGTCTAATGGCCCTATTCCTATCGCCACCGCGTCGGTTTCGGGAGAATATGAAAAACTTAATTTGACTAACGGGAAAAAATCTTTTTGTGGTACAAAGTTACTACCTCTCGTCTCATCACATCGACATCTGCTGTTGGATCCTCCAGGACCTTGCCGTGCCAACCCGAGTGGTTGCGAGTGCCGCAACGGGTATCGCTACGGGTGACCCTTACAACTGTGTATCGGAAACCGAGGATACCATCACTCTTCTCGTAGACTGGCAGTCGATCAAGAGTCCTAAACACAGAGGAACGGGTGTATACACTGCGAGTTGGACAGCACCGCTCAAGGCCGGCATTCACAGTGGACAACACTGGTATTATATGGCTGAAAAGGTGAATTGAATGTTCATTGTCAAATTACGATCCGAAATCACCTTTCCTAAAAAATCACCCGATTCACCCAGGGGGATATCAATGTTGATCAAGCCCACAGAGGATACGATGTTACTGTCGACGATACAGGGAAGACATGGTACAACCCGTTCTAGTGAGTATTGAATTGCCTCTGAGACACCTCCCTCTTGTCTTTTTCGTTAAATATCAAACTTTGTGCTTGCTAATCTATTGCATCCAGTATGAAATACTCTCCATCAGAAACGGGTCATTTCGATGGCCAACATGGATATGGTTATATCTCGATCGAAAAGTTTATCGATGCCGCCCGCAGCGTGAACACCGGTGAGGCTACAGCTTCGAAATTCGATGAGCACGGTCTTCCTACGATTCGGAACACAATCTTGACGACCGCCATTCTCAACGCTGGTCGTATCAGTCTTGACGAGAAGAGGCCTGTTAGCATCAAGAAAAGTGATGAGCAGTGGATTTTGGAATAATCATGTGGCAATCAAGTCTGTCTATGCTTTGATTTGTATTCATAATCAAATCTATGTCAAATCTATGTTCTCCTCAATGCCGAGTCTAAGTATATCTTCCGGCTTGGTGGGGGCACTTGTACTGATGTACAAGAGTTATATATATCATTTCAGGATTGATTCAGTGAATCCTGATGCCGCAAGGCAGAATTGACATAGAAGCCCGTCGAGATTAAACACATTGGCACCCTGTGTCAGTCCGGGGTTAGAGCTGGTTACTAGGGACAACTTGAAAGATGAAAATCTCTGGCTGAGCTACAAAACAATGTCCAACAAGCCATTTGTATTGTAGTTGACGTACGGACAGACAAATTTGAGAAAGTCCTTGTGGCGCAAGCCTGGTATTGGTCGATGAAGTATAACTAAAGATTAATGGGAATGCAGACAAGTTCGGTTCAAAGTGAGAGATTGCGGCGTGGTGGTGATCGTACAGGACGATAAGGTCAAAATAGAGTTGCATCCGCGCTGGACGCGATGGGAAACCAGGAGAAAAGGTGTGTATAAAGTGAAGAATAAAATACTTCTTGAAACGAAAGAAAATGGTATGGAACAATGAAAGAAGGAAGACACTGCCATCTTGTGAAAAGAAATTTGGATGGAGGGTCGATGATTGAGTTGCAAAGAGTTGTTTGAAAAGTGGAATGCATATTGGAGAATGAATGTGCTAGTCAGATGATTTGAGGGAGGTGCAAAAGAAGACCGCGTATACTGGACTATTTCTCCGGAAAGAAAAGCCATGGGAAAGAATGGAAAAGGGAACGGAGAATCCAGGCAACAAGCAAACACATTATGATTTGTTTGACGACCTCGAAGTTCTGACGAGGCGATGATGCTCCTGCCCGATGTCCATCTTTTACCCTCAGATAGGTTGTAGGCTTTGCCAGAATAGAATAGTGGGTACGGATGATGATATCGAGACAATTATTAGAGAAAACTGATGGATGGACTGCGAAGATGAAATGTGCGGCGCGGTCGGTCGATGCGACGAGTGTATTGATAATACATTTTGCGGATTGTTGCATTTTAGACAAAAGAAGAGAAGAAAAGCGACAGAGGATACAAGAAGATGGGAACCCGTTACGAAACAAGCGTTGTTCGAGGTGACGAAATGTTTAGATTGTGGAGAGCAGATCGACCAAAGGTGACAAAGTCGTGGGGGAGATATTGCTCTGGAACGGATTCTGTACGATGCTTGTTCAGTACGGGCTCAAAATGGGACGGTTGATTTTCCTTGTCATCTGGCGTGAAAGACCCCAAGAAAGGATCGCCGGAGAAGGTCGGCGTAGTCGGAGTGAGAGGCATATCGTCCGACACGTCTGACAGTGATGCTGACGAACTCATAGGTGTACTAGCTGCGGATATAGTTGTACGCTTAGGAGTGACAGGCAGGGCAGCCAGAGCAGCTAGAGATCGAGGAACGAAGCGGCCGCCTTCTAAATAATATTGGACAACAAAGGTTGCTGCTTTGGAGTAGAATGCATATGAATACTTTTTGATGAGCGTCTCTGACAAGTCATTGACGTGTTTGGATAGTCGAGCATCGAGATGGTCGATGACCTCAAGGCACTCGTCCGTTTCCTCCCAAAGACGCCGAGGCTTGTCACATAGATAACGAGCAAGAGTTAATGAAGCCAATGCAATCGTTGAGGGTGGATATTTGATGAACTCGCGATAAAAAAGGGTAATCTCCATCAAAAAGCGGGCGACGTGTTGGACTTTAGTGTCCTCGACAATGGGACCACAGCACATGAGCCTAAGCCAGGCCTCGGCAGTTGGGTGACCAAGAGTCCATTGGATGGTAGAAAGAACATGACCCTCCATCTGGATGAATGCTGACTCCTCATAGGTCTCGCGGCAGATCTGAGCAAGATCCTGCACGGTAGGAACCCTTTCTTTTGCATCTTCGAATTTTGCAGCAATCCATAGAGCAGCGCAGCCAACGAGCTGGTAGTGCTTGATATAGACAATGCGACGGGAAACATAACGATCCACGATGTTCAGAGTGAGATAGAGTGTCTCCGGCCGCAGACGGAAAGTAAAGTGGATTTCTACGAGAAAATCCACTAGACAGGGACGCATGTGCCATCGAATCTCGGGCTGCTGGTCCATTGACTGAGTGGAGGACATAGTGAAACGCTAGGAGGAGGGGGTTGAGCAACGGCACTCTTCGGACGAACTGTGATTGTGGGGAGGGAAAAAACTGACCTCCATGTCGTGCATATAATAGCGGATCTCGTCGCGATACTCCTCCTCGAGCAACACACTCTCTTTTCTGCAGAATTGCGTCCCTCGAAGACGCTGCTGCTGCTGGATGAGAGCGAGTTTCGCTGAACGCGGGGAACGACAGGCATATGAGGCAAGAAGCGAAGGAGACTTAAAAGCTTTCTGGATCCCGTGGGGAGAAGGGCGCTTCTTGGGGTAGATGAGGGGGTTACGGAACTGGCGATTTGAGGAAGCGATATCCTTCATGTCAGTGCTAGTTGAGTCTGAAGCAAGCCTGTTGGAGGGGGACGGGTCAGCATCGCTGGGATCAACTGCGTCGCAAAGGGTCATCGGCGTCTGATGAGCGGAGAAAAGGAGGGACGCCCTGTCACTGGCCACGCAGGGTGCAGACAATGACGACGACAAACGAGAAGAAACGAGCAGGCCAAACAACAAACAGAGGCTTGCGATCGACCGAAAATAAATTTGAGAAAAAACTCACAAGGGGGAGATGAAGCAAGCTAGTGAGCATGCAAGAGAACAATACAGCTGCTGGTCTGTAGTCTAAGGAGATCGTAAGCGTGAGCGGTGAGGGGAGAATGTGTGCCACGAAACGGACACAACGGCAGAGGACAAGAAGGGAAAACAGAAGAATATAAAGAATGATTGGCAAATGCCAGTCAAGATTGATGCCAACTTCGGGTCCAGAATATCAGTGGTGGTTATCAGCTCCCAAATAGGAAGGTCTATCTCCATCTCATATCCGCCATTTCATCTTATGCCCTGCTTGAGCCCCCTTTCGTAATTACTCTCTATCTGCCTACACTGGATACGCTGTCCATCAACACCTGGTGACCATCGCGCCAGGAGAGGAATGAAACTGCCACACGATTTGAACGGCTCCAGATCGGGAAGGATCTGCCTCAGGCAGTGTCAATCTGATCGTTCCCACGACCCCACGTTTTGCAACGAGCTCGTTCCATGACGTATATCTCAATATCCGACACAGGCCGAGCAATGGCAAGAGAGTAGAAATCCAACCTACCTTTGAGAATAGCAGCAGAACAGTGACTGTGAAACTTGTCAACGCATGTTCCGGAGTTAACAAGACTGCTTACGGGTTGGGTGTGAATGACTGTCAAGAAAGCTGGAAACTGAGACAGTGCAGCACAACACAACAGAAATCGTCAGTGGGCGCTCACTTGGTCAGGAAAATTTCGCCTACATATACCAGAGATATTAAGGTTGTCGGCAATCACGAATTGTAGTAGAATTACGACAGGAATACGACAGGAAATAAAAAAGAATGACTGTGGTGAGAGAAAGTTAGAGACCGCTCCAGGAGTGTCGCCGCTTGGGTAGACCACGACGGAGTTTGGAAGGCCGTGCACACGCTCGGAATGAATTGAGCGTGTCCAAAAGCAGCTTCAGTAGCCAGCGAGAGACACAGAGGCGACTGAAGAGGGATAAGGAGGAAAGGTGCGTCGACTTAACAAGAAACAGCTTTTCAAGGACAAAGAACAGGCGTGCGCTTTGACGTGGACCCTTTTCCTTTTTCACAATACCAGGCTCACTTCGCAATTCGATCCATGCCTGCTTGGCGTTATGTAAGCATTTTTCTCTCAATGTATCAGAAACTCCCCAGGAAATGTCTATGTCTATGTCACTGAGTCGCTGTCTCAGTTAAATAAGCCCCTATTTATTGCGTTTAGCACTCCTCTCTTATCTCACTCATACCTAGCAATGCGCCTGTCTCGCTCGAAAGAAACTAGCCAATTCGGCCCGAATCAGCGGGAATAAAATGTAATTGTCATATCATCGTACTTTCTTCAGCCACATCCCCCCGCAGCACAGAGTTGTACGTATAGCTCATATCCTACCTCATCATCCTGATAATACAATAATTTTGGCTTATCACAGCTTGTCAGCTCTGTCACGTACTTAGAAGAATCATTAATTTCTGGTAGTTCTCTCACTTCTACTATTGTCACGTGGGATCGGGAGAGATCTGTAATGCATCAGAATCAGAGTGTCATTTGTCCATTCTATTCCGCATGCCAACATCTTTTGTTCATTCAAGTGAACTATATTCTACCTGGTATCCAAGTTCAAAATGATAGTGACAAATATCCCCTGCTCATCACCGCAAGTTCGTTGATCTCTTGAGTATGCGCGATACTCACAGAATCAATGTATCAACTTGGGTTCTCTCGCCTCGAAATTTTGTGGGTGTCCTTGACGATGATGATGATGACGATGATGATACCTTTGACGGTCATGAGATCACAGATAGACCCTGATCATACATTTCGTTCCCACTCGGCTGTCCACGGAAGCTCTCTGATGTGCAGCCAGGCACCATAACATTTATCATAACATTTATTCATATACTGATAAGCATGACTGCAAACCTGGACGTATTACAACAATCCTTCGACAAACTTTAGTGGCGCTCAATATGCTATAGCCCTGTTATATGAATCCACTTTTGCCTCGTGCAAAAACCCTACTAGCTTTACCAAGAATCACCCTGCTTCTACCCCATCTGCCATCACAATCCTTTTTTTACATTGAACATTTGACCCAAAGTAATTGAGAACCCCCATCGGGTGCTGTTCGGCAAGGACTTCGCAAAGCCTTTTATAGGGCCTCAGTGCTCAACTAGAACCCCACCCATCTGACGTGAGTATTTGATTGAGGCGAAAGGAGTAGCCATCCATGAGAATCCTGTCCTGTACTTGCGGAACTTTGCAAGTCTCCTGTGGTACTCCGAAGGAAGGAGTACACAAGACATGACACATTGAATGTCGAAAGGTCCTGAACCTTGAAGATATCCGCTCAAAGAATTACCAATTATACGAGTTGGGGTAGTGAACCCCTTTCTCTGAACCGAGTTTGAGGGGGCAACACTGATATCTCAAATAGATACAGATAATCTGACCCATCGTTGTACCTGACTATTCTTCAGTTAGTGTTTTTTTGCAGTTGTGGCCCACCTCTCTTCTGGATAGACAGAATGATCACAAGGTGGCCGTATTTTCCCAAGTTGTGGAATAGTTGTAGAGTAGCGTAACAACCGTTTGCCTGTTTGCCTGTTTGCCTGTTATGGGTATAGAGGTATATTATAAATCGACTCTGAATTCTTCCGGAATTTTACCATCAGGTCTCATTGATCTTGTTTCTGTGCTCAAGAGTCCAATAAAGAAAGGTCAATGAGGTACTTAAAGAGCTGCATGATTAAGACATTATACACAATTGGGTAGGAAAACCAGACGTGGCATATAGAAAGAGTGGAGCTGTCAGAATTCACTCTCGAGGAGCTCCACCCATCAAAAGAGCAATGAGATCGCTAGTATGGCCATTGTTTGGACCGCTCGCCCCTTGCTGGAATTGCGAATTCATGAGATGCGAGGGTAGATGAGGCGGAAGTTGTTGACGGCCAGCAAGAGGGGGCCCCTGCAGGTGGTTGGCCTGCTGGAGACTATACAAAGGGTTGCCTCCTCGTGGACCAGGGAGACCCGGCCCCGCAACACCCAGAATTTGGGTGGGGTTTTGCGAACGCTGATCCATATTATGCAGAAGACCAGGGTGGGGGACCGAGTTTTGAAGTTGATGCACGTTTGGAACAGGTCCACGAATCTGAGGATTACCGAAATTGTTGATGGTGAAATTATTGAATTGTTGTTGCTGGGATGGAGTTGTGTTTGGAAGGAGATTGGCATGTAGAGGGCCGTTGGGGACTTGCAGGCCAAGAAACTGGGTGGAATCATGGGGAGGACGACCACCGAGGTTGGCAAGACCAGGTGGTAAACGTTGTTGCTGAATGCTGGACATTTGATTGTGCGGGCCAATACCTGGAGAAGGACCGCCCCGGAATTGTGCTTGTTGCAAGGGCAATCCCATATTGCGGCCACTCTGAGAATTGAACATCGATAAATTTGGGCCACTGAAGGGATCGGGGCCTCTCTGCGCTTGTTGCAGTCGTTGTAGATGGAGCTGCAAAGCTTCATCTGGTACATCGTGATAGGATCCAACATTATCACGACTTCGAGGAGGTGCAGTTCGAAGACCTGGAACCATTCCATCAGGCACGAAACGATCGTCAAATCGGCTGTCGTAAAGAGCATCTAAGCGACTTGGCTGAAGATGTTGAGATTGAAGTGAAGGATTGCTCAAAACGTTAGCTTGATTGAGCATATGACCACTATTCAAATGCTGATGGACGGGTGGATAATTGGGTAAACTCGTCCGTTGAGCCTCAAAAATCAATGAATGCCAGTTATTGAGATTCTACGATCGAAACTTACTTGTGAAGAGCTATTAAGCATAGCAAATAGGTCATCTACAGTTCTCTCTTGAGCCAGCGGTAGACTGCCGCCGTACAGTACTTGCTCCTGCCTCAATGAAGGGTTGGAAGAGGGTGATAAGAAGTTCGTTGGCGTTTGAGGCTTAAGTCCAGAAGGCACGCTTTCCTTTGTCTTACTGTCAAAGAACTTGGCGAACCGACTGCCTTTGTTACCGGTATGGGTAAGGCTGTTATTGTCATCATAGGCGTTCAGAGGAGATGCAGAGCCGTATTGTTTGTCTGAAGCTCGCTGTCCAGTTTCAAGGTGCCCTGGACTTGGAATTTGGGTTCGCTCTTCACCAAGACGATGTTGCTGTTCTTCAAATCGTGGAAAGCCTTGAGACCGGGGTGTGCCAGGCTTGACTAGCGTTTCAATAGCAAGACCTAATGTATGGTTTGAATGACTTCGCGAGACATTTGTCATATAGGCCTACCATTAGGAAGTCCCGACGAAGTAGCTGACAAAGGATTGACAGGGGATTTGGCAGATGATCGCCCTAAAGCAAGTAATCGGGACCCAGCAGGTGGAATGTACTCAATAGATTTTTCTGGATATAATATGGATGGGCCGCCATCTGAGGTAGTAACAGCCATTGAAGGAGGTTTTATCGCTGCGTCTCTTGGGGATGGAGATATGACCCCCAAAGAATCCATAGTCGACAATGGGGGCTGGGGGAAAAGAGAAGCTTGGTCTGAAAAATTAATTTAGGAGACTCAAGAGTACTGCAAAACCTTACCAATGGCAGTGATGGTAGATTTAGTATCTGCATTGCCGTCGGGTACTGGAGACGAGCTGCCATCGCTTTTCTTCTTCTCCTCTTCGCGTTTCATCAACAATTTAAATATCTGGATCTCGTCGAGGCCCTTGTCCTCCGCATCCTGACCGGCAGGCTTGTCTAGTTCCGACAAGATTTCTAAGTTCTTTCTTTGAAGTTCCTTCTCTTTAAGTCCCTTTTTCCAAGCTTGAATGCCATCAAGCCCGCCATCGGCACTTTTGCCACCTAGAATACCAGACGTGCTCGTCGGTACATAAGTTTCCATCCAAGCAGGCTCTTTCTCCTTTTCTCTCTCACGCTCCCGCCTGTCTTCGCGATCCCGTGGCTCATCGCGATGACCAGCCGACTTTTTATCCCTGCCAGAAGTTCGCTTGTCGCGGGCATCCTTTTCATCACTAGGTATCCAGCGGCGATCGTGGGATGGTTCCCAGTGGTCACCACGTTCTCTTAGCGCACGCCGTGCAGCCACCCGTTCGTCGCGTTTACCATCATCACGCCAGTGACGTGGGTCATCGTCAGGAAATCGGTCAGCATCACGCCTATGTTCCTCTCTTCTGTACTCTTCACGATCATTTCTTGAAGGTCGATCCCTATCATCATCTCGTTCGCGCCTTGATCTAGAAGGGGAACGCCTCGGTCTTGAGAACTCTCGAGCCCGGGACCTGGGACGTTCACGATCATCACGGTCTGAGCAACACTTGAGCAAGGCGAGCGCGAGGTTACTTACTAAAACTCACCATCTCGACTATTCCGTAGGGTTTCATCTGGGAACTCGTCAACGGCGGCAATGAAATTAAAAAGAGACCCACTCCTTCGCCAATCATCACCAGTCTCACCTTGTCGCTTTTTCTGGGTCTCTCTACCTTCTGATCGCCTGTTACCGCTAGAAGATTGATTTTGCGATGAGGTCCTATTGGATGAGCCTGAATTGAGATGGGATGCTGATTCACGTTCTTTTCCTCGTGCACCAGCAGGTAACATCCCGAAGCGATCACGATCATATTTTTCAGAAAGCTCAAATTGAAGTCAGCTGGGGTAGTCCGAATCGTGAAATTCCTACATGACGAAGACCTTCTTTGTCTCGTATTTCTCTGTCTCTATCTCGATCTCCGTCACGTTCTCGGTCACCTGAACGTAACGATTGGTGCTTGAAGTTGCCCATTTGTGATGGTTGGGACAGAGTTGAACGAAATGAAGGACGAGAAGATGCATCTTGGACAAGCTCCTTATATCACACTTTGCCACAAATGAGAATAAAACAACATACCTCCATCATCAAGGTCTCTCCTGAACCTGGAGATTGCGAAAAATCAATAAAGGAGGGGAAGAAATATTTGCCGATGACACACTCACCTTCCTCTGCCATTGGAACTCGTGTCGCTTTCCTTCTTAGATAGAGTAACTTCATTGTCACTAATTGTAAGATAAGGTGGGCAATATTGATAGAACTATAACAACGACGGACCCAAACCACTGCTTCAGGTCTGGCATGTCGGGTGGTGGCTTAACCAAAGGCGATTTAAAGAGAGAGAGGAGCTCGTTGCGGGTATACACTTGCTTTGGACGAAGTCCAAAAGGGTCTTTTTGGATAGCTTTTGCTGGGTCTTCCTCTGCATCGTGTAAATTAGATTTTGCATATTTATCAACAAGAGCCTTGATAGCAGCCTGTTCTTCTTCAGTTTGGTCTAGAGTGGGAGAATGTGAAGGCGGGGAGGACATAGTGGAGGGATAAAAGACAGAGCAGGCTTGCTAGAGTCAGTCAAGAGTCAAGAGTCAAAGCAGAGTTGCGCGGGCCTTGAAATGATCAATATCCAAATTTGGAAGCCACGCCTCTCCCTGGCTAAAGCCCTCGAGCATGAACCCCTTCCAGCCCACTCTGAAATACTTTGTTATTAGACAAGAGGTCATACATCTCTATAGACATGCAGTTCGTGCCTCCAAAGGTGCTCTCCCCTCCTCTCGTTCTGTTTGAATATGACACTTTGCTAGTCATCAAGGATCCCGTGACTAGACGAGAGACTATCGCTTGGATCCGGGGAGAATTAAAGAGAGACAAGTGTAATTCGGATGTTGTGAGTCCCCTTATTCTACATCCAGCCGTTGAAAAGGCTTTGAATCATTTTAGGCACTTATCGGGGATGATGTTCGAGCTACTAGGCGCTCACTGCGTTCTCTCTTTCAAAACATCCGGTAATCCCGAGCCGTACAAGTTTTTGTAGTGCTGCACCTTTTAGAAGACTGTCAGTAGTTCGCCCGAACCCTTTTTCTCACTAGCATTGGCCATCCCACATGTGCTTATCCAACCAACCGATTATGATGTGACTATCTCTTCTCTTCCCGTATCGTCATGGAGGTCTTCATGCACAACCTGCCTCTGCACCTTGCAGAAGATGAAGTCAAAGTCTTTCTTGCGTCTCTGCTTCATAGTTCGCTGTTCGGCTTCGTGCAAACCAATTTTGCTGTGCACCTTCACAGGCAAAAGAAACACAACGCACGAGCCCAGACAGGAACGTTCACTGTCGCTGATGCTGGTATTGGAACCAAGTTCTTAGCAGAATATGGTGGTACTAAGGGTTTCCGGCACAACGATAGATTGATTTATTTCCAGAGAAGCAACCACAGCCCACGATCAGACATCGTCGAGACAATTTCTCGAACCCCTTGGATTGACCCTATAAAGGAGCGAGAGCAAAAAGAGAGGGACGAAGTTCTAACCTCCTCCTCTATGTCCATTTCTTCTATCCAATTTTGCTGGCAATGCAGAGATGAAGTGGTCTCCATAGAGGCAGAGGCCAACCTGGATGCGGATTTACGATTTGACCCTGGTCGGCGAGAGATACACGTTACAAAAGATGATGATCTTTATCTCAACATCATTGCGATCCGATTCACATCCATCCATGCAATTTCCCGACATTACTCAACCATAGACGGAAATTATGTCTTATTCTTTGAACTAGGAATGCCTCCAACATTTCTATGCAAAGCTCCGAGCTTCTTAAATTCAGGGTCGGAAGTGACCTACTCGCGAATGTCAACATTTCCTCATCTCGATAATCCTCGTGCCATCTCTTTTACTGGTCTGGCTCTTCGCCTGGTATTCACTTCGAAGGAAGAATCAGACAAATTTTTGAAACTGTCGGAGACTGCTGGCATTCGACATGTTCACACCCATGAAGCCATCATCGAGCGACGAGGATTGTTCTCTGCTACTAACTTAGACACCCTGGAGAGAAATCTCTTTGAGTTTGACTGGAATGTCGCCTTCCAGTTATCATCACTGCTACAGAATATGATACTTGATACCTCCGAACTGCTTGGCTTGTTACCCAGGATCAAAAAGATCTCGGATCTCAAGGGCAAAAATTACACCGCCAAACTATTAAAAGAATTTTGTAATGTTGCCAGTGCGCTCTGGTATAGTGATGATTTCAATGAAACTATTGAATCCTGCTTCAACTCGGTGGAACGAGAGTTCAACAAACAGGGTGACGTAATTTCTATGATTCCTGACGATGGTAGCTATTACCAGTCATTGCATGTAATCATCACCCCTACGACTATGTTCCTCAATGGACCGTTTCCCGAGCAATCAAACCGAGTCATCCGCAGATATGATAACGAAAACCATGAAAATTTTCTGCGTGTTACTTTTCGGGATGAAAATCACTTGCAGTATCGTTTCGACCGTGAGGTAGACGGCCCAAGATTTATTAGAGAGCGAGTTGGTGTATTCCTCAAAAATGGTCTGATAATTGCAGGCCGTGCCTTTGAATTCCTTGCATATTCACAATCCGCGCTGAAGGAACATTCCGTATGGTGCGCTGGGTTCAATGTTAGCTCAGTCGGGCATTTCTGACCATACTTTAGGTTTGTCAAAGCTTTCCAAGATACCGATAATGGTTATGTTGATGCGGCTGCCATTATCGATAGTCTTGGGACCTTTCATGGTCTTCCTTATGACCCAGATCTAATGCGCTGTCCGGCACGATATGCCGCACGCATCTCCCAAGCGTTCACTGCAACTGATGCAGCTGTGGTTCCAGTAGAGGAAGTCTTGAAACTCAATGACATCAGGACGAGAGATGACAAGTACGTCTTCACTGACGGGGTTGGGACGATGTCAAAGGATCTCGCTCGTGCGATATGGAAGAAATTACGGGAGCCGAAGAAGGGACACGGAAAGCTGTCTGATTTCCCCCATGCATATCAAGTTCGCTATCGAGGGTCCAAAGGGATGCTCTCAATTGATCACACTCTTAACGGCGTGCATTCGATAGGGCTACGCCCTTCAATGACCAAATTTGAGGCTGATGATGTCTCCAAGGAACACGAGATTGAGATAGCACGAGCCTTCGACCGACCAACACCATACTATCTGAACCGTCCACTTATCATGCTCCTAGAAGGCCTTGGGATTCCATATGACGTATTTCACAACTTTCAGGAGAAAGCAGTCTCAGATACCAAGAGTGCCACTGCAACGTTGACGAGGGCTGCTCATTTGCTGGAGACACATGGTCTTGGGGCTTCTTTCAGGTTACCATCGACAATGCAGAGTCTGGCCAAACTCGGTCTTGACTCGATATACGATGATCCCTTTTACACTCGACTCCTGAAGGTCGGGGTCTACCATATTCTTCGCGACCTCAAGCATCACGCCCGAATTCCAATCCCTGGTGCCTGGACGCTCGTTGGAGTTGCGGACGTTCATCGCCATCTCAAAGAGGGTGAAATTTTTGCTTGTATTAAGCACCATACAGAGGGTGTGATCTTCCTTGAAGGGCCGGTGCTCATTTCACGGTCACCCACTATCCATCCCGGAGATATCCAACTGGTCAGAGCAATTGGAATACCCCCAGAATATTCGTGTTTTGCGAGAGAGCCCCTGTTCAATACAGTAGTTTTCAGTGTTCAAGGTGCAGTCCATTCTACACCGTGTAGGTAGATTAGCTCATGTTCTTTCAAGGCAAACGGCCCCTTCCGTCATGCCTAGGAGGTGGGGATCTTGATGGTGATATCTATAACATCATCCCCTTGGTGGATCACCCTTGGTTTGAGCCGAAAAAATCATTGAGTGCTCCAGCGGAGTATGCCCCCACTCAAAGGAAACTTTTAGATCGGGATAGCACGATGAAAGACGTTGCCGACTTTGTTATGGAGTATATTATCTCAGATGTAAGACACTGGTGTGTGTTCTCGGTTTTGTTGAACTCATTATGATTCGCAAGGTAGTTGGGATAATCGCCATCAACTGGCTAATTATCGCAGATCAGAGTCAGTATGGAATATACGACACTGATTGCATCACGCTCGCGCACCTGCACAGTGATGCTGTAGACTACCCAAAATCTGGTCGAGCAGTAGAACTCAGCGCCATCCCAAAGCTGAAATTCAAGATCAGGCCTGACTGGAATGCCCCCGAAACGATAAACCCCGACTCCTCGAACTATTATCAGAGTCAAAAGATAATCGGCAAATTGTTTAGAGCCATTGAGCTGGACGAAATTCCCGCATCCCGTCGTCCTCGACGGCGTACAAGGCGGACTATGTCGAGACGGATGCAAGATCATCCATCTATGTTTCAACTGGGAGATCCTGATTCTGCGGTTTTTGATTTGGTCGAGCGACATGTTAGGAGGTTTCTGGATACTGCAGGCCCGTGGGAGGCATCAGACTTTGAGAATGTCTCCAGGCTTTTCAAACGGTTCTCTGGTGAACTGACAGGCATTGCCGCCAATTACAGCCTCTCTCACAAAAATGTAATGCTCACTGAGGAAGAGGTTATTGCCGGAACGATTATTCAAAAAACATCTCAGCCCCGAACGCGAAAAGAGTACATGACCAAAGTGAGAGACATGTCAAATACGCTTGTGAAGGGGATTCTGTTGGAGCTCGAGGGAGCCGAACACAGGACACTCGAGGATTACTTGAAGTACGCTTGGTTGGCATGGGAGCTGTCTTTTGTCGAGGCCACCAAAGAAAAATTTGGAGCGAAGAGCTTTGGTTGGCTTACGCTCAGTGCTATTTTCGATGCGATGAAAATGATTGAAGACCATGACGCATCGGAATTGAGAAGCTTGAGAAGTAGGAGAGGGTGATTTGGTTGGACATTTCCGCTAGATGTACATCGTGCCCATATTATTTGTCTACAGCCAACAGGAAATGATATGAAGATGAAATAGCTCGTATTGCCTATGCCTGATTTCGAAGGACTGGTGTGCATCAGTAAAGGCAATGGAGGCACAGACTAACGCTAACGTACCCAGAATCACAGAATCACCACTAGCCGCGTTATAAATTAGTCCCATACATTTTCATAAAATGAACCACCAACCGCAAAAACATTTTACTGATGAAACGGTCTTTATTGACTGGTTTTTTATTTTTTCCCTTGGGGACTTCTGTCCACATCTAACGAAACATGGTCGCAATTAACTGGGGAAGTATTTTTTTGAAGAACTTGCCTCTTTCACGTTTTCGAGGACCTGGTTAATCACAATGAGATACTGGTAGGATCCAATGAAAGTTTCATACCATATTACTGTGGCGATCAAATGCCTTTACACGAGCCAGGAGCTTCTTGTTGTTTCGCAAGGAGATGAGGACTTGAGTGTGGTTTCGAACGGCTTGTTGAAGCACCGACAGAGGACCCTGAGATATTTCATGTTCCTCCAGTTGGCGCAGTTGGGCTTCATCGAGTTCTGATTTGGGAACATGAACATACTGGCTGTATTATTATGAGCGAGCTTCTGGCCGTGCATCTGGTTCTGCACTTACCTCATGGTGTATTATTTTAGAGATTATAGTTCGGCCTGAGTTGGAGAATCGTGTTATTTGGTATCGACGCCAGAGTCAAATAAGCAGACTGAAATTCTAATCTCTCTAGTCCTTCCTTCCTTACAATCCCTCAGTATGGGCCGTATCAAGCAGAAAGGCAAGGCAGGAGCTGCAAAAGCCTATATTACACGATCTTCTGCTGTTAGAAAGCTACAGTGTTCCTTGGCTGATTTTCGTCGGCTTTGCATCTTGAAGGGTAACTGTCATTGTTTTATCGCTCAGGAGTGTTGTTGAGATCAACCAAATTCCAGGGATATTCCCAAGAGAACCCAAAAGCCGGAAGAAAGCCAACAAAGGCTCTTCAGTGCCGACCTCCTTTTATTATACCAAGGATATCGCTTACCTCGCGCATGAGCCCGTCCTCAAAAAACTGAGAGAACACAAGGCTTTCGCGAAAAAACTTTCGCGAGCGTTGGGTCGAGGCGAATGGAAAAGTGCTAAAAACTTGGAAGACAGCAAGCCAGTATATAAGCTCGACCATATCATCAAGGAGAGGTGTGTAAGGGTTGTACCGTACTACTTCTAAGCCTACGTTGTTTCTCACAGATATCCCACCTTCATTGATGCCCTGAGGGATATAGATGATGCTCTATGTATGGTCTTTCTGTTTGCGAGCTTACCTTCTGGTCAACGCCTTCCCCCTGAGCTCATCGAGAATTGTGCAAGACTATCAGCCGAATGGCAGCTCTACATCATGCACTCCAGATTGTTGCAAAAAGCATTCCTCTCCATAAAAGGTGTTTATTACCAAGCTGAAGTCATGGATCAAACAATCACTTGGCAAGTGCCGTATCAGTTTACTCAGAATGTCTGTATACTTCCCAGATAATGGTTGTTTTCCCTGACATCCTCATCTTCAGATTCCAAGTGATGTTGACGTGCGGGTTATGCTCACATTTCTTGAACTTTATCAAACTCTTCTCGGGTTTGTCTTCTTTAAACTATTTACGGACGTCGGCCTCGTATATCCTCCGTCACTAGACCCAAAGAAACTTGAAGCTGCCGCGGGCATTGGTGCATTTAATTTGCAAGAATCTGGTCATTCTTCATCAACCCATCTTGTCCCCAAACACAAGATTGTAGAGGTTGATGGCCGCAAGATCTCTGAAAAAGATGTTCAGAAAACTATCAAAGCTATCGCTGTAGTTTCTGAAGATGCGGAGCCCACTGGTGCATTGCCCTCCTCAACTATAAATGTCACGCATGAAGAGGATTTCGTCCTCTATCCGTCGAGGAAAACTTCCGAGGCTCATGCTCCTTTGCCTACGCTCAGGACTCTTGAGACTCTCCCAAGGTCTAATGCAACAATCCTTTTTACACCTTACACCTTCTTCCTATCCCGTGAAACCTCACGATCAATATTTGAATTTCTAATTCGGAGTTTTGGGGGTAAAGTCGGCTGGCCAGCATCTTCAGGAGATGGTAGTCCGATTAAGGAAGATGACCCATCAATCACTCATGTCGTTATTGACCGCCCTATTGCTCCTTTGAAGATTGAAACTCAAATGGAGAAGGAGCGGCAGTCCATACGAAAATATGTTCAGCCGCAGTGGATAGTCGATTGCATCAATTCTAGAAGAATCCTCTTGGAAGATTCCTACGCTCAAGGTCAGACACTACCGCCTCATCTGAGCCCCTTCGATGAATATGAAGGTGCTTATGACCCTACGGCCGACCCCATTGAGTTTCATGTCGAGACCGAAGGAGAAGAGGTAGAGGCAGAAGAAGATGAAAAGGAAAAGGAGACACCCGAAAGAGCCGAAGCAGAAACGAAAGATCATCACCTCGAGAAAGCTTTACAATATGCGGCCCGGGATTCTTCAGCGCTCCGCACTGCTGAGTTGGTTGCCGAGGCTGCAGGAATGGATTATGACGCATTTGCGAACAAGGTGAACAATTTCGAGAAGAATAGGATGACGAAAAGTCAGAAACATGAAGGCGAGGGCGAGGACGATATGAACAAAATGATGATGAGCAATAAAAAGCGAAAATTGTATGAGAAGATGAAACATTCTCAAAAGAGGAAGGAATCGGAGGTGATTCAGAAGACAAATTTGACCAGTGTTTACAGTGAAGCTGATGAAGTTTTTATTTTTTGTTCCATTAGCGATTTGTCCTTGAAGCAAAGAAAAAGACAATCCTGGCCCAGAGAAGGCAGGAGAGTAGGAAATCTCAAGCCAAGTCACAGTAGTACTACTGTGATAGTACGTGTGATAGTAGTGATAGTACATGTAACTGTCACAGTTTTTTGGGAGCAACTTCATCACCTACGATCTTCTGTTACCATTCTATAAAGGACATCCTGTGCACAAAGGCCACCTGTGCAGACAGTAAAACAATGATATAATACTGCGGGTTGTACATTCGATTGTCAGAAAATTTATCCCACCCCGCTTCATCCCTTCTTTTCAGATTTTCTCTTTTCATGGGATATTTCTCTCTGAACAGAAAGAATAGGACCAATGAGACTCTACCACCACGACTTACTTCTCAGTACCACAACAGTAACCAATCTCCGCTGATCGTCACTGAGACGACTACCACTCGTACCGAAGTAGTCACAACGACGACTCAGACAACGACACACTTTCTCTCACTCCCAACATGGAGGCAGCGGAACAGGACCAGTGGTACAAATCTTATTCGGCGCCCTAGGACTGCTGGCAGTATAGAGGTGACTGAGGAGTCTGCTCCATCTAGAAAACGCATCAAGGAACTTCCACCCTCAGGCTTGCTGCTTTTTGCGCCTCGTCCTCCAACAACAACATCAGATAGGCGTCAAGATGCATCAACTGCATCACTTTCCGAGTCTCTACCTGGGCCCGGATGCGCGCAACCTGTTTTGCCCCAAATGTCTGGTTCGTCGACGTTACACGAAAGCGAAGTGAACACTGTTGCCTTTGTTCCGACCCTCTCCCAGTCCCAGCCTGTATCTGAATCATTTCTAAATGTTAAACGACCTCAGGATCCTCACGGGCCAGGTGTGTCACCATATCTCACATCTCCAAAGGAAGTCGAACGACGCACACGTGGGATATCTCTCTTTGGTTTTACTAGTGCCCTCGATGTCAAGGTGGATCCGAAAGCGAAGGAACAGGCCCAGGAACCACCTTCAGAGCATCCGAAATCTTTGACCAGGAAACTGTCTTTTTGGAGTCGAAAGAAGAGCCGTTCGCGACCTCGTCCTTCCACTGTCCATTCTGACTTCCAGGATTCTTGTGAAATTAATCTTTCCAACTTCAAGATCCCTGCTCCTTCTCAGAAGCTGCATTCCCGTGATCTTCTCTCGCATTCCTTTTCAGAACGTCCACACTCGTATCATCCAAATGCTAGTCCAGATATTTCCATTTCTCCACCATCGTCACCTACTCGGCGACCGACAACTGCGGATAACTCCATTGAGACTGCAGAACACACATTCTTCAAAAGTAGCGTGACCGCAGGACCAATGAGAGCAACGACACCCGGTTTCTTGGGGACAAATGAGCAGGACCATCCCCCAAGGCTTCGTTCGCAGACAAATCCACCATTACTGCGCCGTTTGTCCCTGAATGTGTTTTCATCTCCATCCTTCCTTACTGCTTCACCCACGTCCTCTTCTTCCTCTCCTCTTCCAAGCTCAACTTCCGATCCGTATCGCGGTTCAGTGATCATTCCACGCCCTTTGGAAGAAGAGTCTCCCGATGTTTACCTTGGTCGATTGTTGGACGTTGTCAGCAAAGCTGAAGTCACGAGCATTTTGGCGTCCAGGTATTTCTCGTCTCGAGTCTTTCGAGTCTGAGTTCTGAGATTTTTCTAGTGCTGAGCCTTTTTATGCCGCAACATTGGAAGTCTTCATTGGGTGCTTCAATTTTGTAGGGCATCCTCTTGACATTGCTCTTCGCGAGCTGTTGCTGGAAATCGGGCTGCCCAAGGAAACACAACAGATTGACCGTGTCATGGAGGCATTTGCCAAGCGTTACATTCGATGCAATCCTGATCTTTATGTTTCAGATGGTAATACTTTGCAGCCATAATCAAAGGCCTTCGCTCAAATTAGTCTAGATCATCCTTATATCCTGGCGTTCAGCCTTATAATGCTTCATACTGATGCTTTCAATAAGTCCAATCGACGCAAGATGACCAAAGCGGATTATGTCAAGAACACGAGCTTACCTGGAGTTGAGACTGAGATTCTAGAGGTAATCATTTTCGACATGACTACTCATCAAGTAGCTCAAAGTTTAATTTTAGTATTTTTATGACAACATCATCTTCGCGCCATTCATATATATTGAAGATCCATTGGATTTCAATGATCAACGTAGGCTTATCACGGATCCCAGTTGTCAAACAACCGTCTTCCGAGATGCCACATCACAAAATTCTGGTCTTGCACCTGCTGGGCCAACGCTGACTAATAGGACTCACAAGATTGATCCTTACTACATGATCAGCAATGTAAGCTCACCGCTAGTCTCCTTCCACATCTAAAACTACTTCTTTAGGATCTTCTAAGTCCCCTGCGTATTGACACTGAATCTTTTATACCCTTGTCAGATCCATACAGTTGGAGAGGTACTGCAGAAAAATGGGATGAAGAAGAACTATTGCGAGCTTTTGCTAATGCTCGTGTTTTAGAGGTGGGGAGGGAGTATATTCGATCTTCCATATTTTTCGGCCTTCCTGCTGGGAGTACATCAAGTCCACGAATAACCACACATCCAACCCTCCACGATGTTTATTCAGATTCCGAGGGCGACTTGACTCTTCGGGTAACTAAAATCGGCCTCATTGACCGCAAAGATGAGCTGAATGAAGATGGCAAGAAGCTCCTAAGCAAGAAATGGAAGCCCTGGGGAGTGTTGTTAACAGGGTCCCAATTACTATTCTTTCGAGATTCTTCTTGGATGCATGCTCTGATTTCAAAGGCAAAGGAGGACAGTGATGGTCAAGTTATGTTGCCTTCGTCAGCAATCCTGAAAATCGACGAGTCGTTGTCCGTGAAGAATGCGATTGCTGTTCTGGATAAGTCGTATATCAAGGTATGTCATCTGCTATATTAAAAACAGGAACTGACAACATGGACCATAGTTTCGGTTCACTTTCCGATTGGCATTGTCTGATGGTCGTCACCTACTACTCAGAGCCTCATCAGAAGATGACATGAACCAATGGATATCACGAATCAATTATGCAAGTGCTTTCAAAACAGCAGGTGTTCGCATGCGGCTTCTTAGTATGTCAGGAAAAACCATGGAACTCACTGGTGTTGCTGCCGCAACTTCTCATCTACACGATCTCCAGAACCAGAGCCTTTCTTCCTTCGCTGACCTCGCAAATTGGGATGAGAACGCACCTCAGGCGCTTTTTGAAATGCTTTCCGGTGACAGTCTAGGAAAGAAACGTCCTTCTTTCCAAAAGAAGGTGACATTGAGAACAAACAGAGAGGAAGTGGAATTGGAAGGACCTGTGCCAGTTGAGGTTGAGAAGACACCCGAATTCAGGGATACGTTCGATCAAGTAAAGGCTGACCTCGAAGCCGAAAGATATATACGGAGAGGAAATGGCTCTAACACAACTTTGACCCTCGTAGATCCCATGACACTGACAGGAGACTTGAGTTCTCATTCGCAAGCATCTTCATTAAATGACCATCCTCGGCTACGATCGCAAATTATCGGGGCAAAGATTTCAGATCTAGACAATCGACTGATCATAGCCCAAAGGCACCTTGATACGCAGATTCGCTTCATACGTACTGTTGCAATATTAGCACCATTCCAGAAGGCAACTCGGGATCATCTCATAATTGCACTCCAAACGAGAGCTTGTACTGTGATGCAGCTTCGTCTAGATATTGCCCGTATGCAATGTCATCGGAATGTTCTCCAGGACGACATGCTCGCGGAGAACCGCATTTGGAAGGAAGTGAAGGACGTTGCTTTGAAGGTGGCGAAGGAAACACTACAATCTCGACAGAGCCCGGAGATCTCAACGTCTCATGTGATGTCATCAGAGCCTACTCAGAGATTTCACAGTCGAGAATCGGAGTCCTCCATTTGTGAATCGTTCCACACTGCCATCGACTTCGGACCAGATTGGCCCTTTTCTGATGAATTAGGGTCCCCAGTTCTTGTAGCGCCGTGGGTCCCAGACTCTCCCAGGCCAAGCACCTCAGGATCATTTTCGTCATATAGACATGATGGGTCTTTGCGAATCCGGAAAAACGACTCTGCGCTTGCGGCAAGATTACAAAATGATTACAGTGCCGCCCTCAATGGCGGAGATATCAACATTGTTCCAGAAAGTCCAGTGGAGGAAGCAGAAGAATGGAACAAGACACGGTGTGCGAAGCATGTGTCTCTGGTTAGAGTACCGTCAACCCTGAATTTCTTGTCTATGAACAGGCATTTGACACTAACCGCATCAACGGATGCTGGCACACTACATAGTGAATTTCGGTAGAATTTTTGGGTGAATTGTTCGATTTTGTTCCAGTGGAATAGGTTAAATTTTCTTTTAATTTTTGAAATTTATTCGATGTACTATATATGGGACCATGCAGGGTTGCCAAGAGACGGAAGGCACAGGCACGACAGCTCGCAATTATGGATTCTACTCAACCAGGTTGGAGTATCAAGACCATGGTAAATTTATCACTCGGCCTGCCGATGGCCGTTTCACTGCTTTTGTCCTTGTCTTTTCCTCGTCTTTTTCCTCTCTCGTCCGCTTCTCTTTTGATCCCACCATGTTCAAACAGCCACCTGTCTCTTCTCTAGTACAGTCGTGCACTCAGACCTTGGATCCTCCACACTTCAGAGGGCAGCTCGGCTCAGACTCGACCGACCTGAACCAACGGCCGGGTCTTCATAAGGCGTCTAAGCCAAGTCGAGTCCTTTCTGATTTTACTTCTCAGAAGAGCTTCGAGGATTTGATGGCCCCTCCGAGAAAGCTGAAAAGTCCCCCCATTCAACCAATCACCTCACATAGACGTACACATACACTTTCTACCCTCAGCGAAACAAAAGAATCCCATCCTATATCTATTGTCTCAGCGATCGATGCAATTGTGATGCCTACCTCCAAAGTTAAAATTCCCAAAATTTCGATCGGTACATCGCCAACACCACGTATCAAGCCAGTATCTTTTGAAAGCACTCCTGGCTCAGTGTGCCGCTCTGCAATTATCAGAAGACAAGATAATTTGATTTTTATCCAGTCTGGAGACGATGCCAAAGAGGACCAAGCTTCTTACTCTCCTTCAGATACATCATTTCTGAGACTACCTCGGCCAAAAACCACGCCCAGTTTTCCAACAAGAGAATCTTCTTCTGAAGCAATGCGACAGCATTTCGTTGAGGTTAGACGAGTGAGGAAGATGACCCAGGTAGGCATATCTGTGCGTGGCTGGCGGCAAAAATTCTAACATACTTAGCTTCTTGGTCGGGAACTTCCGCCTGAGTTAGTCCAAGTAGTAGATAATCGGTGTGAACGCTCCGGTGGTCGTCCCGATTCCACCGTATCATCTACTTCTGAATGTGTTTCCTCTATCACGACATACGAGAGCTATACGGACGTGTCAGAAGGAGAGAATACATCATCGTTGACGAGGCCTGAAACCGACTTTCAGGAGCGAAGAAGACGAATCACAAAATTATCTCAGTTTTTTGGTGTGAGGCACGCGGACCTCGCCTCTGTCGTGATGAAGCCTAAACACCATCGTACGACTTCGAGTATCTTCTCGCAGAAATCTGTGTCATTTGATGAGCCAACAAGAGTCGGTATCAAGATGATCAGTCGGAAACGCTTTGGCTCAGGCGAAGATATGCGGGAGGTCGAGCTGGGTGATGCCATTGACAAACTACGTTGTCTCAAGGTAAACTAGAATTTTACTCTATATCTAATATCACAGCAAGTGGACAATGTTCCTCGACCAGCTCGAGTTGCATCAACAGTACAATACATCTAATAACATTAGTGTCTTATCATACGTCCATTAAATTCGACTTGCTACGATGGCGTGAAGCAATCGTCTATTTTCGCACCAGAAGATAGATGGGATCCCCAAGGACTATACTGGTCATATGACGGAAAGAGCCAGTCAATGACATAAGGAGGCCACCAAAGGAAAGATAGGCAGTACTTGGAAATTGTCAGACGAGATCTGTTGTTACAATATAACACATACACGATTTCCGCAGTTCCACTGTCAAATTTATACACCTGAGGAAAAGGCGGCAAATAATTGTACAGGTTCTGGAGCCGTTTGGAATGATGCTGACCTTTCCATACATCACGTATTCATAGTCTTCCTCCAGGCCATGCTTTCCTTTCCCATCTGGCCTCCACTTGTGACGGTCCTTGTCTGCTTCTTCCTCGCCGTCCGTGACCATTGACGGGACACTTTCACGATCTAGTGACGAAGCAAGAGCAAGGGCAAAACTTTCCCCATTTTGTAGTGGAAAAAGCTCAAGATTGTAGTCAAGGGTCAAATCCATATCATAATTCTTCGAATGAGCGTGCAGGCGAGAAACTGAAGCCAAGATTAGATAAATAAATACAGAGAAATAAGAACCAGACCCCGGTCGAATTTCCTGCCCTCCTTGTCAATTGCATTCAGAGTGAAGATGTCATCAAAGACGATATTGGAGGATGTGTTTGCCATTTTCTTGGAAAGGAGGGAGAAGTATCAAGTGACTGCTGATCGCATCATGATGTTTCCTCGCCAGCAACAAGCGCCTCCTCGCCCGTCCACTCCAGTCTCCTGCGCACGCCACTCAAATCGGCACACAGAAAATGTCCAATTCCCTTCGTATTTGCTTCAGCCCAATCTTGGGATGGGGATTCCAGCTAAAGATAAATTTCCTGATCGTTAATGCCGTTGCAGGATGACTACACTCTCTTCAATGTTCTTTACTTGTCTGCAAATTCACCTAGCGCTACCAGATTCTCATGCTTTCAGTCACTCGTTCTCTCTCATGAAGTGGTTTGAAGACGAACCGTCCCGCTCCTCCATCGACATGGGCTTCGGTAATTGTGTGCTGCCGTCTTCATCACACAGGCCCCCATCCTGTTATCCGTCTGTGATGTCTTTTCCTCCAGTTGTGTTTGCCCGATCAGCTGCCTCATTGCTCGAACATATGTCTCTTCTATTCCTGCGATGGGACTCTTTTTGCTCTCACCACCTCTCAACAACATAGAGATGGAGTTCTCCCGCGGTCAAGATGGCTCGCCTGTTCTTCCGACAAAGCTGACTGAGTTCAACTTTGAGCCCTTTTGATCGCAATTAGAGCGTATGGATCTCCTTGTGGAGTCTAATCAACTTACACAGGCCTCGGCGGTTTATAGATATGTCGTGCAATGCCTGCAGGGACAACGATATACAAAATTGGCTTGATGACATCTAATTGGGCAGGTAGACTGCAGATACTCAAAGCTTTTGTACAGTGATTGACACTACACGAGTGACACAATGAGTACCCTCTCGGATGAGATTACGCATGTTGAGTTACTAGTTGAAAGTAGGTATTCTAGTCATCAACCGGGGAGAGAAGGAAAAGGTAATCAGGGATGCCGTCACGAGGATGCAATCTCCTCTCCGAATTCCTTCTTGACCTTTTCTTGAGCCACCATGACGGTTTCCAGCCCCGGAAGTACAAAGTTCCAGGTTGCTCTTGTTGCAAGGACTCGACGTACTTGATGTTGTATGAGTTCGTGCAATTTTGGTACATTTGCAAGCTTAGCGCGGCTTCCCATTAATGACGTCGTTGTGAGGTCAAGGACAAAGTTGGGAGATATGCTGAGTGTTAGAACAGGCGGATTCGAGCCGGGTGCGGGAGGTGTTACAAAAATCTGATGAGTATTAAAGATTTGATTCGTAGTACTCAGGGTAGTAGAATATTACTCACTGTGGACTTGAATTGGGATAGAGATATGGTAAGAGATATAGGAAGTCGTGCAAAAGAGGTCATAGGGTAATTAAATAGGTAGGATGTTGAAAGGGATACAGAAATCGTGTCTGCATAACTTACATCGAACTCAATCGTCTAGAAGATGACCATGCGGTCATGCATGAGAGATGTGTATGAATGAGGGAGACAGTGTGCACGCACCGCCTGAGCATCTCCAGAATGCGGTCTATGCCGCGCGTTGAGTAACCGGGGCGCCGATACACCTAGGTCAACGGAATGAATTTTGATATCGTCCTGAGTAGTAAGCAGCTTGATTTGGTATTTATCCGATGCACAAAATGTGGACTGACCAGAAAGCCTGGCGGACGGACTCGATTCGCAAGTTCTTCAATCTTTCTCCGGGCAACTTCATCCCCCTCAATGCCAGAGAATTCGTCTCTTATTTTTAGCCGGTATATGTCTAACACCTGAAAACAAACTCAGCATTTCATAACAAAAGAGGTATTTACTGACCTGTTTGAACAGCACATTAAACCATTCTGCAGGTTCAGCATCCTGATCACCATCTACGGGCATTTTCTCATCCAAAGTGGCGTGTATTCTCCGGGAAAGAAGATCATTGTCAACACGATAATGGTATGAGGACGTCTCGAGAGGATATTGGGTTGACTCTAGAAACAGGTAGCGAAGGACGAGTCCAGTGAGGATAAGGACAGAGAGCTGGCCCAGAACAAGGCCCTGAGTGAACGTGGGCTTGAAGGTGAAAAGGTAGTTGTTGGACATGGTCTACTGCAAACATACAGAGTGGAGGCAACTCATCTGCCCAACACTGAATGGAAATAGTTCAGTAAGCTCTCGGCCTGTTACATCACGTGTTACTCTTCACGTCCTGGAATTCACATCGACCATGACCGTTGCCCTCGTATCTTGGCCTTCCGCACCTCTCACTCATCGTCTGGTGATCGATTCCCTCAGGAAAAGTCAAGGGGAGATAGATATAGTGGACAGCCTCGGCAAGAAACAATACGACTGTCTCATCCAATGGTCTACCTACGATGAAATCGATCATGAGCTTACCAATACTCGCCGCGAGTCTGTTCTGGCATCCAGTTACACCTTCCGGAAAGCAATTATAAGGAAAAACTACCTCGCACATTCGATACATGCCTACCTCACTAAGAATCCGGCTTCCATCCTCCAGAAAGCCGCTCCTCAGACATATAATCTAGATCTCGCATTCGCCGATGAGTTGGAGGAAAAGTGGTCAGACGATTTATATGATCTCGGTGACTTGCTGGAGAACAATCCTCATATATGGTGGATTCTGAAACCGTCTGTTGTCTTCGTTCATCATTATTCCACGCACTTGCCTTACCTTACCATCCGGAAGTGGCATGGCAGACCGGGGAATGGGTATACGCCTATTTAACAGCAAAGCAGCTTTACAGGAGATACTTCAAGAATTCGAGTTATCGGACTCAGAAGTTGAGGATAGTTCCCACTCCGGAGATGAACTTTGTGCCATGTCTAGGACTGCTGTCGTCATTTCCCAGCTTCGACAGTTTGTTGTTCAGGTCGGACTGGGCTCGTCCTTATTTATCTCCAACCATATTTAAACTTTCTTTTTTGATTTAGGAGTACATCTTGTCACCTCTACTCCTTGATCCACGCCAAGTGCCGTTTGATAACATGCCTCACCTCCCTGACCATCATCTACGGGGACATAAAGTCAGTCTTATTTTATTCTATCCTGCGTCCCTCAAAGCCATGCTAGTTCCATTTGAGGGCCTATTGTGTGGCGTCAGGGGCTTTGCAGATATATCTCTACGATCGCGTCTTAGCCCTTTTCTGTTTGACGCCATACAAAACACCAGTGATTGTTGAAACAGCAGGGGAATTATTTCCCAAGAATCTTGAGGCACATCTAACCAACACCTCATTACAAACATATCGAGGAGAAGAAAGTGTAAGGTTGTTCGATGAACTGATAGGATGTCAGATTTTGAACGAGAACGCTCTTGTTCTCGATTCATTCACGAAAATTGATCACGAGAACATCATCCAGCAAATGAAACACATCGTTGCTGAAACGTTTTGTGCTGCCTTGCAAACCCCAGTCCATTTCCAGGCAAGTCGGCAAACAATAAATCTATGGGGAAGTGTCATTTGTTGATTCTGGTACATCTCAGCCTCTTGAAAATGCCTTCGAGTTGTATGGGATTGACTTTCTTGTGGAACATATGCCATTGTCTGTACACAAGTTTCAAGTTAAGATTTTAGAAATCAACGCGGAACCTGCAATCGAACTTACCGGTCCTCGCCTGAGTTGGATACTTGAAGATTTATTCGTTTCTATCGCAAAAGTTTGTGTGGATCCTTTTATTAAAAAGAAACGGATAGCAGATATGCATGGACATTGGGATCTTGGGGAGACTGATGATCATCTAATCAAGTGCTTGGACAAAGTTCTACATCCCGATAGTCTAGACACGTGACTTGAATATTATCTGGAAACTTCAAACCACAATGTCGACTGAACTCAATAACCAAAACCTATACACTCTCACTAAGAAACGGTCCAAATGGGATGAAGATGAGGATACAGAAGACCTCAGTGCACCAACGTACATTCCCAAAAAGCGCGCAAAATACAAAGCCTCTCGTTCGCAACCGCCTGACAGAAAATCTTCCTCTTCACCTTCTCCGCCACCAGTTTCCCACCAAAACCATAGCATTCATGTGCCTCCTCGAACGTCACATCCTCCTATACAGTCTTCACGATCCGTTTACTGCTATGAACGACTTAATCAGATCGAAGAGGGCTCTTATGGAGTCGTGTTCCGTGCTCGTGACAAGCAAACGGGGGATATCGTTGCGTTGAAGAAGCTGAAGCTTGACGAAGAAAAGAATGGTTTCCCAATTACAGCGCTACGCGAGATCTACTCACTCATGACCTGTCGACACGAAAATGTGGTGAGAATCCGGGAAGTCGTTGTTGGTGATACATTGACCCAGTGCGTGCCGAAGCTTCCCCCTTCTTAGTTCAATTGTAATCACCACATGATTTAATATATACTTGCTTTCTTCGTCACCGCACACACACGCACGATATAATCTCAAATTGGTACCGCCTGTCCCAAGGGTTTTTGTTGTAATGGACTTTATTGAGCATGATCTCAAGACACTGCTCACAAATATGCCCTCCCCGTTTTTACAATCTGAAGTCAAGACCCTTATGTTACAACTTTTGTCCGCCGTCAATCATTGCCATTCCAACTGGATACTTCACCGTGACCTCAAAACCAGCAATCTACTCATGAACAACCGCGGGACAATTAAAGTTGCGGACTTTGGTTTAGCTCGACGGTACGGCGATCCAGTGGGGGTAGGCGGCATGACACAGTTGGTGGTCACATTGTGGTATCGGTAGGCAGTGTGTTATACATCAGATCAAGCTTAAAATTGACGTAGTTAAAAAAAGTGCCCCCGAAATTCTGATGGGTATTAAAACATATTCAACTGCGGTGGATATGTGGTCTGTTGGATGTATTTTTGCAGAACTTCTCCTCAATGAGCCTTTGTTTCAAGCCAAGGGAGAAATCGAGCTCTTGTCTATGATTTTCAAACTTCTTGGCCCACCTACCAAGAGCTCCTGGCCAGACTACCTTGAATTACCCAACGCTAAGACTATCACATTACCCTCACCTCAGCCACATGCGTTTCGATCCAAATTTCCTCATCTATCGACAGCTGGCCTTGATCTCTTAATGTCCTTCCTGACATACGATCCAGAAAAGAGGATATCCGCGGAGGAGGCAATGCAACATCCCTATTTCACGTCAGTGGCCCATTTACAGATTCCTGAATAATCATTCCTTATATCTTGCTATAGGGAATCACCCTTACCCAAACACCCTGATCTCTTTGGATCTTTCCCATCTGCGGCCGCCGGAGAAAAGTATGTTTTGTATCTGTAGGCAAAACTACTGATTTCTTAACTTATTCTACAGGAGACGAAAGGCATTTGACAGTCCCTCGGCACCCGTCCGAGCTGCTGATTATAAGCTGTTGATTGAGAATGAGATACCTTGAAATATTGTATCCATTGTTTGAGTTCACATCGTGCAACACTGGAGATATATACAAGCCTGGAGATTGATGTTGTTAAAAATCATCGATAAATTTCTGAGTGAGGAGTTCGCGCATTAGTCGAAAACGCTGTCTGGTATGGCTCATCTCTCCACACTTGTCGTAAAACTCTTGCACCTCTTCCAATGTAAAACGATATTCTTTGGCTATTTCTCGAAGACTTTGATCAATGACATGCATACTTGCAAGGGCAACGAGAACAGAAGTATTGATTTGCGTCGGGGTGGCCTGCACAATTGTTGATGTTTCGGTCGTGCACTCAGGTGAAGTAATTTCCGTCCTTGTTTTGCCGCTGATAGGGTCAAGTCAGTTCTCTCAAAGCCTGGTACAACTCCTGAGACTTACTCTGACTTGTGACGCTTAATGGGCCTGGCATGTTCCAAATCGTCATCAGCCTTACGTTTCGTCCAAATCGGGGGAGATTCATTCCCTTCCCGAACAACCCACTGACTTTCTTCATTGTCGTCCATTTCTTCCTCGCCTGAGCCGAAATTTGCAGGGACGGTTGGCAGCGTTTCTGGAGGCAAAGGTGTATGTGACGGTGGGAGAGTAAAATTGGGCAAAGGTTGTATGTTCTGGAATGAAGGAGGCTGGATCGGTAAGCTGACATCTGATTCAATGGAAGGTATTTCAGATAGGGGGAGAAGGGATAATTGAGAAGGTTCATCGGCCCTGTTGGATTCCCGGTCATCGTCTACCATTGTGTCTTCGTCCTTGTTGCGCTTCTTGCGAGCGCGTTTTGGTTTTTCCTCAGGTCGCCGTACATACCCAATTTGTCCTTGTTCCCCTTGAGCGATGCGTTTATCTGCCACAATCTGTCCGATTTTTTGATCTAATCTGTGAAAGTGTTTCTTGTATCTTTCACGCCAAGACTGCCATGTATGCCTCGTCACCCATTCATACTCTGGACCAGTCTGAGGTGATTGCTATCAGTGCAGTGATGAATGGACAATCGATTTTGAAGCGTACTTGTTCACATAGTTGCTGGTAAAGTCTGTTACCTGTTCGTCCACCTATCTCTTTATATGGGATTTTCTCAGCAATCCACTGGCACATATTATCCTCATCTTCTGCTGTGAATTGCCTTCGTCTGTCAGGTATCATTAAGAGAGAGACTTGAAAAGGCGGGAAAAGAACTGACTCGTCTCCGGGTCGGCGTCCCCCTGGATTTTTGTAAATGACGGGTGTGTATGCAAGAGACCCGTTCTCTATACATTTCTTGACCCAGAGGTATGATTCTATGTGTTTGCCAGATCTGCCTTGATAGGTCTTGACGAGGTGCTGGAACACTTCGGTGTTGGGGTCTGCTAAAATCACACGCGAATCGCACATGGGAGAATCTGGATATCCGCCAGAATGCTACAGTAAAATCCAAATTGAGTTTGTAAAGAAAAATCAATGCTGCACACCATGATCCTAGACCTCAGGAGACTGCGAGCATTTGGGTTTGCAATACTAGCGTGGACGTGCATCCGGATAGGCTGATTATCTTCTTCGATGAATATTTGTTTCAAAAGCTTGCCTGAAATCTTGCAAGCCTCGATGTAGGTATAAGGTACTACGAATCTGTTTGGTCTGTCCGGGGTGAGCCAGCATTCCCGAAGCCGTTCTTCTTCTGAACTGTGAGGTTGTACGAGGACAAAACCCTGTCTTGGGACTTTAATCTCCACACGACCCCCGAAGGCCTATAAAAGCAGGCAGTTTGGATATTAGCTAGTCAAGTGCTCGTGCATGCATACATACCGTGATTGTTTCACATAATTCCATTTGGACTTCTTGTGGAAGGTCTTTTTGTATGAAAAACTTCACAGGAAGACCGGTGGCATCTTGGAAGATGACCTAGAACGGATGGACATTATTTGGCTGTATCGTTAGACAAGAGGACCAAAAAACCATCGTAATTCAGTGATTACTCTATACACAATCGTGCCCCGAGATTAAGGTTGAGGGTAGAACAACTTAGGGTTGACTTAGGGTTGACTCATTTGGGTTAGGTTGCACTACACGTGATAATTGATAAAGCAAGTACATGAAATCTACCCCAGAACCTTTCCTGGATTCATGATTCCATTCGGGTCAAATAGGTTTTTGATCTTCTTCATCAAAGCGATGCTGACATCGTCCTTAGAATAACGAAGAGCATGTGTCTTTTGGTATCCGATGCCGTGCTCGGCGGAGACAGAACCACGGTACGATGCTAACACGGACGGTGAGAAAGTCTTGGCTGCCACAAGAGTTCATTTTGACTCACAGACGACCTCATAGATATAGGGTTCAAGAGCATTTTGGATCTCTGGGAGATAAGAATCTGCAACGATGTTAAGATGCAAATTGCCTAGGGACGAATATCAACAGATGAAGGAGTCAAGCAAAATAAGTGTTACATGCCGTCACCGACATGACCATAGCCCAATACGTGTTTAACAGCCTTTTCATGAAGGAGGCCTTTGGACCTTAGATGCTCCCTGGTATTGTCGACTACTTGCTTGAATGAAGACAAAGGCACAGAAATATCATATTTGTATGGCTTTCCTTCTTTAGAAACTGCTTCTGTTATACCTTCACGGAGTGCCCACAATGATGAAAACTGCGCAGGATTCTGAGCAAGGACGCCAGTATTGATCAGTGGGGGCTCATATTCCAAAAGATTTTCGAGAAGTGTATTGAGTTTCTGCATTGTATTAGCATCTAACGTGAACGATTTAACGGGGAAAGTTTACCTCTTCGTCATGTTCACGCTTACCCCCGCTTGTTTCCACGAGGATGAAGCACTCAGCACCTGCGACATCTTCATCACTCAGGGCACGGCCTTGTCCATGCTTGACAGCCAGGTCATAAGCAGTGCGATCAATGAATTCAAATGCGGAAAGAATTTCAGAAAGCTGCCGCTTGACGGTCTGATAGAGGGGGAGGACATTCTGGAAGGAGGGAAGAGCTAAGATGACATTGTTGGAGGCCTGGGGTGCAGGAGGCGTGAGGATGGAAACACCGGTGATGATACCAAGAGTACCCTCAGCACCAATGAAAAGTTGTTTGATGTCATAGCCTGATAAAAGTCAATCAATACAACATTTGTCGACTGATCGCCGTCCACCCACCGGTGTTATCCTTTCGGAGGGTAGTAAGTTGATCTAAAATCGTGCCATCGGGTAGAACGACCTCGAGTCCAAGGACCGTTGCATGTAAAGATCCATAGCGAAGAAGTCGGAGGCCACCCGCGTTTGTTGCGACGTTGCCGCCTATTTGACAACTGACATGGATCGTTGTCAGTGGGTGGTCGTTACACGGAGCCAAGTTGCATCGCGCACCTTCCTTTGGCGCCAAGGTCGATAGGCATAATATGATTGTGCGGTGCGACATAATCCGTCAGGCTCTGAAGGATACAGCCGGCATCTGCGACGAGAATACCTGTAATGGAAAGATGAACCGTATATCCATGGAATGGGAAAGATATTGACCTGATACGTGATCAAATTTGCGGACTTTGTTCATGTTGGACAAGGAAAGGATGAGTTCATCTTGAACGGGGACACTGCCGCCAACCAGTCCCGTATTTCCACCCTGGGGCACGACGCCGATCCTACGGTCATTGCACCACTTGAGTATTTTGCTAATCTGCTGGGTAGTCTTTGGTTTCAAGACAGTGGTAGAGGAGCCATGGAAACGATTCATCCAGTCAATATTGAATTGGTCCAGTTCATGAGGCAAGGAAGAAATGGGAGCCAAGGTAGATAGAATTGAGTTGGTTGGAAGGATGTTTACAAAGTGAGCGATGTCTTGGGTGGTAATAGGGTTGAGGGGACGTAGAGATGCAGCAGAAGTAAACGCAGCCTTGCCAATGCCGGGTGGGAAGCGCAGAGCGATGAGCCTGGCAGCGAGCATTTTAAAGTCTTCTGGAGTCAGACGCTGAAGGCGTGCGAACTCGCTCCTTTCCTCATATCCACCATGTTCCTCTTACCCTGAACTTTCCTTATTCCCCTCATCTCATGGCTGCCCGTGCTGCTGACGGAAATATTGACGGGCGTTTTCCTCCTACAACCATCTCTTCAGATACCGACCACACCAACACTACAGTCGTCGAGACCGTCAAGTACAATGGTAATCAGAAATCGACCCACCTTGTATCCAGCACGGGCGCCTCTCTGTCAACAACCGCAGACCATGCCTCTGAAATTGCCAGCATCCATAGCATGCCAGAAGTCCTCGTCACTGAAACTCCCCGTCCAACCGTCAGACGACCATCTACTGCTACCTCACCTCCGCCCGCACCACGGCCTGAAAACCAACCTGAATCGACTCCTACTCAAAGTTATACACCGTCGGGGTCCGTCAGAAGGAACTTTTTACGGCGGCGTGCGCGGTACCGATCCGCAATCGAAGTGTGTACCCAAGCCGAATTGAACTAAAGTCATTTGAACGTATCTGATTTGTGTTTCCTCTCACAGGTTAGATATTCCAATAGGTTCTCTGATTTTTTCAATAATCTTATCCGTCGAGAGCCTCCCTTGGCTTCGTTCGCTCCTGAGACCATCACTGAAGGCCAAAATACAGCAAACATCGATAAAGCAGTCGGTTCAGCTTCACCAGTATCGACCCCAGTTGTACCTCTCCCGCCATCCCTCCCTCCACCTTCTCTTCAGGAACTTGGCCTATCTTTGTCCATCTTAACATCTGATCTCTCGCCAACGCACTTTTCTACTCCTCCTGCCAGTGGCATTTTCCTAGCTCCACGTTATCTCCTCCTCTGTCATGCCCAAGGTCTGGATGTTCTACCTCTAACCTCTCCTCCAGCATCTCAGCCCTACGCATTAGTGCGCAGAGTAGCATTCAAGAGCGTTGTTGTCATGGAGTATCGGGGTATACTAGTAGCCATAGCTGGGCGTCGGGATGGTGTTCGTGTCTATGCTCTAGAGGAAGTGAAAAAGGCTATTGAATGGCGAATAGATGTCGAGACTCGCAGGGAGCGAGAGCGTCTACAAAGGGAACTTGCAAAGCAAACCACTTCGCATTCTGGAACCGAGGCACGCGCATCTGTGGAAAAAATGAGCCTTTCCATCCCGACGCCTACTGACAATCATCTTGGACCTGTCCTTCAAAAGGCATCTCACAGGAGCATACCTCATACCTTGTCCGCTCCATTGCCTCCACTTGTTCCTCGTGCACCGCGTACTCCCACTCGTAGTCCGAAAAAAATTCATGTCTCCCCATTGCAGGTTCCACAAACCCCCGTGGAATCTTCTAGTCAGCCTCCTCCTTATGCAAATTCTGCTGATGTTCAATCAATACCTGCCTTGCAACGTCAGCCTTCAGCAGTTTCTGTGAGAGCTCGAGCACAAAATGATTCAGTGAATTATGTACTTGCTGGAGTTTCAGTCCGAGCCCATAAAGCATTGACCTTGGAGAACCATCGTAAATCTGACGACTGGGCTGGATCTAGTGATGATGAGGCCATTGACATCCGTGCAGCAGCCGGTGGTAGTGAAGCTCTTGATGAACGAACGAGTGCGACACTTTCAGCAAGTCGGAATGCCTCGTCAATTGCTACTAGGCCTTACCTTTCGACTACTGGCTCACAGAGGCAACGACCTTCGAACCTTGATCTATCTGCAACTCACAATACCAGTATCCCCAATTCTGAACCTTCTCCTACTCCTACTCTGTTGACTCTTCGCCAAGCTTTGCGGCAACCGCCTCTGGAAACTGAGTCGCCAGATCCATGTGATGTGGAAGATGACGATGATGAAACCGATGGCAGGATCAGTCTCGCACAAGCGCTGATGGAGAGTCGTATACCTGACTTGCCGCCTCCAGGTACCACACAAATTCAAGAACCCATCCTGATCAACACGACCCACAACATGCCACAGGATGCCATTGGCTCGTTTTCATCTGAAGGACATGACTCGATTGGAATAGAACAGACTCGGTCTCCGAGACGACGACGTTGGTCTTTGATGCCCTCTGGGTCCTCTTCAATGAGACGACCTTCGAGTCAACAGCTGGCCACTTCCTCGTTCCATCTTCCTCGAACCAGCTACGGCAGCACAGGCACTAACGACGATCAGATTCAAGGAAATGCCCAATATCGAGGACCACCTTCATTGCATTCTGATGACCTTCCAATTTCCACTGTACAACTCTCAAAATCAATGGATCCGTTGTCTCACATTGTATCACCAACTTCTATAGTCCCCTCTTCATCGGCCCCCACGAATTCTCGCTCGCGGTTTTTTTCCAGAATTATTAGTACTGCACTCAACAGGCGATCTGATGAGCGTTTGCCTCCTACGATCTCTGCTGCAGATGCAGACACGAGTAGATGGTTGAGTGCACTTCCTCCTCCTCCACTTCCTCCTCCGAAATTGCAATATCTGAAGCTTCCTGGCACCAAGGGTGCTCTCATGATCAAGGCTGTGGAGACACCGAGGAAGAGGTGAATGGTTCTTATTTGCTTGTGGGACTCCAACTGATATTTTATTTCCAGTTTCCTTGCGATTCTCTGTGGAGAGAATGGGGAAAAGGTCGAGTTGTTTGCAGGCACATATCGCACTGCTCTCGGACTATTAAGAACTTTCATTCTTCCGGATTCACCCCGATCTTTGGAATTACAGCTTCAAGGGGACGATCTTGTAGAAATATTTTTGGTCTTTGCACAAAATGTATTTGGTCTTGAGCCAGCAACAGTCAGGGTTCGCGAAGTTCGTATCGGACGTGCAGAGCGAAGGGTAGCTCGCCGGCAGGCACGCGAGAATCGATTGGGTGAAGTATCTGTCGCTGATCACGAGGCTAATGAGGATGATATCAATGCAAGCACTAGTCTTGATGTCACCATTACCTCAAGAGACGGACTCACACAACCATCGACTCCGCCCCTTGTCGCCAGTGAGCATTCCGAAGCTCAGGATGAACTTCAAGTAGGGCATCCTGAGTCCGCTTTCATGGCACGAGCACCAACAGATGAATTTATTACTATGCAAATGGGTCCTTATACTACTTTCCAGCAACTCAGATTTGCACCTCAATTCCCCTTGGCTTCAATTGCAGATGAGTTTGTCATACCCCCGACATATCCTCATTCCTTGAGTCTGCGGGGTGAGCACGAATCAGATGAGGATGACAGCAGGAATCATGGTCTAGACCATCGCTCGTCACAGTTTACACCTCCCGGGTTACCTGCGCCCACTCCTTCAGGCCCTACGCATTGGTATTATAAAGATCCCAAGGGTGTTATGCATGGTAGGCAATGTGATTCCAGATCCATATTTTGTGCTCATACGCACGTTTAGGACCATGGTCATCAAACCTCATGCAAGCTTGGTATCAAGATGGTCTATTGCCATCTGACCTTCCCGTCCGTCGGGAGGAAGAAACCGACTATACTTTCCTTCGAGATCTTAAACTGCAATGCATAGATCCCGCTCATCCTTTTCGCTCACCATTGCCACCATGCATTCCCAATCACTCGCCGAACAAACTTTTGTTACCACCAATCTCCCTTTTATCCCAGCCGAAATACTCTGGCCCACCAGCCCTCTTTTTCTCGTCACGAGGAGGTCACAGTACGACGATAGTTGATACCCGTGGTCGATCCGTTCTCAAGGGTCGTTTCGTTTGGAGCAACGAAGAGTTTCAGGACGAGGTTACGACTTCGTTTAGTAAAATGGGTGACGTGAAGCACCTGGAAGCATTGGATGTGAAGAACCGATCGGTACTGGTTGCGATGCGCCGAGGTGGCTTAGAGGTTGTCGATCTAAATGATGCTCTTCTGCGACCAGCAGATCAATCACGGACGGCACTACCTACCTTCCATCCGCCATTGAATGCCATTAACCGCCGACCTCCCTTTGTTTGGAGAATTGGTACATCGATTGATTCGTTTAATGCACCTTTATCGACATTTGCTTCCAAGGGCAAGGCAGTCGCGCCCAGAAAAGTTGGACTTGGCATTAACAACAAATCTGCAGGAGGGCCACAAGGTTTTGTCGGCGCCGAGGCTGACTGCGATCCCAATGATGATGTTTTATTCTTGGGTCGAAAAGATGACGATATTTACTTCTGCGAACGGAAAACTGGATCCTTCCGTATACTTCGACTCTGTCCCGATACCAACAATGAATGTTAATTACTTATATACCAAGACCTTAGTACCTGTTATCATATTCACAAGTCCCTCAATCATGTGTCATTCAGTACAGACATTTGTGTCCTCATTCTCTACTGTATTTTAGGCTGGATTTTTAACAACCCTTCTCAAGGCATTGTGTCTGGTTTTGAAGCACATATCGGTTACATAAAATTCTGGGTACTTAATTTTTAAGACTGAATCTGTATGCATATACATGTATCGTCTTCTATCAGAGTTTCGCAACTGTTCTCCGGAGCTCAGTCTTGATGATTTTCCCTGTAGACGTTTTCTAGAACATTGATATAGATCGATGTCATAAGTGATGCATCTAACATAAAACTTACAGGCAACTCAGGGACAACTTCTACCCATTCTGGGCAAGCAAACCCTGGCAATCGCGCTCGGGCGTACTCCTTGAGGTCTTTACTAAACTCATGATGTCTACCATCCCATTTATCAGCATGTTGTGGATTAAGGATGACAAAGGCCATGGGACGTTCTCCCCATTTAGGGTGAGGACGTGCAACCACGCTGACTTCCAAGATATCGGGATGGCTCGCTAATTCTGTGTGTGTGCGAAATATGATAAGAACATGTTCGTTGACTGAGAATCGATCTAACCTTGTTCAATTGCAAGGCTGGAAGCATTCTGAGTTTGAAAGTGGTCAGATAATGGTGGATAGCTTCATCAACCAAGCGATAGATATACCTCTCCGCCTGAAATAATGATGTCTTTACTCCTGTCTACAACAGCAATGGTTCCATCGGGATGCATGACGGCTAAATCTCCAGTATTGAAGACCCCACCACGAAAGGCTTTGCATGTAGCGTCTGTATCACGAAAATACTGAAAAGGAGGGATGTTGGCATGCACTCAATAATGACTTGAAATCAAAGCTCACTTCCTTCATGACTATGTTTCCTCTGGTAACGATTTCCCCGACTGTCTTGCCGTCTCGTGGTACATCACAAAGAACCGGGTTCTTATCATCTTCTGAGAATGAAAAAACCACACGAACTCCTGATGCAGTGGCGAATGCTTGTCCTTGGCGAGCCATCAAGCGTGCACGCTCGTCCAGAGGTAGATCCACCCAGTGGGGATGATCATAGTTTCTAGTGAAAGGACCGTATGTCTGTAGATGTCAATATCTGGATATATGAGATGTGATACTGATGTCACCTCTCTTTTGTGAGAAATTAGTTTGTAAGCTCCAAAGACGAAAGAAGCACCACTGACGTTAAGCCGTAGACATGGACAGGTTTAAATCCAATCTTCTCGAGCTCAGAAATAAGGTGGGCCGTAGGTGCAGCGCCAGCTTTTCCAATCATTGTCACTTTTTACTGATAAAAGCAAGGAACAGGCTCACCAATACAGGCTGTCACTCTCTGTGTCAATTTTCGGGCTTGCGGATCATTCACGATGCTGATCTGTTGAATTGTTTGATTTTTACATACACGCCGTGCACCGTTATGATTCACCTGAACTGTTGGTGCCCCACAATAATGAGTGACACCAGAATGGAGGAAATGGTTCCATATCTGCGAATAGTTGACCGTCCTAAGTAAGATCTTTGGGAATTACGATGAGAGAAAAAACTACTAATAACACAGAATCGGACGTTTTACCTGTTTGGCCAAAGCAAAAACATTGGACCACGGAAATGTCCAACCGGCAGCGTGGAACATTGGGAGAATCCTATGCCATCACTTCAAGATTAGTTTCTAATCCAAAATTCACTGAGCTGGCTTCACCATAGATATGCCGACTCCCGGTTTATTCTGAAACACATTGAGCTACACTATAGTACATACAGTATAGTTGACCTGCACTCACTGACATTCGAAAGCGTTTGCGATAGCAGCCAGATAGGAACCTGATTAGACAGTCAGTCCAAAACAGACAAATGAGGGACAGGCGTCAACACACCTCTCAGCGTGGTAAGGACGGCCTTTGGCTATCAGTTCCGTTGAGTAGATTTGGATCAGTATCAGGAACAAGCCTTACCCTTCCCGTCGTTCCAGACCTTTAGAAGAGGTTGCCGTGAATACACGAAGCACAGATTCGAAAGGAAACACCCTACGTGTAACAGAGGACTGCACCAGCATTCTCATCATTCTCGGAATCTAAGCCACCCCAGGATTTCTCCTCGCTGAACTTACGACCTTCAGTGAGGAAAGCCTCGTACGGATCACCAAATCGGCCGGTATCATTTGAAACAATGACTGGAACCTTCGTTCCTGGGGGTACCAGATGGGTATACTCGTGGTCAACGAGGATGAGGTTCGAACCGCTGTGGTCGAGAATATATGCAACTTCGGAGAGCTTCAGACGAGTATTAATGGGGGTCAGTATTGCCCGCGCAGCAAAGACGCCATAATGAGCATCTGTGCTAATTTTGAGTTAATTCAGGTTATTTATCTATGCTTCCTAACCTGCGATGAGGGGGCTTGACAAAAACAGAATCTGAGTGCAAGGGGCTATGATCGGTCGGAGAAGACATACGAGTTGGGTGCTAGGACTGCAACACGATTCCCAGGCTTGATTCCTGCCTGAATGAGTGCATATGCAAGATTTTGAATGCGCTGAGCCCTATAAATAAATTCTTTGAGAAGAAACGATGTACGATGTTGAGCTCTCCTCGTACCATACAGAGAACGTGTACTGTACAGGGTATTCAACGTTAGGGTGAACCAATGCCACTTTGTCAGGGTATATCTGCGCTGCATGCAGAATAAAGTCAAGAGGGTTCTGTAAATCATAGGTCCATGATATGAGATATGAGACAAATGAACGCGACAAAACATTTACCAACGGATTACTATTAACGGGGGTATCAGGGTATTCCTTGAGACGATAGACAACGTTGGCGGGAGGCACACTGGCTGGACTAGGATAAAAACTCAAAGGTATGACCATGATGATAACAATACCTGGACAAAGGGAAGAACAAAAGAAATACTTGGTTTTATGTTATCACTTTACACGTTGAATTTCTATTGAGCTGACTAATCAAGTGCCTTCCAAGAATTGGGGAATTGCTAGAGACATGGGTTGGGAACTAGAGACATGGGTCCATGATTATATAAGCCTTGAATAAGTATTAGATAAGCATTAAAATGATGATAAGCCTATATCAGTCCAATAACATGAAGGCATGCTCCTTGTATGGCCAATTGTATTGGGTGCATTTCTCAGTCACTTTCACTCCCATTGGCATTTAAGATGGAATGGAGCTCCAGAGTTGTTTCTCAAGCCTTGTCAATGGATTGACCAATTATAGCTCAAAGTTCACTCCCAAGATCAAGTACAAAGCAAGAGTGTTGAAGCAGTCTTGTTATGATTCACCTTGGACAGGCCTTTTGACATCAGAAGCTGGTGGCTGTCATCGATGGACAGCTGTGGGAGTATGCAGTGACACCTCTGGGAAGGTGTAAAGGTTGACAGGTGACATGGGAACATCTGTGTGATGGACACATGTCACAGTTATGCCAGGACCAGTGGTAGTATTCTGTATGGTTTACCACTACACCAAAAGGGTGATGTTAATAAGGCTACTTGGTAATGTGGGTCCAGCTATTTATGTAGTTCTTTTGAACAAGTATTTTATTATACTTCCTGTTCTCATTCAGTAGTTACTTTTTTGTGACAACACACATAGACACATGACAGATAGATACACAGTAAACAAGGTGTGGGAGTTAGATCATAGATACTCTCATAGATATATGTGATTGCCTAGCTAGCTCAGTTGTATAAATAGGTAGAGCAATGCTAGAAGGACTCTTGTTGAGTTCTTGTTAATCATCCCAGTCTACAAATGGTGCTCCCTCCCCTTCATCTCTCTCTAAGTCCCTTCTGACTGGCACCGCTGCCGCTCATGGTTGGTTGCTAACAGGTCTAGTAATCCAAGCACAATCTTTGGCTTATCGTTTGACTAGTGTTGATGTTGTTGTGAGACAGTCTAGGACCTCATGATTCATATTCCTACTTATCCTGCATATTTATACAAGATAACATCCATAGTATGTTCCCTTAGTCATTTGCCATTTGGGTGACGCCTGAGCACTTGTATCTTTTAAAGAGCCTAGTTGCTTTGAGGCTCAAGTTTAAGTGACCCAGCATAATTCTCTAAGCCAATGTTCAAAATGTTATACAATTGGTGTTAGTGACCAACCATGAGCGGTAGCGGTGCCAAGGCAGAAGGAACTTAGGTGGATAGGAAGGAAAGGGAGTGCCACTCGTAGATTGGGATGATTAATGAGAACTCGGCAAGAGTCCTCCTAGTATTCTCTACCTATTTATACAAGAGATCTACTAGGTATCACATGCGACTAGGTACTCTATTTATTATCAGTATTTCCCATGTTCATCTGCTGTCATGTGTCTAATGCTCAACTGTCGTGTGTCCATGTCATGTACCTGACAGGACCATTCCCATGTCATCCTATTAATGTTTACACCTTCCCAGAGGTGTCACTCTAACTCCCACAGCCATCAGTCGATGACAGCTGGCATCCTCTGATGCTAGAAGGCCTGTTCAAGGCAGTTCATGACAATTGACCATACAAGGACTTTGAGGGCATGCCTTTGGTGTTATTAAATTAGACTAGTATATGTTCCATCAAATGTGGGATGATGGCTGCTTAGCCAATGCTTTACAATCATTAGTCAACAATCCTTTCTAAATTCACAATAAATTCATATAAATTCATATAAATTCACAGAAATTCACAGAAATTCGGAAAAAAATAGAACATGTTGATGGAAGGGAGCAGAGTGACCTGACTTCAACACTGTATAGCACTGCTATCTGTTACAAGTGTGACACCGACATGTACACGAGGTATACTGCGCGTGCATGGATTAGTCAGCCTCTCCAGATCGCTCTGAATTATTTAACAATTAACATTAATTGTAACTACCTTAGCTTTGTTCTCTCTCAGGAAAACCCATCCTTTGTCAATCCATACCTCCTTCTCTTTCTTTTTCCAATAAATCTTCCTTAATTCTAGAAGGGACAAGTGTAGGAGTAGGCACAACTCATAGTTGAGGCCAAGCCTCCCTCCCTCCCCCCCCCTAAGAAGAATTCCTTCCCTGGGGTCAAACCTGACAGTAGAACAAAGCTAAACTAACTTCTACACTACCATTATCCCTCTCCCCCCCAAGAATACGTAGTCATGTCCCGAACTCCAAACCCAGACCTTCGTCTGGAATGCTGTCTGAGGAGAGATGGTACCTAGCCAACTATCCCCAGAGAATCCACAGTAACCCCTGTAGAGCATCCCCTTACTGCCTCCCAAGCCCGAAATCAATGACTGCTCTCACAGGAACCAGTTGGCGGAATGGTTGAAGAGTCAGCCCCAGAGGGGGCCAAACATACCCTAGACAGCCAGGATCAGCAACAAGACCATCCGTGCAACAACTCCCAAAACCCACACCCAGATACCTCTGGGTTGGACTTACAGGCCATATTATTGGCGTTAGCTAGATGACTAGATTCACAACCAAGGAGAAGAAACAAAGGAGTCAAGGAACCAG
>Ga0153986_1000007_pt1 | contig 55217 bp, 70 predicted proteins | sample TSGA070MetaG_FD_104724 | JGI IMG/M metagenome (GOLD analysis project Ga0153986, IMG submission 104724) | Attine ant fungus gardens microbial communities from Georgia, USA - TSGA070 MetaG | ecosystem: Host-associated > Fungi > Mycelium > Unclassified | place: USA: Georgia, Alexander Wildlife... | reverse complement strand
TCAGAGAGAGACGAGATAAGGATGGAGACTAGGAATGATGGCAGTAAAGTGTCTGGTGCAGCAATTCTGTTCAACAAAATTGAACAATGGTGTCCCTGACATTCTTGTTTATCGGTCAAGAGCTTGGTTATTGCCACCGGCACCGCAGGGAACATTACAGAGTTAATTTTTCCGCCTCTGCTGATGCTCCATCAAAACACCATATCATGATTGATGATAAACCTGACTGACTTGTGAACTGGTGATGAATTTTGAAATCCTCATAAAATGCTCAGAAACACGAGTCCTATTCAGACTGCATGAAGAGCTTGATTATTGCCACCGGCACCGCAGGGAACATTACAGAGTTAATTTTTCCGCCTCTGCTGATGCTCCATCAAAACATCATAACATCATGATTGATGATAAACCTGACTTGTGAACTGGTGATGAATTTTGAAATCCTCATAAAATGCTCAGAAACACGAGTCCTATTCAGACTGCATGAGAATAGAGCGTAGTTGAAGGATCGGTCTGAATCTAGGGCAGCAAACACTGCATGCATACTATTCAGGCATCACCGGGCACTATATCAGGCATGCCTGAAACGTCGGTATATAAATTTCAATCATACATTATCCTCTCGTCTATCTAGGACGGGTATATCTACCCCTTTTTTAAGCATAGAATTGTTGATATCTCCGTCAAAGGAGACACGTGAACCCAAGTTCACGTCGATAGATAGAGAGAGAAATCTGTATTTATGTACTGCAACAATGCCATAGGCCACAGGTATGATAACATGTCATTACGGGATAAGGTTCCGAGGAGGATATTCTAATGGAGATAGTCGGCGGTGAAACATAGACAGCAGTAGGACATGACAGAACAGTTGTCCCCGGAAGCAATGATTACTCCTCCCCTTCTTGGTGCGTTGGTTTGCACTCCACAGGACTCTCAACAGTAAGCATGAGGTCGCCCTAATCATATTCCTTGAAGTAGAAGTCGAATGAAGCCCCATGAAAATTTCTCAACGCCACATCTCTGTCATAGGAAGCCCAACTGACAAGCGAGCCCACGAGAACCCACGAGAACCGCGGTCATGTTCGGAAACAGGTTTCAAAGCATACATGAAGCAGATGACGTTATGAGCGTGGTTTCAAAAACACCCCAAAAGTTCTAACTATTTCATACTTCGCCATGAAATACACAATCCGAATATTTCTCCATGCCCTGTCGAGTTGACAAGATCTCATGAATCTGGATAACCTAGTTATGGATTGAACGACGATGCAAGTGGAATGATGATTCGTACCTCAGGGGGCGGGTTCAATCCGAGAACGTGAGCCCGCTCCCATCTTTCTAAACGGCTAACACCAATGCATGGACCATAGTCATAATTCCTATCAAGGCCGCATAGGTAAAGATAGTAAAAATCCGCTGTGGACGACAAAACATACAAGTCGAAGGCACGAAGGATCTGACTAACATCATCCTCCCTATCTCCATGGACTACCGTCGAGAGGTCAGTCAATGGATAGGGTAGAGTACTAAATGACTTGACATACTCAAAGTTAGTCCATTTCTCCTTGCTTTCGCTTCCACAAACAGTTTTCGCCATCTTGGATCCTTGATATTGAGCACTGGCCGAGACTCCGATTGATCTTTTTTGCATGTCGCAGGAGAATTGAAACTGAGTTTCCCAGTGTCTCTTCTGTATAGTTCAGCCTCAGGTACAATTTGTCCAATGGGAGGATCAGGTGGTGGTGTGGGAGAGCTTTTGACCGTGTCTACCACTTTCTTGGCTTTTGCGGCTGAAAACGTCCGCTTTGAACTTGGAAAGATCAGCTTCCCTTGTTTCATTGTAGTATTCCAGGAGTCAGGAGATGAGGAAGGCATTGTAAAGATTAGATGGAAAAGCTAGAGTTGAACAGGAGATCTCAACTTGATCTATTATAAAATTAGGATTATTCATGTTGCTGTTCGGCCGACTAGCTCAGTTGGTTAGAGCGTCGTGCTAATAACGCGAAGGTCTTGGGTTCGACCCCCACGTTGGCCATTATTTTATTCTAAGTGACGTAATTTGATCTAGTGGAAATAACTGGGCTATGTTTTCTTAAATTGAATTGACATTCTTCTCCATTACGAATAGATGTAGTTGTACTTTGTTGGTCAGACTTATCAATTTTTTGATAAGGTAGGTGAGTTTGAATGTCTCGTTGTCTGTACATGACGATCTTGTTACCTGGCACAAAGCTTCTCAAACATTTATCCCAGCTTGAGCTGCGAAACCATACACCTACCTTTTTCACAACACTGATCTCAACTCATTGTTGTCAGATTAAAAGAATGGTATCCTGTTCCATTGTCCGCTCTTCCAGAGAGGGAACATAAACAACTAGATGGCGTCACAACCTAAGAATAAAGGATGTATGATACTAGCAAGGAGATCATGTGGTATATCGATAAAATCAAGGCAGTATATTGTCCGGATCCGAAGGAGCCTCCATTGTTGTGCTTCGAAAATTTGTAATCCATTTCTTCAGAATGGTCAACTCAAGAGCCAAGTCCCTATTTCAGGATGAAATGATTAAGAATGGGAGGGGAAAGGGAGATCACTCACTGCGCCGTCCTCTCCGCTTTTTCACAATCTCTGCCGCTCTTGTTTACTTCAGCCTGCATCTTCTCAACTCGTTCTATCCAAACGCGTTCTACCAACTCATGCCTCTTTTTATCCTGCTCTCTGGCAGTTTTCCACTCGTGATCCATAATCTGCTCTTTCTCTTTGACGGTCAGACATAAATCCTTGTACTTCTTGCCGACACCATCGACCTCCCTACGCCATTTATCTTCCTTCATACGCATTTGAAATTTGAGGCTTTCTATATCGATTTTCCACGTATCTGACATGGATTTGATGCTATCACGGAGAGTGATATACTCTCGTTCTGATTTTTTGGAGAGGGCCGTGGATTCGGCGAGTTGGGTTTCCATTTCTCGGATAGTTTTTTTCGAAGTGGAGGACTCCTGTTTGAGGTGTTGTTTGAGACTGGCGGCTTCGGCCTCAGCCTTGCGCGCACGCTCGAGGACCTGAAAATGTATGTAAAAGGTGATGATGGAGGGACGGAGTGGGGGACACACATGCCTCTTGTAGCAGCCTTTCTTTTCTGGCAACGACATTGTTGAGACCCTCGTTCTCGATTCTGAGACGCTCCTCAACCTCTTTGAGGTCCTCAACCTTGCGAGTGAGACTGGCTACAGTCCGCTGGGACAACCTGAGCTGTGATTTTGTATTCTCAAGTGCATTGCGGGCATGAATGACACCTGCTTGTAGGTCGGCAAGAACCTTGGTAGTGCCGCCTGGGGTGGAGGAAAATCTCTTTGTCTGCGGCGAGGGTGAAGGGGTGATAGGGGAGAGCGAGGTGGCGGTTAGGTCGGCAGCAGATAGGGTGGAGTGGGAGGTGGGCGATGCGAGGCCGTCGTCGGCGAGGGCCCGTGCGTTTCCTGTGTAGATTGGGATGAGGGTAGAGAAAGAGAAAAAATTGCTAACCAACAGCTGCGACAGGAATTCCTAAGCCGTGCATCAGCCTTGGCCCCGGTCCACCTGCAGAGACTACCTACGGCTGAGCGACCGCGTCGGACTTGTCCCCCGTTTTGCAGGCGACATTCCTGCCTCTTCCTCGACCCGTTTCGGCAGCGGCAAGCTCGACGCTGGGCCTGCAATTCCGTGCAAAATGTCATACGACGACCGGCGCTTTGAGGCTCTGGACATGCCGGCTCTCTCCCTCTCAGCCCGCGCAGAAATCAGCTACGTCACGTGCATGCATTAACTTTGTGCCCTGCATCACGTGCCTCTGCAAAATGAGCATTTCGGTCGTCGTCGCCCACCGCGGTGTCCTCCACCCCATCCGGCTCCCTCTCCCCGCCACCCTTGCAGACCTCCATGACCAGCTTCGGCAGCTCACTTCGGTTCCTGAATCAAACCAGAAACTCATCTACAAGGGCAGGAGGGCACTTGCAGATGCCGACCTCAAGGACGGTATCAAGCTCCAAATGCTGGGCTCTACTCCTGAGCAGATCGACACCGTCAGCGCTGCATACAACGAACATGCAAAGAAAGAACGCACCATACGAGATCGAGCACTGAAACCACAAGTCAAAGTACGCTTCCCTTTTCCTTGTCCTCAGCATGATGCACTAGTAGCATCCAGCTCCGCTCAACGGCTCTGGCATCTTCATCCAAATACAAATTTCACCGTGTAGCTCCTCTCCCCCACCTCCCAAACCCTTTTTCTGCACAAAAGGTCCTCGACAAACTCGCCCATGATCCTGCGATCCTACACATCATGGCTCAACATCAATTCAGCGTTGCGCTGTTGACAGAATTGGCACCCCACGAGCACCCACAGCTATTGGGTCTCAATGTCAATGCCGGTCAGGAGATCAAGCTGCGCATTCGAACAGATCTCTATGACGGTTTTCGCCACTACCCCGATGTCAGGAGAGTCCTGTGCCATGAACTCGCACATAACGTGTGGGGTCAGCACGACAACAATGTGTGCCCTTTATGTCACCCTCCTCGAGTGCTGGCTAACCCCTGTCAGTTCAAAGAGCTCAACTCGAAACTCAACCGCGAACTAGCCCATTTTGAACGTGCCCAAGCATCCGGGACTTATCATCTCTCCGAACAAGACATCTACCAGCCACCATCACCATCATCAGAGGTAGAGGCAGAAACTCAGACTTACGTGCTGGGTGGCCCTTCTACAGCCCCACTGGAGGGAGATTCGAGACAGGACATGCGTAGGAGGATGTTGGAAGCCACCATAAACAGATTGAAGAAGGAGGAAGAAGAGCTCGAGACGAGCTGTGGGACTGTATCAGATGCCTGTCGACCCAAGTAGTCTTCGTTGTAGATTTAACAGTTGTACGTTGAGAATCATTAGAGATTTCGGTGGCGTGCTAATAAGTCGTCAACGTTGAAACCAATTTACTTGCGAAGCACGTAGAGAGCGGTACCGCAACATCACTCTACCAACCCTTTATTACTGGCTCGCACAAGAACAGCTCTACAACTAGCACTAATATGACGATGACAATGGGAAGAGAGGAAGAATTGGGCAGATGACATATCAAAAATTATGCTGATAATATTTCAAGTCTTAAACTTCAACGATGGCCATAATAACCTGGTGCTTGCGACAGCCCATATCTACGAGAACAAGACATCCCTCGCTACGGGCAATGTCTACCCTGCCTCAGCTACCCCCACTACCAACTCTCGCGTCCATTCTTCTGGGTCCCCCACTTGCACTCTGGGCATACAAGGTGTGTCAATGCCTTATGGGCCTGGCCACTCGTGTGAACTGAACCTTCTTTCTCCAGTGTATGGTTATGGTTCTTTTCCAACGTCGAATTATCTACATGGGTATCGTCGGCTCTCATCGGTCATCGTTGTTGCTCAACAGGACCAGGATATGTTCCTCTGGGTGCCCGCGACCAGGCCCTTGATCATCTGCCTCTCTCAGCGTTGAACGGTATTCGATGTCGAGAAGTACATCTGCAGGGGCGGGATGGAGCAAATTTGTCTGGTATCCTAGTCCACCGAGACGATTTTGCCGAAAAAGATATCGAAGTAATTCTTACCTACTTCCAAGGCGAGTTCAGGCACTCAGATAATGTTTTCACCATCAAAAATTCATCTACTTGGGACAGGCAATGCTGGTAATCCATTACAGCGAATTCCGATTTTTCAGTACCTTTGTAAATCCATCCCTTCTCCTCAATATCCCAGAACGGCTGTTCTTGCTATTGCTCCTCGGTCTTACTGGAAATCTACCCCACGGTTGCCAACGCAATCTGGGATCATCCAGGATTACTGTGATACTCTCCGTTATACCCTACAGGAATTCCCCGCTGCTCGAGTTATTCTGTACGGACACTCACTCGGAGGTGCTGCCGCGATCTGCACCTTGAGTCAGTTGCAACAGTCTCCCACTGATATTCTATTCAACCCCTGTTTCGACCGGATCCGTGGATTGGTCCTAGAAAATACATTTACCTCAATACCCGCTATGGTTCGTACGCTTTACCCGCAGAAATGGTTGCCGTATCGGTACCTTGCTCCACTAGCATTTGACAAGTGGGATGTTCCAATCGCCTTGAAATCTCACATTGGTCAAGACACCGTTCTTGGAAGAATTTCCCGCAACATGCTCGTATTGGTTAGCGAAAATGATGAAGTAGTCCCAAGGGAGATGGGATCCCATATATTCAAGCTTGCGACGCAGGGGTGCCTTCCCAATGAGACGGAGTTGGTTGAAATTCCAAAGGCCTTGCATGAAAATGCTTGGACAAGGAGGATGTGGATAGACGAACTGCGCAAATATATATTAAGAGTCACTTGACCGAGCCATGCGTTTGGAGTCTGTTCGAAATCGCTTCATTTCTCGTTGTATTGGCGATTGGAATTCCTCTTGCTGGATATACAAAGCTGAAAATTGATAAATGAGGTTTCCTGCCTTGGTCTCGTTTGCTCTGCCTACAACCAAGGATAGGAAAAAGGGGGACGAACGAAAACTCTTGCAAGTGCGCATCGAGTCTCGTCTCAATATTTATCTGTCTACCATCATAAAATGATCATCTTTAGTGTAGCGCTCGATATTCTTACAGCCCTAAGATTATGTACTAGTATGAGATGAAGACAAGGTACCAACAACTGTTGTGCGCAAAACTGTTTGTTGTATGGTGGTAGCTGGTTGCTATTAGAACGCATCCACATGTGATTGTTAAGTTACCCTAACAACTGTAATTATAACTGTAATGAGCCAAACTGCCTGCTAGTCATAAGTCATGAGCAGAGTAGTATCCACACTTGTCTTGCTAAATGCTGACTTGTTTATGAAATAATGAGGCTCATTTTTGTGCTTCTTTAATGGGCGCCTCGGAAGCGGAGTGTCAAATAAAACAAGTTCCGTCGGTTGAAATTACTGTCTCATATAGTCCAAAAGATGTCTCATAGACTCTGGAGGTTATGTACACTAAATTGTTAATAATTTCTGACCGGATCTTTTGGTGGCCGGAAGGTCAAAGATACGGTGCCGAAGAACTTAATAAAACCACATACTCTCTGGTCCTTGCAAAATTAATTTTGCAAAACACGTTCCAAGGTATTTTCAGACACACAGCGGCCCAGGACCGGATCCGGCTAAAACACATGATAAACACACATGCCGGCTACTAACTATCAGCGCCAAACCTCATCACTGCGCAGGTATATATAAAGACCAAATTCCTACCAAGATCCATACCACTACCCCCATTGCCCATCTACTATGGCCACCATAACTACGCCGATCACTGAGCTCTTTGGAATCAGGCATCCGGTGTTGCTTGCTGGGTATGTTTCTATGAGACACTTATAGCTCGGCGCACGAGTTGTCTATCATCTACGGTTCTCTGACGAATTTCCACAGAATGAATGTGGCTGCTGGACCAACCCTCGCTGCTGCCGTCACAAACGCTGGTGGTCTTGGCGTCATTGGTGGTGTTGGCTACACTCCCAAAGTCCTTCGCCAACAGGTATGCCTTCTCTTCCTTTCCCTCCTTGCTCCCTTTCGCACCCCAACAGTGTTCTTTGTATCAGTGGCTTGATTCTGATTTGTGGAATGGATTTGCCCCTGAATTCTCATTCCTAAAATAAAACTGTCTTCTTTGACGTCTGCGATGAAGCTAGAAAGGAAGTTGGAGTGTTGATTGCGATATTTTCTCTATTTTCAGATCAAAGCGATCAAAGAGGATCTTAAAGACAAGAATGCGCCATTCGGTGTAGACTTGCTGTTACCCCAAGTCGGAGGAAGTGCTAGGAAGACCAACGTATGTGGGTTCTTTTATTGATCATATCTCCGAGGCTCAATTACTTTCCCCTGTTTCCTGTGATTCCACTTCTGATAGTATGATTACACCAAAGGCCAACTCCCGGAACTCATAGACGTTATCATCGAGGAGAAAGCAAGGCTCTTCGTCTCTGCTATCGGTGTACCTCCAAAAGAAGTTGTCGAAAAATTCCACAGGGCCGGCATCCCTGTCATGAACATGGTCGGCCACCCGAAACATGTCAAAAAAGCCCTTGATGTCGGTGTCGACATTATTTGTGCTCAGGCTGGAGAAGGTGGAGGCCATACGGGTGACATACCCGCGTCAATTTTGATTCCTGCATGTGTGGATGCTGTCAAGGGCCACAAATCTCCCTTGACTGGCGGGCCTGTCTATGTTATTGGTGCTGGTGCTGTTTATGACGGTAGAAGTCTCGCAGCCAACCTGGCTTGGGGGGCTCAAGCTGTTTGTGAGTAATCCTCTTTCTACTTGTGGCTGGGCTCAGATCTAGTTAGGGGTTGGTACTCGTTTCGTCGCTTCTGTTGAGGCTGGTGCACCGAAAAAGCACAAGGAGCTCGTATTGAGCGCTGGCTACGAGGATGCTGTGACTACCCTTGTATATACAGGTCGGCCCCTTCGTGTGAGGAACACACCTTACGTTAAGGACTGGAACGAAAATCGAGCAGCTGAGATCAAGGAGCTTGTTTCAAAGGGCATAATTCCTCATTACCGCGAACTCGAGAATGACCCCAACAAATCTATTTCGGGTATACCATGGCTTATGGGCCGTGTGTCTGCCCTCATTCACGAGATACTTCCTGCTAAAGTTATTGTGGATAACATGGTGGATGAGGCTGCCGAGATTTTGAAGAAGAATGCCTCGTTGGTGAAGGTTTCACCAAAGGCTAAACTCTGAGTTCTTCCTACTGGGACGTATTAATGGTTATATAATGACACTTGTATTTATCTAGTTCAGCTACTTTTTGTAAAGATGTGTAATAGCTTGACTCGTCGATTCGCTTTTGAAGGGTACAATTTAGTATACTTCAAGACGTGAAACACAACTAAGATGGTCTTATGTGACACTAATTAATCAATGTCGCCCGCAAAAAGGTGCAATAATCGTGGGCGATTCGGGGAAGGCATCTGCTGGAGACGACGTCAAGCCCCCGATAGGGGTACTCAACGGCACCTCGATGGCCCAAGGAAGGATCCTGCCCTGCCTTCTTCAGTTCACAAATCGGAGTTTGATATGATGAGACTGAGAATTCCAGATGATACACAACTGATATCTTTTACGAATCCATCTTTTGATGTTTATATAGTGAGTGAGGATATACTGGATCTCCAGATCTAAAACACATTCCTTCCAATGATGCTGTCAAATGTATGAGATTCATTACCTGACGTGACACTGATGAACGCGTGACACTAATGACACGTGACTACTAATTGCCTTTCACATCCGTTCACTCGACGTTGTCATGACGCTACCAAGTATACAAGAATTACAAGATCTTACCCGCCGACGTGTCCTCGATGCAGACAAGCAGAATACCCTACAGTGAGTTTCAACTCTGAGCATCGTTTCGCGAAACCGCCTTAATGGTAGTAGCAACCTTACTCCAAAGCTTTTGCGGAGAGGAATCGAAAAGGAGCTTGATCTTGACGAAGGCGACCTTGATGCCGCGGAATATAGGAGCACAATTAAGCAAGCTATCGAGGCTACAATGGTCCTGGAGTTTGACAACACTTTGTCTTGATATACAGCTTATAAACCCTTTTTAGGCAGAGGTAGAGACTGAAAAGAGTCGCGCGGTTGCTCAAGTTGCAACAAAAACTAATTCTAAAAAGACGAAGAGGGAGAAACGGTCTCTCGAATCGGAGGCTGATGAAGGGCCGAAGAAGAGAACGAAAGCAAACCGTGATGGCGACAAGAAAGTGGGATTCAAGCTTTCCCTTTGTGCTTTACATAGTGTGCATACTGAGCAAGTGACAGTCAGTTAAAAGTAAAAGTAAACGCAAGCCCACGGGAAAAGCGGAGACTTGTTTACTGGTTCGCAGTCCTCTTTCACTTTATCTTTTCGTAAGAAAATTGAGGTCACTATATAGCAGGAACAAATGGTGGATGATTCAGCCGTCTCTCGACAGGAGGTATGTCAGTTTCTCTTTGGTCAAGTATACTTCGTCAACGTGAAGGGCAGAAACCGCCCGCAAAGCAGCAAAAGGAGACCCCAACACACATAGATGACTCTGAGGATCAGGAGTCAATGGAGATGGAGGGAGCTGAAACAGTACCACAACCTACAACGGCTGTGCCTAGTGATATCAGGTCTTTTGAAGGTTCACCTTCATCTTTTCCGCGAGAGAAATCAAACGCCAAGGCATGTATGTTCCCTTTCGTTATCTAGTCTGATCTCATAATGCACTATCAGACGGAATACAAGAGTGAATCGGAGTTATCTGTACTCATAGATGAGCCTCTTGAGCGAAAGCGGAGAAAAAAGGTCGAGGTGAAGGTAGTCTTCTGCCAGTATGCCTAACATTCCCAGGCTGAATTGATCAATGGACCACAGGATGAGAATGCTAAAAGAAGAACTAAAGGTAAAGTAAAGAAGTCGAAAAACCAAAGCAAGGATGAGGAAACGATTCAAAGGCTCAAGGTTTCTACTATTTCCCACAAACTTCCAATTGTTGTTTCAATAACCTCAACTCAGTCGTTTGTCGTCGCTTGCGGTGTCCGTAAAGTATGGTCAAAAGTCTTTGAAGGACTTGATACTCCTGCACAACAAATCAAGAAGGTCAAAGAAATTCTGAACGAGCTTGGGATGACTGGACGGTCGAGTCTGGAAAAAGCAAGAGCTATACGAGAAAAGCGCGAATTTGCACAAGAACTCCGTAAATATGCTTCGTTTTGTTGTAACATGTTGTTTTTCACTAATTCCTTGTTTCAGAGGATGTTCAAGAATTCCAAAAGGCAATTATGAAATCTGGACGCAAGAACCATGGGACAGCAGCAAATGATGACAAACATGCAGGTGGTTCAGAGGATGAGGAAGACGAGAACCCCAAAACCAGGCGAAGAAAAGTAAGTCGTGGCCAAGTCAGTGCAGAGATCACTATAATCAATGACCTTGACAGATGAATGCGGCCCAGAGCATCTCAGCTTTTTTAGGTGATCAGAGTTCAGACGAGGACCGATAATAAATTGGCTATTGATTTACATATGTGCATCCATTTGAACTACATTAGTAGTACATTGACAGGTGCAGGACGTAGCCTTTTCTGAATGATCAAATGCAATATAATCATCAAACTGGACAGAAGTCGAAAAGAGACAAGCTGCAAGCCAACTAATCTGGCTCCAGGAGACCATGGAGAGAAACCTAGGGTATTAGCTGAACGCCGTCTGAGAATTCCCGCTGGGAGGACATAGAGTGTCTGTGGTCTGCACGAAGTCGGTTGATATTTTGAACAGCGGTTGTGCTACCCCCGCTTCTCTCACGTTCGGCTACAGTGACACCTAGCTTGACGTTCGACGGCGGCGGACTCAACGAGAAGGACCATCAGTCGTGAGTGTAAAAAATGTCGTTGCTTTACTGAAGATGCAAACTCTCCCGTGAGTGAACCTTCATCCCATAGTCTTTGGGTGTGGTTTCAGAATGCCTAAGACAATTCGTGATCAACGCCTCGAACAAAGTAACAATATTAGGATAGCACCTTGAGTTGAGTAGACATGTTATCATACCGAGTTGGAAGACCGAAGAGAGAAGTGTCATGTGAGCATAGTAGGTCTGACAGAAGGGTGTATATTTGTCTTCTAATCCTTGAAACCTCCAACGCATCTCTGAGAACCGCTCCTTAATTCTCTGCAGCAACGACAATGTTACAGGTCATTTTTCCGTAGTTTTTGGCCAAGTCGACCTCGAGTTGAGATAGATGGGCATCTGTAAAACGATACAAATAGTTAAAGAACAATTTTGGAGCTTGGGTCAGAAGCTCACGCATTGTCCAATTATATCACGTCCCCTCTTCAATCCTTTGGTTTGAATGCCTTCTGTTGATACGCCTTAGACGCTGGGTCTTGTAGATTACGCTCCACGTATGAGTACTGATTATTGTTTACTGTAAGAGAAATCTCATGGAACTAGATATTTCAAGGAGTCAGTTGGCTCCTCTAGGAAAGGAGACTCAACAAGCCCAGCCCTGGTCAAAGATTAGAACATCATATCTAGCAGTGATCTACTGATCTGCGCGCGAATGGTGATCGGGCTACCGATCGAGCCAGCGCGGCGATACCCGTGATCGAATTTATAGTATTGAAAACAAGGTTTAAGCCACCCTTCGGCAAGACGGCTCAGAATCTACCTGTCTAACTGTGAGGCAAGGCAGACTACCAGCAGCATGGTGAGTAGAGTATATCATGTCGATGCCCATTGTTATATCTATGCTATCCTTACAACAAGGCTGAACAAACGACAACGACACCCTCAAACCCCATGAAAGAGCCCCGTATTGACAAGCTTGTCATCAGTACGTTGGATGGGAGACTCCAATGCTTGACACTGATTTATTGTTCATGTTAACAGACATCTCAGTCGGCGAGTCTGGTGATCGTCTGACTCGTGCCTCTAAAGTCCTGGAACAACTCACTGGACAAACACCCGTTACTTCAAAAGCTCGCTATACCGTTCGAACATTCGGTATTCGTCGTAATGAGAAAATTGCCGTCCATGTGACTATCCGAGGACCCAAAGCCGAGGAGATTCTGGAGCGGGGTTTAAAGGTAAAGGAGTATGAGCTCCAACGCAGAAACTTCTCGGATACTGGAAATTTCGGCTTCGGTATCCAGGAGCACATCGACCTTGGTGCTCGTTATGATCCCACCATTGGCATCTTTGGTATGGATTTCTACGTTGTCATGGGCCGACCAGGGGATCGTGTGTCACGGAGGAAGGCCAAGAAAGCTCGTGTTGGATTCAATCATCGTATCAAGAAGGAGGACACAATGGCATGGTTCAAGCAACGTTTCGATGGTATCATCCTTGTACGTTTCCAGACTTACTCCCATGAGTTACTTTTCAATGTTTTTGTTAGAAATAAGAAAAATTACTCTACCACCCTCACCCTCACCCAGCGTCGCTCATGTTTCCCTATGATACACTATACTCTATGCATGTGTTGCGTATGTGCTGTGAACACGTCGACACCATTCCAAAGTGATCTCAAATATTGAGAAAATTGTCCCACTGATCACACTTGCATCTGAATTGAGATATAAATGCGATAAATTTACGCGCTGAGGTCTCAAAATCGTTGTGTAACGCGGATTGTCGATTTTGGTCCAACCTGCACCGCCGCAGTTGGTTGTCCTTTGGCATCCAGATTTAGTGGAAAGTTTGAATTAACTTTCGTACAGCTGGAGTGTGATTTCTTGAGAAGGATGTTTGGTTTCTTCCCCACAGTGCCACCACTGTTCCAAGCTGATTTGAAGCCCGGCCCAGGCACACCCTCGAATCGAAAATTATCATCGACCGTCGTCCACCCATCTTCCTTTGAATGTCTATGAAGAGAGGAGAGTGTTGATGATTGAGCCACTACTGCTGTGCCCAGTAGATGTTCTTGATCGAGGTCCTGACATTTGGTTAAACTAGCTAGTTCAGGGAACTATCATACCTACCATCATATTATTCAGTTCACTAACCCTACCCTCCTTCTCTTGGAGTTTCGCGTTCAGGTTTTCCACTTCTTGTTTGATAACTTTCAGCTTCTTGGTCTTCAATATATCCTGATGATACGCTTTGGATGAGCATTCGAGTTTTTGCAACACGTCTGACAAAACAATACCGATGCCTTGAATCGATTTAGGGAATCAATTGCTCGATTGAGTTCTCCCTCCTTTGATGATATCTTCCTCCAAGCGTCCGCTAGATTACCCTGCAGTTCCTCTGCTTTCACCCGAAATGCTTCCGCGGAGTCCAACGATTCACTGACATTTTGCTCTAGCTCTGCTTTGGATTTTTGAAGGTGGGATACCTCTCTCTGCAAGGCATCTACTTTACGCGACTGCGCGGTGAGATACTGAGACTTTGTATGTTGATCTTCCTCCAATTTCTGTATCTTTTGCCTCCCTAACTCTAGTTCTTCGAACAGTGGGATGATACGTTGGGCGAAATCCTCAACTGCATCTCGCAGTCGCTCCTGGAGACAGTGAGACTTCAGGAGGTTTTTTGGAAAGTGGACGAACCGCGCTGTCTTGTTCAATACTTTCCGCAGCCTTGGTTAATTTAGCATAGGCATGCTTAACACTGATGCTTTTGCAGGTTTTGTCCATGCGATTCAAGCCATCGATAACGTAGTCCGCATAACAGTCAGCGAGGTTGACGATGACAGGATCGAACACGAGCTGGCTTGCATCTGTCCGCAACCAGCTTTCGCGACACAGTGGGCATTGTACTCTTCGTCCATTTGTAGAAAACAATCTATGTATACAATTTTGGCAGAAACAATGACCTGCAAAGGAAACTGTGAGATTGAGAGCAAGTCGAGCATAACGAAAACCTGCCGCAGGGAAACACCTGAAAGAATTGTAGTTCTAATCTGTCCTCATAACAAATTTTGCATTCTCCACGGATGACGAGCGAAGAGGAGATCATGGGTGTGCAGAGGTTCGCGGTGTGGCTGCCTGTAGGAAAGGCGCGTGTTTAATGACGCGTAGTCCAGTCACGTCACACTGCAATCCTTATCTGCTGGTCAACTTCGCCCACACCCTGCTCCTTTCTCCTGTAGACACGTCCCAGACATTGGGCCCTAAATAACCCTCCGCGTTTTAGTGCTAGTTTGCTTGTTGCGGGATAGAAATGCTGATTCAAAAAAAGTCCAGTCACGTGGAAACTCCCGGCATACACTCGTTAATTATAATTATATTGGGACCTTGTTCAGAAATCTTTGAACATTAAAGTCCAGTCACGTGAAGATATGTGTTTGAACGAAAAATAGTGTATGTGGAATTCTCTCGTGGAACATATAGGTGGACGAGAGAATTTTTCAGAGTAGCATGAGACTCGACAAAAGTTGACTATGCTCATTTGTTTCCGGCGAAAAATCGAACACCCTCTCCGTCTACGATGGAGATCGTCTGGGCTTTCCCACTTTTGGAAAGAATGGATATAGCCTTCTTCAGAATGAGAATAGGAATTCCAGATAGAGGAGATTCTATGGGGGGGTCTGTGATGTCATACAAAGTCAGGATTGTGCTGAGTTGGCCGGTGTCATTAGCCTATTGGGACACAATCAGATAGATATATTACATGTAATGACGAGCCATACATACCCAGAGATGGAGAACATCTGCCCATTCTTCAGGTGAGCGCCAATATAATAGCACCGATCTGGTTTGTTTCGGTGACGCATACACAGCGACGTTACGTTGAACCATCGTAGCAAGAATAACAGAGAGATGTGAAGACAATAATCTATCTGTAAAACATCGATCTCTTGATATGTGGGAGGAAAGGGAGTCCTTGCATACGGTTTATACGTTCATTCCGCAATAACTCGTCCCAGTCGCTTCCAGCAGCTTCCGCGTCTTCTACCCGAATGACGAATTGCTTCCGATATCTCGCATAAGATAATATCAGCTTTATCCATTGATCTAAGACAACGGATTGAGCAACTGGGTTGGGCTGTTGACTGGAGGATACAAGTAAGACTGTTCAGTTTCGGGCTGACGAAAGGAAGCCACCGACGTAAAGAAGGGAGCAGCCGAATGTATTGAAGGTAATAGAAACCCTAAGATCGTATTGATATCAGAAAAACTCGATGTCTGAGCATTGAAACGTACCAGAGGGTGCCTTGTATGGTGTAAGTGTCATTCAGCAACAAACAGTATCTAAGCATTCTTAGTTGGTCACAAGCTACAGCTAACCATCGTTATCCTCAACAGCAACCTGAAGATTCTTCAGAAAATCCTTCTTCTTGGCATTATGACACACTCACAAACTCCCAGCGTGTCCAGTCATCTGAACTTCCCTTGCTCCGCAGCGGGCCGCGTATGAATAATTCAGAAAAGCGGATTGCTCACACTAATAAATGGCATTTGAAGGACAACTAGCCGAATACCGCTTTAACGACGATGCTCGTTTTACTACTAAGTGTTATTGTTCTGGCACTCTCGCATGCCGCTGGTAATCTCCAACCGAGGAACACTCCTAATCTCACTGATGCAGTGACCTGGGATCCGCATTCTATCTTCATTCAAGGACAGCGGGTTTTCATTCTCTCTGCAGAATTTCATCCATGGCGGCTACCCGGGAATCCTAATCTATGGGCCGATATCTTTGAAAAAATCAAAGCCAACGGGTTTAACACTGTTTCATTCTATGTCAATTGGGCAGTTCACTATCCGACACCGAACACGAATGACGGACAAGGGGACTTCCAGACTGGCACATATAGGGACATACAGCGATTTATTGATGAAGCGCGGAACGCAGGTTTATGGTTGATCGCAAGGTAGATATTCTTCTGAACCCTCGCACATATGGCCTAATGCTTCGTGGCAGACCCGGTCCGTATATCAGTGAGTTGCTGTTTTTCAACCTGTGCTATTTACAAACCAATCGACAGATGGTGAAACTACTGGAGGAGGCTTCCCGGGCTGGGTTGGAAATGTCGCAGGAGATTTGAGGACCAATAATCCGAATTACAAAGATGGTTTGTTTTCCACTAACTGTTGGACAAGCTGCCACTCAGTCAGAGTAGCTTGGACTCCATATATGACTGCAATCTCCAAAATCATTGCGAGGAATCAAATCACTGAGGGAGGACCCAGTGTGTGGAATTCAAAGAAAAAGGAAAAGAAAAGACTGCTGACATATGTACAGTCATCCTAGTGCAGGCGGAAAATGAGTTTAGCGCCAGTGCAAATCATGATGTGTACATGCAGGACATTATCGATCTCTATCGGTCTAATGGGATCGTCGTTCGTGAGTCACACAAATGTCTCATTTTGTATTTCATTAATAGTTTATGAAGCCATCATACACAACGATCAACATGCGGGTCAAGCAGGGAACTTCTCTCCAGATTTACCAGGAACCCATGTAGACATCTACTGGCGCGTTCAATGCTCTCTTTCCCGCTATACCAGCTAACATCAGTATTCAGTGGCGACTCTTACCCTCAAGGCAGTAACAATTGGGCCCAAGTACAGTCCATCTATTATTCTGCTCACAAAGCTGTGGCGCCGAGTGGTCCCCTATGTTTGGCCGAGGTCCTAATAATTTACTTTCTGGCGCCCAAATCGCTACTCACCATTTGTACAGTTTGGCGGTGGATTCTTACTCAGTTGGGGTGCTGTCACTCCCCGTGGAGGAACTGGATACGAGAAGTTTTGTAAGCCTAATTTTTTATTGTTTTTTCGGCCTCGGTCAAATGCAGTTAATGTAGCAGACAACCTTACCAATGCAACATATGGTAAGTGATTTTTGATGACAATTGGCGTCTTGTTAATCACAGTTTTACTAGAGGACGTCTTTTACAAGGAAAACTAGTAAGTTGAACATTTCTTTCCCATTTCAAACTAATATATCGTAGTGCACAGACTGCGACCATTCTCAGTAAGTGTCAAATTAGGCTTATATTAGTCACATATCTTACAATTTCTGCAGATATCTATAGTTCGTGTTTGGAGTCTATGTGTTGATCTAACGTTGATCTGCTTCTTGACAGTGGTTTTTGGCGGAACAAATTGGGGCCAGACACTAGAACCCACTGTATACTCATCTTATGATTACGGAGGAGGTATCAACGAAAACAGGGTTGCCACAACAAAAATGAATGAGATGAGGCTTCAAGGCCTCTTTCTCAGAGTTTCGCGTGACTTGCTTGGTGCAGATCTCATCGCCAACGGGACTAATTACACAACTTCTCCACTAGTCCACACTGCCGAGCTTCGAAACTCTGTCACTGGAGCTGGCTTCTATTTCGTTCGACATGACGATTCCACGTAAGCAAGTTGCAGATGACACCATGCATTATTGCTTAATTGTGTGCAGGTCTCTTGCCCTGACGACAACGCAACTGATGGTGAACACGTCTGTCGGAGCAATTAACATTCCTCAAAGCGGTGTCATCACTCTGAATGGAAGAGAAGCGAAATTTCTAACCACAGACTATGTGTTTGGACGGAGTATGTCTAGAATCCTATATTCAACGGCGGAGTGAGCTTTCTTGCATGATTTGTATCCGACCCTTCTAAAGTCTCTCGAAAGAATCATGACCTGGATGACGTGCGTCGATTGCAAGCAAAGTGATCCATAACTCATCTGCATTCTAGGATAGACGATGTTGACTTTCTTCTCCTCTATTCTCCTGAAGGTCAAGCTGGCGAGACTGTTTTTACTTTCTCCTCCGCCCCTACAGTATCAGCCCATCCGAATGTAACGTCAAGTTTTGCAGATGGCTTGCTGACCCTTCACTATACCTTGACGGATATCCACTTCGTGACTATAGTTTCGGCTGAAAATAAGATCAATATTTTAATCATGGATAAACTCACGGCCTACACCTGGCATGCTCCAATCATTGCTGAAAGTGGTGCATTTGGAAATTTTTACTCAATCGGCACAAATACTACAATCCTTGTTGGCGGCCCTTACGTTCTCAGAAATGCAAGTATATCTGGAAACACATTGTCTCTGGTGGGTGAATTTACTTGGGTTTTCGAGGCCTGTGATTTTGATGAGATGTTCAAGTTCGGTGATCTCAATGGAGCAACGACTGTCGAGTTCATCGCCCCTACCGGCGTCACTGTTCTCAAGTGGAACGGAATGATCCATGACGTTGTATCAACGCCTCACGGGAGCTTAAGTGCAAGAGTCGATGTAGCAAGTCGGTTACCGGTTCTTCCTACCTTGGAAAATTGGAAAGTCATGGGAAGGTGTGTGTATGACTTTTCTCAGGATTGTACATGTCACTGATCAATTTATTCATCAGTCTGCCAGAAATTGACCCTGAATTCGACGACTCGGATTTTGTTACAGCAGACCAAATGACGACCAACGTGAGCCACTTGGCGAGATACCTATTCTCGTACTGACTCTTACTTTAAGTATACAAATTTACCGCCCCTCTTCGGCGATCAAATACTTTATTCTCAGCAATATGGGTTTGTTTCATCTTCAAAGTGCTTGTAAGGCCCCTGAAGGGAATTACAGTTTTTACGGCGGTAACCTGATTTTCCGAGGGCATTTTACTGCCAGTGGAGAAGAAACTTCAATAGTTATAGCTGTTCAGTTCGGTTTCGCTGGTGGCTATTCTGCGTGGCTGAATGGGCAATTCCTGGGCTCTGTCCAGGGCAGTCCATCCGTGAGTCTCAGTAACAACACTTGGACAATCCCGAGTGGTTCATTGCGGATCGGCCAAGATAATGTATTCGTGATTGTTCAAGGTGTGTGATTTTGAGTCGTTTCTTTCGGCCAAACATCTGATTCCTGGAACAGATCATATGGGGTAGGTTGACTAATTGACCCAGTATTTATGTTAATGTTAACGACTCGATGCTTTCAGGATTGTTGAAACGAGCAGTAAGTTTATTCCATTCTTCAATGACAATTTGCATTTATTCTAGCTTAGCGAATGGAGGGAAGGAACCTCGAGGTATCCGGGGTTATTCTATTACAGGAGGCAACACGACATTTATGTCATGGAAATTACAAGGCAATCAGGTACCGCGATGCGTGATTAACACGCGAAAAAAGGGTGGCTAACTTCACTTGTGTTAGGGCGGAGCGGCAAATGCGCCTGACACATTCCGAGGATATCTCAACGAAGGGGGCCTATATGCGGAAAGGATTGGTGCTCATTTGCCAGGATTTCCAGATACCACCTGGACTAGTGCTAATCCCACCATAAATGGGGTCACTGGTGCCGGAATCAATTTCTATCGAACCACTTTTGACCTGGTGAGAATGCAATTGCCTGCCGCTAGAAACATAATTGACAATAGATATAGAACATTCCTGATGGGATTGACATGCCAGTCCGACTATCAATCACTCCAAGTGATATATTCTCTAACTACCGGGTCCAAGTATACCTCAACGGTTGGCAGATTGGAAAATATATCAACAACATTGGGTAGGTACGCCTGTCGTCGAACGGCTACCAAGTCATTGATGAATTTGGGCAGACCACAGACACTCTATGTCCTCCCAGCGGGAATTCTCAGACGGCGATCAGCTAATACCCTAGGCCTCTCCCTATGGTCTCTTGATGGTTCTGGAGCCAAATTAGCTGGCCTGCAGCTTGTCTCTGACGGCATCTTTTCGACCTCTGTCCAGTTTGACGATTATATTGCATTTGATTATCCAGAACAGGAAATATTACGTCCTGCACCTGTTAATGTGCTACCAATGTAGTTCAAATGGATGCACATATGTAAATCAATAGCCAATTTATTATCGGTCTTCGTCTGAACTCTGATCACCTAAAAAAGCTGAGATGCTCTGGGCCGCATTCATCTGTCAAGGTCATTGATTATAGTGATCTCTGCACTGACTTGGCCACGACTTACTTTTCTTACTTTTTTTGCCTGGTTTTGGGGTTCTCGTCTTCCTCATCCTCCGAGTCACCTGCATGCTTGCGTCCAGATAAAATGAGAAACACCTACGGAAATGTTACGCAAATTCGCGCTTTTCTCGTATAGCTCTTTTCTCCAACCGTCCAGTCAGCTCGTGTAAAAATTTCTTGATTTGCTGTACAGAGGTATCCAGTTCTTCAGAAATTTTTGACCACGCTCTATGGACACCGCAAGCAGCGACAAACGACTGAGTTGATTTATCTTATCATGCACAACCGGTTTTATTTCCAGTATACTTCAATAATGAAATAAATTTAAAACTATCGTTTTGGTCTTGGAGATGTGACCATTTGCAACACATAATCTAGTTGTTGAGTTCAGGATTCGGCAACAATAGTGCATGTGTTAGGCGGTGGTTCGTTGCTCACGCACCTGAAGATTTGAATGAGCGAGGGATAATATTTTTCAACCCTTGGCTGGTCTGGAGAGTGGTATATCAACAAGGAATGTATTAGTGGTATGGAAATCCTGTATCTGCGTTCACTATTCAAACAAAGACAGTATGGATTCTGCGTGCGTATTTGCGAAAGATCAGACCAACGTCACGCGCTTTGTGAATTGCATGATCAGCTGAGAAATCCATGTGAGCAGGTTTCTGTTTTGTAGTGGGGGTATACCTGAGCAGTGACCGTCTTGCGGATTTTGATTTTCTGTGGGAAAATTCATACGACTCAGGCGTTGCGATGGGCATGGAGACTGGTATAGGGCAAAAGTCGGAGGTCTGGAGATATTCAAGGTCAGAGTCTTTCCTATAGTTACACATAATGTTGGTTTTCTGTGAGAGATATCGAGGAGCCAGTTAGCTTCCTTATGGAGAAAGGAGAAGGAACAAGCCATGACCAACAGTACCGGCAGCACAATGGCAATAGTCAGTGTATGTTTGGGACAGATGGTACCCCTGGTGGTGGCGGCCTGGGAGGCAAGATCTGTCATACAAGCTCCCAATCTGCATGGAATGACGCTTTTATAACTGCAAGGAGTAAATGTCACATGGGCCCTCCAGTAAAGCAACGACAATTTTGATACCCCCGACTGTCGGTCCTTCTCAATGAGTCCGCCGCCGTCGAACGTCAAGCCCGATGTCACTTTGATAAATATGAGGTGTGAATGTCAGATGGGCCTTCCAGTAAAGTAGTGACACGTCCAATTGTCCTCGAGGAAAAGCTGCTGGTCCTTCTCATTGAGTCCGCTGCCGTGAAACGTCAAGCCCGGTGTCACTGTAGTTGAACGCGTGAGAAGCGGGACTAGCACAACTGCTCTTCAAGATACATGTGGGATATCAACCTCACTTACATGTTATATGTGCGGAAGAGCGGGAGTCTATTCAAAGAATTGGCAGCCTCAAAAATACAAGTGTATTGGCAACATTGTCCGTCATGGTCGTCTGCTTCTTTTTCGTTGAAAATTGTCTCGTTCCTCAGTGTACAAGTCCGGGGTTGAGATATTGGAGAGGATGGAGTCGCAATTCTAGGGCTTGATTCGGCCGTTACTAGAGGAAATTTCGTTTGAAATCGAAAAAAGGAAGCTCATGTGTTGTTCAATTAGACATCAGATTGCGGAGCCGTGTGATGCCTCGAGTTATGAACTTTCCATAGGTCTATCCTCTCCTGACACTGTTATTCTCAGAGCTGAATCTTATGAGAAGGATGAATACCCTGTTGAGGGATGGCCAACCACTATAGTCGCAACTCCATTCTTGATTATGGGTTAGGCTAGTGGATTCCAAGATGCAGTTAGCTAGGCGCGATCCTTGTGATATAAGTCAACAGTACTTTATCATTTACGTGATGCGATATACCTCACCTAATAGGAAGCATTTCGACAACAAGGCAGAGTTGAATGGCACAATTGAGGCTTGCCTCAAGATCATGGACTTGCCAGATGAAAGGAGCCAAAGTGGTATTCTATCATTGATGTGATAGATTGCGTCCGAAAATACATATGGATTATGGAGAGAGAGCAGGACGAAAACTCAGTCAGTGGAATGATTGGATTGGTTGAAGAAATGCATACTGTGCCAAAATAGTTTGGAAAGTCTACTTAGCCAGATCAATGGCTTGCAACACTCTATCATTAAACTAATTTGTCACTGGACACTGCCAATGCAGTAGTGGACAAGGTTTTTAGACAAAATGCCCTGGGTTTTCAGATCTCGAGGGGTGCTTGTGCCGGGTTTGAGGCACCATCAGAGAATTTGTGGTTGCCCGGTGTAATATTCGAAACACAAATGTACAAGTATCCAAGGGGACTCTGTAATAGGGAAATATCTCAGTTGATTGTCACAGTGAAGTGAGTGGGCTGACATCAGATCACAGATTGGTATATGACGCGAGAGTGAACTTTATTGAATTCTACCCTCGAGTATAGACTAACAGCTCTATAACTTAGCACAAATCCATTCGGCAATACTTTCCCAGGTTTTATCTTCTCCATTGCAATATTCATCTTCCATCATGGACTGCCATTTTGTCTCACTTATACTCTATCATAGTCTAACAGTAGTTTCAGACTTTTTGTTGAGAAAAGTTTCAATGATGCAAACTGGTGCCAGGCCCAAGTGCTTGAGCATCTCTGTCGTAGCGTACGGGCCTTGGACCACCCACGGAGCCGCAAGAAATGTAATCGGTGTTTTCATACCCCCGATTTCTTTCAGCCGGCGGTCACGTTCTGGAAGTGATTGATCTTCATCAACTAAATCCGTGATGGTTTCACTTAGCAGTCGTGATCACTTTGACAAATCTCTTCAAAACTCCTGAGTATATAATATAGTGGATAGTGGATGGATTAAGCTCGCTTACTGCTTACTGACCCATCATTGATTACTGTTGTCGCCCTTCCATCTGTCTTTATTCTTCTCTCATGTCGTGTTGCATTTGCCTAGAAGACCTGAATTCACCTGTCTCTCTGCCGTGTGGTGTGTTTATTATGGTTAATTTTGCATCTCCATTCGTTGATGATCTGAATAGGGCATGTTTTTTGTTGTGAATGTCTCAGGAGAGCTGTTCAGGCGATTCAACCTTATTCGACCCTTCATGCATGTCCAACATGTCGCACACACTATTCTATCGGTACATTTCAGCAAAATTCTGATGATTCTCCACGTTCAACGTGTATCATAGCTCCTTTGGACCTGTCTACTGTCCCCTTCCACCTCAGACCACACATGACTCCCAGTATTCGCAAAATATATCTTGATCTTCCGCCCAAGGATGCTGACTCCGATTCCGAGACATCGTCACTGGATACAGTAACTATGGATTCATCACAGACCCTTTCTCTGGAAGTTGCAAGGCTCCGCGCAGAGGTTGAAGCACTCCGATACAATTGTTCTATGTGGCGGAGGAGAGCTGAAGTCCATTCATTGTCAACAGTCGGGTTCCTGGAACTATGGAGAACGACGAGAGAACAATTAACACGAACTTGTAGAGAGCGTGACACTATCCAAAGAAATTATCTCGAACTGAACTATAATTTTCACCATCAACAGTAAGCTAAAACATGTCTTTCGCCTATGTTCATTCAGTCATAAGTACTGTAGCTCGGTTCTCCAGGCTCTTGTCAGCACAACTATGCCTCTGCATCAATCTGGATTCCCAAGTAACCTATCGCAGCCACAACCATTCGTCAACTCACTTGCCTCAGACCCGACAGTTGTCCCATCCTCGGGGTCGTTCCCGACGACACAGGGCATACGAAAACGATTGCGACAAGAGGATGATGATGACCTTATTAATCCTCGGCCTGCCAAGATTCCGAGATATTAGTTGTTAATCAGTTAGGGGGGGAGATCTTGTCATATATCGTTACCTGTCTAGTGTTCAACGCAAAGTTATATGTCTAGATTCATGACATGAGCATTGAGTGAAAGAAATACTCTGGTTCTATAAATGGAACCGATGGCACTACTGGCACTACTGAGTCTTATGCAGAACTTCATTTCATCTTGCACCGTGCGATGTTGATGCCTTCAAAAGTGCCTAGGATTTCTATCATGGCGCCTGACCCATTTGACCGTCTTGATGCCGATGTGATACTCCGCTCATCGGACAAGGAGCCAGTCGACTTCCGAGTCTTCAAGCTATTCCTTTCCTTGGCATCTCCTTTCTTTGCCATGATATTCACCCTTCCTCAGCCAAATCCTCCTGTCTACTTGGAAGAGTACGAGGATGGAAAACCTGTCATCCAAATGTCGGAGGATAGACATACTTTGCACCTGTTACTGAAGTTTTGCTACCCCATCGCACTTGTAGAAGTCCCCCGATTATCCTCCTTGCAAGAATTGCAGTCCATCTCACAGGCGGCGTTCAAGTTTGAGATGGAAGGAGTGAAGAATTTTGCGAGGAAGGCTCTCGTGGAACCCCGCTTTCTAGAATCTCAGCCACTGAGAGTATTTGCTATCGCTTGTCGGTTCGGATGGACGACAGAAGTCAAAACAGCGGCACGGTACACCCTTCGTCAGCCCCTATCTAGTTCGGCGTATTATGAAGAACTCGTCCATGTCACCGCCGCCGCATATCACCGGTTACAACAGTACCACAAAATTTGTGGTGAAGTCGCGCAATCTCGGATCCGAATGCAGCCCGCACTGGCAGAATTTGATGATGAATGGGTGTGGATTATCTGTCAAAGATGTCCGGGAACGGGCGTAAGAGCACGGAGAGACACAGGTTACCCTAACTCTCGTCGATGGTTTGTTGATTGGATTCGGGACATCGCAGCCGAAGTTCACCAACGGCCTTGGGGTGTTTCAGTTAAGAAATTTGATCTGAGAGAGAAAGCGATCACCAGCGCCCAACGTTGCTCAGTGTGCGGGCCCAGGGCAGCTGGGGACCTGGAAACATTTTCGGAAATGTTAGCTGTCGAATTAGAAAAGGAGCTTGCATCGGTATGTCTCCTTGATCTCCATGTACAATGTACATTCATTTTCTTCCTGAGATTGAAATAGACATCAACTTCAATGAGTCGACCTGGGACTCAAATGGCTTCTAACTTATTCATTATGGACTTGTTCCTCAAGTGAACAACCCCTCTGTGGTGCCACTAAGCCGATCTTGGTAGTACGAATTTATGAAGTTATTGTCATTTTCAGGTGGATGCGATCCGTCGTTCTTTTTGGAAGGATATTTGGTGGATGCTAATTTCTGTATCCTATTTGTGCATCACCTTGCCGTGAGGTCTAGTGCCATGGCCTTGCAATCAGCCTTGTGCTTGCTCCCCTCTGGCATCATCGATTACCAGAGGAATAGTCCAAAGCAAGCGGCCGGAGTTCTTTGTAGTAGACTTTTCGTGGTTTGGGAGATGGGGGATCTGAGGTAGGCACAAATTCGCTCCTAGCAGCCACTGCAGTATAACTAGTGATGTACGATTATCTTGACCACTCATGCACACATTTGTTATCCGCCATCTTTTTGCCAGGCGTATCAAGATGAGCTGATAACTAGTAATGTATAGTAGAATATCCTGATAGACACTGCCCAGCACCACTTTCAATTTCTTTCTAAGCGTCATCATTTCTCCTTTGCCACACCTCACTGCAGAGTTCTAGATAATTAAGTCTGTTCATGCTTTTGTGACGCCACTGGTCTAGATCCGCATAAGCAATATTTTTCTGATGGCGGCCCGGGACGCTGGTTAATGACTCTGGAAACATTTATTCCAGCATCACTCTTGGCCTACAATGCCCGAAGATACGTTACCGATAAGAAATGAAGAGTATGGTACCAAGGAATACTGGTGTGTTACACCCCTTGAGAAAAGATATATTTGATCCTAGTCTTGAATGTGATATTAGGGATGAAAGGTATTCGCGGTCCGTCAGAGATGTACCAGTTTTGCGCGATCGTGATCTCATTCTGTGCCTTCTCACCCTAGGCAGGACGATCAGAGCGACTTTGATTGGTTCAAGTCCTATAAAGATCTCGCCCGACTTCTCTATGTGCTCGTTCCGGAGAAGCAGTCAAGAATTCTGATGCTTGGATGTGGAAATTCCAAGCTGTCCGAAGATGTGTGTTTCATTCATCCTACATAAGTGAAATAAGGTGTATTCAACGACGAAGTAGATGTGGGAGGACGGTTACAAGAATATCATCAACATCGATGTAAGTTTCGATCCGGTTCATTTCATTTAGTGAAGACTTTTAATGTCGGATAGTATTCGAGTGTCTTGATTGAAAGAATGAAACAACGTCACGAGCTAATCAGACCAGAGATGGAGTGTACGCGAATTATTCTGATGTCGAGTTCTGTATGCTCATCAAGATTGGCAGGGCACGAGATGGACGTGCGAGATCTACAGTTTGCAGACGAAAGTTTTGACGTTGCAATTGATAAAGGTGAGTATCCGTGCTGATTTTGTATCGAGAGCAAAGTCTGATTGCCCAAAGGTACGATGGACGCCATGATGACCGCCAAAGGCGACGTATGGGTGAGTCATTTTGGTGTAATTCACAATATTAAATCAAGTCCCCAGGATCCACCCGAGCAAGTCATCCATGATTGTAATAGGGAAGTGGATGAAACCCTTCGGCAGGTCTTCCCTTCATTCATGTAGGTTCACTTCTAATTGAAGACTAGAGTACTCAAAAGCGGGGGAATATTCATTTACTTGACATTTGGACAGCCACACTTTCGTCGACGGTACCTGGTGAGGCCCATTACGACACTAGAGATCAAGAGGCTTGGCGAGGCCTTTCATTATTATCTGTACATCCTACGCAAACTTAATATCTAATTGAAATTACCAATCATCCGCACAAATCTCTGTCGGTCATTACATCCAATTCCATGCAAAGGGCCATTAGAATAAGAATTTGACGTTTTTGTAGAAATCAAGGAGGGGGTTCTCTCCATTTCTTAATACAGTACTGCTCAGATCTGCATAAGTTTGCATGAATTCTTCATGTGTGAATACACTTGACTTCCGTTCTCCCACAGGAAGCCCGCTTGTGGATGAGACGCTATCGACAGGATAACGAAGACCAGATCTGGACTGGTAAGAGTAGAAAAAGCCAGCACCCAAGGACAAGGGACTCGAGCTTGTTGTCAAAGGTGACACAGGTGCAACAAGTTTTGAGTGTGGCTGCGAGAGAATATACTCGTACATGTCACGCAAACGCTCAAAATTAGTTGGGAAGAAAATATCGAAATAACCTTGTCTGACTAAGAGGGTAGAGCAGGGCACTGTCGTGTTCCGGAAGCGTGTCTGAACGACGGGTGCATTGACTCCGGGAATGGCATCTGGAAGGGAAGAGAAGTCGGACAGCAAGAGACGATGCCGCGGGAAGTGCGTTCGCAGGGTTTTCAAAAGACTGAGCAAGCGAGAGGGTATAAACTCCTCGACTGAGAGATTAGGAGCAAAGGGAAGGGAAGTATAGACTTTGCGGAGAATCTCTGAACGCTGTAGCAGTGCGTTGATAGGTGGACTGTGACCCAACTTAGCGCGGATTTTGAGAAATGAAGCAATGAGTGGGTCAGTTACAGGCGTCCAAATCATGTCGAAGTCGCCTTTCTCATCGATTGTAATATTCCCTTGAAGTGGCTTCAAGGTCAAAAGATCGTAACGAATCACATCATGGGCAAAATTGTCCTGAAATATGTCAGGGTGGCGCAAAGAATGCTGAAGGAAGACTTACAATCACTTCCATGGCCAAGAAGAAACATGGCGCTGACTCCTTTGTTTTCCAGTGAAAGACACTCTGGTGAGTAACCTTGACACTCGCATGATACTTCGCAAGTCTCTTCTTTTGAATTTTGGCCAGGTTTCCGCTAACCTCAATAATATTGTACCGTGTCCGCTCATAAACGTCGGGATAGATGTCCTTCAAATATTGGAGGATACTTTCCGCCAGCGAACCGTTCCCTGCGCCAATTTCGTAGATGACGAAGTCTTCATAGGGGAAGTACTTAAGCAGGTATTCCGACACAAGGCATTTTGCGACAGCTTGACCATAATATGGCTATGTTTGAGGTGGGACAGTCATACCACGGCAAACACCGTTGACACACACCTTGAAGAGTTCGGTCGGAGTATGCCACAGTTGTTTTCCGGGCCCGTGATGTTTGTCTGTGCCGTATGCAACATACCGCTTCGCTACTTCCTCCTGAAACTCTGCAGAATCTCGCAAGTTGTGAAAGTCAAATGGAGATCCTTGGGTGTCAAAAATGACGGCCTGTCGAGGAAAGTACCCATAGTGTGGATTATATAGAGAATCCTCGATGAAGTCCCGCGCAAGCATTCTGACGCCTGTGGGTGGTGTTGACCCGTGTTCCAGCATATTAGAGTCGACCAATTTTGATGCGATTTGAACCGAGGTCGGCTCAGCGCCGATAGACGTCTTATTATAATTCCATTTGTCCTTTGGATCTGGATTCTTTGATCTCACAACTGAAGTTGAAAAGTGTTGGAGGGAGAGATGGATACAACTACGAAGTTGGATATTGAGCAGACATCTGGAGGTGCACGTCCCCAACGATGTCATGTGCGACTGGCAAAGGAAGGATCGGCGTTGGAGGAGAGCATGTGACCAGATCCTCCTGACAAAGGCGCCTATCTAATTTTTCTGTCCTTGAGGTATGGAATATACGGAACGCCTAATTCGAACCTGGATTGCGACAGAGAATGACGAGGACATCAAGCAGGTTGTAACAGGTACCTCTCCCGAGCCGAATTGGTGTCTGTAATTGGTCCAACTACTTCTCCAGAGATTTCTGCCAATCGAACGAGCCTCGCCAATGTCGTCAAAGGCCTTGGCGAGTATTTAACCGCTAATGAAGAGGATCTACGGCGCAAAGGTCTGTACAGATAGACAATTCACTTATCATTCATGTGACGATTTCTAGGTGTTGAATTCCTCTCGTTGATTCTGGCCAATCTTCCGGAAGATAAAATCAACAAGCAGTCTAGTAAGAGCAGATCAAAAATATACACTCAGCTTGACGAATACTCATAAAATCATCAGCCCGTGTCCTGTCAACATTTTATTGTGGAAAGCTCGAAGATTCGGGGACCATAATCCCATCACTCAACGGCATTTTGACTTTGATCAGGCTGCAGACATGTACAGCACTAGAGGTTCAAAACATTCTTCGGAGGTACTCAACTGTCTTTTCGTGTCTTCCAACGTATACCCAATCCACTTCAGCATGTTTATCCATGTGAAACCCAAAACGCTGGTGCAGTCCGTCCGCTTTGTCCTTTTCTCTATTATAGATTTCTTGGTTGCAAAGTATAGAGACGGTATGCACCCTACTGTCTGGACCTCTCCCTATTGACCAGTATCAGTCCTCAAATCCATGGGTAAAGAGTTCCTGGACGGATACGTTAGCCTGGCAGATGGAGAAAAGGATCCCCGCAATCTGATTGTCGCTTTCGCCATTGCCCGTGTAATTTTAATCGAATTTGATATTTACGAAAGAATCGAGGTCATCTTTTGCACGTTTTCCCTCATCCTCACTGATGGTTTCTCTAGACACTCTTCAACATCATCTTTTGTTACTTCCCTATCACCTTCCGTCCGCCGCCTAATGATCCGTATGGGATTACCACAGAAGATCTTCGCGAAGCACTTTGGTATGTTCCATCACAAGTGTCGTATCCCCGTGGCTCAGATAATTTCAGCGGATGCATGAGTGCTTCGCCTTATTTCGGACCTCTGGCAATTCCTGTTTTCCTAGAGAAACTCCTAGCCGGTACAAGAGCAACAAAGGTGCAGTTGTGTTACAAAAAGCTGGTCATATTTTCATCTTAACGGCGCGCAGCAAGATACATTACAGACTATTGGAACCTGCTTGCCGGTGTATGGTTTCGCCGTGGTCAGAGCTGAAGCACGAAAATTATGGAATTCCCTTAAGCTTGAGGCAAGACTTTTCTGATCCTAAAAACTTATTGGTCTACATAATATATGGTCTCCAGATTTTTCAACCGACAGATTCAGCAAATGAAGAAGAGGCCCTTCGGACGACTCAAATACTGGTCAAGACTATCTATGGAACAGATGAGCTGAATGTTGATGATGCTGGTGTCCAGGGATTAGTTCGGGAGGCTTGTGAGGAGTGCATCGGAATACTGAAGGAACCAGAGAAGAGTCAGGCGAGACCCGCAGCAAAGATCCTTTGTGCTTTCATGAGTACAACTCGTGAGCATCTTTCTCTCCTGTGATCTTCGCTCAACTTTTTCTCAGCATCTGTCGCCAAGTACACCATTTCGCAAGTTGTACCGCACGTAGTCAAATTATTCAATGATCCTGACGAAGCAGGGAACCGTATCCCCGTGCTTACAGTGTTGACTGAGTTCATCAATGCTGTCCGTGATTCATCATCAAAAGTTCATCCTCAGACTGTGAGGACTGAAGCTGGAATGGATTCAGAGTCCATGTTACCAACTTTGACACCGTATAAAGATGAAGTGTTAGGTGTTCTCACAGTTAGCCTCAAGACCTCTTCATTGCGACGGCTTGCCTTGATTGGCCTGCAAGGGGTGGTAACAATAGAGAATTTTTTGACAAGCGAAGAGCTGGGATTCATAGTCCACAATGTTAATGAAATTCTTGAGGCCGACTCCAATGAGTTTGGCGATGCTAGGTGTGTTCTGCTCTCCGGGACCATACCTTACAGATGGGATGTTATTTATATCGTTTCCCTATCAGTGACGTCGTCTTCGATTTGCTTTCTGCGGTAGCGAACGTAAACTTTCGCCCCGTGGAAGCACAAACACTTCCTTTACTTTTCAGTTCGCTCCCAGACGCTCCCCCTGCACGTCACGCTATCCCAGAACGCATAAAGATCCTCAACGTTCTATCGGCTCTAGAGACACTATGTACTCAAGCACAACTTTTTGAGACTCTCGTTATACGGCTGACTACAAAGCTCGATTTGATTTGTGTTCCTAGTATATCTCTTCTTACACAATCATCTGCTACCGAAGCAGAGTTGCATGCCGCATATGCACACTGGATCTTGACTACTCTTGCTAAAGTACTTCAGAAGAAGGTGGACAGGGAGGATCCCGATGTCCCGAAGTATATCGAGCGGCTAGTCCCGGGAATATTCAACCTTTTTGTCTTCTCCGCATTTGCAGTCGCTGAAGATGATGACAACGGTAGAAAGCGCGAGAGGGTATCCGTTGCAACGGACCCTAGGTTGGTGAAAAAAGCTGGAGAAATTGTGTCCTTGGTCATACAGGCCTTGCCCTCAGGGTAATTTATTTATTAGCACCTTTCAACTCTTGAGGGCTAAAACTAAGGAAGGCGGCAGGAGAATTATGCAAAAATACTTTATGGCGCACTGTTGACAGGTGACATCGAACATGTTGCAGGAGGGCACCAGAAGATCACTGCAGACAAGAAACTTTCGATATTCTCGGTGATTACCTCGTAAACGAAGTGTATTCGATACATTGATCCTTATAGTCAACAGGATGCGGCCCCGGCCACTCAAAGGAATTTATTGCCACTCTTTTCTGCAGCAATAATTCCATTACGGAAAGAGGTTAGTATCTTTTCGATTGACATGGAGTGATAGATAGGTAATTCTCGGTAGGTGCGACCTGTTGTCTTTGAAGTCAACGCATTTCTCGACAAAGTGCTTTGGTGGAGTCTAGCCAGTGCTACCACTGATGTCCAAAGAAAGGCGGCATTACAGCTGCTGGCATCCATTCTCAATAAGCGCATGGACGTTGATGGTACGGCACTTTTCATGATTCATGGCATATAAAAACCAATCAACACCTAGCAGATTTGGAACCTTTTGCAAACATGCTTCTGTCAACATTTTGGGAAAAAGAGATTCTTGATGGTAGTCTCATTATCGAGAGACGGCGGCATGCCATTGAGGCTTGGATATGGGTTAGTTACTGCTGAACGATCATGAAATTATAATGGAACATCATGTCACAGGTTTCAAAAGCGCTGCTCATTCGGAGTCACGCACTGGCTCTCTCCTTCACTGACAAACTACTAGACGCTTTGAGTGATGAAATTATCGGCTGGGATGTCGCGAGAGCTCTCGGGGATGTAGCAGCTGCAGATGATGTACTGACGAAGAAACATCATGCAGTTTTCAGGGTGTGCTGCAGTTCTCCAATCTCTTTGAAATGGATTCTTACATCTATTTTAGCTACTGTATACCCAAAAATTTATCAACTGTGTTCTTCCAAGAATCACCGAATATGCAAAAAATTTCAGTGGTAAGTGTGACTTGTAAGTCAAGTCCTTTAATCAAAACTTGTTATCGAATTCAAGAACCACTACGTCAAACGGCATCATTGGTTGCGCTGACTTCATTGATCAAATCAATCCCAAAAGCAACATATCAGCACGAACTTCCAGGAGTACGTTCCAACGTCTAAGGTCGTTCTCATCCGGAACTGAAGGTTGGCTTAGCTCATTCCTTTACTCCTTCGGGGGCTTCAGCTTCCAGACGCAGGCATCCGGTTGAATGTGATTGAGACGTTTCTGACTGCCACAGAAGGTGACTCGCCTGATAGTAGCCTAGTTGCGAGCCATGCTTCGACGCTCGTGGCATTAATGTTGAAGAATAGCAATGTTGTCGAGATGCCATCATCAGTACGTGCGTTGCGCAGACCTCATTTCTTGAACTCATCTTTCTCAGGAAGTAAGAATTTCTGCTCTTAGATATTTGGGGAAACTGCCCTCAATCGTGCGATACGATATACTGCACTCAACAAAACCGACTGTGATCAAGGAACTTGCGAAAGCTATTGATGACCCTAAACGGGTGGTTCGGAAAGAGGCTGTTGATGCCAGGACGGCTTGGTGAGTTCCATTTGAGTAGATCTGTAGCTTCTGTCCCCAACAAATATCTCAGGTTTCGATATCGGGGTTCTGCGTAGAGAAACTGTACATAAATAGATATAGTATAGGGTGGTGTATCAACCGGTGATGTCCGTACCTGTTTGTTACCGCCCAACGCGTTCAGTGAAATATCACAAAGCTAGTAATTCACCAATGCTGCGCTGTACAGACGAAGATGAGGACAACTTCTTTGCCTCCTCGCGACAGTCAAATTTCTTTGCTTCTTCCAAGTCCGTTCCTCGGAGATCGTCGCGACAAAGCATGGTTACGGGTCGCAAAACAACAGATTCTCTCCTTGATCTAGCGCAAGCTCTCGACAATCCGGGTGGAATCGAAGGCGGGGGTAATGATGATAGTACTTTGAATGGAACTCCGCATGGCGGAAACAGGCACCACTCTCTTGCCCATGAGCTCGCTTATGCCTTGATGCCTGAACCTAGCGCAGGGTCAAAGTTGCTTGCGGAAGAGTTTGGCATTGAGTATGATGAGAGTGCTGATGAACCTATAGACAAACTAGATCAAGGGTCAAGAAATACAGAGGTTGAATTGAATGGCCGAGATGAGGAGCTTCTGGAGTTTGGTAAGAACAAGAAACAGCCCATTGAGGTGCAACGACCGGAACCAGATTCCATGGATGTACTAGCACAAGATCTGGAGTCGACAGAACAATTCCTAAAGCACCTCAGGACACTCGATAATGATTCAACTAGTAGTGCTACTTCCCGAGGGATACCTTCACATACGGCTCAGCAACCGGCCCTCGAACGCATCGCACTGGATATCATTCGCAAAATCGATGAAGCAGCTCGGAGCAGAGAAAGTCAGCTACGAGAGCTGTTGGAGTACGACAGGGAATTCAAGAAGATTGCTGGTGAGGTAAACGGGACAGAGGTTTTAAGCCAGGTTGACGAGCTTCCTTTGTTTAATGAGGACGACGTCGATGTGGATCACTCTTTTGCGTCAAGTACGACTCTCGTGCAATCAGAATCTTCACCTAGATATACCTTGGATACTGTGGCCGAAGACCCGGAAGACGAAGTGCAGCAGAGTGATTGGGATGATCCACATGCACATCTACGTCACAACTTAGGCGAGGATGTCTCTCCTGCACCTTCCAGCACACCTACGCCAACAAAAGCCGTATTTGCACCTCTGCCTCCCTCTCCTTCTATACCTACACCCGCTAAAACAACACCTGCCAATGCAATACTTCATTTGACACATGTCCGCACATTTACCTCGTCACTCATCTCATCTCTAATAACATTATCGGAACAAGCACAAGTGAATGGTACTGCAACTACAGAGGCTGGAAGGAAAATCAAAGCCCTGAAGAATAAGATGGGTGGATGGCAATCTGAATGGGAAAGTGCCGAGAGGAGTAGAGTCAGGATCGAGAGATGGGAAGCTGGGATTGTAGATTGGCAAAATGGTGAGGCCTTGGAAGAAGTGACACTTGGGAGTGTGAGCCCTGCCAGATTAGCCATAAGGAGGAGGGTGGATGGGAGGAAGCTAGTAGAAGAGCATTTGAGTGCATCCGAGAAGACCATTAGAGAAGCCACAGAGAGAACTCAGGCTATCATGGCACGGTAATTTATCTTGTTCTAGATCCACATCTCTGGGCTTTTTCATTGATATCAGACTACATAATTCTGGAACCATTCACACGGATGTATTTGAAGCACTTCGTTTTTTTTCTCCTTTCGTGTGTATATACATTACTCTATTTGTATCTAGGAAGAACTAAGTACTTGTCCTTCTGGTCATCCTTGTTTCAGAGAACAGGGACAAGCCAGAAGTCTTGGGCTCATTTCTGTGAACCTATTCAAACCTCTGAATCAGGCATTATACACAATGCTATGCTACTGTTCCTCTCAGGAAAAGAGTTATTTATTTTTGTCCTTGATGTTTTTGAAGTATGGTGTTTGAATGACAAATAATAATCTCATTGCTAGCAAGGACGATTCTTCCTTCACCCATTCAACTGTCGCCGAGTGTGGAAGGAAGGAACATTTTTATGCTAATTTTGCGCGTACCCTACTGAGGTTGCACAATAATCTATTTTTCCGATGTCCAATATTCTGCCGTTCGAACCGTACCCCACCGTGCTCGCGTCAATTTTTTTCACCCATTTTTCCTGATTACAAATTGCGAACGAACACCGTGTGATAAATTGTGATAAATTGTCGACCCAAAAAGAACCCATTTTTCCCAATTTGGTATGCCAAGACTCAACAGATTTTGATGTTCGACGGTTTCTGGGATTAATAGATGCAAATAAGTATGCACAACTGTCCTGTGAGGGATACGCCCTCCCATTCTGGTCATATTCTCAAGCAATTAGCTTGCCAGCCAGCCAGTCAAATATGAACATCTGGGTTCGTAAACCTCCTTTAATCTATATAGATCTGGTGTTGAGTGACTGATGCTGCTAGACGGAACATCGTAATCCAGAAGGAAGAACCTACTGGTTCAATACCGGAACAAAGCAGAGTGTCTGGGAGAAACCTGACGGTGAGTTCTCTTATCTTTGTTCTCAATGCGTCATGGAATTTTAATTGTTGTCCCATTTAGAGCTCAAAACGACTTGGGAGGTCAGAACTGCTTTCTTTGCCACAGTCGTTCGATTAATATATTCCTTCTGCAGCGAGCACTCGGTAAGACTAAGTGGAAGGAGTATTTCTCCCATGGGAAGAAATACTATTATAATGTATGTTTTTTCTTATCTTGTCAGGTACAAGTCTTGTTTTTTTAAATTTCAATGATTAGACCGAAACCAAAGAATCGAAATGGGAGTGCCCCGAAGAAGTGACACTTTATCTCGATGAGGTGCAGGAGGAGGCCAAACAACTTTCGGCACAGACAGGTAGTGGAAGGTATTTGAATTTATAGACTCAAGTCCACCAGGACTGACTAACACGCCTACTGAGTATAGCCAACAATTTCGAGCTATTGGTGCTCCAGGATTTACGCCAGTCGGAGGAACAACTCAAGGTGCACTCGTCCCCATGGGAGGCACTGACACGTCCTTATCTACTTCCCAGCCTCAACAAATGAATGGCACTAATTCAAGCAGTGGTACCTCTCTCACCGTCGGTGCACATACAGGTAGCAATGGCTTACCGCTTGCTGCAAACTCAGTCTTGCCAGCGCGTCCCCATTTGCCGGACGATCCTGTGATCCCTCACAATGGTTTTGCTACTGTTGAAGAGAGTGAGAAGGCATTTGTGCATTTGTTGAAGAAGGCGGGTGTGGACGCCAATTGGACTTGGGACCAAACTATGCGTGCTATCATTACTGATCCATTGTACAAGGCTCTGAATACGCTCGCTGAGAAGAAAGTCTGTTGGGAAAAGGCAAGATTTTTTTTCGATTGTACTTATAACTCTTCGCTAATCAAGTTGGGATTCAACAGTATACGAATGGATTAAGGGCAAAAGAGCAGGAAGAAAAAGAGGCAAGGCTTGCCAAGTTACGTCCCGCTATTCGAAATATGCTGAAAGGCAATCCAAACGTGTTTCATTATACGACTTTCCGTACCGCAGACAAGCTCTTTGCACAGCACCCAATCTGGCAACAGGCTCGTATCGAAGCTGAAAGGAAGTTTACCTTTGAAGAGTACATAACCGAGATAAAGCAGCGTGAGATGGTGCGTTGTTTTCATCGCATCTGCTGGTGCGCTCTCTTATCCATCTTTTTTTCCGCGACCCATATAGCAAGAGTCCCGTGCAGCACGAACGCGCAGTGTATCGAAGGTTGTCGCGTTGTTCAAGGACTTGAATGTGGATGTTCTTACTCGTTGGAAAATTGCACATGGAATGATCGTGGAGTCTGAGCAATATAAAGTAGACTCAGAGTTGCAGAAGCTGCCAACTTTGGATATTCTATTGGCATTTGAGGATTACAGTCGCGTGAGGGAGAGGGAATATGAGGAGCAAACGAGGAGAGCTCAGGTTGAAAAGACTAGGAAGGAGCGGAAAGCGCGGGAGGCGTTCAAGGTATATTCATCTCTGATGTGAGCTGGACTATTACTGAGTAACCCATACAGAACCTTCTGCAGGGTTTCGTTCATACAGGAGAGATCAAAGCCAGGTCTAAATGGAAAGAAGTCTACCCATCCTTCAAGGACGATGAACGGTACCTCAATATGCTCGGCAATCCTGGTTCAAACCCCCTTGAATTATTCTGGGATACCGTTGATGCGCTTGACCAAAAATTAGATGCCAAAATTGCTGTAGTTGAAGACGTTATGAAACAGTGGACTCCGCCTTCTAAACAAGTCGATAGTGACCAGGATGGGGAAGTCAAGATAAGTGAGGTGGAGAAAGGGTTCTCGGTGGAGGCAGATACGACTGTGGAACAATTTTCGAAGGCCCTTGAGCAAAACGTCACAGATGCTCTGAGAAATCTCGAGTTGGAGGATATGGTTGAGGTATTTACTGAGGTGTGTCTGCATTTGCTCTGATTCTTCAAGCGGTTCTCAACTGTCATTCAGCTGAAAAATGTTGCGACTAAGAAGAAGGCTGATGAAAAGAGACGAGCCGAGAGGAAGCAAAGACATTTACAGGATGACCTGAGATACGCAATGAGAAAGTTATCCGAGCCCGTAGATATTGCACTTTCTTATGACCAAGTGAGTCCGTATCTGATGTCATGCTGGGCTATCTGACTGCTGTCTAGGCTATCCCTCTGATCCAGGATCTGTCGGAGTATAAAGCTCTTGATGATGAGGGGAGGCGAGCTGCCTTCGCCAAGTATGTGAAGAGACAAAAGGTGGATAGTCTTAGCCTGTGTCAACATTACGAATTGCTAACTTAAGCGGCACTCTAGGAGCGAATGCGTGAAGTTGCTTCCGAAGATGGTGGCTCAGCCGCTAGCAGGAAGAGAAAGGAGCCTCACAAAGAAGAAAGAGAAGGAAAAGACAAGGAGCGCGATCGCGAAAGGGAGAAAGAGAGGGAGAGGGAGAGGGAACGGGAACGGGAAAAGGACAAAGAGTATAGGGAGAGAGAAAGAGAAAGAGAAAGAGAGCGCGACCGGAAAGATTATGATCGAGGAACCCGTAGTTCTCGGCACCACCGGTACGACGACAGAGAAAGTTATAAATCTCGGCACAGGGAGGACGACAGGAGACGGGATAGCGGTCGCAAAAGTTCGCGGGTCGAATTCCACGGTAAAGAATGGGATGGTACGCCGACGCCGAAGAGGGAACGTGAAAGGAGTACGTCTGTATACAGGGAAGAAAAGTGGGACAAGGGCACCCATGAGGACAGAGCGGAGAAGGTCAGGTTTTATGTCCGTCTATTGAGGATGTACTGATATTCCGTGCAGCGAGCTCGTTATGATCGTGATGAAGCACCCAGTGAACAGATAGACGACAAGCGTGCTTCCGCCCGGGCTGAGACGCCTGAAGAAGGCGAAATTTGATTATTACCATGCAGCATGACATGCAACTGATATTGTGATAGAAATAAAATTCATGAGTCTACAGGAATCTCTATCCTGCCAATGCGAAGACGTGTGTAAGGCTGTTTGTGCTGGATGGTCTTCCTGTAACCCTTTCTCCGTTTCTTCTTGAAAATGAACTCCATTGGGCCTTTTGTGTGCTCGACGACGGTAGCATCTACTCTGACCTTGGATGTAGGTATCGTGGGACTTCCGCGAAGTGTGTAATCGCGTGAGCCGAGTTCTTCGATAGCGTCGAGTGTCAGGACGTCGCCGACTTTGAGGTCAGGGATGCGGGGCACAGTGAGGAGGTCGCGTGTGGTCAAGATATATTTGCGGCCTAGGAAATTTGCGATGACATATTGGGAAGGTTGAGAACGGATGAGGCGGAGGGCAGACGAGGTGGTTTCTGGGGTGAGCGCCTGAGTATGGAGGGTCCGTGCACAGGAGAGCTGGGGAACTGGAGATGTTGTGGTATAAGTTTCTGCATGAGCTAGCCAAGGGACTGGAGACGACGTACACCGCCTGAACACGCTCGCCAGCGCTGCCATGTCCAATGGCAAGCAAAGTGGGACTGTGGGAAACTGGCAGAATTGAAGCGGAGCCTAAATGTTCCGAGTAAGGCCGAGTGCAGACTCTCTCAACCGAAATCTTCCCTTTATCCTCTTTTTTTTTCTCTTCCTCAGTCCATATGCACCGCATCGCACTCAGAAACTCAACACGCAATGCACTAGCGGCTTTAAAGGTGTGTTCTGCGCCAGCAGGTGCATTTTTCACTTGTATGTTCCGCCTGAATTCCAAGAAGAAACTCACTCGGTGCAACCTTGCTTATGTGTTTACAGAATGCTCGTTCTTATGCCACTGCAAAACCTGGTGAGTCAACTTTCATATATATCATACATGCCGAGCAGCTGACCGTACGCTTTTTATCCTTCCCTCATCTGAAATTACCACGTCACTCAAATTCTGCACTCGTCTTAAATAGCTGCTTCCGAGGTCACCTCCATTCTTGAGTCTCGCATCGCAGGCACTTCCGTCGGTGGCAATGTCGAGGAAACCGGTCGTGTACTGAGTAGGTTTCCCTCCCGCGCCATGTACCCGCTAGGGATTTATTCCGAGTTCAGGTGTTGGTGACGGTATTAGTCGTGTCTGGGGTTTGAAGAACGTGCAGGGTTAGTGCAATTGCTTTTTTTGCGTGTAACGAGGGTCTTACCACGCGTATACAAACTCAACTTTCCAGCTGAAGAGATGGTGGAATTTTCCTCGGGTATTCGCGGCATGTGCTTGAATTTAGAAGCCGACAATGTTGGTGTCTCCATATTTGGTAACGATCGTCTCATCAAGGAGGGTGATACCGTCAAACGTACCGGCCAAATTGTCGATGTCCCTGTCGGTCCTAAACTTCTTGGCCGTGTTGTCAATGCTCTTGGTGATCCTATCGACGGTAAAGGTCCTATTGAGGCTGCCGAACGCCGCCGTGCCTCTCTCAAAGCTCCTGGTATCTTGCCCCGTCGTTCCGTCAACCAACCCATGATGACCGGTCTCAAGCCCATTGATGCGATGGTTCCAATCGGTCGTGGCCAGCGTGAGCTTATCATTGGTGACCGTCAAACAGGAAAGACTGCTGTTGCCATCGACACTATTCTCAACCAGAAGAGGTGGAACAATGGGAATGACGAGGAGAAGAAGCTTTACTGTGTTTATGTTGCTGTCGGTCAGAAGCGTTCAACTGTCGCTCAGCTTGTCAAAACTCTCGAGGAGAATGACGCCATGAAATATACTGTCATTGTTGCTGCTACTGCTTCAGAGGCTGCTCCTCTTCAATACCTTGCTCCCTTCTCTGGATGTGCTATGGGAGAGTGGTTCCGTGATAATGGCAAGCACGGTAAGAATCTAATCATTCACTTGACTACCAAATATTTATGCCTTGTAGCCCTCATCATCTACGATGATTTGTCTAAGCAAGCTGTTGCTTACCGTCAGATGTCTCTTCTTCTTCGTCGTCCCCCTGGTCGTGAAGCTTATCCTGGTGATGTCTTCTACCTCCACTCGCGTCTCCTTGAGCGGGCCGCCAAGATGAGCGATAAATTCGGTGGAGGATCTCTCACTGCTCTCCCCATTATTGAAACCCAGGGCGGTGATGTGTCTGCCTACATTCCCACCAATGTGTGTTTCTGGTTTTCATCATGAGAAAGGTCTTTTTTCATTGAGCAATTTTCAGGTCATTTCTATTACCGATGGTCAGATCTTCTTGGAGGCCGAGCTCTTCTTCCGTGGTGTTCGTCCCGCCATCAATGTCGGTCTCTCTGTCTCTCGTGTCGGTTCGGCTGCCCAGACGTGAGTTGTACTGCTTGGCTGAGATTTCACACGACTCATGTTCAAACCAGCAAGATTATGAAGAAGTTCGCTGGTTCACTCAAGCTCTATCTTGCTCAATACCGTGAAGTTGCTGCCTTTGCACAATTTGGTTCCGATCTTGATTCCTCCACCCGTTTCCTACTCAAGCGTGGCTCTCGTCTCATTGAATTGCTCAGTATGTATTTAAATACATATTTATCTCCCACTTTATCTGATTTGTGCTATAGAACAAGGTCAATACCAACCTTTAGCTATCGAGATTCAGGTCCCCATTATTTATGCTGGTGTCAACGGTCTTCTCGATGATGTTCCGGTAGAAAACATTACGAAATGGGAGGCCGAATTCCGTGAACACCTCACGGCTACGCAGTCTCCCCTTCTTCAGGAGATCTCTGCTGGTGCTGTGACACCAGAACTTGAGGCCAAGATCAAGAAGGTTGTTGAGGACCATGTTGCCTCATTCACATCGTGAAAGCTTGCGATTGTTTCGTAGATCTGTCTCCAGAGTTCCTTTCAGGATCCCAAAATAAAACTCTAATATATCATGATGGTTCTGTTTGTTTGATCCTACTGAGTGGATGTAAATATTCATTTGTAGTCTATCCTCTATGTCAAACATAGAAGGCAGCGCAGAAGCCATTGCAAAGGCAGCTAAATCTTCCTTTGAAGCCTCCCAGCTCATTCCAGCTTCGGAACGCACCACTGCCCTTGGTGCGATCGCTCGTGAACTGGTGACCAGAAAATATGACATTCTTTTTGCCAACACAGAAGACCTCAAGGTCGATCGCTTTTCAATGCTTCTTTGCAATTAATTCACGCACACTCAATTTCAGGCAGCAAAAAGAGAAGTCGAGGCAGGACGGATGTCTGATTCAATGTTGAAGCGCCTCGATATCACGACGCCAGACAAATGGCGTAGCTTGCTTCAGGGCGTTACTGACGTTGCTGCTTTACCTGATCCAAACGGAAAAGTCGACTATGGCTCGGAACTGGATGATGGATTAGAGCTTTATCGGGTTTCGTGTCCGATTGGTGTGTTACTTGTGATTTTTGAAGCAAGACCGGAAGTGGTCGTCAATATTGCAGCTTTGGCCATCAAATCGGGTATGTTTGTGCCGCCCTCTCTTTTGTGAAGTGTGTGGAGAGTAATCCTAGTCGATTATATAGGTAATGCTGCCATATTGAAGGGCGGTAAAGAATCTAGCAGGACTGCTACGGTCTTGGCGAACGCCATCAAGACCGGCCTTGCAAACACCAGACTCCAACCGAATTTGATTCAGTTGATTCAAAGTCGGGAGGACGTGACGTCCCTTCTTGCCTTGGATCGATATATCGACCTTGTCATTCCTAGAGGAAGTAATTCCCTCGTGAAGAGTATTCAGAATAATACGAGGATACCTGTGATGGGACATGCTGATGGTTTATGTTCTGTGTATTTGGATGAAAGTGCGGACGTCGAGAAGGCTGTCAGGATTTCTGTGGATTCCAAGGTTCGTTTTGGCAGACAGGATTCGTGCATGCGTCATTTCAACGAGTTGTGTATCTTTAGGTCGATTACCCTGCGGCATGCAATGCAGTTGAGACGCTCATAGTCCACAAATCACTTTTATCCACCGTCTGGCCAGTTGTAGCAAAAGCCTTGATGGAAGCCAACGTCAAACTCGTATGCGACGAGGCAACACGCTGCCCACTGACTTCCGCTATCGGCATCGATGCAGACAAACTCAAAACACATGTCGAACCCTCAACCCCAGATTCTTACACTACAGAACACCTTTCACTCACTCTCTCCGTTCTTTCCGTCCCGTCATTGCCATCCGCAATAGAATGGATCAATTCGCACTCTTCCCATCACACTGATTCTATCGTGACCGAAAACGAATCGAGTGCCACCGCCTTTTGTCAAGGCGTGGATTCAGCTGGTGTTTTTGTGAATGCGAGCACAAGGTTTGCGGATGGTTTTAGGTATGGGTTTGGTACGGAAGTGGGTATCAGTACAGGCAAGATTCACGCGCGTGGACCTGTTGGATTGGAGGGACTTGTGACGTACAAGTATAAGATGAGGAGTAAAGCAAAGGAAGGGCATGTCGTCGGAGACTTTTCAAAAAACGGCGGCAAGCAGTTCAAGCATAAGACAATTGAGGTACCTGTTGTGCCGTTCTGATTATAAAAAAAAACACGTATCCTACTCTTCAAAAATGGAACGAACCATCCTTTACATTCACAAAAATCAACACATTTCACAAATACCACGATTGTCAAAGATTTTTTTATTTGAACCAAAACTGCAGTGGATCGAGGTATGAGGGAAGAGATGTTGAACTCTAATGGTGAAGGATAGAGAAGACAGGGTACTACACAGGAAACAAGTAAAAGCAACTCTAGGAAAATCACGTTACTCTTCAATCCGGACCTACTGGTGAAGAAACAACACTACTGGAGACGATCCAACAACGAAAAGTGATTGGGTCGCCACAGCTCCGAAAAAACAACATTTTCCTCGGCACGGCACGGCATTTCGCATACTTTGCAAATGATCCGTCACTACGAAAAACGAAGATGTGAAGGAAGTGCAGATTTAAGATGGTGGTATGCCCAGTTTGAATAGCCTTTCCTTGCGCTCTATCAAAAAACATCATGACATTAGATTTAAACCAGGCAAATTGCATACAATATTACATTGGGGAGCAAGGACATTCAATTACGAGGTTTCTAATTTGGCTTTCTTCTCTGTGCTTGACCTTTCTGATTCCTCTTCCGCTTTGCGTTTTGCGGTACTCGTTTCAGGTGTGATTGTATTGTCAGTAGAGGTACTCGGAATGACTGTAGAAGTCTTCTTTTTCTTCTTGATCATGCCTGTGAGGTCGTTCACCTCCCGAGGTAGCTCAGATGCCATGGTTCCAGCGTTCAATTCCTTATCTAGGTCTAGGGCAGCGAGTGCGGGTGCACTTTGTGACAGCACGTCATTAGGTGAGGTTTTAAGCTCATCAACCTGGAAATTGCACTTGTGAGGGGGCAACGGAGGGGGAGAGTACCAGTAAACCCAACCATACCTTCAAAGCCAGGTCGTCTCTCAGCCCAGATAGTTCTTTGATTTCGCTCTCTATCCGCTGTTTGGACATCTTTTGAACAACATCGTCTCTCGCAAGTCTCGCGACGGCTTTCCCTTTGCCCTTGATATCGATAGGTGGCTCTTCAGGTAGCGGTGGTAGTTGGCCAGCCAACCCATCTCGAAGCTCAGCTAACCTCGTCTCCACACTCGTCAATGCACTTTCGGCATGATGAATGGCATCTGATAGGCGACCAGACGTAAGATCCAATACAATACTGAGTTTATAATGTGCTTCTGCGATCTGGCGAGATGACTTGGGGAGAAGACTGATTTTATATTTCAGGCCTGTTTCGTAGTCTTTTATTGCTTGATCGAATTTCTCTGTGTGGAAAGCGTCGGATACCTATTCCACGATAGATGTGGAATTCTCAAAAAAAAGCGTACCTGTTTCAAGAGAAATATCTCCCAAAGCAATGTATGTATCTGCCAACTTGAGCTTCACCTCATCGTCCTCCTCCTGTTGTATTTCGCGATCATATATGGCTCGTGCAAGGTCAAGAACCTCCCATGCAGCGTTAAAGTCGTCCTCAGGCTCGTCTTCTCCCTCTTCTTCATCGTCATCATTATCATCATCAGCCTGACCAGGTGCTTCTTCCTCCTCTGAGACAGCCTTTTCCGCATTGGCGAATAGATCCACAGCAGGGTCTTCCTCTTCTCCATCTCCCGAGAATGACAGTACTGGTCCGTTGACCGAATCCGCTTGTAAGAATGTCAGATATATAGCAAAAGAGAGGAAGAGGAGAATGCATGCACCTCTGTCCTCCTCTTCCGCAGGTGCTTGTGGTTGTTCTTTGCCTAAAACACCGCTTGAGGTTATTGCATTCTCCAAAAGGGCGCGTCCGTAAGAGAAATAGAGGTCCGCAGCTTCCGGCGTGTCTTCACCGAATTTCTTGGTCCTATATAGTTATATGATAAGTCGTTGTCACAAGACGTGAATGGAAGCCAAAAAAACAACATCAACAACGCGCCTCAAGACGCGTGAACCAGCTCAAATGATATCCCCCACCCCCCCTCTCTCAAAATCTAGGTTACAAGCTGACAGACTCACGCTAATTCCAGTGCAGTAGCATACAAATCCACTGATTGTTCGTATTTCTGGAGAGCAAACGCACGTTTGGCTTGTTCAACGGTACTTTCTAATGTCAATGTCGTGTCTTTAGCAGACGTGTTTGACTGAGGTTCCGTGAAATTGTTTCTATGACTGAATGATGAGTTAGCTATTCAATGTTCAGGAAACTAGCATACAGAGCCATAAAAGCAGGGTGAGGGTGGGAGTTGAGAGATAAGTATCAAAGTATCAATACACAGAGTACTGACCAACGGGGCCGAGCTGTGTTTTTCAACTCTTTCACGCGGTCCACTGTTGTCAACAAAGCAGCTCAAGTGTCTGACCTCGACGGAACAAGTAGTTTGATCGGTTCATGCCATAAGTATACACGCATTCTCTATGGAGAGATTGAAGAAGGTAAACCCGAGCAAAATCGTAATATTACAAGACCTGTAAATTAAAAACAGAACAAGTGATGTTGGAAATGATTGATAGGGAGAGTAGTGGTAAAATTCAAGCTGTCAAAGGTCGAATGAATCAAGGTTAACCAGAGATAAAGGAGCGAGATGTCCCAGAGAAAGGAGGGATAACATAAAATGAATAAGCCAAGAGGGTATGAAAATAGAGACGGGAGGCAGAAGCGAATTTTTCATACATAATCAGTGTCACCTTATACTCTGATTGCTCAGCTACTGGTATCAGGCGTGCAATCATGTTTGAAGTCGATGATCTATATTAACGAGGCACCTCCTTGGCCTTGTTGTGGCCCTTGAGCCCGCCCAGCAGGGAGCTGAGGTTGCCCAGATGTATTGCCAAATGGACCAGACGACGGGAATGGCGTAACTCCAAACATACCGTTATTTCCAGGTCCAGTCGGAAGAGGTGGTACGTTGTTTATACCAGGTATACCAAACCCACTCAACGAGTTACCGGCAGCCATCGAGGCCCGGAATGGATTCCCTGCACCACCCCCCGTGAGTTGAGGCCTAAGACCTACACCCAATTTTGACGTCCTAGTAGGTAATGTTGCATTGGCGGAGGTAAGCGAATTGGTTGGTGTACTTGCTGTGGAGGATGAACCGAAACCATTAGTACCAGCGTTCAGTACTCCTAAACCCCCTCCGAACCCAGTCTGTTGTTTATTCAGTGCACCAAGTTCCGAGGTTCCAAACGGTGGTGAACTGATATCGACTACTGCACCAGAAGTGCTGGTACTAGTTCCTGTTGTGGGAGGGGGATCAGTGGCATTAGATGCATTGGGCAAAGGCGGCAACGAATCCAGCAATGTAACACCAAAGGAGGAGGAAGGCTTGAATGGTTTCAGGCCAGCAAAACCAGTGATCTGGGGCTTCAGTGTGCCCGTGTTACTCGCTCCATTTCCGACACCAGTAGGTAATGATGATGTAGCCGCAATGACATTGCTGGAGCTGACCTTTGCCGGCTGACCTACCAGTCCTGACAAAGAAGTTCCGCCGGTAGCAGACTCCGAGAATGTAGAACCAGCGACAGGATTTGCACTAGTCGGTGATGTCGTATTGTGTTTTGAGGTGGCGAAAGCAAAAGAGGACGCGACACTACCCATATCTGTCCCTCCTGGGTTGAGTGCACTGTTGGCATAGTTGAACCCGCCTGCAGTATCATTTGTCAATCCTGCACCATTGATTTGTGTTGATTGTTGGTGGAAGCCAACGGGAGCAGTGTTCGCACCACGTGCTATCTCTGCCATTGTCAGAAGTTTTGGTACCGGTGGTGCAGGAGTGATGACGGGCCCGAAAGGATTCCTCGTACCCGTCATCTGTGGTTTCAGCAATGGCGAGGTACTCTTAACGAGATTGGTGAGAGGTGTCGATGCAGACCGAGGTGGAACATTAGTATTAGATTGCACTTGGGATATAGCAGACAACGTTGAATTGGAAGGCAATACAGAAGCAGAAGCAGGCAATGGTTGGAATGGTAGTGTTTGTATTTGCTGCTGCTGCTGTTGAAAAGATGGAGATGCAGTGTTGAAGAGTGACTGACCAAATCCAGGTACCATGGACTGATTTGCTACAGGAAAAGGGTTAGGACTGGGTTGTTGGGAAATGCCTGGAGCGCCCCCCACTCCAAAAAGGGCCATGCCTGTGGTTTGGGGAATGAGCATGCTCTGACGGAATGGGTTAATTCCAGTGGTTTGAGGTTGTAAGAAATTCTGCTGATCGGCAGCCGTCAGATATGTCGTAAATGGTCGATGACCCGTAGTGAGTTGTTGACCCGGAAGGCTAAAGGGATTATCTGGCATAGCTGTATGCTGAGGCATTACGAACCCTGTCGGTTGAGCCATCACCTGACCAGTGATAGACTGTCCTGTGGACATCTGGGAAAAGGGATTTGACATTCCGGTAGAACTGTAAAATGATAGTCATTCCAGAAAATTTACTAGTGGTCAAAATCTTACCCTAATGCTTGAGCATTAAACATATTGGTCTGGTTCCCTTCAATTGAACTGAAGAAATCCTCTATATTGGGCTTCTGTGGTGGTGATTGTGAGGCCACCGGCGCAACTGCCGCTGGATTGATGCTAGATGAAGTTGCATTGAGTTTATCCTCTATCATTTTGGCTGAAAGGACATGAGTTATGATTATCATCGTTAACGTAGGTCAGACGAACTTGATAAAGCTCTTGCATTGTCGGTGGTAGATTTTGGTGTCACTTTTACATTTGTTATCGCTCTATTGGCTCTGTACTCGAGGCGATTTTTCTCAAAATTTGGATCATCAATGTACTCTTGAAGGGCGGTGGCAAGAGATACTGGAGCCTGAAATACGTATGAAGGTATGAAAGAAATTCGAAGATATAATGCTGACATGACGCAGATTCGGAATAGGAACGTTCAAGAGATTCTGTAGTTTCTTTGCGACCCCAAGGTACTCCGTGACATGTTCTGTCTGCTTGCAAAAATGTCGATAAATCGAGAGCCCCTCTTTAGCATCAATATGTGACATCTCAAAATATTGTTCTAGGTGTTAGATGAGCGTCGTTCAGTCTCTCAAACATCATTAAAACGCACCAAGGAGGTTGATGACGGCTTCATTCCCAGCTTGAAATAGAATCAAGAGATCTTTGACAAGCATCCGCAGTGCTGTCAGCCGCAGTTCATCATCGACACCATCCAGGTAAAACTGAAAACATTGAGATGAAATAAAACAACGATAAGAGCAGTCAGTGTATCGATAGGCCTTCACCTTCATAGATAGTCACATACCCTGCATTCTACTACAGAGTCGATCATCTGGTGCACAGCCTTAGTCTCCCTTAATAACCCTTTCTCAACAGTCATTAACTTCAGCTTTCTTCCCATCACGGTCTTACTCCTCCCAAGACTGGGATTAGCACTTCCACCACCTCGCCTCTTCCTATCTTGGGTCTGCTCTTCCTGCTCATGTACTGCCGAACTACGCAGATCTCGGTTTGATTCGGATTGGATTTTGATGACATCGTGTTTGAGATTGGCATAGGAGCGAATTCGACAGTCGAGATATTTGGCATAATGATGTAGGTGATCTGGATTTTCAAAACCTGAATTAGTGAGATGATGTGATGTAGCGATCGTGTAGAGGTGTGTTACATGGCACCGATTCATTAGCGAGAAACAAATAGGACTCAATGATTCACTAACCTTCCCAGTTTCCTGCGTACACATTACGCAGCTTGAGAATGTCACCCTCTGAGAGATGTGAGAGGACATTGTCGGTAGCACCGTTCCGAATCATAGTATGTAGCACTATCAATGCTTTAAACACAACCTTGAATGGGGTCATTTTCAGTCATTACTATGAATTTGTGCACGCACAATGGAATCTGGCTCGCGAAAGCGTGGTGCAAGAGCCTTACAGACATCATGAACGACGCCGTCTTCTGACCAGGTAGCAGCAATGATACTATCGATATACTGGATCAATCACATTAGCTCGCATATTCAATGGTAATGCAAACCATTACCTTAGATTTGGGAGGGGCATTCTTTGGCTTACAAGCCAGTTTCACGATTTTCTCGACACTGGACATGTTCGCTGCCGGAATGAACCTCAGGACGGGAACTTGTCCAACAATAATGTGTCACTTTGAAACTCAGCAATTAATTTTACACATTTTATCGAATGATACAAAATTGATACAAAATTCGAATTTTATGCTCCCTCGTCTATACCGGCTTCCCAATTCCTGGATCTCTCGATGGCTCTTTGCCAACCCGCCCACCTCTTTTCTCTTTCAGAACCAACTAGGCTGGGATTAAACTCAATACTGCCTTTCACATTAACTTTTCGCAGCGATTCAGGCTTAGTCAAGTCCCATCCAAATAATTTAATTGCAGCTCCGGCACACAGTGCGGAACCGAGTGCGGTTGATCTGTGGTTATAGTTAGTTTCCTAGAGACAGTAAAAATTTATTCACGTACTCTCTCATCTCCGGACGCACGACAATGAACCCACCGACGTCGGCCAAAATTTTCATCGCAAGATCACCATTGGTCATTCCCCCATCAACTTTGAGGTGCTTCAGATTCGATCCAGAATCCAACTTCATGCTCTCAATGATTGCACGGGTCTGATAAGCGTTCGCTTCCAACACAGCACGAGCGATATGAGACGGATTGGTATATTGGGAAATCCCTAATAATACTCAGGACCAATATAGATGCATCACTGAAGTATCTCATACCAATCAGAAGCCCTGCTGCGCCTGGATCCCAATACGGTGCGAGTAAGCCGGAGAATGCAGTGACGAAATATACACCCCCTGTGTCGTCTTCCTTCGCCGCCAAATCGTTGACTTCTGCGGCTGAGCTGATCATACCCATGGTATCGCGAAGCCATTTTATAGCACTTCCAGCAACAGCAACTAGGAAAATGAAGATGAATGGAGTAAGCAATCGTACAAGAATTTCGCTACTCACTGCTACCTTCCAGTGCATACACCGGCTTCGCATCTGGTCCCGGTTGATAAGCAATCTTATCAGAGATTCAGCACAGATACACACTTCAAACAGGCTAAGTCACTTACTGTGCTCAAGAGCCCATGGTTGCTCTTCACGATTTCACCACCAGTACAGAACAACAAGAAAGCGCCAGTGCCATATGTACACTTGGCTTCACCTTGATTCAAACACTTGTTGCCAATCAACGCTGCTTGTTGATCACCCACAAGTCCACCAATAGGGACACCAGTTAAAACACCAGATGCGATATTTCCGTACACCTCAGAGGTCGATACCAGTTTGGGTAAGATTGACTTCCGAAGACCGAAGAATTCGAGCAGGCTGGACTCCCATTGCAAAGTCGAGGAGTTGAGGAGTAGAGTGCGCGATGCATTAGTAACTTCGCCAATATGAATATTAGTCTTAGTTCCACCAAGCAGATTCTATAAGCATAGTCAGTAGTGTGAAAGAGTGACAACAATCAGAAATCTCACGAACATATGCAACCCATGACTCTACCGTTCCAAAAAGCAGATCATCGACTTCGTGCGCTTGGCCGACTTCAGGGTAGTGATCAATCATCCAACGAAGTTTGATGGCAGAGAAGTAAGTCGAAAGTGGCAAACCCGTGCTACAAGGAAATAGCATGTTAATGTCAGGTCGAGCTAGATGGACAGGAACCCACATGTCGCGAAGTACATCAATGCCCTCCTGACCTTTCTTCCATACGCCCGGAGAAACTTGAATTCCCACTTGTTCCAACTTGTGCTCAAAGTGAGTGACAGTATTCTTCGTCCGTGAATCAGTCCAGACAATAGCCTTGCACAATGGTTTTCCAGTCTTGCGACTCCAGGCGACGGTTGTTTCGCGTTGATTCGTAATTCCTGTGGTAGCACAATTGGATCAACACTTGGCCCACTGAGTTTGCCAATGATCATATGAAAATGCCCGTCGACTCACCCACGACTTTGATGCATTCTTTTGCCCATCCAGCCCTCTCAAGTTTTTGAATTGCTTCTTCAATACATGTCTCCGCGTGTTGTTGTATCTCATCCACATCGTGTTCGTGCCATCTATCATTTAGTCAACCAACATTGCAAGGAATTGAACAAGTCCGTCAGTCTCTTCTCATCCAGACCAGAATCGAACTGGTCACACACTAACCCTGGATGAGGATAGTATTGGGGAAACTCAAGCTGGTGTTGCGCAACGATATCTGCATGCTCGTTGAATACAATAAACCTCACAGAACTGCATCAAGTCATCAGCGATTTGAGATGACCCAAAACGAGTGCCATTATATAACGCACGTAGTTCCACAATCTAGCGAGCCAACAAACTCGTCTTGCTTAAGTGAGCTTGGCATTATTTTATAAGACAAAACAGTAGGCAATTCAAGAACAATGTCAGATAGGAGAAGAGCAGTTCATGTGCGGAGAAATCCAGTTTTGGACGTCTTTTTAGGCTTTTGGATGAGAGTTTTCTAATTTTTTCCTTGCGGATTCTGCGGACTCGTTTATCCGGTGATCATGACCTACCACGGTCCGACTATCCCGATTGAGCCCGAAGCGGCTAACCGGATGTTTTCGAGTTCAACGCTGCTGAAAACGGCAATACTACCAGAATCAAGACATCACCGGAGTTATTTTTCCATGAGTATCAAAGTCCCTCAATGGATGACTGTCTCAATCTCAAGGAGAAGATGAGATGTACACTGAGAATCACCGGGGAGACGTACCGATGCAAGCTCCTTTGTTCACATTCCTAAAAATGTTTCAAAGTCCATACCTGCCCTGATCCTGCACACAAGTTATTGTGCTGCATTGATGATCCCACATTAAACAATTACCACATCGGTGATCTTCAATTAAACAAAATAATAATACCTGTGGAAGATCAATATTGATCCAATCAATAATGCACAAGGATAATAGCTAAGCTAATCACCAACTCGGAGTCTGGTACTGAGATTCATCTCACGGTTATTTTATTTGCCATTGGTTCAAGTACAATCTTCCATGATATATTACACCTGGAAGTTGCTGAGCACAACTATTAGAACATTATGGACAGTGGTTGATATGCTATAGTTATGCGGTTCCTATTAGACAAGGCGGCCCAAGATCCTATGCTACATAGAGATGTTAATTGTTGTCCGAAAAATGATTTGTTGGCTTTACTAAGAGCTGCTTTCTGATGTCCACATTCAACCATGTCGTCTGCTATCTACGTCTTGCGATCAGGTGTTCTCCGAATTGGCGAAGTAACCAGTGACACGCAACAGCTTTTTTACATCCAGCGAAATCAGCCAAAAAAATCTGCTCTAAGCTACTATCCCAAACTTCTCTCGCTCCTCTGTTGTCCATTGAAAGATTGGCAGAGGGTGTGCTTCAGTATTGAACACCCACTGATCCAAGGGTATCAGCTCTTCCTCTTTGAACGTAAGGTATAGATATTTTAGTCTGTATATAGCATCAGTCTCGGTCCATACAGTGATAATTATTAAGGCAATGACACTCACGTCTCCGCCAAGAAATAGCTGCATTGAATCGGTCAGCTCTCCTGTAAGCTCTCAGAATATTACAACACACCTCGGCATACTATTCTCTCGAAGGCCAGGTGTTCGTTCGACGGTCCTGAGGCTTGCGTACCCACAGGATGTCTTGGTCTCTTTCTGAATAGCTTCAAATATCGCCCAGCTTCGCGCACGCCATTTCCAGTCTCCTGTCACCTTCCACAACACGAAAAATGATTCTAGGGTCTAAAGGCACCAACTAATTGATATTGGGAGTTGTCATGATAAAGTCACGACTCACCTCAGGTCTTAATAGATAACCCGTCTTTTTCAAGAAGTAATCTCTTCCACTAGCTTTCCCACTCAACCTCTGATCTTCTGTATAAATGATAGGCTGTTTTTCCTTCAACCCGGGAACCTCTCCACGGCTACCGCTCTTCTTCCATTTATCAAGTGCATCAATCCACATATGATCGTCCGTCTCCGCCTGATATCGATGGCCTGCCAATGTCTCGGGGATAGATTTCATCACAACTTCATCGGGACCTAGACCTGTTGGTTGATCCGCGTATGTTAACCAGCATGTTTGTGCAAGCCCTTCTGCGGCCCAGAGGTGCAAATCTTTGAGATTGTAGGATGAAAGGCGTTTATACGCCTTCGCAGCATGACCATAGTCTTCGCTGGCTCCAAGTTGAATGAGGTCAATGCCAAGTAGGTCAAGCTTATCAAGAGGAAGTGTATGAGCACCCAGTGCAAAGAGGCCGGGAAGGAAGCATGAGAGGTGTTCAAAAACATGTGTTGGTCTGCCGCGTCGTTCAAAAGTTGATGATACAGTGTCTGTCACGTAGAGTAGATGTCGCGTTGGCGACAGATACAAGAGATTCGTAATGATGTTCGTTGTTGCCCTGATGTCTAGAGAACTTGGCTCAAAGAGAATTCTGCGATGCATCATGAGGCCAACATACACATCTCCAGGTTTGTCTTGTCCGTCTTTGCGGTAAGGAGATATTGTTTGAGGAGATATTCGTGCGCACTATCCGCCTGAGCTCCAACTGAAAGATGAGCTGCAATTAAACAGTCAAGAAGGGTGCATTAGTGAGGCAAAAAAAAGACAACTTACTATCAACAGGGATGGAAGTATCAAGATTCCATTTAATAGGTAACATCCCTCCTGTTAGGCTCAAATTGGCCTGTGATAGCATTCTCATGACGGTATTAGCCTACAAAAGCTAGTGAAAAGGGCAGAGAATGTTCAGAGATAGTTTACTTACCCGATTAAAGTGAGCCCTTCGGCCCGTCAACTTGGAGAGATATGTATATTCGAGTTGAAGACTAGCAAATTCAGCCAAAATACCTATCTCAGCACCCGAATGCCTTCCACTTTGTCCGAAAAGCACAAGTCTCAACGTAAACAGCAGCAGGATCAGATGCGACTAGACTCACGTCGTTGGGTTGACACTGTAATATGCCAGTCCACTTGTACTATTGAAGACCGGGTCAAGCTTTCCGACAAGATCAATTGCGCGTTCAAGGAGAACGGTATCATTAGGCGAGAGTGCATAGGCAGAAAGTAGTCCTCCAAAATAACGAATGATCGTCTCAAAGAATGGGACATACCCATCTTGGGACTGGTGAACACAAATTCAGGGGGATTTAGTGGCTGAGGAGGGGAAAATTACGCACTCTGGACACGGAAAAGTTCGCTTGCCTAACCACAGTCAACCCTTTTTGATACTCGTCTTGCAACCCCATAATCAACATAGTGTCCAAGGAGTCAAACGCAGTCAGTCCCCATCCATTGAAACTAAATTCAGTGTACTTAGATTTGATCCTCCTCAGACTAATTGATTATACTCACTTGTCAATCCTCTCACAACTCACCGGCTGGAGCTCGTCGTAAGGCGCCGCATATGCGTCGTACGCTCCATAAGCGTCCCGAAATGCATATCTGACTTGTTCAGCCCTATCTTCCCAAACATGCATTGGAACATCCACGAGAGGAGAGTAGTGTATCGGATATTGAGGCGGGCTGGTATGCCATGGAATTAAGAACCCCGCTCCGCTAGAAGGCGACGTAGAGTAAAACAGCGCCCAAAGGGAGAGAAGCACGATTGTAGCATAAAGCACCAGGCGATAAGTTGGCTGTCGCGAGATCATAGTCCAGGCATGGGAAGGGGAGAAACGGCGATAGTGCATCTTGATGCGGTCGTAGTAAGAGATGGTGTTTGGGACCATGAGCTCGGCCGGGGATATAACTTGACTGACAATGGGCTCCAGAGCCTCTGAAGGAGCGTAGTGTTGTAATTCCAAGATTTGGAGATTGGCTGAGATGTCTGTGGTGGGAGATTAAGGAAACATAGAGTTGTTACCTAGTCACGGATTTACATCTTTGTAATCCAGCTATGTCCTCAGCAGGTCCCATGTCCTCCCTACAAGTCCTCACCTCTGCTGCTATCCAGGACGATGGCAGTCAGAACAAGG
>Ga0153986_1000006_pt1 | contig 56889 bp, 84 predicted proteins | sample TSGA070MetaG_FD_104724 | JGI IMG/M metagenome (GOLD analysis project Ga0153986, IMG submission 104724) | Attine ant fungus gardens microbial communities from Georgia, USA - TSGA070 MetaG | ecosystem: Host-associated > Fungi > Mycelium > Unclassified | place: USA: Georgia, Alexander Wildlife... | reverse complement strand
GATAATATGACAACGAAGGTTTAAGAAGTAGCCAATATGGTCAGACATAATAGTGCGCTCATTCCATTTCTTTGCATAAAGATCCTGGTAATAATAATAGATGTTGATAGCTTGGCGTTGGATAATGTGGAGTTTGTGTAGATGGTCCCACATTTCCCTTGATGTAGAAACATTGGCAACATGTTCCCATTGACTGAATTCCATTGCACCATGCATAAGTCCCATAGCCACATTACCAGATTCCAACCATAAAAGAAAATCATTGTGAGATTGATTCCAGTTCTTATATTTAGTGGAGCTTGGTGTAAACGGCTTCTGTTCATTATTAACAGGAGGATTGGGGTCAGGTTCAGTAGGTTGACTTCTTCGGCCAGTGACAATTAACCATAGAAGTCGTGCTTGGAGAGCAGCCTTCATGTTATCAGACCAAGCATGATAATTTGTCCCATTTAATTTTGGGAACGAGAGTGTTTCAGATGTAGACTCGACACTGGGGGCCATAACCTGACAAAGACAAATGTAGGGCGCAGGTAATGTCAAAATAATGCAGTATGTATATTTGAATCACTAGCATCCAGATAAGAAGGCTAAATTAAATGCGAGAGTAGATACCACATACCTAGGATCCAAATAAGAAGGCTGGATCCTAAGAAGGGCAATATATGGCATTTATGTGAAGGGGAAGTGTAGGCATATAATGTAGACAATAGAATATCGACAATAATGGACTTACAATAGTTCCACTTCGAGACAATAAAAAATAATAGAATTTATTCTAACAAAGACAACAACAACTTGCTGCCTAGGCAACCTTGTTTTGACAAAGCCTTGTGTCACTATACAAATATGATAGACTATATATAAGATAGCACAATCAATCAGGAACTCTAATGAGTTTTCTTTGTCAACTCTGACTTAGAGTGGAACACTTAGGTAGCTTAGCCTTGGTGCTCTTACAATTGTACTATATATATTATCTATTCCCATGTTAATATGGGTCTATGCATTTCTATCACTGATCTGCTCCCATGTTATCCCAGAATACTTAGCACTTCCCAGAGTGCCTCTTCTATACTCCTAGGCTGTCACACTATGACAGCTGCCAACTGTCCATCTCCAGAGGCCTGTCCAAGGTGTATCATAACAGGTAGCACATTTGAGCATTTACTTATGCACTGGGAACATGACCACAGCATGTTTCCTTTGCACTTGTACTTTACTGAGGCTGGAAGAGGGCACCATCTAGAGGTTGAACTAATGGCCAGGGGGAATCCACCCTCAAAAAGAATCCTATGAACACTCTGTCACTGAACAACACTTATATGGAAGAGCTCCCTATAGCTCACCACAAATACATGTGTTCCTCTATAAAATCTAGGTATTACCTTTGAGAAGTATATTAGAGCATGGTAGATATCATGACAACCAAGTTCTATGACAGGGACTAAAGGCTAGGGTGGGGCAGTGGATATTGTGAATGGAAGGGCTGGAGAGATCTGTAGGTGGATAAATGCTTTTGGAAGGCAAATTTTTTGAGGTAATTTAGTGTAGCTTTCTTGTTCTTCTCTACCTAGGCTACTAACTACATAGTTGGTACTTGGAAGGCATGCTTACAACACATGCTACAGGGTCTGCCACTACACCCCCAATTGTCTTCTGCTCATTTGTATTTAGAGTAGTTGACTTTATAACTGATGATTTAAAAATAAATATCCAGGGACTTTTGTGTGGACTAACAATATTTCTTAGGGTGAAAGCCCTAAAAGTGAGATTTGTCTTTTCTTTGTTTTCTTTTCTATCTCCTTTCTTTTGCCACTTCTGTCTGAAAAATCTTTTGGGATTAGTAGCAAGTAATCCTGGATCTTTTCTTTCTGTAGGTTGTCTTAATGTCTACAAAGCACTCTACTGTGGGACTGTCACCGAGCACTGCGTTATTTACAAACTTTCGAATCAAAAGAATCAAGGTACCAGGATTATTCATCCAGCAACACTGATCCCATGATCGCACCACGATCGGTGTGACTGTTTTGGTGTCAGCCCAACATACTTATATCTTGAAACATGAACCTTCTTTCCTTACCTGGTCATGGGGCAGTTTTCCAGAGATATACTCCGCTTGTCGTCCCAATTATTCCCCAGGGTGACCATGGAGCAGGTATGTTGCGCTCGCCGAAACATTTCTCCCTCTAAAACATTTATCGAAGGGCGGCATTCTCTCTGGCGATAACCCAGTCGACTATAACGCTTCAGATCCATTTCGACTATGGGTCATCCAAGTCGGTCAGTTGTCATAGTCCTGACAGGACTGCTTCCTGAATTGTTTACAGTTATCATCTTGTTCATAAGTCATGCTCTTGGACTCATACTTGGAAGACTACGCCAACCACGTGTTATTTCAGAAATCATTGGTGGCATTGTACTCGGTCCTACTATTATGGGCAGAATTCCTCATTTTCAACAAAGGATATTCCCCTCAGAAAGCATTCCTTTACTGAATTTGACCAGCACCATTGGACTTGTTTTTTTTCTCTTCATCGTGGCAGTTGAACTCGATGTGCGCGCGATCAAACGAAATGCTGCAGCCTCAGCCTTGGTTTCTGCAGCGGGGCTGATCTTCCCTCTTGGCCTGGGTGCCGCTCTCGCTATTGGTATTTACCATAAATTTGTTGACCCGTCTATCAACTTTGGTTATTTCGTCCTCTTCGTGGCTGTCGCTGTCGGCATTACTGCATTCCCAGTACTTTGTCGTATCTTAACTGCACTGAAACTCCTTGACACAACCGTCGGCATTGTGACCCTTTCTGCTGGCGTAGGCAATGACATCGTAGGATGGATCTTGTTAGCACTTACCATTGCCCTCCTCAATGCTTCTTCAGGCCTAACTGCGCTCTGGATCTTGCTCTGCTCAGTCGGATATATCTTACTCCTTCTGTACCCCATACGATGGGCTTATCTATGGTTCTTGCGACGAACTGCGAGTATAGAGCAGGGCTATCCAACTACTGCGGCAATGACAATTACTCTCTTCTTGGTCCTTATTTCTGCTTTCTTTACGGATGTGATCGGCGTTCATGCAATCTTTGGTAAATACCTCTCATAAAGATGTCAGCCCTTTCGTACTCAAACATTGCTCCAGGCGGCTTCTTGACTGGTCTGATCATCCCCCATAAAAATGGGTTTGCAATTTCAGTTGTCGAGAGATTGGAGGACGTTGTCTCTAATCTACTGATGCCTATCGTCCGTAAGAAATTACTTCTGTGAGGTGTCAGCAATTGATTTGTGTTAAGTATTTCACCCTATCTGGCTTGCGAACAAACCTCGGCCTATTGAATAATGGCACCACTTGGGGATATACGATCCTCACCTGTGTTGTCTCTTTCTTCTCAAAATTCATCGCGTGCGGAGGCGCTGCACTCATAACTGGTTTTGGTTGGCGCGAAGCCGGTGCTATTGGATCCTTAATGAGTTGCAAGGGGTGAGTTTACTGTGTATCTACTTAATTCGGCTTTTAAAGATTGATTTTAGATTAGTGGAACTCATCGTGCTCAATCTTGGATTATCAGCAGGTGTCTTGGACACTCGCACGTTCTCCATGTTTGTTGTCCATGCATTACTAGTCACGATAGTGACTACCCCCCTCGTTCTCTTTTTCTACCCTGAAAGAGTTCGTGTGCACGAGGATGTAGTCCAACGGAAAGATGGTCCTGTTTCAGACTATGGCAGTGCACCGTCTTCGAATGACGGCTTCAAATCTAGGATATCCATTGTCCTAACCAAGATTGAACAGCTTCCCGCTGCATTTATGCTCTCACAGCTTGTCAATAACAGTTATTGGACGCAAACTCTGCTGCCAGTTGGACCCACCGATGAGAAGGCTGATTCCCTTGGACCATCTGACCCGATTGGTCTCTCTAAGACTTCGCCTACCTATCCTAACGCACCTATTCATATCAACGCTGTCCGTCTTATCGAACTGTCTGCACGCATGTCCGCGATTCTGAAATCTCAAGAAGCTAGTTCACTTCTTCACAACGATCCTGCAGTCTCTATCTTTCGTACTTTTGGTGCATTACACAAATTCAATGTCTCAGCAAGTCTTTCTGTTGTGGATTCTGCTGAGTATCCTGACGCGGTTGTCAGACGTGTCCAGGAGTCTGAATCACAGTTGGTCATTTTGCCCTGGTCAAGGGGCAGCGCTTCTGTTCATGAAAGCGATTTGCAGCACTCAGGAAATCCCTTTGATGGCGTTTTTCACAAATCAAATGTGCACATACAGGATCAGACAAATTCTGTCGTTTACTCAGAGTTCGTCCGGGGAATATTCTCGAAATCTTCATGTGATGTTGCGCTTTTTGTCGATCGCGGGCTCAGTGACGAGCCAGGATCCACTGAGCACCATTTGTTTCTTCCGTTCTTTGGAGGCCCTGATGATCGTCTCGCTCTCACGTTCCTCGTCCAGCTTTGCCACAACCCATTGGTTACTGCGCAGGTCGTTCGCATGGTGAAAACGGAGGGCTTGGAACGTATGAGCGTTGCAGAAGAAGTCAAGACGATGGCCGTAGCAAATATGACGACAGTGTGTATATTTCTGTATATTTCTGCTGCTTCTCTCAACATGAACTCAACTACTTTAGCATGTAACGCTGACAACCACTGATACTGTATATGGAGATCAAACAACACAATTCCGTATGGCTTCCAACACTGCTGACGACATTTTATGGAATGAATATACGACAATTCCGGAAACTCGCAATTCCCCTCTGACTGCAGCTCTTTCTCGCATCAGTTTCACAGTTGAAATATCGGCTACTCCCCTTCGCGCAGTTGTTGACCTGTCGTCGACGATGTTGGTTCAGAATTCCTCGAAGACAACTACTATTTTCCTCGGTCGCTCTCGCCGGATGACAGTGGAATCACATCGGGTGGAACTTCAACAGATAACTAACGAAGCTGGTGGATTTGTGAGTTCTTCAGTGTCGAAAACTTTAGGGGATGTAGGTGCAGCAGTAGTCGCTAAGGGCATCTGTGCGAATTTGTTCGTGATGCAGGCTGCAAGCTCATTGTAACTGATAAATTTTTCTGTATCAAGTATTACATATATCGGATTAGAATTAAGTCGTGCTGATCATAAGTTGGTAACAGGTACTATATTCTCCGCTGAGAATTCCTAATGCGTAGTTCATGAGTTCACTTAAAGTTGACGGAATCGTATAGCCGGCCATGAGTACAGACTTGAGTGTATATGACACTGAAATGCTAAAACTACAGCAATGAAGGTCAGAATTACAAGAAGACCAGGATCAATCTACCTGGCATGACCAAAGCGCCACAACTTAGACATTGGCAACACTATTGAGAAGTCCCACGCGGGTTGCACCACCTATCCCAGCAGAATCCCCAGTCTCGCTCTGGAGGACATCCATGACTCCAGATTCAGAGCTAGCACCGGCCAAGTGGCGAGTGATATCATTCTGTAGTTGCATGGGCACGAAGATAACCTTGCTATTAGAAGATTTAGCCATCTGTTGCAAAGCTTCGAGTTGTCGGATTTGCATTGCGGCGGGTGAGGCCAAAATGTCGGCTGCTTGCCTCATCAAGCGAGCAGCATCAACTTCAGCACGAGCAGCAATGACTTTCGATTCACCAATCCTCTTTTGTTGAGCAGCAGAAGAAAGAGAAGCTGAAACTTCGGCATTAAAGATGATATCTTTGATAAGAATGCCTTCAATTGAAACACCCCACTTGTCAGCGATGTCACCAACAATTTCGGCAATCTCATAGGCGATGGCTTCGCGCTCAGTGACTACACTTTGAACAGCGCGAGCACCCACGACATGTCGAAGAGTTGTCTGGGCTCGTTCGACGAGGGCTTGACGAAGATCAGAAATGCCGAACGCAGCACGGTAAGGATTGGTGATTTGGAAATAGATGACAGAATCACTGTAATCAAACATTAGAGATGATTGGACTGGGATTATGGTCGAGAAACACTCACATCTCAACGTTGACATTATCCCTGGTTCTAGATGGGGCTGAGCATCCAACACCATAGGCATATTTGTGTTAGACGTACATGACCATTTGCTTTCCTATGGGGCTTATCTGGATCTTGACATCCACTATCTTCAGAGACTCGGTGCAGACATTGACTTGAACTAGGCCAGGATCGACAGATTTGTAAAACTGGCCAAAGCGCGAGACCAAACCGACAGATCCTAAAAGTAGTGTGAGAAACTACCTGGAATCATGGGAGCATTATCCATGCCTTGATGGACTTCGCGGAATGGATTGGGACATGGGCAACACGGGATAGCTCCGAAAAAGCCAAGGAATGTTCCTAGGCCTTGGAGGAGAGAGCCGTATACACCATGAACAACTTCATCAGTACCCAAGTTTTGGGCGTAAGAGGGCTAAATAATGATTAGTGGGGTTATACTTTGAGGGAAGTTGAGCAGAAGGTGACCTGCATCTCGCTACGTTTCAACGGCTGAACTGTGATCAAATGTCCTCTTCCTCCCGGGACCCTTTCTTGTCCAAGAGAACGATGTTCCTCAGTAACTGGGACGTAAGGAACGACATTAAGGGGATAGTTATTTCGAGAGGGCTGATTAGGACTTTACCTCCTGGCGAAAGATGATCAACGACATCGTCGTTTTCAGTGATAGAGGGGGCGGGAGAGAGGCGAGTCTTGCCGTTATGAATGGTACTGGACATTGATATTGTGGAGATGGAGAGTTTGGTGAGAGGTCTTTAAATATGGCAATGTATAAAAATAGCACCCATATCACCTGCCGATCGACCCACAGCCTCTTGAATTGTTATGACAAGGTTGGCCTCTAGCCGTAGCTTGGAGCCGGCAAGGGCTGTAGCTGGCTCTTCACATGACTACAAGGAGTTTAAAATTCTGTTCAAAGCATGTGGTCTGGAATCCAATGTGTGCTTGTTGCCAAATGGAGTACGAGTTGGCGCGTAACCCGTTCTGTGTTGCTCCATACCGCACAGTATGTCTGCAAGATGTTGGTTACTCAAGGCAGAGCCCGATTCACGTCTAGTCAAGGGGAGAGACGTCAAAGTAACTCACGTTCGGTTTCTTCTCCCATTTTTCTCATTTCAAGATAGTTCAGCGTGGACGATTTCGAGCATATCAAGACGTCATCCTGGGAAGGGGTTCGTAATTACGAAGCGAGGAACCTGATGAAAGAAATGCAAGTTGGGGAAAAGGGGAGCAAACTCTATATATGGGTGATCCGTTTCGAGCACTCATGCATCTCACACTTGCAGGCAGTGTTTTATCATTCCAATTGTAGAAATCCAGGTAAGTGTCCGCGTGGATAAGGGGCAGATACCCCTAGTTAATCATCCCTTTCTCAGGAGTCGCCGCCTTCGCAGAGGTGGGTGACTCATACTGGTTTTCTGTTATGTTGCGCTTCATTCACATTTCAGGTGGCTAAAGCAGCATATGTAGATTGTGAGTCACCGAATGTCCTGGACAGTTTATTCTTGCAGCAAGTGTTCAGCCGTAGCTTGTTAGACACTGCCTGGGATTCGTAAGTAAAGTGAAACCCTTCTCAATCACGAGATATCCTGAATACTAGTCAAGGTCACACCCATATTATGACCCAGTGAGTAGAGGCGTCATCCTCTCGATACCTGATATCTGCCAGGCCTGATCTTTGTATTAGAAGTCAGATAAGGATAAGCCAAAATGGTACATGGTGGACTTGAAGTTCACTGCACGAGCAAAGCATTTCATTCCTCTAGCACTCCTTCGTCATATCGCGGCTATGGCAACTGATGTCCTTCCCGAGGAGATCAAATATATTGGGGAGGATGGTGTAAAGGCTATTAGATGTGAATGCATCGCCTTATAGGATTCACCATTTTTTGACACCTGGACAGGTATGGATCTTGTCACCCGAGGTCGACTCAGTGTGCAGAGGGTAGAGGCAAAGGCATGGGATGCGATCTGTCTGCTAGCCCAGAACGGTGGATGGGATGATATCGATCTCAAGTCTCGAAAAAAAGCTGAGTCGATTAAGAAAACGCTTAAATCTTCGAGGGTCAGCAAAAAGGGGAAGACAGCCACCCATACAGAATTTCCGTCAACCTCAACCGACAATTTTGGGGAGGAATCTATTGAAGAAACGACCACTCAGACAGCAAGCACAGCATCCCATAAGAGAAAAGTTCCTGTAGAGACTGACTCTGCACATAACGATCCACCGCGCCGTTCTCGTCGGCGCAAGATCTAATCTCCGAGCTATCATGACATTGCATCTGCCGTGGTACATGCAACGCTTTGGCTATTCTAGCTTATTTCTCCTTGGGCCTTGTACCTTTTGTATGCCAGTGGCCTTCTCACATGTTTGGAGACTGCAGTAATCAGAATGTTTGTAAAAATCATTCAAGAAATATACAAAGTAATGTGAAGTGTTTGTTTGAAGTATTTAAGCTGTTTAGATATATTGAAGATGCAGAATCCACACACACCAACACATTCAAATTCCAGGTTCATGAGTCGACATCCACATTCAATGATTGATGAAAACTGCTGCGACGCTGACTTCAAATGTCTCTTACCCTCTTTCTTCCACCCTTGCAAATTTCCTAGCTGAGCCTTTGATAATGACCAGGATTCCTCTTGCACCCGTTTTCAACATTGCGAGAGTGCTTCTTATGACGCTCGTGCCTATCTCCTTAGTCTTGCTCGCCCAGCAACGTATCCTCACCCCGCTATATGGCTCATATCCCACCCTGCATTATCTCAATACAGTGGCTTTTATAGCCATATCAGTCTCCACTTTCAGTCCTTTCAAACCAAGAAAAAGTTGGAATTGGTTGGCAGCTGGTTTTCTCCTGACGGTTGCCCCAAATGCCTCTTATTGGGTGGCTGTCTGGGCAGCAAGGAAAGGATGGATTTTGTTAGGCCCTGCGCTCGTTCATGCAGCTGTTGTAGCTCCACTGCTATTCGTCTTCACGAGCATTCTGGTTCAGGTATGTATAATGACTTGTTGATGGTAGTCACGCTGTTGAAGAACCTAAGTCTGGAACTGTCAATCCTGCCTCACATTACCGACTTCTTGAAGCAGGTGCAACATACTTCATCACTAAATTTCTGACACAAGAAATATGGCCTCGAACTGCAATTTTGAGAAACGTGTCAGAAAGTCAAATTGTAGGGTTTTCTCCGTTTTCTCCATTGGATCTATAACATCGTTTACATGTGTTGTTCAGTTTCTGGCCCTGGCAACGCTAGCTTTTAGTACTTGCATCTTATCTCTTGATTTCTCTCCTGGTTCCGTTAAATCAAAAAGGAAAAAGAAACTAACCCCAAAGATATCATATTCTCCGACCCAGATCAAGACTACTCTTCTCGTTGCCTTCACTATCCTATGGTCCATCATAAGTCCTCAGTTCACTAACCCCATTCTTCCGCGTCCTTTGCATGAAACATTTACACATCCCACTGGCAAGCTCCAAATTCATTCTGCAGTGCAATCTGTCACTGGTTTAATTGAGGTCGGTGAGACTTTGCCCTCACATCGCGGCGAGGAAGATTCGATGCACTCTGTGAGGTATCTTCGTGCAGATCACTCACTTCTTGGGGGTGTTTGGACAAAGGATAGAGCTGTCGCCTTGGACAACGAGAAGCTCATTGAGGATTCTTACGGAGCAAAGCTGGGTGATACCATTTATAGTACATTCGCGTTGCAAGAAGCCGCAAGATTAGTAAATAGCACCAAAACTGGGAGAACTGGAGAATGGAAAAATGCCTTAACGATGTACGCCTAAATTCTCCGCCTCGTTCCATACCCTATTGACTGGTACCTAGAGGGCTAGGGGCTGGCTTTTCAACAGCTGCGTTCATCCGACATGGTCTCAACACAACTATAGTCGAAATCGACCCTGCTGTATATAATGCCGCCCGTAGATGGTTTGGGCTCCCGGATCCCGGTCCATGGAACGTCTTCCTTGAAGATGCTCGCCAATTTGTAGAGCGGAGGAGTCGGAAGATCCAGTTCGGCCTTGACGAAAATTTGTATGATATTGTCGTTCATGATTGTTTCTCTGGTGGAGGTGTTCCCGCACATATCTTCACGACGGAGTTTTGGAGTGATCTGAAGCAGATTATGAATTCTGAAGGCATACTCGTTGTGGTCAGCTGTTCCTGCCTCGTGTTTTTTTCTGGATACTTGGATGCTTAGAATTCAGCAGAACTTTGCCGGAGTTCCGATTTCTGATTCCTCAAAAATGATTTTGCACACTCTAGAACACAATTTCAAACAGTGCCGCGCGTTCCATGACTGGGTGAATAATTTTGACGAAGGCAAGTATGATCAGGAGTTCATTAATATTGTGAGTGATTTGTCCATTCAGGATCGTACTTACCATATGTTATCAACTTAGGTTTTTTTCTGCACCAATTCCGAATTACCCCTGACCTTCCGCAAACCCAAGAGATCAGATTTACTAGGTTCTCGTCTACGAAAATTCATCCTCAAAGATCTGGATGCTCGTGAAGTCAACTTAGCTCTTCTTCGGGAGTCAGATACTGAGCAGGCTGAAAGGTATATTCTAAGGGACAAGCATAACCCCCTTGGTGACCTCCAGCGTAAACAGGGCTTCCACCACTGGGAAGGTACGCTCCATAAATATAGCTTCCGGTTGAGACCATCTGCTGAAGGCACTTACAGTCATGCGCAAAGTACTGAAAGATGTCTATTGGGAGACTTACTGAGTTGATATGAAATTACATTCAGATATAGGGAGCCATCAAGATGTAGTATGGTCTCTTGGGTGATATGTATGTAGAACGTGAATTGATTCTGAACATTGAACCCTCGATTGTTCAATGGCTTCGAGTACCCTTTGATAATTCGATCCAAGTCGATCGTAACCCACAAACTTGGAGTTTGGGGACAATCAGGTTTGATAATAAAAGCAAGACGGTGTTGAGCTTTTGTGCTCACGTTAGCTCTTCTACTTTCGGGACATCTACTTTCGGATATAAACATGTCTGATCGACAACGCTCATCACCACTAGTGTCTCCAAGTTGCTTTATTCGAAACGATTGGCCACGGTCGATGCGATCGCATCCACGTGGCACGTCAACATCTTCCAGACATTTACAAGGCTCTACCATGGTGGGATCCAACCATTTTCAGACGAGCTGGGAGCCGTTGAGGGGGGCAAGTTCCACGCCTAGTTCCAGTGACACGCCGTTCCCTTGGAAATCGTCTGTAATAGCATCTGGAGTGAGATCTATTTCCTCGACGCTTGGTTTGGTCGAGACAGACTCGGCTTTACGTCAATGGTCATTCATGGTGAGTACTCGTGCGTCTCCTCATACTATCATATATTTAGGGATACTTCATAGGGACTCGAGTGGATTGTGCTAGATGTACATAAGTTGCGCGATTTTGTCGAAGGAGATAGCCAAAGTGCCACTGCCACCCAAAGCCAATCGGAGGATTTTGAGATATTGAGGCAGTCTCCAATCATAGGAGACAAATACAAGCTTCAGATAGGTGTGTACATTGTGCGTAGTTTCGGAGCGTTTGTTCACTACTCTAGTCTGCACACCACTGAGTGAGGAAACGCTGCATTTGACTCGCCAGACCCTATCGTTATACTTGACATCTTTAATGATGGATTTTGCCCAGAGAAGCGAGTATGAGATGGCCACCACTATGATGGTAGCCATTCGATGCCACGATACCAGAGTCGACGATTGCAGCCTACGAGCTGATTGGGTTTGGCAGTTCTGGCAGCGTGATTGGGTCTTCAGGCAAGAGAGTGAAGTTTGGGGTGAGAATCTGTCTAGACTTGCATGTTCAGCGACTGACCTGTTCATTCAGAATGCCCTCTCCCATCTTTGTCTGAGCTTTTGCAGAACTCAAGAATACAAGAAACCGATTCCTTTGTTATATGCGTCCAAATTCATTCACCCGCTGGACCATATATACCTGAGCAGCCTTCCGTCGCCTATGTGCCACGAGATCTTCTCAATGGCCTGGAGGCCTCTTTGGACAATCCCAGTCAGTGGTTACCAAATTTCCAAAGCCTGATACTCATGCATGTCTAGACACGGGAGACGTTCGCTTCGTTTGTCTAGAGAAGCTCAACCCCGATATACATTCCAATGTCCCTCGACAAAGTCCGAAACTCGAAGCTGGACTCCATCACCGACCACCTTCCTCCAGCTCTTCTCATTCTACATTTTCGTCAGCGACAACGGCTAGAAAAAGGATTATCTATGCTCACTCAGATATTCTGACAAGAAGGTCGGAATATTTTGCAACCATGCTGTCTTCGGCATTCGCAGAGGGCGCGGAACCTTCCAACGGCGAACGCAAAGTGTATACTGTAGTCGTCGAAGAGGCAGATTTTGAAACCATGTACTGGCTTCTGAAGTTTTGCTACACCAACTGGCTTCTCTTTCGAGACCAGGATGATCCGAGAGCTGCCGTCGAGGGTGTGGGTGCGGGTTGGAGCGCCAGATGGCTTGCATCTCGAAATGGAGAATGGGACTGGAAAACTCTATTGGGCTCGGTAGATGAGACACTGATGGATGCTAGAAGCGCAACCAGCGGTGAAAGCCACGGAGCTACAATGCCTGATGTGAGTAGATCGGCTAGCAGGGCGTCAGAGGCCTTCCGGCAGACCGCCATGACAACTGTCGTGAATACTACTACCTCTGGGACGGCTATGGTAAAAGTATCTCCATCCTCTAGCTCCTCGGCCCATCAACGAAACCGCAGGCCAATGCCAGGTACCAGCACTCTCCCTGTACCTGTATCGAGTCCTTCAAGATCGAAACCTGAACCATCTGGCCTTTCCCCGAGTCGTTATGGTGGAGCAGCACCGTCCAAACATTTTCCCATCTCCCCCCGCACGCCCAGGTCGCAACAGCCATCCCTGATCTCAACTCTTGACCCCCACCCTCACCCAGCACCTCAACCACCTCCTGCTTCTGCGTTGTCGATGTATCAGGTGGCACATAGATACACGATGCCCGGACTTGCTGACTTAGCTCTGGAACATATGATGGCAACAATGACACCACAATCCAGTTTCGCTCTTTTACTGGCAACAGCCACGTGGGACGAGCTCCATATTCTAGTGCAGGTCAGTATTGAAGTTGCGATAAAAAATGTTATATCTTGAAATATGCAGGACTACGTCATTGAGAAATGGCAAGAAGTTTCCGCGTCAGAAGAATTTGAACAATGTTGCCAGGAGATTGCTGCTGGAGAGTGAGTTGGCCAATTCCGTTGTAAAGTCTGGGAGTCTAACGGCTCCCTAACCCTTAGGTGGGGCCCTAATGGTGGGAAGACACTGACAGCAGTGCTGCGCCGGCTTCGCTCTCCATCCACAGTTGCATAATATAAACACGCCTGGTTTTCACAAATAGTTAGCAATGTATAAATATACATGATCTAGTGGTGCGAAACTAAAAATAATAGGTAAGTATGTTTGATACTTTGCGTCATATCTAAACTTTGCATTCTCAATTAACATTTCTGATCTTCTACGATCCAGGAACCGTATGTTCCCCAGAACCCCTTGTATGTGTGAACAAGGATTTTGGAGAGCTTGAATAGGCCTACCTGGTCCTCGCACGCGTCTGGCACGGAGCGATATGTGCCTGCAACATGTGCAGGTGCGGTCTCACATAACAGCCTCCTGTTCTCTCCTTTCTTGACGTTCCAAAGCCTTGAACGAAAAAGCTTAGCTACAGTTTCAGCATTATATCCAGATGAACCTTGTACCACAACATACTCGTTTTTGTGAATCCTTCTTGATGCAACCCTGACCAGAAAAGCCTGATGTGAGTTCAGGATATTCCAATGCCAGTCGAAGGCGTACCTTGTCAGTGAACTTGCCCCACAAAGGAGTACAACCATTTTCCTGGGAACTGATATTCCAGTGCCCTTTAACAGCTCCAAATGGCCACTGGACAGACGTCAGCTGCAAATGCCGCCATGCAAGCGGCATAATGACAGACCTTAACCTCACACTGGTCGGGAGGGCGAAGGTCAAGACCATTGATTTGAAGGGCAGTTTCCTTACATGCCTGAGTGCGATTGGCCCAGAACGGCACATTTCGCAGGCGCGCAGTATATCTTCGTATTCCATACACAAGACAATGTGCGTCACCCTTTAAGTCATCCCAATATAAATTCGGAGTCGCGGGTATATCGTTGAAATCTCTCATTTCTGCACTTCCTGTTTGTGCATCGTCGACACTACTCAGGTGGGGATGTTCAGCACGGAGATTTCCTGAGGATCCGGTAGGTAATGGTTCAGTGCCTTCAGTCGTGCGGGTGGGTGTCTCTAGTTGCTCTTGGACTTCCAACATGTCGGAGGATCGAAAGCCCTGGAAACATTTTTGCAGATTCTGAAAAACAGAACTTGAATAACCTAGGAACAAGAGAAACATAAAGACAAGGGCGACAATTGTTTTCTTGGCGCTTTTATCTTCGTCAAATGTCACAGAGATGAGGTGCGACTTTTCATTGGCGTAGCTGGTCGGTCTGTCAACTTGTGATATGTAAAATGGATTGACGTGAGCGTGGTCAAACCTTGTGGCATAGTTCGGGACGTGGTAGGTGCGTCCACCCTGCCTAGGAAGTGAATGTACACATGTTGGCCGACACGATCTCTTCACCTACCCGCTATCTTTGGAATGGCTTGAGTTCGACCCATGGAATGAATATGAAGGGGTAGAACTACTCAGAAACGTCATCATATGGTTTTTTATGATATAATTCCTGAAAGGAGGTTCTTGCCTGTTCGTCTTTGGCATCCTAAAGTGGGTAAGAAGATTATTGGTATTAGTGCTTTTCGCGAGGTTATTAAATACGATGCTTTGAAGCGCACGAGGTATATGTGTGGGGGTCATATTCTGGTTTTGACAACAGCCTTCCGCCGATTTGAGCTGAGGGGATCAGGGTCGCTCGCTTTTCGGGCATATGTGAATCACACATCATCGCACAGCCATATTATTGTTCAAACAGTTGATTCTTTTCACATTACTTCTCATGTCAGCTCATAATCATGCTCTCAGGGACATAACTAGCATCATCACCAAAAGGCGGCTGGCTACTGCTACAGCCAATACGAATATCCCACTCATCGACTTCTCCAAGTTCACGGGTGAAGTATGTCCAGGAAGGAGGCAGCAAACGGCCGAGGAAGTGGTCACTGCATTCAAGGAAAGCGGCTTCATTTACCTTGAAAATCATGGCATTTCTTCCAGTATGTCTTCATTTCGGCAACAATTGTTGTACGACTCAGAACCGCATAGATGTGATTCAAGCTACTTTTCACAAAGCCAGTTCATCTATCTGTGCTATCGTCCATGTTGATGAATATAGTCCTAGAGTGCTGAATTCTTTAAACTTCCCAGTGAAGTCAAGGTACATTTCATATCGCCGAATGTATAATTGTCTCAAGTAGACCGCTTTTCTTCTATCTTGAGTCGTCGCTTGCTTGGGAAAACCCACATTCAAATCGTGGTTATGTAAAGGTTGGCCGGGAGCGAGTGACGCAGTCTACACTTCCCGAGGAAATCATGGCCCTTCGAGCCAAAGCCCCTGACTTCAAGGAGTCCATGGAGATAGGCAGAGATTGGGAAGGTGACTGGAAGAACATGTGGCCTCGCGAGGCCGATGTTCCAAGTTTCAAGCAGATGATGTTGAATTTCTATCAGGTGTGTCTTGACTTCACCGAGGAGACAATGCAGGCGTAATTACCGCGACCTGACTGACTGTGTGCAACAGACATGTCACAATCTGCATGTCGATGTAATGCGCTCGATCGCATTCGGACTCGGCCTTGGGGAACACTTCTTTGATGATAAGATCAACGACCAGTGTCATAATTTACGACTTCTATCCTATCCACCTGTGGAAAGAATCTTATTGGAAGGTGAAGGACAGGCTCGCGCCGGAGTTCATAGTGGCGAGTATTCACTGAAACTCCTTGTTCTCTGTTCATTGACACGAGTGTTTAATAGACTACGGGACGTTGACATTGTTGTTCCAAGACTCCGTATGTTATGAACGCTCAGCGGCTGTAACATTCATTTTATTCCAGTTTGATGACCTCATTACACAGGTAGGAGGACTGGAAGTAAAAGACTCATCTACAGGGACATTCATTCCGGTGACACCTATCGTGAGGATTTCCTTCCTATGTCTATGCTGCCTGTGATCTATAAGTTGCTCTAGGAAGGTACGATCGTTGTTAATGTGGGAGACCTTCTGGCCCGTTGGAGTAACGATGTGCTTCGTTCGACCCTTCATCGTGTTGTACTACCTCCTGCGGAACAGATCAATGTCAAAGAAACGTTGACGCCTGCACGCCAATCCATCGCATTTTTCTGCAATCCGAATTTCAGTGCAAACATTGCATGTTTGCCCAATTGTGGAGATAGACACAAATACCCTCCAGTCAATGCTGGCGACTATATTGTTGGTCGTCTTGCTGTTACTTATACCTGAGCAGCTTTTGGATTCAGGTTGACAAGCATAACATACTATCGAATTTGAAAGGGGATCCTTAACGAGGACACAAATTACATCCAGGTAGCACTATATCAAATGTCATCGTCTCCGTTGCAGAATGAGAACCGTTTTTTGTCTTCCTCGGTCCACTTGGTCAGATCCCAATCTTTCCAACTTCCTAATGGCACAATGGGTGCGTCGTGCCTGCATCTTTCCAATGCCTTTTCCAGATCAGTCGTCTCAATCTCATGCTCCAAATTCCTCCCTTTCATGTACCATACATCTCTTGCCGCCTCGTTCTTCACAAGCTTCTCCACACTGACTAGAAACTCTTTTTTCTCCTCGGCATCTTCGATGCCCTCCGCATATCTGCGAAGGCGCACCTCATATAGTGTTTGATCGGTCGCTGTAGTGTCTTTGAATAAGGCGCGAGCCTTGGCCTTGCAGATAGCTGGGTAATTAGACTTGTGATGGAAGCTTTCCATGTTTTTGCCAAAGGTATAAGCTGAGTGAAGCACGTTCTCTAGGTTGGGGAAAATGCTTGAAGAAAGGGTATTCGAGTTTTCCAGACCTTTTAGGATCTCAAGTAAGAGAGCCCCATAGAAGTCATTTGTGGTATTAGTGAGTTCCTCGTTGCAACAAGCTAGCTGATGATCAGAAAGCATCTGAGGGAAGCATATCAATCTCACTCACTCGCCCAAACAGATTCGAGCTCAAAGAAAAAGGTTAAGCTCTCGATGGTATAGAAAGCCCTTTTCCAATCTTTATTGGTGACTTCTGAATAGATAGTTACCAAAGCCATTCTCACAAGGTCGTGAAGGGCTTGGGGATAATAGTCTATGGATGTTTCCAGATGGATAAGAAGCGTTGAGCTCATGTCATCTTTGGACGGTGGCGTCGGTTTTGTGCTGCAAACATACCATTATTGATATACATGTTGAACGCGTCTGGATTCCGATTCTTTGCCATGTCGAGGAGATCATCAAATATCGCTTTTGCTTCGTCAGAAATGAAGATATTAGCATTTAAGAACGTATACTTCTACAAAATGTGATCAGTAGATCACACGTATATAGGATAATCGCACCTCAATATTTGGAGACATAATGAGGGATAAAAGGGACAGTATATAGTGAGCCGAGTAAGAGGAAAGATGAATAAGTACCTCCGGATCCGGATTAATGCTATTGGAATAAGGAGAATCTTTCTAGCCCACCAAAACTGCCACTGTACAGACCATCCCTGAAACAGGCACAGTAAGTGTAACTCCTGGGCTTTTCCTCACAGTATAACAACAAAATTTGTTCTTCGTACTTAAATGCAGTCTCCTGTTGTCACAAGAAATACATCAAGATACACTCATGGGAAACTACAATTGAATTAACTCAGGGCTGGGAAACGGTGCTTCGCCACTAAAAATTTTGCCTACACGAGTAGTCCTTGAGTGTGTCAAAGAGCTCAGGACTGACAAACATGTGGTAATGTAGGGCTACTGACTTAAGAACAACACCCTCAATTGATATCAATTGACAAATGATGCAGCACCGAAAGCCTGAAATAAAAATAACACAACTCGATGGATTGTTGAATGGACTACGTAAATGATAAGAATAAATTTCAAACCAAGCAAAGCAAGTAGAAAATTATTGACTACAATGAGATAAAAGAGGTGTACCGAGATATGATCGGGCCCCTTGAAGCGCGGACAAAATGAATTACTCAAGTCTTCTTGCTCAAAAGAGCGTTAGTATGTTGACCCCCACAGGATACGGCATGGGCAGTCCAAGAACCACCTTCTTTACGCACGACAACTCGCGGCGTTCGAACTTCTTCTTCGTCGCCACAGCCAAGTTCACCTTGCATACCTTGCCCCCAACAGTAAAGGGCACCACCTCTGGTCACCGCCGCACTGTTGCGAATACCACAGGAAACTTGGGTAATAGGATCTTCCATATCAGGGAAGGTGACGAGTGTTGGCTCAGGAAGAAACTGTGGTAATGGCTCCTTGAAGTCTTTTTCATATGCCGACTTCCACTCAACGATGGCAGGATTGTCGTCTTCTAAGCCGAGCTGGCCTCCGTCCATGCGTCCACATGCATAGACTTTTCCCTCTCTCGTCAAAAAAAGGGTATGATGTTCACCTCCGACGGCCTGGGTCACTCTGTCCGATCCAAGAATCTCTGCACTCAAGGCCTCGACCTTCTTGGGCTGAAGTATGACTGTACTTTGAGGCGATGACCAACCGGTGCCAGTTTGGCCCCAATTGTTTAGGCCCCAAGCCCAAACATCGCCACGATTATCGATGGCGAAGGAATGGAAGGAGCCAGCACCAACGTCAACACCTTTCCGTGAACGCGTAGCAAGACTGATCTTCGCAGGTTGAGTACCGCGAATCTTCCGGCGTTCCAATATTTTCCGACCAAGCTGTCCTTGTTCACCAGCACCAAAAGTATAGATATTACCATGCGTAGTGCAAGCAACGAGGTGATTGGCACCAGCAGCTACCGAGGTGACTTTCTCATAATCACCAGGTCTACATTTCAGATCAAGTATGGAAGTAGGCAGATCTTGTTTATCCTTGCCGTCGGAAAAGCCGAGGGCGCCATCCACCCCCTGAATCTCTGTCAGTAATATTTGGAAGAAAAAGACTGGAGACCCACTCGGAAAGTTCCCCACGTGCGGAATTCACCCTTATCACTGATCGCAGCACCGATGCTATCACCGGCAGCTACGCGCACAGCACGAAAATTCTCTTCAACCAATGCTTCGATGGGTCTTGGCCAGCTGATTAATTCATCGATATCGAGGAATGAGCCTTCATTGTTGGGGTCAGGAACATTGGTGGTGATGCGACCAAGAGCGGCATTATCATTGACTCCACAAGACCATACCTGATACGCAGTTGGTTAGTAACGCATCATGACAAGGGCATCAACGCACAGTTCCCTTCTCATCGACAAAAAGAGTATGAAGACCGCCAGCAGCGATTGACTCAACTCCAGCACCTTCGCTACCGAAAGTGCCCTTTGCAATCTGTTCCTCAACCCACAGGTTTCGCCTGGGTTTGGACAGCTCACCAAGTACATCAGGTCCCATTCCAAATTGACCGAAGTTGCCAGCACCCCAGGCAAATGTAACAAGACCAGGTCTTGTGGGTTGGGGAGGAACAGGTAGAGCATTCAAGTAAGGCTTTGACTGGGGGAGAGGAGTGGGCTTCTCCTTAGGTGCTTTCATCTCATCGCCTCCCTCGGGCTTGATCCGAGTCCTCTTTACGACGGGTTTTGTAGTACTGCGAGCCCTCCTGGCAGGCGCAGGGGGAACATTCTTTGATTTTTTGTTGGGGGGAGCAATGCGAGTACGCTTGGGAGCTGACCCATCAGTTCTCTCTGGAGAAGCGGGACGCTTGTTCCGCCTGGAGACAGGTTTTTCTGCGACTCCAGGAGCAGAATTAGAAATAAGTTTGGTTGAAGCAGCGCGGGATGACCGTCTGAGAGACATTATATGTGGGGGAAGTATGGGAAAGAAAAGTGACGGAGAAACAAGACGGGGGAAAAAGTATAAATACATCGCAAACATTTCATCACGTGGACTACGCGTTATTGTTTATCATTTTGAACCAATTTCAAGATGTGTCACGCTGCGACCTCAAATGGACCAGTATTAGGATCGCATGCGCACGTTTGTCACCCTCTCACTGTAATGAATACATGTATTCGTTCTCGTACCATCTTTTGTTGGCTGGATCACTTTCATCTTTTGTTATTACCGTTGGAAATACTACCATTATACTTCGAGAGACAAGGATGTCTCAGGTTTTATTGTTTATTGTTCACAAAGTAGTCACATGCCGCACTGATCGCCTGACACGATGTGTCACGAATCATTCACACGGCGGATATTTAGATGTCAAGTCGCCGCTTCAATTGGATGTCAAGTCACCTGATCCATTTCAAGCGGCGACTTGACATCTAAATATCCGCCGTGTCACCTATCAAACATTGCTAGTCACATGTGGATAACTGAATGCCTGCCGTGTGAATGCATCCATGTTCTTGAGGAGTAGCAGAACTCAAATAAGGTCTTTGAGACAAGCTGTAAGTATGGCATACATCCTGGTCCATCGAGTAACAATTTCAGCAGCGGTGTTTCCACCAGGAGCAGTATGGTCCTTATCCCTTTGTAGATCTCAGTGTGGGCAACAGAGAGCAGTAAGGAACTATATGTCAATGCCCTTTTGAATGTCTGTTGAGACATGCAGATTTTCGGTGGTAAATCCTGCGACTGGAGAAGAGCTTTGCCAGTATGTGTCTCAGCTTTCTTCGTGCGCTACTGAATTTCGTTCCCAGAGTTGTGTCATCTACGAGTGTGGACGTCAAAGTAGCTATTCAGAATGCACAGGCTGTATTTGAATCTGGAGTATGGTCAAAAGCTTCGGTTATATATCGCTCACAAGTACTTTCAAACCTTGCCCGAGCTTTAGAACGAAGAACACCCGAATTTGCCACAATGGAATCTTTGCAAACAGGGAGGACTATACGAGAATTGAATGCACAACTGGGACGAATTCCAGAATGGCTGTATGTATGACCCTGTCGCACTCTGTGCCCTCGCTACACTCAGATTCCAGCAACTATCATGCTGCACTTCTTCGAACAACAAATGCTTATGTTGCACCTTTCCAAGGCAAACTATTGAATTATGTCCAACGTGTACCTCTAGGTGTAGTCGCTCAGGTCACTGTTAGTCTCGTATCCTCATCTCCCACCGGAACTTCTCACGAATCCCTCACTAGCCATTCAACCATCCGCTTTTTATAGCAGTCAAAAAGATCGCCCCGGCGTTGGCAGCTGGGAATAGTATCATTGTAAAACCATCCGAAGTAAGTTCATCTGAATGTTGGTATCGCCACCGACCCTATAAAAACCTATGCAGCTGGCACCCATAACCGTCTTAGAGTTTGCTAGGCTAGCCACGGAAGCAGGAGGTGAGGGTTTCACATTAGCAATTCCGAGACTTCATACTGAGAATGACATCCCATTAGTGCCTGAAGGTGTTTTGACTATTCTCCCAGGACTGGGTCCCATTACAGGCAAAGAGGTCGTTCAGAACCCACTCATTCGAAAAGTTGACATCACCGTAAGCATGTATCTCCAGCTTCTTACCCTCAGACTCAAGATCAAAGGCCGGGACTCTTACAGGACGCAACGTAGGAAGTCTCGTTGGTGGTAATCTTGTTTCATTTACAGCTGAGCTAGGTGGCAAGGTGCATTCAAATTGCCCTTTTTTCTCCTTTCTTTGACGGTCTTGTGCCATAGGCACCTATTATAGTTTTTAATGATGCAGATCTCATCTCCTCCGTTAATGGAACAGCATTTGCCGCATTCATAGCTTCCGGTCAAACATGTGTTTCTGGCACACGCATCCTCGTCCAAAACAATATTTACGACACTTTCATGTCTCTCTTCACAGAGAAAGCCGAATCTATCAAACGTCGGATGGGCAATCGTACGAAACACTTATTGCTTCCCTCATAAAAACGTCATGAACTGACGTTTTCCGCAGCCTTAAATCCGAGGTCAACCATGGGATCCGTGATTTCTGTTGATAGCCTGAAACGAATAGATGACATGGTCATGCGCACTTCTGGCAAAATTATCATGGGAGGAGGCCGTATGATGGGTACTTCAGATTTGGATGGGTTTGATTTCTCGAACGGTAGCTTTTACTCGCCTACTGTCATCGTTGATATCGACACAGAAGATGAGCTCTGGAAAGAAGAAATTTTTGGACCTGTAGTGGTCGTTCGTAGATTCCAGGTGTGTAAACCTTTCTCATAATGCTTGGTGCCCGGTACTGACACATCTCAGGACGAAGCTGAAGGTGTGGCCCTAGCAAATTCATGCAAGTATGGATTAGGTGCTGGGATCTGGACCTCGGATCTCTCCAGAGCACATCGCGTGGCTGCTGAAATCCAAGCTGGACTTTGTTGGGTCAATACGCATCATCGTAACGACCCGAGTTCCCCTTGGTGAGACTTGGTTTGTATTGCCGTTGTCCCATGTTTGAGTATCATTCTAGGGGCGGGATGAAGGAGAGTGGAATAGGCCGGGGAAACGGTTTGGAAGCATTCCATGCGTGTATGCCTATTTCATTTTTACGAGGTCTGCCTGAGTTTTCAATTATTTTTCACAGATTCCCAAACTAAATCTACCATTATCAACGTGGCACCTCCTGAAGAAACCAGGTCTTCGGACGACTGGTTCTCGGACTCTCCTGAAGGGAAACGCTACGGTTGACCAAGGTACAACGTAATGATCATCCGGCTCATGGTACCAAGATCTTATCAATGTGGAAATGGATATAAATATATACATGACCATGAAGGGGTTCTTTAACTTGTCGTTTTGACTGCCTCCTTCTCTGGACTCTGTTGTGCATGATCCATACTATGATCAATACGCAGAAACAACATATACTTACCTCATGAATTTCTACTGGTGGGTCGTCAATGAAATCAGGCACTTTATTCATGTCTGTGAGATATGATATCTCCTCTTCCTCTGGTTCCATTGCCAGTGCCTCGAGTTCTATGGCAATAAATCTTGATTCTATGGATTAAAATTCCGTGCAATGGCAAACGTACCGGCTTCAAGATCGGCTTCGTCAAGTTCATCTGGGACAGCGTAAGATCGTCCTAACATCTCCTGAACTTCATTTGCCTGTTCGAGCAGCTCCTGCATATCGTATTGCATGTTCTATGACGGAAAAGCAATCACCATCATCAATCTGAAAGATCAGAGAACACAAGGTTACTTCGATCTTGTCAACATCAACCTTCCCATATTGTCGCTTCAACTCCTTATTCGCAGTTTGCATAGCATCCATAGTCGCCATTGTGTTTCTTAGGTTCTCTGTTGCGATCGCAGTGGACTCCATGTTGAATGATTGTTGAGTGAGTTGGGCGAGTTGGTTTTCATACATCTTCTTTTGCTGAAGGACACGGAGTGCTCGTTGTTGGACTGCCTTCTGCGAATTATTGTAGGATATGTAGGGTGAGGATGTCAGGGATGTTAGTAATAAACTTTTAAAGGCTTCAGCATTAGGGCGGACCTTTCCAGGACTATTCCGCAGTTTATTCATCTGCTCCTTGAGACGTGCAAGTTCACCATCAAGTTTTCGAATCTTGACTTCTATCGACCCTATACGTGTATCTGTCTATCCTCACGAGATACAGCATATATATATAACGTCAATTTCAGGAGCGTGTTAAAGATGAAAATGACGGACTGCGACAATGGCATCCTGAAGAGTCGGTTTTGGTTTCTTGCTAGCCGACGTTCCAAATAGTCGATTCATGGTAAAAAAAATCTTCTTGGATCAAGTTTATGGATATGAATAGTCTTAAATGTCCTATGTTCCTGACTGGGATACAGTAACAAGGAGATTTGCTATGCTTGGTGTCCAATCTGTTGACCAGCTCTTGGCGATTACATCACTTGTTACTAAATTGGGTATACAATGTATGACTCTAGCCTACTATTATGACAGGAATCCACGAATCGCGCCTCCAACATTCAGAACATCAATCCTAACAAAGCACACGTTATATGGCTAAGGGAAAAATCGAAAGAAAACGCATCCACTCACAAAAAGGTATCATGCCCCCAAACACCACCCAGTTCATAATAACTCACGTTTCCATTACCTGCCATCCTCAAAGCATCAACAACCTCTCTCTGCTGCTCAACAGTGAACAGGATATCACTCTGTACGCCCAGTACCAATGTAGGTATATCAGCAAGTGGAGCCATACCTGCTGCGAGATCAGATAAATGTGGTGCGGGATTTACTGGTGGAGGGTGGGATTTTGAATGAGATGTTTTATGCTGTTCTCGTGATTGCAGTTGAGAAGGAGTGGAAGGAGGAGAGAGAGGTTTGATGTTTAGAGCCTTCAGTGTGGAATATGTCAAGTCAAAGAGATCCATAGCTTTGGAGATGTAGATGAGAGAGTTGGCGTCGTATTTTAGACAAAACTGTTCGCCTTGGTGATCGAGGTAGGTTTCAATCAAGAAATCAGGGCAAAGTGCCGGTGTGCGATTGGGCCCAAGTTCTTGGGCAGCAATCTCGGGGATTTTGCGGACTTGACGACCGAATCGTTGATCCCATTCCGGTCCAGAACGATAGGTGATGGTAGCGATCTCTGTGAGAAAGTCAGAACATGTAAGAGATAAGATAAGGATAATGTGACCTACGCCGTGCTAGTTTCATACCCGTGTGAGGAGGCAGTCCATTGTAGTAGGAACCGTTATTCCAATTTGGATCAGCCATAAGTACTGGACGTTGTTTGATCGAGACCAAGATAGAAGAAAAAGGAAGGCGCACCACTGCGTTGTGCAAACCGCATTGCGATACTGGAAGGCGTGCTCCTTGCAGTTCCACTTATGCTAACGATATTCCCTACTCGCTCAGGGAATAACCAAGCAGCAGCTAAACTCTGCATGGCACCCATAGAACAGCCCACGCTTGCATATAACTTCTTGACACTCAGATGATCCAAAAGCGAGAATTGCGCCCGGACCATGTCGAATATTGAAAGAACCGGAAATCTCGTCGCCCAAGGTTCACCAGTGTCAGCTTCGATAGAAGATGGCCCAGTGGATCCATAACATCCTCCAAGGACATTCGTACAGATGATGAAGAACTGATCCGTATCCAGAGCCTTTCCGGGTCCAATAAACTTTTCCCACCATCCGGGAGCGGGATTAAGACTGGTTGAAGCAGCATGTGATGAAGCCGAGAGACCAGTATGTAACAGAATCACATTGTCTTTTGCAGTTGAAAGTGTTCCCCAAGTTTCATAAGCTATATCAAACGACGGTAAGGGGATAGGGGAGTATGTGAGGGGAAGAGGATGAGGGTGATGATATTTATGGTATGTCGTTGGATTTGGTCTGGCATAAAATGGTTCGGGACCGGTGTCTGTTTGTTCGTCATCTAGAGTAGATTTACGTTGGGAAAAAGACTCTAGAATGCGCGATGCGCGGGCTGCATGAGCATCCACGCAGGGAAAATGTGGTTGGCCTCCACGAGCGGCGCTCTGTGACGGTGCTGGACATGGTGCCCTTACTGCTGATGACGATAAAAAACGGCTGAGTTTCAGGTACAGTCGTGGCCAGGGTGTTGTTGGAATCATTCTGGAAAATGTGCAGAGGGACATGCCCAAGTGAATGTGGGTCACATAGTCATATAGTCTCGAAGCGGCTAATGAGAACAGAATGACGTCTTGGAACACCTAACCCCATGGCGGATGATCAATCAGCAGAGAACTGAGCAGCGCAAGACGTCGACTCACATCTGATGTCCGATTGGCTTTGAGGAAGGCGGCTGACAGAAACAATCATGAATCAGTTGTGCCAGACGGCAAAAAAAATAAGATCGAATCCTGGCCACAATCACTTCCTCGGAAAACCTCATAGACAGCTGTTTCTCTTGATCTGCGCACACCGTGCAGCTGCATCCATTCCGCTTTGCGGACTCGGTACTCTGGGAAAGTTTTAGAAAATGTGCGTGGATACACGAGTTCATCGTGCCTAACACGTGTTGTCCTCCTCTTCCAGCTTTCTCCTCTCCCCACTACCGGTTCATCACGCCCTAAACATTATCCCAGGTACAACCTCTTTCCCCAGACATGTCTTAGTCGCCATGCTCAACTCGATGTCTTTTCCAAGGATCAACCCGGCCGTTCGGGTCTCGCCGATGCTCCGAAAACATTCTATTCGGGCAACAAAGTGCTGACTTGTGTATCATGTTTTCCTCCACATTTGGTGCCACAGGCGAGAGACCTGCTCGGTCGACGAAGAAAGAGAACAGAGTACGTCCAGCATCAATGTAAATGTATATGATGCATGCCTGATGAATCATTGCTAGTTCTATAATATCCTCACTCGTTCTAGATCCCGTTCAGGGCCCCAAACCAGCATATCAGCCCCTGCCCCAGCATCCAACGTACCGCAAAATGGCCATACGAAGGAGAATCTCGGTTCAAAACCACCATATAAAATACCGTCCCGCCCCATAAACTCGACGACGATTACAGTTACTACAGCTACAGTGGGTACGCCGAAAGTCAAAAGACAGCCACCATCTTGCATCCCAGTTCCTTCTTCAATTAGGCAACCAGAAAGCCCTGAGGTCAATGTTCCAGCTGGTCCATGCCGTAAAATCAATATCTTTGGTATCTCGATCTCAAAGCCACGATCACGATCGAGGTCACGACCTAGGTCACCCTGCTTGTCGATGGATGCTCCACCTCCATCCCCCCTCGGATTTGAGGAGGACTCTCGACCCCAACCACCTTCCAAGCCGTCCTCTCGAGCTGCTAGTCCAGCATTACCGGCTGCTCGTGCCAACCTTTCTACAACACATTCCCTCAGCTCTCTTACTCTCCATGATCAACCCAATCGGACAAAAGAGCTCGATGGCGACGTTCGTCGTGACTCGGCGAAGCTCCGGGGCTTCTTCTCATGTGAGCCCATCGTTCTTCACGCAATGTGCCTCGGGATAACCACTCTTCATCCAGACAAAGATCCTAGTCAGTCACATTATGAAAGTTCTCCAAGCATACTCGTTTCGGCCCCAAAGCGCGTACCCTCGTTGCAGCGATGTGGCCTCAACAAGGCAGTTCCTGAATATCCCAAATCTCCTCCCACAGGTCTCGTTGACTCATGTCCTGACTTTATTCCCAATGTACCAGCTTCTACAACCCGTTCAAAGACGATCTCAGGAGGACAAATCAAGTCCGCTGGTGCCTCGGCAAATAGGTCCCGTTTTGGATTCAGGAATAGGTCTTTTGATACTGGATTCCGGTATCGTGGTACAATGGATGTCGTTGATGAAGAAGGAAGGCTATCAAGGGAATCAAAAGATCTTCAGATTGCTGCGGTGTCACGACATCAAAGTTTGAAGGGAAAGGAAAAGGAGCTTTTTGATAATCCTGCATCAAGGAAGAGTTTTTTTAAGACGAGTAAGAGTGCATTGAACAGAAAACATGGCAGTTTCGACTTCGAACGTCCTGGCTTGGGTGCTATTGTGCTGCAGAGATCACCCAGTAATGGGACATCGACCACTGTGACAAGTGGTTGGAGTCGAAGTGGGGAGACTTTGCCAGTGAGAGAAAGTGCTTTAGGTCCAGGATTGGCAGGTGTAGGGACGATGCAGAAAGATACATCCGTCAAGAGAGGGAAGGAGAGGGAAGAGATGGCGAAAGAATTCGAAAAGCAGGCAAGGGCGAAGAAAAACGTGGTCATGGAAGATTCTGAACCGAGACCTCCTCAGATGAATTCTCTACCCGCTCTTTCGAGTAACGGGCAGCAAACACCATTTTCTACTACGACATTGGGCAAATCGCCGAGTTTCACCAGAGCTTCCGCGAGACGAATATTCCAATCTGGAAGCCGAAATATAACACAACATGGGTTGCTCCCATTCGAATCACCTATAACTTCGTTGGCCCGGAGTACAGCGGCTGCTGGTGCAGCTAAAGAAGTTTCTGAGCCCTGGGATAGACGAACTGGACAGGGAAAAGAACAGGAGAAAGAGCGGCTTGTCCTCAAAATCAAAGACCAACCAACAGAAAGAAAGGGCAGTCAGAGTCCTAAACGGAGTCAATTGCCCGTATCTACGTCTAAATATACAACCCTCGCTGCTAATGTTGTGTCTGGAGTCAAAGGTCGGTCGTTGGATCTCAACCTTGGTCTTTCTTGGGCTCCTTCGAGAGTCCGAGAAGATGTTTTATTGAAATCATCATCCCTTTTCAATCGGACAATAAATGCTTCATCAAGCTCGAGATCATTAAGTTCATCTGCTCACGACAATGGTACGACGGGTTCGAAGTCGGATGACATGGCGTCTGCGAAGTTGAGACTTGGGAGAGAGATTGGAGAGGAGTTTAAGGAAGTCCTTGGAAAAGCTAGGTATATACGGTTCAAGATGTGTAAGTTTTACTTTTTTAGGCTCTAGGAGAGCTGTGCTCACCCCTCAATGGCTGTTCTGTTTAGATATATATCAGTTTGATGCTCGTGAAATTCCCTTTGATGGTCCGACCGGTATCATTTCCAAAGTGGATGCGCTACTGGCAACTGTACCTACCTTACGGCTGGATGAAAAAAGCCAACTTATGGATAAACTTTTGCGGATTATTTTGCAAAATGTGTGATGGTCCCCCTGTTTTCTCCGGTTCGGCTTTTATTCCGGATATATTAGTATCTTTCAGTTCCTGGTCAGCTTGGATAACATCATAATTTTTCAGAAAAAATGGACATTAATCTATCTCTCAGTCCATATGTCTATTTTCTTTCATTTCGTCTTGTTATGGTCCAGTATTCATACTTGATTTATTGGGTTTACTTATGCGCATGTGAGTACCCTTCTGTTTTCATTCATTGGACTCGTCTTTGTCCTCTTTGTCCTTATACGTTCAAATTATTGGTGCCAAATATACCATGCGTTCCGCTGATTTCTACAAAGTACTTTACATGTTTGTTATCATATCATGAAGTTAACATACCTTCGCCATGACCATTTACTTTTTGTTGCCTCTCGCTGTTCGCATGGGTGTCACGAATGAGTACGAAGTATCTGCTCTCAGTGAACTCCACTTGTCATCATATCATACGAATTATGATGGTGGTGATTACAAGACAACCTATCCCAAGACCGAAACGATGACTCAAAGAGAATACGAAACGGAAAAAGATGTCTATGTGGCTGGCCGTAAAGCGCGAAGGCGTTGCGCCAGTTGGTCATCTTCCTCGAATACCCGTTCTTTCAGATTAGGCTCAGCGAGACTGTCAACGTTCTTTGCGCCCAGATCGTGTTGCAACTCGATGTCAGCCTCTTCAGCCGTCTGGTGAAGAAGAAGATCGATCTGATCTTGTGGTGTTGAGATGGCGGTGGTTGTCCCTATAGCGTCTTCCAAGTATCCTGTTTGAACATCGAGATCGGAAAATTGGGCTTCAAATTTATCCATAACCATAGATATCTATTTGATAGCCCATGAGGAATTGTAGTAAGAGAGAGATACTAACGATCCGCCTACCCTATCGAGGTTCATGCTCTCCATAGCCTTGTCCATCCCTTTCACGACTGATGTCATATTTCCAGTGACTTGGCGCATGGTAACGGCAGTCTCTACACGACTGGCAACAGCATCAATGCGGCTTGACAGCCTGAGCAGATTGAGTGATTCGGTTTTCTTGCGAATAGAATTGGAGGCGTATATCCGAGCCCCTTCGTTGTTGCCTTGTTGCAAAGCCTGGTGATTGTTTTCCCTGGCACATGAGCATCATCTTTGAAATATTGATGAGTTGTACCTTTTTGACTTTAGATTTCTCTACGTTTTCATCTTTCTGTGCTTTCTTTGCCTGACGATTTAGAGTCTTTGCAGTGAACTGTGTACAAGGATTAAGTTAGGATGGTGACATGGCCATTTGGACCAGTGCTTGCCTTGAGTTGGAAAAGGGTTTCTATGTCAAAATCAGCAAAATTTGTGAGGGGATGCAGCGATCTACTTACTCTCAAGATTGCTCATGGGTCTTCAATGCCTCAATGCCGCACGATGCAAGGCACAGCCACCGATAATGAGGACTCACGCACGTGAGAAAGTTCCACGTGTTCGATAGTCCTTCCTGGGTGTCTCTTCTGCGTTCTGCCGCGCACCGCTGTGTTCAGTGAAAAGTGAAAGAGGAACTTTCATGGGACTGCTTTATTATGTGAGGTAAATGATGCATATTTTTGTTGATGAAACCTGAGATCTGACACCACGGAAAAGTTACCTTGCTGTCTTTGCAGCGTTTGCCTTCGTTACCCTTTCGCTAGGTGCGTACCGCATCCTTTCCTTATTTGGCAATGTTGACAATATTTACAATCCTTTTTCAGCGAGTGGGCTACTGTATGTATCGGAATTGATTGAAGAACACAGTAGACTTGCCAAGCAAATCGGTCAAAGAGGGATTTATGTATGTCATGTCCATACTTCATTCACGATGCATCTTTTGACAATGATATAATCAGACCGTGATATTTTTTCACGTTGTATTATACTTCACAGACTCGCTCCCATTTCTCCAGACTACCTTCTCTATCATCTGCCACATTGTCTACCTCCAGAATTTTTCGCATACCTGGCCACTCATATCACTGTCATCGCCAGCCTTCCTTGCTTCCTGCATACTGGTTATTGCAGACCACTTCACATGGTTCTTTCACTTCTCGTATTTCACACATCAAGCGAGATATCCCAGGAGTAATCTGGGCGGTAGGTCGACGGCTCCGGGATTCATTGAAATTGCTTCCTTCTTCGGCATTTGTGTGTGGCTGGCACCTCTCTTTCTTTTTCTCAGTCTGAGTGCGAATGACAATGCACTACCAATGTCGTCAGGTGTGTATGTCTCCTCCGACCATCAATTTCTTCTGAATCTTGTTTCGTGCAGGATCACCTTCCATGTCTTCGTTCTCTGCTCCCTCGCTCTCTACCCATATTTCTCTATTCCGTTCCATCTTTTCCTTCCTTCCACTGTCTAAAAGCAAGTCTCATCAAGACAGTAATGGAATAATTGCCTTCCCCAAATCACCATCCATTCAGTTCACTCCTCCGGTCTCTCCACGCATGCCCCTTGCACCTCCTCGTACACCTAATCTCCCTCACCCTCCAGGACCTTCACGTTTAACTGTTACAGACGTTCAAGAGCTTCAAATTCCAGCACATACATCTGACACAGATTTCAGCTTACACTCACCTCCCCTAGCGCGACGCTCTATCCATTCAGATAGCAAGTTGGGGGCACGTCGATCAGCGCAACCAGGTCAGAATGATGAAGTTTTCCATTAGATTACTTGGTTATCCACTTTTGAAAGGAATTCTTCAAACAAAGAATTTGCTCGCGATCGGAGTTCGGTCAACAAATTACACAAGGTCAGATAGCGAGAAATCACCTGAGAACAGTGTCAAGGAACTCAAGGGACTCAGAGACTGAGTCCACAGAAGTCCAGCAAGGGTGGCATCTTGCCAGATACCTAAATGATTAAAAAAAATTACCAGAATCCAATTGCCCCTGCTTCGCTCCTTGAACAACTAGATCAGGAATCTTTGTCACTGCGTCTCGAGGTGGTACATTTCCGGAGACATCGACTCAAGAAAGATTTGTAAAACATGTGAGAAATAGTACCGTTCTAAGCTTTCTTACTTTTGACATAGCATTACTGTAGGGAATTTAAGTTCGTGTTGATCTACGAGGAGTAGACAGTAAAGGGGCCAGGTCAAGGGTTAGCCATGGCAAAGACTGAACTATAACAAAGACAGGTTTCAATGGGGACATGATGATTAATCTGAGCAGTTACATTTACTATCTCGTCAATCAACAGTTAATATTGATGTTCTCATGATCATCCCAACAGCACTTTCACACTTTGTTTTTTTGGGAGGAACCATTTTGACGAACTACAAGCAATTGAACGGAGATCAAATTTAAGAGGTTATTTTTATCATATGGCAATGTATGAAAAGTCCAATAAAAGTCCAACGCGCCCCATGCAATAGATTGTTGATTCAAAAAATATGAAAAGTCTTTAAAGTGGTAGGCATTAATGTAGAAAATTTGTTATGAGTGTCAATTATAACTGAGGATGTACGGAGTAAGTCTTTAGAAAGGATCATGATTCCTTTCAATCAGTGGCGGAAAAAGAAAAACGAGCGAAAGGGGCTAAGTCTGTTCTCCAAATTCCCAATCGCGAAGAAGGGACAAAAATAATGGCCAATCTGTGCTCTTTTGGCAGAGCCGCCTGAATTGACTTTCTGTGTTTCGCAAGAGACGCTCAGGTGAGTCGAACTCGGCAGCTCTTCCATTGTCCAAGACTAGAACACGGTCGTAATCGATGATGGTCTTCAGGCGATGAGCAATGGTTATGACTATTGCACCAACGAGCTCATTGCGCATAGTATGTTGGATCTACGCATGATTGATAAGTAAACAAGAGGACGTGCGAGATCTAAGTACTTGATCATCCAAACGTGTATCAATTTGGGAAGTCGCTTCATCCATGATGATAATGTTTGTCTTGCGCATCACGGCCCTTGCGAGTGCGACAAGTTGCTTCTCACCTGCACTCAGTGATCCGGGGCTAACATACATATCGAGAATTGTTGGCTCTTCAGCACTCGGGGTAAAATGGAAAGCAGAAGCCAAATGACACCGCTCCAGGACTTCGAAACATTCTTGTGGCGTATATTGGTCCAAGGGATCGAGATTATTCTTGAGGGTTCCGGAAAAAATCGAAACATCCTGGCTGATGATGGTCTGAAGATCATCAAACCTAAATGACAGAGTAGGCCAGTTTTCAGTTGTGCTTACCACTCTGGTTCTGAGATCCTCCAAACCTATTTTCGAGATGTCGATTCCATCAATTCTGTTGGGAAGTTAGTACAGATGTCTTATTATGCTTCACGTGTCCATACATAATTTTACCCTCACTCGCTTCAACCATTCTTAGGAAGGATAGAGCTAATGTTGACTTCCCTGAAAGAAACAAATGAAGAGACTGACATCAACCTCGTATCAGAAACTCACCCGATCCGGTCCTTCCAATCTATGATGGGATACTCAATCTCCTAGCTTAACAGTACATAGCACGAGATTACTCACTACTCCAATTTTTTCAGATGGTCTGACAGTGAAACTCACATTCTTGAGAGCAGGTGAAAGATGTGGCGCATATTGAACCGATAAACTATCAACAACGAGCTCTCCAGATGAGGAAGGCCAATAGGCAGGGGGTCGAAATTCCTTGATGATCGGCGGAGCTTCCTGGGGAACGTCAAGGTACTCCATCACCCGTTCTACGCTGTTGAAGTCCAGCTCCAGCTGTGCAACGACCCTATGTTGATGGCTCAGATGTGTAGGGACCTGTGAAAAGATCGATATACTTGACTAATTGTCGATTAGCTTCGGCAAATGCACCAGCTTGACTGATAACGACAGCAGTAAAACCATCTGTAATCCCTGCATATAATGCAAAAAGTGTGGCCATGAACACGACGATAGAACCCAAGCCTGTAAGGTATTAGAACTGGCGATCAACATAGTATTCATATACTCACAATCGTAACGCCATCGTAGCCAGCCATTGACAAGCCACTACAGTTGGCTGGGTAAGCAATTTCTGCGATTCAGATGCTACGTACATAAACATGATCAAAAGTCTGAAAATGATCAACCTGAACAATCGCACCAAGTTAACGAGTAGCACCCAATTTCACAACGACGTACCTTTTGGTAAAAACAATCTTGGTATCTCTGTTCCATGCCAAAAGCTCGAATGTGAGTAATTCCTTGCAAGAGTTCATCAAAACCTGAGAACGTAGGAGATAATGCGATCGACTCAAGCCTTCTCAGGTCCCGAGAAGTCTTGATATAAGGAGGCGCAAGTCGCACGTAAAGCCACGCGATGACGAGAGCAAACGGTCCAAAACCAGGCATGACCACAAGGATGGTGATGAATGACGATGTGAAATCCATGATGCCCGAAAGGCAAGCTTTTGCCGAGTTCTGTAAGGCGCTGTCTATTGTGCCAACATCAGAGGTGAAGCGGTTGAGAATGCGGCCGATGGGAGTGGTATCAAAGAAACGGGATGGGGCACGGGTAATCCTAGAAAGTAGTGATGAAAATAGTGACCGCGCAGCCTTGAGGCTGGCATAGTATCCCAGACTTATGTTCAATAATATCGAGATGGCACCGGAGGTTGAGATCCAGAGATAAATCATCAGCCACGGCACTACGTCAACGTCCGGAGAGGGTAAACCTTCCCAAGGATATGAAGGCAATCGATTTAAGATGGTGGGGAAAGCGAGAACGTTCAACAATAAACGTTTTTTCTCATATGCTTCACCCCATTTGGCAAAAAATATCTAATCATTGAAGATCGCCTTAGCAAATAACTTGGTGGGTTCTGACACCAACCTGATTACCAATCCCAATGAGTCTTATTATCAGCATGATGATCAGCGACATGATCCAGCACCAAATGCCTGCGGCGGAGATATAGGTTAAGTAGGTTCGCACAGAGACGCGACCTTCAGCGCGGACCTCTGCCGCAATAAGTTTACCATCAGTCAAGTCTGGTTCTGAACCAGGGGAGTAATCTGGAAAAACTATTTCATCGCCCCTGGGACCAGCACTGAGCTCGAGCTCATCAACAGCAGAACTATCTTCAACTTGAGCACCTGATTGATCCTCGAACTTGATAACCTCATCAAAAATATCTTCCCGCTTTGGTTTGACACCATGATGCAATACCCGTCCTGCATCAAGTTCCACTACATAGGATGCAATATGCAGGCAAAGGGAAATGTGATGGGTGGCCAGTATGATGGTCCGGTTCTCGGCAAGGCTCCCGGTAAAGCAAGACTTCACAATGTGCTGGGCCGTGTGCATATCGACAGCCGCCAAACTTCTTGGCAATGAAAACAGCGTCCGAACCGAATTCAGTGAGCAACTCACGGATCATCAAGTAGTAAACACTTGAAAAGCCATCAGTCTCGGAGTCAGAAGAGGGCACAGAAAAATATACTTGGGCTTGAGAATATATTGCACGGGCCAAGGCAATCCGTGCACGTTGCCCACCAGATAGGGTAATTCCTTTCTCACCAATTTCTACCAATTGATCTCAGGCAATAATAAAATGCAGTTAAGTTGTCTTCACATACCAGTGAGATCGCCGGCAGGAAGAACTTTCAGATCTGGGATGAGAGCACAAGCCTCGACGACTTTGTCATATCTGGATTTACTGTAGCCATAAGCGGAGCCAAAGACAATATTATCCCGGATAGTCGCGTGCTCTAGCCCTATTCAGCCGGAATTAGCTAGTCATAGAAGAAAACCAGATAAACTCACATGAATTTTGACCACAGTAAGCAAGCCTATGTTGTGTTTTGTTGACATAAACGGACCCAGACAAGCAGTGCATCTCTACTCGGGCTCAATGAGATATTAGATTTGACAAATTGATATTATTACCTCCGAGTAGAGCCGAGAGTAGAGCGGTCTTCCCGGATCCTGTCGAACCACTGATCAATGTTAGCTTCCCGGATGGAAAGATGAAATTGAGGGGACCAAGGCAAAAGCGCGAAGGTGCGAAATCCCCTGAGCAATCATCCCACTCAAAGGTAGCGTCACTGAACCCGATATCCTTCCTCTGCTGAGAACTATTATCACAAGAGAGAGTAGAGGCCCAGTCTGGAACTTCTCCTTCTGAGAGAAAAGCTTCAATTCGTTGCATAGATACGTGGGCTATGGATTGCATGAACAGAATTCCAGATAGTGCCATCAGCTACCATACCTGTCAAGAGGGCCTGAATCTGGCCTGGCAAAGTGGCCATTGGTCCCTGTAGATAAGAGAAAAGCGCAAGGGCAGTGAAAGCTTTTGACACTGTCAGTTGCTGTCCTTCAATTAGCGTATAGCATAGGAAAGCGACAAGTGCGGTGGCAGAGGGAATCCAGATCCTATAGAGTGCGGTTCTAGTTGGTTTCTGGGTGGGGTGAAAATATCTGACCAGATAAATCCCACAATTACTTCTATAACATAGGCACGAATCCTCCAGAGCAATTCAACACTTCGGGCACTTTGTGCTCGGGAAGACCAATAGTTTTCTGGCATAAATGGCAGATCAACACTAGGACTAGGCAATACACAAGAAAACCTACCCCACCCGTAGAATTTCAGGAAACGTATGTTCTGTAGGAGCTCATTGACAGTATTGAGACGTTTGTCCATAGCCTCGAGCATTGACCTTGCAATCTTGCGCCATCATTGATAGATTCAACTTACTCGAGGATTATATGCTTACCGAAATGTTCACTTGAATCAGTGGATAGCTGAGCAACCATGCAATAAGCACGATCATTACACTGGCGAGAGAACTCCAGCCTAGGACCCTGATTCATTGGAGCATGATTATAAATCACGAACAAGCAGAAGAACGAGCGAACTTGTAAAGGAATATCAACGCAATTAAAAGACGAACGGGAGCCGTGCAAATCCCAGAAAATTCCCAAAACCGTTGCGCAACGGCATATGAATCTCCACTGGTGATCACTAAATTTGTAAATTTAATCCGTGTTGAAGAGCAACACACCGCATGATATTAACAATTTTTCCAAGTTTGGAATTTGCTTCATTGCTGTTAAGGTTTCCGCTAACTTCCCGTCTCCTAAGGGCCTTGTAATGAATGGCACAAAAAAGTTGCCCCCGGGTGCGTTCGTAGCAGCGTCTTGTATGCCATGCTTGGAAAAGGTCAACCTGGGCGAAGGATAGATTGGCAAAAAAGGCGGCGATCGCCCATAGATAGGCCTTCTGCCGCGCTGCAGGGGTATCGCGCGCCAGGGCAGCCAGTATCTCCTTCAAAGCATATGGTGGGACAAAACCTATCGACAGTGGATAAACGAGAAGTGAAATTATGACCAAGACTTACCAATGATGGCACTCCAAAGCTCCAAAACTAAATCTAAGAACAGATCAAGTGAGTTGGATACAACTAAGAAATGGAGAAGCGAGTGGGTAGGATGTCTGTCTGGCGTGTGAGGATTAAGAAGTCACCAGTCCGAGCTTTACACACCGAGATTGATATTCCAAACGCTTATTAAATAAATTACGATGGCGAAAGTACGGAGACAAACTCCAAACATCTGTCTCCCCGAGTGTCCTCCTTGTAGCCAGCATCATGAGGGGTTCAACAAATTTGAAGGTGCCCCAAGACCACAGTGTGACGTTATCCTCAGGATTGGAGAGCAGATGTGACGGGACCTAAGTAGGTATTCAAGAACCGCCGTAATCAGTTCTGGATAGTACATACGTCGTGAGTCCTTGCCACATTTTCACATGGGAGCGAAGTCGTGAGTGGAAGTGTCCCGGCGATATAGATAAAAGCTCCAACGAACGGGAGATTTAAAATTAATAATCCGAGGTCAAACCATTCAATCTTGTCGGAAAGCAGAGCGCAACCGACACTAATGCTCAATCGAAGCGCATGTAAAGATGCGAAAATGATAAAGAGATATGGCGGCGTTTTGTAGGTTTGAAGGCAAACCTTGAAAGAAATATAACACTTCATGCATGGTCAGCTGCACCGAATTTTGAGATGTCCCATTATTTATGATTCGGTACTGACCCAAATCAAACAAAGAAAACTGCCTCTGAGGGCCAAACTCAGGTCACCCAGAAGAAGCTGTAAAATGAGAGAGACAAAGCCAGACAACGAGACAAGGCATGAGGACGCCGCAAGGACCAGCATTTTCGAGGATGACACATCGAGTGTAGGTCCGGGAGCCTCAACCAAATCTTGGAGGGCGAGAAAGCTCCGAAATGGCGACATCAACCACCCATAGGAGTTCCGCAGTACCTTGGGAATGGGTAGAACAACAAAGAGAACCTTAAGAATTGAAACAGCAACGACACAGCCTGGCACGGCGATATCGAGAAAATCTAGAAACCCCGTGTTCCAATCTGCCTGCGGATGATATGTGAGAGGAAGCACCAGACGTCAAGATAGCTCACTGTCCTGTCCCACAAAATCGTGGACAACGATTGCAGCATTCTGGACGAGGTCAAGGCTGAGGGAGAAGAAGTGTTGTTCTCACGAGCAATGTACTTTCACGGCCAGCTGCAACCAATGAAGTTCTCTAACTTTTGAAACGGAATATAAACATGGCACCAGCAGCAATGGCAACTCCATGAGGTTTAATCAATGATGCTGGCAACTCGTATTGACAAGGCCGGAGCCATGCGGTCACTAATAACCTTTATTCAGACTGACTGTCCACGCAGCTTATTCCAACCCAAGTCCGGTTTGGGTCAAAACCGGCATGCTTCGGTTCAACCTCATCCATTCATACAGAACCTCAGCCCACCTGGTTAGAGCCTCTCGTAGGTTGCTCTCTACGGTGTCACAACAAGACGCCTTTCTCGAGGCAGTTCCAAAGCACCCTGGGATTGTTTCACTCGCCCTCAATAGGCCACAGGCCAAAAATGCAATTTCCGTTAACCTTCTCAAGGTACTACTTACCTCAAAAACCAGTATATACCGGGTATTTACTTCCTTCAATAGCAACTCACGGAGTGCCTGGAAGAAGCCCATTTTGACAAGAGGTTCGTTCTTGCCGTCCTACACTTCCAGCTGTCTTAATTTCATATCTAGTATCCGCGTTCTTATCCTCAAGTCTACGACAGTCGGATCCTTTTGTGCAGGTGCAGATCTTGTAGAAAGACGAACTATGGACCAGCTCCAAGTCAATAAGTTTTTGATGGAACTCCGAGGCGCACTCGGCAAACTTGAGGCTCTCCCAATTCCAACAATAGCGGCAATTGATGGCCCAGCGTTAGGCGGTGGTTTAGAGCTGAGTCTCGCCTGTGATCTTCGCGTTGCCGGTAGGCTGTCTCGGCCGATGATGTACAACCTCCAATGCGCTCAATGATCGTCTGTAATTAATCAGGATGTGAAGTGACCAAGATTGGTCTCCCGGAAACAGCCCTCGGGATTATCCCTGGTGCCGGTGGCACACAGCGGGCAACACGAGTGCTTGGTCTGGCTCGGGCTAAAGACTTGATCTTCACTGCACGCTCCCTCAATGCGCAAGAAGCACTCGACTGGGGTAATTAATCTTTTCAGTACGAAGACAATGAGCTGAGCCATGGTATTTCCCCTTTAGGCCTCGTCAACTATCTATCCGATCCTAACACAACTGCCCTCGACAGAGCACTTACTCTAGCAGATTCTATCGCCAGGAATGGTGTGCCACTTTCAGCTCAATAATTTACGTCCCGTACCTGACAATAATTCTTAGCACCCTTAGCATTGAGAGCAGCGAAATTGGCGGTCAATCGTTGTGAAGATCTTGCGCTTGAGGCCGGCTTAGACTTCGAACGGGCATCATATGAGACCTTATTGTCAACAAAGGATCGCAAAGAAGCTTTGACTGCATTCAGAGAAAAACGCAGACCAGTTTTCCGAGGCGAATAAGATCAATAGTTACAAGATAGTAATTTATACTCGAAATTTGAACTACATCAAACACCACCACTAGATGACCGTGCAGGTATTGAAAAGGCGCCAGCAAAGCTCGCGGATATTGTTGGCACGGTAGGCATGGTCGGCATAGTGAAGGAGCTCAGGCCATCCACGACTTTCGATCCTTCCAAATCCCTCATCATTACACTCAATCTACCAAACCGATCTTTTATACCACTGGTACCAAAACTGTCTGGTGTTTCGTCAGTGGCGTCATTAAATCCTTTTTCGAACTGCCCCCAATCACTGCGCAATGCGAGATAGGGTTTCAAGAGTGAAACATCGATGCGCCCAAGAGAGTTCTCTGTAATATACGACTTGAGGATTTCAGGCCGCACGAGAAACACGTTCCCCAATTGTTTGATAAATTCGAAACGATCATCTAAAGTGAGAATTCCAAGAGTACTTATCGTGTCTTGATATGATTTGATATCCCTATTTAAGAAGATATGGGGGTTGCTACTCGATAAGCACAATTTCATGAAACTTACTTTGCGAGCATGAGGCCACCTGTTGCACTAACAGGGAACTTGCGTAGGTGCTCAAGCAGAAGGCTATGGAATGCAACACCAATTTCGGTCAGAAACATTTCAAGATTTTTTCCGCCCAGATTTTGTCGAGCAGCATCTCGAACTTTTTCAAGCATGTCACAACAGGCTATACAGGGTTCAGTGTTGACACGGGCAAATGAGAGATCGTCATTCCGAGGTTTGAAGTCATTCTTCTTCTGTTTCCCGAGTTGAAGTGATAACCAAGAGATAACAGCTGCGATCCAGTCAAAAGAATGGTCGAAACCCAGAAGAAGGGACATACAATCAGTGACACGCTGGAGTAGACTGTTGGCTCCATTTTCTATCCTGCTTATAGTCTGATTATTGAATACAACCATCTCTCTCCGCAATGTCACTGAGGAGCTGGCCAAAGGCAATACGACGGCATTGATGTACTGCTGCCAGAGGTGACAAATAAGATCAATTGACCGAACCACTGTTAGTGCTTGAAAGGAGGGTTCGGCTTTAGTATCTGCGGCATCTAATCGAGCTTGGGCTCTACATGATATGAGAAATATGATACCTTAACTGACGGCAAATCTTACGTTTCGATGGCTTCATCTATGTAAGATGTCGCAATTGCATCAGCCAGAACACGCAACAAGGAGAATGTATGTTTAGGGCTAGACCTGGTCAAGTATTGCAAACTGATCAAATGAGGGATACTTACACGTCACCGGATGGACTAAGCTCCACACATCGTCCTGTAGCCTCGGCATGCCATTTCAGAATCTTCTCTGCTGTTTCCACTGACAGAAAACCATCCTCCTCTTGCACAGGATCTTCGTTGATCTGATCTGATTTACGCTCTGCTGTCATACCACCAAACCTCATAAGGGCTGCGGCGGCCTGGGCTGATGTCGTTGCACCCACGCTTGAGGCGTTGATCTGATTAACAACACGATCGAACACCGATGATTTGACTTTTGAGGTTTTCTGCCAAGCAGTAAGGTGGCATATTCGAGGTGGATAGTTGAAACATACGTGATAACGTGAAAATGAAGTTAGTAGATTGGCACATAGTGCCCCTAAGCTTTTAATTTCACGTTCCATGTAGCGTTGGCCCTCCGTGTACGGGACAAAAAGTTCCTCCATCGCAGTCTCTAGCATTACGCTTATACTCATTGTCGTCGCATGTCCAGTAATAGGAGCTGCAGCCGTCAGTGATTGTCGGGATTCCGGGGCTTCATAAGGTGTACGAGGTAATACATGTGGAAGTTCATGATTCTTGAGATCGTCCACCAGAGATGATGTCTGGATGTGCACCATCTGAAGCACACGGAGATAGGCTAGTTCAGATATCTCAGATCCTCGGTGCAAGAGTTGTTCCATGTATTGTTGTATCTGATCGCAAAGATAATAAGAGCTAATTTCAGAGTGATGAGGAGTACCTTTTACCGATTGAGCAAACACACGCTGAAGAAAAACTTGCATGACCATTGGAGGGTTGGGGAAGACAGCCTTCACAATTTGCGCCTCCTGGTCCACAGTGACTCTGATTTCTTCAAATAGTTCAGTCAGGCCAAGTTCACTCTTGGGAGAAACGACGTCCGGATCAGCTATTGAACGCCACCTGCAGACTGTTCAGCGATTGTTTGAGAGATTGTGAGGAAAGGTAGCTCACAGCACAGCATCTTCGGAAGGCTTAGCCTTTTGATCTGAGTTGATGAAAAAGTCATGTTGGTTCACGTAAACCTGGACACATGAAATTCCTCCATTAAACTCGAGCAGCGTTTGGGAACAATGCTGAGAAATCACGCAAATGAGATGCCGATGTTATTCCCAGATCTAAGTGACATACATGCATCATTTTTGGATCACCTTTTCGATAGCAACGATCGAAGAGATTCAACATTTCCTTCTCAAACTTTTCGCAATATTTCTCGATGTGTTCCCTGGTCTAAGAAGACACTTCATTTCAGCTGCAAAATAGATCCAGGACACTCTTCACACCTTTTCGGCAGACGGGAGATCGACCTCCTTTGCTACGGTGTTTAGTCTCCGAAGAATGATAGCTACTTGTCGTCGACCCGCACGGCCTTCTTTCCGCAGAGCATCTAAGCGGTTTGTTTCTCCTTTGCTGAAATGATTATAGTAGTCTATCAAGTCATACGCTGCTTGCGCTCTCTGCCGTTCAACATGAACAGTTTCAAGCTGGTCACCTGGAATCAATTTGTTCAATAGATAGCTAATCCAGTAAACATACTTACCTATCCGAACAGCGGTACTGATGACATCATTCATCCGACCCTCCATGCCGGAAAAAGTATTTCCTACAGCCTACGCGCGATGCTACATTGATGGAGTACAATTAATCTAGGGAGGGATCAACTCACGTCGAAGCTGCGATTCAAGTCTGTCATCTTTTTGGAGTATTCTCTTTCTCCCACCCTCACGCTCTTTTCCATCTGTTCCGTCTTTTCCTGTATTTCCTTTCGCAACACAATCAGTTTATCAACAGCAACTTCGAATGTCTGGAGGAACGGCTTGGGATCAAACGCTAACGATATGACCAACAGTCAGGATTGGCTCAGGGTCTCAAAGCTGTTTGGCACGCACGCCCATTGTCGGCATTGGACTGGGTAATAAGCCTCTCTGATATTGAGGAAATAAATTTTGTGCTGTCAAATTTTCCCTATTTAATCCGTTGAGTCGATTTTGTTGACATGGGATGTGCTGATGTACCTTGAACGCTGACAACTGCAGGTGTTCCTCGATATCATGAGAGAGAAACAAGGGTGATGTCATTTCCTAGTAAGAATTGGTGTATCCTGTAGGCGAGTGAGTGAAACACAATGGGCCGCTGGATGGTCGGACGGAAAGTATGAGCATGGTAACATTGACGCGTTTGGTTGCTAAAGCCGATCCCTATTTGTAGATATTATCATCAGGCGTCAATAACCGAAAAAATTAAGAGTGAATTTTCACGAACTGTCAATGAGTGAACACCATCCACTCAAGACTTTCCTAAATATACATCTTGCGTCGGATGTCTCTACGCTTCTTCACCTTCCATTTGTCTTGGACTCCCTGACATCTGAAAATCTCGCACCCTCATCTCATTTGCCGAAATGGATCGCTCGAGTTCAATCTCTACTGCATTCAAAGGATATAGGTGGACGCTGGGCTGGAATGGTTCTTGCACAAAAGTCTGTGTTACTTTCTCAAAGATTGCTCCTAGAATATGGACAATCCTGGGCTGGAGTAGCTCTTCTCTCAATATCAGTCCGTCTGTTCGATTAGGATCAATACTCAGTTTCCCTCATTGTTCCATATAAGAAAAACGACACACCTGTTGTCTTGAAAGCTGCAATCCGTCTCTTGAAAACAATATTGACACATACCCATGAAGTTTCAGAATTTCGGCGCCAAGTTGCTGCCCCAGTCATTCCCAAGCTCCTCATCGCATTGGTGCCTCTGGTTGAACAGACGAAAGACATAGAGCTTAAGGTGCGGAATATTATTTTTATCTTCAATCATGCTACACCGATAATTTGCAGGTGGTAGCAATGATAACCCTAGTCAACCTCATCACCTTATATCCAACACTACATAAGACTTCTTACCCAGCACTTTCCAGCCTGGCTTTAAGTTTCTTAGATGGAAATTCCTACGCCCCAGCGTCTCACAACCTGTTGGATGTAGCATCACGGTTATATTCCGTGATACATGTCACAGGGGGCAAATTAGGAGCTTCCAGCTTATGGCGGAAGACTCTTGATGAAACTCTGACCTTCGGAATGAATGCGTTCTGGTCACTTCGAACGACCTTCGCTGCCCAAGGCATGCCGGACTTCTTTGCAAAATCACTACGTTTGTCTGACATTGTAACGACAGCACCTGTCAATGTATCTGTGCCAGCTAACGAAGATCCAGTCACATTCATCCCACTCCAGCTCGACAGGCTCAACTGTGCCATCATCATCCTTGACGAATTAATGGGGTAGGTCCACCTAATCACGTACTCAATGCAATCCTACATCAAATATAGTGCCACTGTATATCGACCAGTTCAGTTACCTCTCGGAATAATTGTACGATTTGCACTACAGCTTCTCAGGTCTACGGACAACCCCAAAGTCAGCGACTTCGTCATTCAATACTGGATCACTCATGTTATGGTCAACAGGATGGTTTCCTCGACCCAATTATTCACACACTCGAGCTCTCTGTCATCCCAAAGATTCAAATTCTTGGCTGTTCTCTTATAATCTCTCTTGTGGAAAGGTTTGTCTCATTTTCCCAGATTCTCAATGGCTGGTTGAACCTTGTCAAGAGTCGACTGTCATCTTGGTCCACATGTCACGCAAATTTTGATAGCCCTCGCTGATATCATTGAGCAGCATCGTCTAGCGTAAGTCCCGCTGCACTGAGTATTAGTCTGCTTACTGACATGGTTGATGTGATAGTGAACACCACTGTATTATATTCTATACACTTGAGACAGTTCTGAAAGGCCGGAGCTCGTCCCACTCACCCCAGATTGCCATGCGTCTAATGAAGGTCATCATCCCTTTCATCTCAAGATTATTATCTAGTCCAGACACTGGATCCAAAAGTTCGGCGCCTGCTAAAGGAAGGAAGAGTAAAAAGAAAATTCAGAGTTACGAAGGAGATGAGGTTTTCTCTCTCATCAGAGTTGTTATATGCCCAACAGATCTGGATGGGAAGGTATTTCTGACCGCATTAGAGGGTGCGTTAGATTTATGTCTCAAGATACTCTGATCCGACAGAGTGCTTTAGTGGTCAGATTCTTGTTGCGAGATCCCAATCTCCCGGCTGCGATGCAATCTATATCGGTTCGAGTAGTACTTGCGATGCTATTTGAGATCACTCGCATGCCTCCAGCAAGATTTTCACCCGATCCTTGTCTCCATTCACAGGTAATCAACAAACTACACGAGATCGCTATTGAGATTGCATCCGGCACATCAAGTACATTGTCAAAGAGCTTACCCTTGGTTATTATGACAATCTCTCGTGGCTGTATCATCGTAAATATCAAAATTGAGTCGTCTAAGCAACCCAGGATTGACTCTTTATGTAGGGATCCCAGCGACAGCTCGATTTGCTACTTCATCCTCGCTTACCGCCTCTCATGAGGCCGATGCCCCTTGCTGAGAATATCTCCCTCATATTCAGTGAGGAGTCACACGAGGAAGTAGAGTTACGTCAATCTCTTGGATTATATACAAACCAAACCGAGATACAGCAACATCTGGACATCGAGATGGGTAATTCTACACCCCAACCACCCGAGGAACTCATGATACATATATCTTCCCATCCCTCAAACCCTTCGGAAACTACTCTACCTGTAGTACGACAAGAGTTGATATCAGCAACACAATCACAGCTTAAAGGAAAAGAAAAAGCCATATCATCTCCTAAGCTCATTTCCAAAGAAGCACAGGTAGATGAAGAACGGTTGATACCATATCAACCATCTGTTATGGAAGCCCCTATACTACAATATTCACAGCCCCCATCGAGAGCTCAGCAGTCTGGACCCTCAGACTCAACTCCAATTTCAGTCAGAGATGAGGACGAGGAAATGCCAACTATAAATTTGGATTCGGACTCAGATCCAGATTCAGAATAATATCATTTCATGTTGGCGAGATGGATGTTTTCGTCGGAGAGTGAGGTTATCGGCCCACCCGCCTTCGTTTTCGGAGTCAATTATTTCGTCTGTCTGTTTCTGTAGCCCGTTTATCTAAAGAACTGTTAGAGTTTTTATTGTCAACCAGACCAATAGGAAATGTAACTACTTCCTCCAGAAAAGCTTCTGCCACTGCATTGGATGGATCAATAGACTTTGCCCGACCGAAATGTGATTGCGCATCTCGTAGGTAAGAGTTATCCGGTACCTGAGATTCTAAAAGGTGTAAGTAGATAAATGTAGATGAATCTTGTTGTATTCACCCTTCAATCTTTGTGCAAGGTACAGACACAAAAGTCCAGCATATATGTGGAGGACAGGATTATCTTGGTATGGGAACGAAGGAAGATATCTATATAATAATCATTATCAGAGTATTTTTACCTGCTTTGTCCATAAACTTACAATTCCAGTTCGTCTAATGCTTGTGAATATTGACCAGATAGTATGAAAAGAAGGACAAGTTCTTTGAGCACTGTTTCCTGGATATCCATTGGCTTTCTTTGATGACAAAAAGGCAAAAGGATGATACTTTGTCTACATCGCGTAATATCATGGCACGGAGATATTGCGTCCGTTGAGGTATGTTTTCTGTTATTGTCTTGCCTTCATTGAGGATGTGCAAGCCTGTCGTCCAGTGCTCCTCCCATCGAAATTCCTTGCAGCGGATTAATATGGCCCAGGCTCGCTTCGCTCTTGCGAAATCACTCCGCTGAATGGAAAGATGTAGAATGTCATACAATCTCTTGATATGGACTTTCCTAGCGTTAGAAGGTGGTTTGGAGTCCAACGATGCAAAGAGGAAGTGATGGTCTGACGACATGATGAATGTCGCAAACAACGCCAAAGGTATTCATCGGTAGCCTCTCCAATTTCTATGGAGGACGATTTATCCTTTGGCGTGTCAGTGTGGGATACCATTGCCTCACCAGAGGGCGTCTCTCCAATAAAAACCCGCCCATCCATACCCCAGCCTCTTGAATTGGACGACTCAGGATTTGACGACTTTGAGGACTTCAATACAGCACCCACCTCTGCGGTTGAAACTCAGGACGACTTTGGAGACTTTGAGGAGTTTGGGGGATCCCCGACTGTGACAGCAAGTTTCAACAATCAGGCTCTTTTGAGAACCCCATCTGAACGAGACTGGCAATCCCTCAGATTAGACCCACTACCAGGAAGATCAGAATTGGAGGCAGAGATACATAGCATTCTGGAACCTCTTTGGGCAGATGAGGACATTTCAGAGGTAACAACAGACGATCCCATACGAGAGATAGAGGGCGTAGCACAGATACTGGTGACACCGGAAAGGTAAGTATATTATCTTCCAATCGAGCTAAGTATGCTTCATAACGACAGTCGGGAAATGTACAAAGTACTGCTACAGACACCTCCGCCCACCAAGCCGCCAAATTGGATACAATCACGCATACGCCGACAGCATCTTATTACCCTCGGCATACCCGTTAATTTGGATGAAATTCTACCTCGAGCAAACAGCAAACATCTGCCACCACTGGAGATCAGCACACGTTCCAGTTCCACACCACTCCCTGTCAGTGGACGAAACTCGTTCTCGGTGTCCACTCAGCCATCGCGGTCGGGGACGCCCATTTTCCGACAGAGCTCTGCAATGACACAGTTCGGCCCTAAACCCAACCTGGACATGGATAAAGTCGGTTCTCTCCTTCAATTAGATATGAGTGCGCGAGTTCACGCTTGAGTCAAAATGATTCAACTAAGAACCTCTTAGAAGACCTCAATATCCAGCCACTTGGCGTCCTGGAACAGCATCTTACTGATATCAAAGCTCAGACAGAAAACACCTCTCGCCTATTGACACATCTTCTACAAACCAAAGACGCCCTCCAACAGGACTCGAAGACATATAATGGGTTGATTGCAGAACTAGTGGGTGAAGCGCAGAAGATGAAATCAGGAAAACAGCGGACGGTAGGGAATAGACGTAGCGGAGTGGTTTGAGAGTATCACCTGGCATCAATTTACCAGTTGTTTTAATTTTGTGTACGACAGACCGATTTTGTCTCACGTGATCACGCAATACAAATCTCAATGTCGCTGTGTTGTTTTACAATGAACATTGCCCACTCACTTCCCTCAACTGTTACTAGCGTTGGTTTCTCGTTCTTGACTTCGCAAGATATTCGTCGCATTTCCGTCAAACAAATCGTTAATTCTGTACTTCTTGATGATCTGAATCGACCTAGTATTGGCGGTCTCTATGACCCTGCTCTCGGACCAAGCGATCGCTCGGATATGTGGGTTCATGAAAAAAATTTCGAGCATTAGCTCAACCGATTCAACAGTTGTTCAACTTGCCACCTTACATATTACACCTGTCCTGGACACTATGGCCATATTGAGCTCCCTGCACCAGTCTTCCATCCATTATTTATGGGGAACATGTATAATCTTCTGCGAGGATGCTGTATGTTCTGCCATCGTTTCAAGATGAGTCGAACAGTAGTAAGTGGTTACTGCCTGAATTTTAGTTTTTCTCTGATATCCATTAGTTATGTCTATATATAGCCAAACTTCGGTTACTGGAGCGAGGGATGCTGGAGGCTGCGCAGGGTGTAGAAGATATTCAGTTACGGGTGCGGAGACGGAAGACAAAAGCTGATGCCGGAGAGAACGAAGGAGATGTTGAAGGAGATGTGGGCCTTCCTGATGAAACTCCCCTAGAATTCATGACACGAATCAACCTCTATGTTGCCATTCACTTGTCCCGAGCGAAAAGCAGTACGCGCCATGATTACAAAGATGCCCTGGTATATCAAGCCCGCAAAGAAGTAATCAATGAATTTCTCAAGAATACTATTCTCAAGAAATGTCAGAATGTAGACTGCAATTCGTGCGTTGTACTCTTCTTTTTAATACTTCTTTTGACGTTGCTATTTACTTAGAGTCGGCTATACATATCGCAAAGAAGGCCATACCAAAATCATTGAATACGACCTCTCTCCGAAACAGAAGGGCACACTCACGAGAAAGCGTCCCAACGTCATGTTGGCGGAGCAGACTGGTGATTCTGCCCTCTCACAGCAGCAAGGACCCCCTGCTGATGCTGATGCTGATATGGGTAGTTCTCGAGCGGGGGAAAGCGAAGAGGAGGAGGAGGAGGAGGAAGAGGAGAAGGAAGATGATGAGGTTGAGACCAATTATATCGAGAAGGGCATGATTGAGACGGACGCCAAGGATGGACAACTACCTAGAGCAGCCAATGGTAGGATGAAGACTGCCAGAGGTCGCAACGAACGGGTTGTGGCGCCGGAGGAATGTCGCGCACACCTGCGTCGTCTGTTCCGCAATGAAGCTGTCGCTTGTTCCTTAATCTTCGGGCGTCATGACCCCCTTTCTTGCAAAACATTAGGCTATGCCTCTGCTGACATGTTCTTCATGGAGGTTATTGCAGTTTCCCCGACGTGTTATCGACCACCAGTAAAAATGGGCGAAACAATATATGAACATCCTCAAAACGAGCTGTTATCCCAGATCATAAGTACCTCATATCGTATGAGAGATGTCAACATCGAAGCTCGAACTCTACAGCAGAAGAAAGACGAACCTAGCGATGAGAATGCACACAGAAAAGTTCTAGCCTCACTTCTTGAGCTTCTTGTTCAACTACAAGTAAACGTCAATAGTTTCATTGATAGCAGCCAAAACCCTCAGCATATGAGAAACGGCAAACTCCCTCCACCTGGAGTGAAGCAGGGCCTGGAGAAGAAGGAGGGCCTTTTCCGTAAAAATATGATGGTGGGTTTGGTTTCACTTTTCAATTGAGTAATACCCCAACAGCATGATAGGGAAAGCGTGTCAATTACGCTGCACGTTCTGTCATTTCACCCGATGTCAACATTGAACCCAACGAGATTGGTATTCCTCCTGTCTTCGCGAGGAAGCTCACCTTCCCTGAGCCTGTCACTCCGGCCAATTTCCACGAAATGCGCCAACGAGTGATCACCGGCTCACACGGTTACCCAGGAGCAAGCATGGTTGAATATGAAGATGGTCATCAACAATTTTTGGTATCCATTCCTTTGATTGGGATTCCAAACGTTAACATTCGTATCAGGACAAACTTACTATTGAGCAACGTACTGCCATTGCGAACCAGCTACTCACACCTCAAGAAGGAGAGCATGCAGTTCTAGGACGCAAGGGTCTTTCCACACGCACACCTGCGATCAACAAGAAAGTATACCGACACTTGAAGGACGGAGACATCCTCATTCTCAATCGCCAACCGACATTGCATAAGCCGAGCATGATGTGCCACAAGGCAAAGGTCTTGAAAGGAGAAAAGACGATTCGTATGCACTATGCCAACTGGTATGTTGCAATCAATATTGACCGAGCTTGAGGTACGACCAACTGACATCATCCAGTAATTCTTATAACGGTAAGTTGTCCCTAAATACTCATTGACTTGATGCATCTCTGAATTGACTATAAGCCGATTTTGATGGTGACGGTAAGCTTATACGTTGAGATGATCTAGACCTATGCTGATTTATCTGTAGAGATGAACATTCACTTCCCTCGTATGTGTTTCTGTCTTGGAGCAAGAATTAGCCTGACACTTTCGTGCTGTAATATCTTGACAGAAAACCATGTGGCTCGAGCTGAAGCTATGATAGTTGCTAATACGGATAATCAGTATCTCGTTCCAACATCTGGTAACCCTCTGCGTGGGTTGATCCAAGATCATGTTGTTGCTGGTGTTTGGATGACAAGTCGAGATACTTTCTTATCTCGAGAAGAGTACTTCCAATTACTTTATGGAGCTCTCCGGCCTGAAGATGAAGACTACTGCCATACAGGTCGTCTAGAGACATTACCCCCAACAATTTGGAAGCCGAGACCATTGTGGACGGGAAAACAAATTGTGAGTCGGTCCTACTATCATTTTCAGCAAATAATCGAAGGTATGACTCCAGATTTCGACCATTCTCAAAAACATCACTCCACCTCAATTTAAAGGCCTCAATCTAGATGCAAAGACTAAGGTACCAGGTTTCCTCTGGGGAGAGGATTCTAAAGAGGACAAGGTTGTCTTCATGGATGGGGAGCTCCTTTGTGGTGTCCTCGACAAAGCAGCGTTTGGTGCCAGCGATTATGGCCTTGTACACTCGGTCTACGAGCTTTATGGTCCAGAAATTGCTGGGAAACTTCTTGGTATTCTTAGCCGTTTGTTCACCAAGTTCCTGCAACATCGAGCCTTCACATGTCGAATGGATGATTTGGTTCTAACCCCAGAAGGAGATCGGAAACGCGACGAATTGCTTAAAAAGGCCAAGTGTTGGGGTACAGAGGCGGCTATTGATAACTTCCCATCCCTAAAAGATACACCTGCAAAGGAGATTCCCTCGAATCTGGAGGTACTCCTTCAAGATGTATTACACGACGACACGAAGATGGCTGGCCTTGATATGACTGTCAAAACCAAACTCTCTAAACTCACCACCTCCATTTCCGATGCTTGTCTACCGACGAATCTTTTGCGCAAATTCCCCAACAATAACATGCAAACTATGACCCAGTCTGGTGCAAAGGGCTCTGCGGTCAATGTACGTCAGATATCCTGTGGTTTGGGTCAACAGGAATTAGAAGGTCGTCGTGTGCCTGTAATGGTCAGCGGAAAAACATTGCCGTCATTTCGGCCTTTTGAGACCAAAGCAATCGCTGGTGGCTACATCGCTAGCCGCTTCCTGACTGGCATTAAGCCGCAAGAATTTTACTTTCACTGCATGGCTGGACGCGAGGGTCTTATTGACACCGCCGTCAAGACATCTCGATCGGGTTATCTCCAGCGCTGTCTTATCAAACACATGGAGGGAATTCGTGTACATTACGACCACACGGTTCGAGGGAGCGATAATTCAGTGTATCAATTTGCTTATGGAGGAGATGCACTTGACGTGACGAAGCAGAAGCATCTGTACCAATTTGATTTTATTGCCCAGAACGAAGAGTCATCGGTTATGCGCTTGCAACCAGGTCGTATGGCTGACGTCGTTGATAACACCACGGCGGTCACATACATGAAAAAGGTCCTTAAGAGATCAGCGGAACGTTCGAAGAAAGGCCATCTATCGAAGAGAGATAAATATGATCCAGCAATAGCCAAGTATAACCCTAGCAGGTTTTTGGGTGCAACGTCCGAGCAATTTGCACTGGCTATAGACAATTATCTGAAGACGAACCCAAATAAGTTGTTGGAGATGAAAGGGGAGGAAGAATTTGTGAAAAGAAGACACGAAAAAATGTCTACGCATAATTTCAAGATGGTGATGAATGTGAAATATATGCGCAGTTTAGTGGAACCTGGCGAAGCGGTAGGACTACTAGCGTCTCAAGGGTACGTTGCCACTCATTTTATTTCACTATATTCACTTACTTTTGGCTACAGTGTTGGTGAACCATCGACTCAGATGACTCTCAATACGTTTCACTTCGCTGGTGTGTTCTTACGAGACGTCAATATGCTCCAAATTTGATTGTTCATAGGACATGGTGCTACCAACGTCACTCTTGGTATTCCCCGACTTCGAGAAATTATCATGACAGCATCAGAGAAACCAAAAACACCCTCCATGACCATGAAAATCCGTCAAGGCATCTCTCAAGAAGATATTGATATTTTCTGCAAACATGCAAGTCGTATTACCCTCTCTCAAATCGTTGAGAACGTAGTTGTACGAGAAATCTTTAAGGTTGAAGGCAAAGCCCGTCGTACGGTCTTTAACATTGACATCAATTTCTTCCCTCCAGAAGAATACACAACAGAATACAATGTTGAGCCAATGGAGATTTTGAACGCGTTTTCCGGTCGTTTCCCTCTCACGCTCAAGAAGGAGATTGCGAACGAAATGAAGCGATTAGACGCTGATCTGAAAAGCCAGATTGCAGAGCTTGGAAGGGGAAAGAAGTCTAGGAAAAAGGAAAGTGCTAGTGACGATGCAGATGATGATGGGGAGGCTCCTAGAAAAAAGAAGGATGACGATGAGGAGAGTGAGGTTGGTGATGGTGATGCAGATGACGACAAAAGAGCAAGACAGAAAAAGCAGAAGGCATCGTATGAGAGTGACGAAGAACAGGATGAAGGTGAAGGCGAACTCGACGATGCAGAGATCGAAGCCGCCTATGCCGAGGATGAGGATGATATGAATGTTGATGAAAGCGAGAAGAAAAAGAAAAGGAAGGATTCTACACTTGAGGAAGAGGCCGATCGTGTGGCTGACTTGTTCATTCAACATTTGATCCATGCATCATCATTTTTGTTTACACCATCTCAGTGCAACTTTGAGTTAGAAGTAGGCTTCAAAAGTGTGGATTCGTTCTTACACGCTAACGAAGATCTATATAGTTCACTACCGATATACCGAAGCTCCTATTTGTTGGCATCGTGGAGAGAACTTGTCGTGCCACTGTTATCCGGGAAATACCAGGGATAAAGGACTGCTTCCAGGTCAAGGGTGACAGCAAAAAAGACTTTGAGATCAAAGTAAGCCATACACATATGAATCATTCCTATCCTGATAATGGTGACTTTTCATCCATTCATGTACTTAGCTTGCGACTAATGGATCGAATTTACGTGGCATCTGGGAGTTCGCAACAAGCTCAGGGGAGAGCATCCTTGAGGATGAAGGGATCTATTCGAACGATATCTATGCCATTCTAAAAACATATGGGGTTGAGATGGCCCGCGCAGCTATTTTGCGAGAGATGGGTGATGTTTTCGGAGCTTATAATATTCAAGTAGACAGGAGACATTTAGAGCTGATTGCGGACTACATGGTGCGCCATCACATGAGAGCTTTTTTCCTTGGTTGGGACTGACTAGGGACAGACATTTGAAGGGGGTTATAAACCGTTCAATCGGAAGGGTATTTCAAGCAACCCGTCGCCGCTTCTCAAGGCATCTTATGAGACGACCGCAGCATTCCTCTCGGATGCGACGCTGTACGGAGACTTTGACGACCTCACAACGCCTTCGGGAAATCTGGTGCTCGGACGGCCGAATGCTACTGGTACAGGCGTATTTGACGTCGTCATGCCAGCGTAAGATCTGGACCACTGGCTCGGAAAGTAGAGTAATGGATAGAGTACGGATCAGGCGACACGCGTAGTCAAGGAATGTGACATGTTGTAATTGCATTGAACGCGTTACGTCACGATAACGTGATATCGTGAGAAAAGCAGGGGTGGTCGAGCCAGATCCATTGTTCAACTTGATCAGTACCTTTCCCCTTTCCGTTCTTCCGCAATTATGTCTCTGCTCCCTTCCTCCTCATCTTTCAAGTCCTCTCGCAATTCTTCTTGCTGCCCTCGGGCCCCGCTCCAGGAAATGCCTTTAGAGCTGTTTCTACTTCCACCCAGCTCCTCGAAATTCGGAACAAGCACAAAGCGCCCAGTTTCTCCGGGCACCTCAGTCCTTTACAGCCCCGCAAAACGCAGAATACTCAACCAAGAAGGGTTATGTTCCCTCACCACGAAAACATCAGCTTCAACCGTCCCCACTGCATCCTCTCAGAACAATAAAACATCACATTATCAGCGATTTACAGACGCTCTGATGGGTCCGGATAGTCCTGCACGAAAATTGGACTTCGGCACGCCAAAGAATGCTCTTGCTAACAAGGTATCTGTGGGGGTCACTATGGACGAGAAGCTAGGAACATCACCTGAAGTCAAAGTTGGGATGCGGCCGTGTTTGAGAAATCACGAATCAGTTGAAGACTGTCTTTCAATATCCCGAAGTACATCTCAGTCTCAACTACTACAACAAAGCTTGGTCAATCATGATCTGCTGACCTCATGGTCGCAATCTCCTCGCCATCTCGACTTCTTACCAGCTCCACGCGACATGCCTCCCCCTGTTGATCCTCAATCAGAGCACTATCCTGGTTTCGTAGTGTATCAAGATCCTTTCATCTTTATCCCAACTATACGGCTCACGTCTTCTGCTTTATCACCCGTATCGAGTGCAGCCCTTGCACCGCTCGACGAAGAGCTTGATGATATTTCTGACACGAGATTCATTGGTTCAAGGGAACAAGAACTTGTGAAGGAGAATCTTCCACCGCGAAGGAAGGCTCACAAACTCTCTGCGGGGTCTATATCGGAACTATTCCCACCCTCATGCACACCCCCGTGTACCAAGTTGTCCTCAGTGCCTGCAACACCATTGAGAGAACATTCACTGAGAGGGGAAATTTTGACAGCCAGGAAATCCGCAATAGCCAGGCTCGGTGGTGACTCTGGTCTCAGGAAGGCACAATACTTTCCTTCTAAAGAGGACCAGTTTTCCATGAGAAGGATTCTCGAGGAAGAGGTTGACGGCGAACAAGGCGATGATTGAGAGTGCTTTCATACTTCAATTTGCCGCACTCGATTCTTCTTCTGATCTCTATCACATCATTCCACATTATTCAACATCTAAATCATCTGGCCCATAGTCACGCTTTATCCACGCTTGCACTTTGCAGTTTCCCTTGTCGAATCCTGAGCAGATCTTTTTTATTATTTTCTCCATTATTTTCCGCGTGTCTACCGTTATCTGGGTATATCTCTCTTTTTTCTCCTCCCATTGTATTCTACTAGATTTTTTACATGACACGATATCGTTCCTTTTTTCCCGTTTGCCTGTCCTACTCTCCTTTTATCTGACTTTATGAAACCCGACATCTGTTTTTTTGATAACCTGGTGGTTCTCATTTCGATCTCAGGAAACCACTCTTTTTATGCATGTATTTTGGCCTGTTCGTATACGCATGATGTCCACAGTTTTATATTCGACATAAGAACCAGATTGTTAATGACGTCATGGTTTCCGCGTGTGAAGACATGTTAATGCGCAGTAGCTCCAATACACAATTCTGAGCACTGGTTTGTTAACTGCGCTGTAAGTATGCAAGAGACCCGCTTGCTGGATTATTGAACAATCCTTGGAAGACCAGATGTTACTAATCAACTTATTAAGACCAATCACCCGTCGTTCCCTCTTCACGGCAGCGTCCCCAAGGGCCACTGCGTCCCAGGCGCCCAACCGAGGAAGTGGAAGTGCTGTTGGTGTCCAACACAATAGTGACACCTATGCAAAGGAAGTAGACACCTCGCCTGCTGCAGATCAGCAGGTATACAGAATCGATGAACTCAATGACAATGTGCAAAAGCCGTACGAAGCCCCATCTGGAGAATTCAGTAGGACAGGTGCAACGTCGGCAGAATACGCGACCACGAGCAAGAGCAGTCAGCCATATGCACCAAAGGAAGAAGGAGAAAAACACAGATATGGAGGGACAAAGAGCTGGGCAGATGACAAGGGTCCCCAGACCAGTAAACCTGGAGAGGGGCCAGCTGGGAGTGACGCTGGAGGAAGAAAAGCATAGTACTGAGAATTAACCAGATGGCTTTTGTGCTTGAATAATGTTTCTTTAGGTGGTTATATAGCAATGCTGCTCTTACTTTTTTCATCCTATGATCAGGTACTGCCAGTCAGATGATAATCAAACTCCCAGCCCAGAGATTATGAATCTGAGGATGTTCCTACTATAAGCCCACTTTGTCGCAGAGTTCCAATGGATCCCAGTGTACTTGGGACATGATTCAAGAACACAGAGTTGAAGTACTAGGGCTGTTGTATGGCGCTGACTGTCGAACACCAAGCTTTCAAAGAGCTTTCAAAGATAAGATAAACACCCAACAACTCCACAAATACTACAATCACTCTTTTGTTGAGATCCATATAATCAGAATGGGCCGTAGACAGAGCCACATTGAATCCCCTTCTCCTGCCCCAGGACTAGAGGCAGCAGTCGTAAAACCTGCTCCTCAGGCACCCATCCAAGTTCTCTATTGTGCTGGTACGTTGTTGTCTAGTATCTAGAATCATCAAAACTTATCGATCAATGTCAGTGTGCACATTTCCTATCGAATATTGCGAGTTTGGAAGTAGCATAACCCGATGCAAAGAGTGGCTCAGGGAAGTTAATCCAGAGCTCTTTGATGGGCT
>Ga0153986_1000005_pt1 | contig 57832 bp, 81 predicted proteins | sample TSGA070MetaG_FD_104724 | JGI IMG/M metagenome (GOLD analysis project Ga0153986, IMG submission 104724) | Attine ant fungus gardens microbial communities from Georgia, USA - TSGA070 MetaG | ecosystem: Host-associated > Fungi > Mycelium > Unclassified | place: USA: Georgia, Alexander Wildlife... | reverse complement strand
TTCTCAACATCAAAATCAACAGACACCAAATTCGTCGTCAGCGAGTCCAAGCTGATCAGCACATGGATGTGACTGATCAGATTCGGATGGTTCAGCCCACCAATCTGCGTCGACAGTCTTATTCCCTCTAATCCATCTCGAAGCGACAAAAAGGGCGTGCTCTCACTGTCTCCAACAATGTCCACATCAAGCATTCCGTCCTCTTGTATAAATTGGGCTAGGAACCGTTGTGCTGTTGTATCGTTTGCATTTTCAGGTTCGTAATGGAACTCGGTCGCATACGCTTGTCGCCCAGGAACCAGGTCAAATTCCTAGCAATTAATCAGTTCCCGTCGTCCTCATGTACTTGCAAAACCCACGTTGATCACAGCACGTCCAATCTGGGTGCCTTCAAACATAACTCCAAGCGAAACATCAACCGTGCTCAACGAGATATTCGACGGATTCTCCAGCGTCGTCGTCAACGGCGAGACAATGTATTCATTCCCATCTTGCCCACCACTTCCTGTCACTGAAACATTGCTCAATTCAGCCTCATGCTTGAATGCCCCAATCCCCTTCAAACTCGACGTCACATCAATAGGTATCCCAGAAATCGGCACATCTCCAATTTCAGTCCGCGCCGTTACATCTGCTGTTCCCCTGATCTGGATGCTGACCTCATCCATCAATGTCGCACTCGCCAACAAAGTGCCAAACGCGTCATTGTTGAGCGACTTGAGCGGTTGGTTCTCGAATGAAATCACAAGTTCTACAGTATTGCCGGTGGATACCCCGCCATTCACTTCTTGTTTTGGGAGGTCGAGCTTTCAGAGAAGAGATCAAACTGGACAACAGTGTACTTTGGAAATAGCCTACCTCTGCGACATCAGTGCCTTGTGCACTGAGAACAAGTCTCTGGGCCGCTTCCACAGCCTGTAATGAAAAGCCAAATGGATTCGCATATTGTCCAATGGTGTTCGAAGAACTTGCGGGTGGTGCAAATGTCTGGTCTTGTTCTCGCATCGTAATCGCTAGATCATCAAGTTGAATGGCTTTGATCACATCGAATTGTTGTCCAGGGAGAATAATATCCAATGTCAAGGTCTGGAATGCAGTGCTCAACCAAGTGATAGGCCCATCTGCACCAGGCGGTTGGACGCTGTCGCCTTTGGTCGTCAAAGTCGAGTTGTGGCCCATCAAAAACTGGGAGAAAAGTTGCCCAATCGCTTCCAGATCGCTATCACTTTGAGGCACAATCCGACCCGTAAAGTGAGTATGCGTAACACCCTGTGGAGTGAGCGTGAGTTGAGAAGCGGCTAGAGCTGCAGGCCAAAGTCAATAGCCACCAAGGACTCTGTCGAGCATGGAATTACTCACGTCCAACCAAGGTGTTTTGATAAAAGGTCTGGAAGCTAACTTGTCCAAGTTCGAGGCCAAGCTCTGACAAGGGCAGGTCATCAATAAACAAGTCTGAAAAAAATAACAAGGTTCTACTCACGTGCTGGGGAAGGGATGGTTGCGTCAGTCTCAATATGTATACCACCAGCAGGATCATCCGACGGAAGTTTAAAGTTCACAATAGACACGCCAGGAAGATTGTGGAACGCCTTGAACGAGACAGACTTTTCGAGGACAACACCATCAAAAATCGTGCCCAAGGCATAAAGCCGAAGCTGATCAGTTGAAATCGTCCATTCAAACTCCTCATTGTGCAACAAGAATTCTGCAAATGATGTAAACTCGTCTTGATCCGAGATGGCGAGCTGCCCGCTGGTTTCGTATTTGGGCACACCATCATTTGCAGCTACACAAATCGAAGGAAGGTCGATTGTTGCAATTTGCTTTCCTTGCCAGCTAACGGTCAAAGGTTCGGTAAACTCGATAAGGGCATCGAGAGGTCCAACATTAGTGAGAGAACCTTTGAGAGAAATGTCAAAGCCGTCATTGGAGATGTTTGTAATGGATGCTTCTGAAAACACCAAGTCGGAGCCATCGACGAGGTGTTGAGCTACAGGTCCAGCGACTGCACCAATGAGGAAGAGACTGGTTTGGTCCGTTGCCGCAGGAACAGATGTCTGATTGAACGTGAGACCAGTCGCGAAATCATCGAGCTTTGTGTCAGCGTCAATACTGAGGTCAACTTTGAGGTTTGCAAGGGCATTAAGAATAGCACCTGTAACATCGAACTGATGCCCACTGACACATGTAGGCTTTGAGTCATCAACAGTGGTTTTCACAGGGGGTTTAAAGTCCTGATTATCGAGAACAAACTGGAACATATCATTGAGGGGTCCAAAATCAATATGATTCTGAGCAGCAGAAGCTCTCAAGAGCTCAATGATGGCAACAGGATCAAGATTAAAGTTGAAGGGTAGACCTGGGGAAGTCACATCACTATGGCCATCTGCGTGAATCGGGGAAGAGGAAGCGTCTGTGTTGGGAATCGATCCAAGATCGATACTCTGAAAAGACGCAGAAGCGCTCATTCGAAGAAGGTTAATGCTAGCAGTGAAAGGATTCGAGAGTGTGAAAGAGGTAGTGGCTATCCCCGTTTCAACTATATCCTTCGGGAATGTGAGCGATACACCCTTGATCAGAGTTTGATTGAGAGCCGGAATCGTGACAGGGAACAGATGAATTTGGGAAAGGGCCAACTGCAAGGATTGGATATTCGTGGCGCTTGAGCCGCCAATTATAGCAGTATCGACATCAATTCCTTGCAGGTAATGTTCCAGCAAGGTTTGGCCGAACGAGATGGCATCTCTTTGGGGAGCGAAGTGGACATCAATCGTGGTATTCACATTGCCAGGAGTGATCGTCAAATCTTGGACGTTGGCAGTGCCCAACGACTTGTCCTGGAATTGAAGGTCGAAGGATACATCACCAGTGCCGATAGTCAAATTGCTGGGATTGAATAGAGTAGTCTGAGTCTGTATGAGCAAAAAATCTGGGAATCCATGATTTACGTCGAGGTTCATGACAGCAACAGGCTTGGTGTCGAGACCTTGCAAGCCCTGGATCGTGCTTTCCACAGAGAAAGGAATGCCATTAAGAGGAAGCAGACCAACGGCAGTATCAGCATCAGCATCTACGGTGCCGAGAAGACGTATTGTCTCTTCTTTCCCAGTGGTAGTTGCAGCGAGGAAACGCTCAAAGGTGGAGTGACCATCGTCAAAAACGCTCAAGGGGATATTATTGAAACTAAGGTGAATGATTCTGCTTTGAACATCGGTAGAACTGGGACCTTTGGGGATAGCAAGTTGACCGAAATCTGATCCCTCATAACCGAGTGTAATCGTTTGATTAAGGGACTTAATGTCGATCGGAAAGCCGAAGGGGAGAGTGAACGCAGCATCGGTTGACTGACTACTTGTCGAGGGATTATATGCAGTAGCCTCGGTAAATCTCAAATCCATGTCGTTAAGGGCAATTGACTTGATAATGTTCTGAGGACCCTGGTTAGGCAATACTGTTGCTACTTTCAGTGACTTGATTCCTTCGTTGAGCCATGTGATCTTTGAAGGTCACGTAAATAAAGCAAATAATTCATTGTGCGAATAGTGACTCACAGTACCAGGCCCAACGCTTGCTCCCTGGACAATCACATCGCTGTCTTTTCCAGCTAAGAAATTATTGAAAATATCAGAGACAGCTGCAAGTCCATCGGAAGAGTTTTGTGGGATAAGCCGTCCAACCAGTGAAAGATTAGATGTGGAACAAGGTGAAAACGTCACATCGCCAGCTGCAACCTGAGCGATGATCGTGTCTCCAACGATTGTCACAAAATTGAGTGATTCGAGCAGGATGCCGACGTCTGAAGGCTATAGGAATTTGAGCCGTGTTGAGATCCAGAAACAGCAAGAACATACATTGGTGGTCGACGCTTGAAGGGTCAAATGAATTCCTCCAGCTGGATCATTTGCAGGAAGGTCAAAGGATTTCACTTGGACGCCATCTTTGAGTCCGTTGAATCCATTGAGTCGAACTTGTTTCTCGGGGAAAAGTATTCCAGGTACATCGATCCCAAGTGCACTGACTATGCATTTGTTATTGTCTCTTGATCGAAAAAATCATCCGGAAACAACTCACCAGTCAAATTGTTCCCCGAGATCGTCCACTCGAATGACTCTTCCGTGAGTAGGACCTATGAAGAAGTATGGGAAACATGTCAATAATGAAAAATGCCAATTTATAAACCTTGGTAAATTCAGTTAAGGTCTCGAGGTTGATAACATCGAAAGTTGAATCCTTGTCAAGGGTAGCGCCGACATCTCCAGTGACTTGCACAGCATCTATCTTGATGTTGCCAAAAATATTTCCTTGCCATGCAACATCCAGTCCTGCAGGAAAATCAATTGTCGCATGAACTATAGGAAGGCTGCTTAATAGAAATGACACAGGAGATGAGGTTTACTTACAAGGGCCAGCGTCTGTGATGCTTCCCCGTAAATGACTTGCTGATGGATTCAAGGTGAACACATGTATATCATGATCAACAAAATACTCACTAAATGCGTTTTGCTTGGGATTTGAAATCAACACCGTATCTAAGCTAGAAGGGAATGAGTAAAGAAGCGCAAAGGCATGGTAATGACGAACCCCAATCCAGCACCTGCTACAATCTTCGTGATAATGGGTTGGGCAAGAATGGGAAGAATCAAATCAAGACTATCATCAGTACTCGTAGGAACACCTGTCTGAGTGAACTGGAGGGTAGTTTCGTAGTCACCTCCAGAAAATTCAGCATCCAGAACCCTAAGTTCACCAAAAATCCTACCAATTATGACATCAGAAGTGAGTTGAACATCCGATCGGAGCTTTTTAAATGCAGCTTGAACGTAGGAAGAAAGGTCGAAATCACTATAAGATCCAAATATTAATTTTCAGGACAGATTGCATGAGTCAACTGACGTGAAGATATTGGCATCTTGTCGTCTGCCTGGGGGAGGTTGATCGACGGAGACGCTTAGATACTGGATTTCACCTAATCTGACAATTTCGTCAATAGGCGCTGGGTCCAGACCAGCTTCCACGGCAAGAACACGAGTAACTGTGAAAAGTGCCGCGGGATCAAAGTTCATGTTGAAGTTGAGCTCAGGAGATTGAGTAATGGAGTTGGGTAAAGACACAAAATTGGTGTCGGTGTCAATTGTACCCAAAGTGATGCCATGAGAAGCGACAGAAGATGAGATTTTCTTTATTCGAAGAGCGGTTGAGAAGGGATTCTTCAAGAATACAGTAACATGACTGATATTATTTGCACGTCCGGTCGTCGGGAGAACCTTGAGAATGGCACTTTCCAGGAGGCTCGCCTTCAACCCAGGCAGTGTAACGTCAATTTGGAGCGTCTTGAATGCGTCTGCCAGAGACGGGATATTCGTGCTTCCATCAAAGCCGGAAATTGTGAGGTTGACATCTATCTCACAGGATTAAAGAGAGGCTCAGGCATACTGAACGATGAAAAACCTCTGTCAGCCACAAAGTCGTTTAGCGTTTGAAGTCCTTGAGGACTGTCATTAGCCTTGAATCTCATGAGTAATTCATTAATCACACAGTTGTATTGAATCCGACCTGAAATGCGGAAGTCGCAAATAAATTATTGTTGCCCATGCTCAGGTCCAGACTCGGAAGCAAAACAGTTCCAAGGGATGCTCCACCTCTGGATAGTCTGAGTGCTGGATCAAGAGAGAATAAGTAGGATCCTACGGCAAATGTACGATACCTACTCAGATCACTCGTGCTGAGGTTCAAGTTGGAAGGATTATGGATCGTAACTGGTTCATTTTGACTCAATCTCAAAATTTCCGCGTAGAGATGAACGGAGGTAGTTACCGTTAATGTTCAAATTGATGTGATCCGTCGTTCCTCCAACAACATCTACCCCTTCAATGAGTATCATACCTTTCAGACCCTGAAGACCCAACAACTGAGCCGACACATTGACCTTGATTGGATCCAAGGTAATTTGACCAATACTCAGGTTAGCGATAGTACTGGAATTCCCAATAAGGCGAAATTCAGCTATGTCAGAACCAGTCAGGTTCGCATCTAGGTAGGAGGGAATGAGCTGTCCATAAACTTAAACCAGGAAACAGCTCACTAAAAGCAGCAAATGCAGGGTGTTCAGGGTCAGGACATGTGAGATTCGTGTCTGCAATGATAATATCAATAGTTCCCTGAGTATCAGCCTCCCCAAGAACACGTATGGAGGACGTGGAGGCACCAAGAGGCTGATTGACCAGATGACGTGTGAGACACAGTTTGTGATATAAAAATTGAACCACTCACTGTAGAAAGACCAGCAACAGATAGCCCATTTCTAACGATCTCGAAGTCGTTCTGAATCTGGTCAACGGAAAGGCTGAATCCAAAGGGCAGCACTACAAAATATCATCAATTCCCGAAGAAATCCTAGTCCAGAAGAGAACATACTTAGGGAAGCACGAACCGAGCTACTAGCCACTCTAGGTGTCCAGGGTGTTTCAGGTGAAAAAATGAGCGCCATATTCCCGATATCGATCGCCGGAATGGGATTGATTGGAACAAAAGACTTGAAAGGGGCTTGAAGCCTCAGCGCTTGAAGTCCATCCGACAGCCACTGGATCACAGAACCGTCGTTTTGGAGGGTAGATTGACCTCTAGCGATCACAGTCGAGACATCCCCGTTTATATAGTTGGTAAACAAAGTGGAGACTTTAGCAAGGTCGGCAGAATTCTGTACTGGCTCTAGGACACCCTTCAATGTAATGTTGTTTAGGCCAGTATCCTGAATGGGTCCGTCAGAGTAGTGCAATGACTTTAGCGCTAGGGGGTAGTCACAATTATTGTATTGGTCGACGTCCCGGATCCAAGAAAAACTCCGTCGTAATCGATATCGAACACTGTTGTGCCAAGGGCAAGAATGAAAGGACTATATCGCGTAGTTGAATAGCAAAGTCTGGGAAATGATGACCGACATGAACAAAAACAAACCTCGCGTTGTTTAACTGTGTCACTGCTTCAAAATCAATCCCTCCAGCAGCATTGTCGCTCGGCAATCTAAAGTCCAGGAGCTGGATATTCCCGTTGAAGTTGTTAATGCCTAATTAGGCGATGAGTATGCCACAGTCCAGACGCTCTACAAACTCACCTTTCAGGTCAATGCGCTTATCGAAGCTGATTCCTTTCGCAACCGGAAACTTAAGGGCTTGGACCCGCAGGTTGCTGCTGCTCAGACGCCAAGAAAAGGTTTCGGATGTGATCAAGAACTGTGTGAACTCAGAGAAAGCTGTTTGATCCACAATAGTAAAACTCTGTGTTTGATTGATCACGGCGCGTTTGTGACGAGCATGAAGGTCTGTGAATGGTGGAGTGGTGCCAATTTGAACCCCCTCAGAGTCGTGTTCAGGATCTTTCAACCAGAATACGTCTATAGGTTCTGTGAATTTGATCGAAGCCGTGAAGACACCAGCGTGAGTAACCTTGTAATAGAATCAGTAACACATTTCCAGATTTCGTTCGAGAAATCTCTGACGGACATTGCCTTGAAACTGTAAAGTAAAACTAGTGACATTCTTGGATAAGCTGTCTAGCAGGCAGATGTATTGCACTTACGATTCGTTCGTTGGATTAGATATTACCGCTCTGTCAATCTCGATCTGGCTTCGCTTTACCACCAACTGGATGATAGCTCGGATGACTGGGAATAAGATGATGAAAAGGAGTACAATGACTAGTAGTGTGACAACTATCGACGTGATTATGACCCAACGTCGTTTGTACAGGGGTACGCGAAGTTGTTGGACTTGTGGCTCATCATCCAAGCTCTTTAGGTCACCAGCTCCAGTGCCCTCTTTGACACCAAGCACACCAGCGGCTGTTGCAAAGCCTGCAGGCTGCATTGTGTGCTCTAAATATTATGTTAATGTCGTACACGAAAGAGATATCTTAGTATGTACCCCTTAACTCAGCGCCAGACGAAAAACTATGTTGGCTGCCATGGTTGGCGTCGTAAAAGTCACTGCTTTGCCTTGCGGAATTCGAACTCATATCCTACAGACAAGTCGTCGGATCGAGAGAAGGCCAAGAGGAAGAAACAGACTGCCGGGGAAACATCTATAGTTTTAAATGCTAGTCGATAAAAGTTTTACCGAAAGGACGGCGAGACCATAAGATGGAAGCACCGAAATTCTTCACTTCTGGAGCTGTTCCCATTGACAGCCATCATGAAGTTGACATGAAGTTGACTACATGTGCTGTTCGGGTCCACATGTTGCATATACACAAGCATCAAGCAACATGTGAAGCGCCCTTTTTTGTATTCAAATTTTCTGACTTGCAACCAGTGCTAAAACGAGATTCTTGTAGACAAGGCCCAGCGTCTCAACGGAAGACCGAAGTAGGGAAATGAAGGTGAAATTCATGTGAGTCTTTCAAATAACATTCTGTCAGATGACTTGATAGGCAGCCCGAATTGAGGAAATCAACAGGTATGTGGGGTCACAATCGGGATGAAAGCCACGATGCCAGAAGTTACTTTACTCTTATCGAAACTAGCTTGTGTTTCCTCCCAGGTGGAGCCCGTGGGTTATGAAGACAAAAATTGTTCATGCATAGGGGGGCAATCCAAAGGGCGACAGAGAGGAGATTGTCAGAGGCGCACAGTCATTGAAAACCCATGCTTGAAGCAGAGTATACATGCCATCGTGCGACTTCCCTCGATACCAGAACAGTTAGGTGCTTTCAGCAGACAAAGCAATGCAAGCTAAGATTTTGCTTAAGGTGAGGATTCCAGATCAAGATATCAATCTGTATCAGTTCCTGAAGGCACGGAATCGAAGTTGGGTGACTTCCCATAAGCAGTTTTAAAAACCTGTGACCTCAGATCTTCTGGTCTAAGATGAAACTTCAGCTTGAACCACAAAGATTGTGTGATGAAGATTTTTTTCAACAAGATCTAAACACAATGGCAATCTGAGTCACTGAGCTTACCTTTCAATGGTTCTTATCAAAGCCAGAGAGACTTTGAACATATTTTATCATTAAACTCTAAACAGCTCATTGATGCCTTCATAAAATTCTAATTCTATTTAACAGTTTTACTTCTGGGAGTTCCACCCTTGGTTTCCTCTAACCACAAGCCTTGAGGGCTGTTGAATGGAACTGTAGCACCCGACGGACATGACATCATTCACCTGATACCACTCATCATTCCTCAGCTCCACATCACTACTCTAGCCCATGCCTCACTCGCTTAAACCGCTGTCCCTGTTGTAATAGAGGGACAGGACTTACATATAAACTAGCACTCACATATCTACTCCCTCAGTCGTCTACCTTGATAGGTGACTCCTGAGACTGATCACTCGATAAGGGGGTCATTACCTTTTGAATACCCTACATGGCTGCTGGACCCTGGTGTCTGCCCCGGGGGGAGTAAGATCTACTCGTGGTTTCACTGCCCATGAAAGGATCAAGAGATGACAGATGGTGGTATGAGGAGGATTGAGAATGGTTTACAGTTTCTTTTTTGTCTATCCATATACTTGGTTGTTGTTTAATTTCCAATGTCTCGAAACTAGCTGCTTTTCCTGGATGCTATCACCTGCCATTACATTTTGGATAAAACCTCAGGAAATATAGACATAAATGCGTAAATGAATATTGTTGTTTACAAATCAAGCACCAAGACCAATTCCATCCAAGCGTAGATGCTGTCTGTGACAACATGAGCCTATTACAGTTTATGGGATTATACAGGTCTGGGTTAAAATAAATGACTATCTGGAACTCAATCATCATGCATCAAGGATTTTGGAGAGAGAGACAAGATACTTTTCGCATATCGCGGAAAAGTAGAATTCGTGTTCAGAATTATGAAGCTGAACTAGATTGTGAGCGATTTCGTGGGCAAGAGTGAAATACCTAATTCTATGTGTCATGACATATCATCACATGAAGAAAGAAAGTGAATGACCATGAAATCAATGCGTTAGACATAATCCCTTGACGGACTTCAGGATCGTCTGGAAGTATGGTGAGGATGGGATATAATGACGAGTATCTTTACTCACGCCAAGCTTCGTAATAACAAAGATTCAAGAAGATACTCCTATTCCTGTTGAATGCAATAGGACCACCTTTAGTATCATAGAATATATGCAAATTGGTAAGGTCAAGGTCGTAGACATTTGCAAGTGATTTCATCACATGGATAAATCTGGCTAAAGAATCTGACTTGATTTTTAGAACACTTCGTGCCTCATTTTCGGGTACATCTGCGATGGATTGACATTCAGCCAGTAGCACCAAACGATTCGTTAAGTACCTTGAGCAAAAAATATCTTGATCTGTTCCATTGTACCTGCAAGGTTTCTAGTAGACTAAGACAAGAAATAAATGTCGCTCACCAATCAATCTCATGTTCTGAGAGAGCCCCGATATGTCACAATAACCGTCATTATTAGCTTCTTTGACATAGTACGTTTCTCGTCGGTTCTGCAATAAATCGCTTGACTCCTCGCGGCAAGTCCTTATGGCCATAGCAATATTTGAAGCTGAGTTTATTGATGTTAGTCCTTGTTCGCGATTTCACTGACACTCACCAATGTTATCAAGTGGTGTGACGGTGGGTTGATCGTAGGGTTTTCGGGAGGATGAGGTCTCTGAGAAACCACCAGGTAATTGAGGGTCTTGATATTCAAGTTCGCTCCCAAGATGAACAGGGCTGCGGGAAAAACCTGACAACTGAACATTAGATCCCGTGACGCCTAGTTTTTGCTTGAGTTTCTTGAAGGTACTGGACAATGAAGAGGTCCGATCTTCAGCAATCAAATCCGAAGATAAGATAGAGGAACTGGGAGAGGTGAGCGTTCTTTCTGATGTGGGCTGAGGACTCGAAGAGAGAAGTTGAATGGGTCCGTCCTCTACTCTCGTTTCTTTTGCCTGTCTTTCTAGTTGCCTCTGTCCCAAAATACGATCCACTGATAGAATAGAACAATCAGAGCTTTAAGAGCGCAAATACGTTGGACCAACCGTTATAGCCCCGACGCTTCAATGCTTTGAGATCAGTCGACAGGATCGTCATAAATAACAAAGCGTCGTGAGCTTTTGGGGAATCAAAGATGAATTTATTTAAGCACATTGCCACCCTAGTGGATATCAAGCAAATTCTCGGTCAACACGGTGCGCCTCTCACTTACTCATAAAAATCAATCTCTGCATTATTAGCAAGCATAAGCTCGATGCGTTGGGCAGGTCCCCGCTGAGCAACAGCCGAGGCCTCTTGTTTCCGTTCTAGACGAAGCTTGCCATATGAGAGGGTCTTCTTAACCTTGATTTGACCGTAAACCTTTATTTGAAAATTTGATTCTATCTGTAACCAGTCTAGGGATACCTTCATCTTGGCATGATTGTGTTCGTGAAGGAAGATAGGAAGTCGCTCCAAGATCAATGAACGAATGGAAGTTGGGCGCTTGGAGTCACTGATCTCCATTCCGACAATGTATTCCTCTTTGACCAAGGAGCTAAGCCTACGAGACCCCAACTCTATGTAGAATGCTGTTTTACATATCTCCAGTATGCAGAACACTTTGCATTAGGAGAAGCTCACCTTCTATGATATCTTCCTGAGGTGCAGTGAATAGTTCAGCGCCAAATATCTGGTGAGTGTTGGTGTTATCGGCAATAACAATCTGTTCTGCTGCTTTCAGGTCATAGCCTATCTGCCACTCTCCATCGTCGAATTCATCACTAGTTATCTTGTGGGTTGATTGTTCCATGGCTTTGCGCTGACTGCACAATAGAATAGGAGCCCGCTTCATCCTAGCAATCGTGACCGCGGAGAGATTCTTCTTATTAACAGCAATATTTCGTAGTTCATCCAGGAAACTGAGGAGCATCAGTGAGAAGTGAGAAAGTACTCAGCCAGATGCGCACTTGTACGGACCCTGTGCCAGATCGTAGAAGGCACGGGGTTTCTCTAACAAGATTCTGGCAAGCTCTTCGACGCTTGGATCTTGCTTGGCGCCACAGGCAGTAAGAAAAGCATTGCCCGCTGCCCCAAAATCAACAAACTTGAATAGTTTGGAGTGAAACTTGTCCTTCGAACGTTGACCAAGGTAACACTGGGTAGGTGGTAGCCAGTGCGTGCCAAGTTCGACACTTTCTGATGAGGCAGGTACAGGAACAAAAGAGGTTTCTGCAAGTTTCAAAAGCTCTGAACGTGAGAAGTCTTATGGATGAAAGTAACGAGTCAACAACGTTCGGTGCTATTGAGCAATTACGTACCGGAAACACAGATTGCCAATACAGTGAACCACTTTTTACCCGCTTGAAAGTTGTCAGGACGACCACTCTGCAAGAGGTTTACTAGTTGACTAGTCGTGGGGTTCTCTCTGACCTGAAGCTTGACTGCTTCTGACTGCAAGGTTGGATCAATCACTAGGAAACCTAACTGCGACCATTCAGGCTTGGAGAAAATTTGTCTGGGTGTGCCAAGGCAGCTGGTGCTCCCATCAAGAGCTGGAATAAATGCAATGTCTCGGAATTTGTTACAATCATAATCCGTGTATCTTGAGTGGATATTATCAATGAGATATTTGAAAGCGGTTTGACGTATCTGGCGACCATGAGTTAAACGCTTGATAAGATTACATGAATCCGCATACCGTCAGATTTGTATTCGTGCAGAGATACACAAGTTCTTCAAGAGCTGGATACCGGCGCAATCCCAAATTAAACAAAAATTGTGCTGTCAAAAGAGAGACGGATCATTCCAGAATGATGAGTCTCAGACTCCCAGAACCTCTTACCTTCTTCCGAATTATTCCGCCATTTCTGTGTACCCCATTCAATTAGAGGAAGTCCTAATTGCCGAAGCACAGGCAATGGCTCATACAATTGATCGGCCCTCAGCCTCTGTGCAGACTGATTATCAGACTCTGTTCCCGACCGTTCTTTCGCGAAGGCAGCTGTGAGCCTCAATCGCCTGATTTCCTCCTCTTTCAGATTATCCTTCACCGAGACCAGGTAATGGATGAGATCATTGCTCGTCCACTCGTTTGTCTTCACCATCCTAAACGATATTGAGCTTTAAAATATATATTGATCATAGTACTGCCAACCTGGTGAAGATTATCTGCAACTCAACATGATTCCGAACATCGAGCTCCTGAAGCAATTTCTCCATTTGGCCTTTGATGATAGTTCCTGATGGGAATTTAACCACTGGCATATCATGAAATATGTTTACGCTTGAAAAATAAGATTCATTCGGAAGCTTCATGCCATCGGAGGTCGGGATGCAAGTCTTGTCTTTAAGTAGACCGGTGATTTGCTGTTTCATTGTTGCAGAAAGTCCGTGCCCCCAGTTTCGGGCTATGAAGAATAAGACTTTTTCTGACCACTGTGGTGACACCTGTATATCATAGACAGGGTCTGCTTGCACAACTTTTGGATCAGTTATATTGCTGAGCCAATCCATTATAGTGAGATCGACCCAAGAAAATGCACGCTTCAAGTCATCTGGGGAAAAGTGTTTGGTTACAGCAAATGGGAAAAGATGACAGGGAAGAGGCCCCTCTAAAGGTACACCATTGAGGCTTCTTTGATTGAGAAAGGTTTGAATGGTGTGAAGTGGTATAACTCTATCTCCAGTCGGGCCAGACATAACTAAAACAGCCGCATTGAGGAGCTGATTTCTGACAGGAGCAAGATGTGACGCATTCTTTGAATCATAGAATGATATCCACCACTTCATGCAAGCAATCATATCCATTTCAGGGAGTGGTCGTGATCTGAGTTCGGCCAGAACATCTTCGAATGAGATTGTCCTGATTATGCCTTTACCCTGCAGCGACAGTACCATGTCCCCGGCTGTGAGCTCTGCAGGCACCAAGGGAAGTTGTTTCAAGAAAGAAAAAGAAGCTTCAGGTAGACGAATTTCGGATGCAGGTCGAATACCAAGTGTAGATATCAGTGGAAAGGAGTTCATAGAACTACATTTGAAAAATGCGTTCTCCAAAAGAATGGAAACTTCTGCAGAAGGGGTGGAGTGATGGCATGTGAAAAACTTGATGGTGTGAATGGCCTTGTTGATGAGAGACGATCGCAGTTCCTCTGGCAGTTCTTGAGAGACATTCTTGAACACCTCCAAATTTGTTTCCCATGCCTTGTAAATCGAATCCATCTCCAGCTGATACGCAACACGGGCCAAGGCACCACCCACATAGAGGAGTTCTCTGTTCCATACTATATTGGGCATCAGTCAAAATTTTGAAGTAGGTAGAGTATGCGCTGACTAGCAACATTGCGATCCCTACCATGGCATCGTCAACAATGAGATGCGATTTCAAGATCGAACTCACATAAAATCAATCGCTTCCCTCTCAACAGTCGGTATAAATCTGGCTGCCATGTGGCCTCCAATGCCTGTGGTCTGCGCTGTAGCGTGTCCCTATTCCAGGTAGACATCAAATAAGAGAGATGTATCGGAAGGAGTTCTTACGATGAAGATACGAGCAGTTCCGGTCCTAACAGCGTGATGAGACTCGTTATGTAGGATGCCGAGATTAGCATACCCATCAATATCAGCGCGTAGTCCTTGAAAGACACTTCCTGAAGCATGCTGATACTTCAAATCCTCCTGCCGACTTGCATCGTATTTATCTTTCGTAGTCTAAGAGATCATGGAACTACCAATAAAGACAATGCATATAAACATCAACCTACATATATGAGCTCATATCTCATGCTTGATGGTGGGTTCTTTTTGGTAGACCGATGAATCTCTGAAGACAGTTTTGAGTTGAGTTTGACAGTAATTTCGGCAGAGAAAACCGAGAGGATGATGCTAGTAGTCGAAATTTCGGTCAAGTCAACTTGAGGAGCGGACGCGGGTGGTGAACTTGTCTGCGTTTGGGGAGTGGAGACACCGAGAAAACCAGATAGCGAAGAGAAAAGACCGGTTGCGGTAGTTTTCACGACATCACGAAGAGGATGTTTGCGTGAATCTGATGTGTAGACCCAGTTCATGACAGTTGCATCAATCGTCATTGCTGTGAAGAGTTGAGAGTTAGTGCCGTAGATAGTGAACAACCATGCCATTGAACTTGCGCGTCATCTTGAGTCCAGTGATAGTCATGTAGTTGTTCGGACTTCTGCCTGAAAAATCTCGGGGTAGTTGATGGACTTGTGAATATCCAACGGCCTTATTGAGTTTGACAAGACACCAATCATTGAAATAGACGGACACTTCTTCGAGATAGGTCATAAAGGTGATGGATGAGGCAAGAAAACGGGTTAAGTCAAATGCAGAAGGAATGGGCATCGGTTCCCTGAGGTGCATTTCGAAAGATGTCCAGGGTGATTGATCAACATCCTCCAATTTTCCACGGCGGGCGAAGAGCTTTTGAAATAAGGCGTAAGATCATAAATACATTTGGCTCAGCGCACCTGATCCTTTTTGCCTTTCCAATAAAAACCCATCCACTGGCCTACGGGTAGACAGTAAGCCAAGGAAACTCATTTGATTGCAGAATGGCGCGCACTTCCTGATCTCACAAAGGGTTCCTCCGTAACTGAAAAAAGACTGTAGAAGCCTGATCATGTTATGAGAATGTCGTCTACGTGCGAGAGCTTTAACACACCAACACCGAAAGCACCTATTTTCTGTTCATCCGGATTGCCCTCCGCTGACAAGGTATAAGCATCAAACCTACCGAGTAGCTCGGAATGGGCGTACCAATCCTCTTAAGGCGACTCCAATCTTCGTCCCTGAAGGTGACCCCATTGTTCCTGAAGACCCATTGATGTACCTGTCACCATTTAACAAGTGTTGAACAAAGGACGAGAGAATACTTGCAGATGTTGTCTTCAGATCAGGTAAAGTCTCTCTGCCTCCGCTTCCAGTCGTGTGCTCCCCGTCCAAAAAGTCCTGAGTTTGGAATCGAATTTCAACAGTTTTAGATTGGGCATCGTCTGAATTTTGAAGGAGTTCGCGGAAGACCGTGAACTCTCCTGAATACCTCGCAAGGACTTTGTCAATCAATGCACGTTGGTTTACTTCAACAGATTCGTCGTATCCTGTCTCCCACTTCATACCAGTTTCAGTAAAAAGATTGACCGCTGGTCTTAGTGTATCTCACTAGTTGGTTTCGGGTCGCCATTTGAAACGAAAGGATACTATCTTGAGCGCGAATAGGAAAAGCGAATTAATTGTATTGATTGTATGTATGTCCTGGACATCAAGTGTCACTAGTCACATCAAGCTAGTCTGGATCATTCATTTCCTACAACCTCAAGAATAACTCACTCATTTTCTATGACCAGATTTTGTTTCTGGATCAATGAGATATGCTAGATTCAACAGCTGATGTCTACAAAAAAATCCCAAGTGTCATCCCTCTAGAAACCCAACAAATGATAGAAAAGTTGAAGACGTGATATTATAGTATGTGCAGACGGGACATGACCTGATGGACTTGCCAATACCGTCCGGTCTTTCGTGGAATACGGGATTCAGTGATATTAAAGTGTGTTTGATGTCGTCACAAAAAAAGCATCATAAAAAGATGAAAAAGGATACTGAATAAAATATCCAAGGAAAGACGTTGCGGAAAAACGAAACGAAGCAACCTGCTTCAACATCTAGAGGATGGATCCAAAGGACCTAAAGGACCATATCGCTCGCCTAGACTGCCACGACCCATCGATCTTGGACCCTCATCACTCGTAGGGGCATTAGGTGATGAAAGTATATTGTTGATAGTTGGAGGTACTTGGCTGACGCCAGGGGAAGTTGCTCGCGTCAAGGGAGCGTACCCATTGTCACCCATACCCACTAGCTGAGTCGAAGACCCAGTATCAGAAAGTCGATAGCGAGGAGCATATGTGGAAGTAGGAGGAGGAGTCGGTTGATCACCAAACCCAGACTCCAACATCGCTTCGAGTTCAGCATGGTCGAGGGTTCTTCCACTTTGCAGTGACTGGTTTTGAGGATGCAAGCCCACTGGAGGAGGGTATTGTGTATTATGTTCGTTATACCCGCCAATCTGGGGTCCCCAGTGATCGTCATCGGAAGAGCCAACGGAGACAGTATCCGAGCCATCATATTGACTGCGAGCATCTGTACGGACGCTTAGAAAATCACCATCTCCACCGAAATACCCTGACGGATGCGTTCGTTCAAAGTCTCGTCGTCGCCGTTCCTCACGTCGTAACTTGCGAAGGCGCGAACGTTCCCAGTCTTCCCACCGTCGCATGGGTACCGCTAAACCATGCAATTTCCCTCCACCACCACCATGTCCTTCACCTTTTGCCTCACCCTCGACTTTTCTACTATGATGTCAGTGAGATCCATATGCTATCTGAAGAGTACTCACCGAGTTTCACCCCACGAGAAATCATCAAAATGCCAGAAAGCATAGACTGGAAGGACAAAATTCCATACTGGCAGTGCTACGAGATAGATCATCATCCAGAAGACATAGATGATTTTACGGGTAGTGATAAGAATAAGAATTGCAGGGAGACCTAAGACAGCTATTAGAAGCACGAGGGGGATAGCTTCTTCGAAACTTTTGGGAGGGTTTAGAGCAATGCCGATAATAAGAGAATAAGTTAAAATGATGGCAATGGGTAACACGACAGTGCCCAAGAGATCCATGAAAACGACGAACTGCATGCTGAAGCAAAAGGTTCCGCAGAGATTTCGGACTAGTACAAGTTCCATGAGATTATGGATGGTAGAATTGATCCAACGTCTGCGCTGAGATAACAACACTTTGAATGTATCTGGGACAATAGTTCGACACCGAGCTTGAGGAAGAAACATCATCTTGCGATTAGGGAAAGCGCGAAGAAGGATTGTCGTGAGAAAACGATCTTCGCCTAACAAGAGAAGATTTTTTTGATGTAGAGTTGTCACTATACTTTGACTGTACTCTTTGACGATTTCTGGCTTGATTATCAGAGGAACCCAATCATCTCCAGTCAATTTGCGGGCTTTGAGTCTGAACATGGAGAAACAACCTGGGAGACATGATACACCACCAAATACTGACTCAAATGCCTTGGCGAGATGGTGTGAGATGAAATACTCAAAGACCTGGATAGCAGTCACCCACGACTGCCGTTTGTTGGCAATGCGAGTCTCGCCACAAACGCCCATGATCATTTGGTCATGGTGCATGCAATTGACCAGGTGCCCGAGAGATTCTGGGAAAACTTTTGTATCAGCATCGACCTAGGAGTTCCTTGTTAATTGCAACAGCAGATGATTGTTCAAGTCAAGACAACATACCATTAAGCAGACCTCAAAAAAATCGGGGGTCACACCCATAAGTGTATGAATTTTGCGGAAAAGCTCGAAGTCGAGGGGCGTCATTCGATCATTGTATGTCACACGAGAGAAGAAATTCATTAGAATGAGCTGACTATCGCGCTTTCCCCGATTACCAGGTTTCTTGTCTGAAGCAGCCTCGTTTTCAGTCCCACATTTCACAACAATCACAGTTGGTGTACGACATCCTGCAGCAGCTAGGGGAGATGTAAGACAACTTTGGACACACTAAATATGGGGATATAACTATACTGTAGTGTCCTGCATAAACCATAGCCCGATTCTGTGCTTTCGCGCCGGACCCAACGGCATTATAGCTCATAGGTATTGGGTTGCCAAATCGGGGATCTGCTTCTAGAAGGCTCACACAAATATCAGGCGTGCTCCGCTTTTCACCGGCACCGGTAATCATGCCATCTGCCACAACGAACAAAAGCTTTCTCGTGTCCGAATAAGTCGTAGTCGAGATAGAATCAAGAGTGGTTCGCAAAGATTCTTCGCCCTCAGAATAACATGTGACAAGGCATACAGCAAAAAGCTCTGCACCTATTTGAGCTAAACTCATGATCGGTGCTGAGCTATCGGAGCTGGTGAGAGTGGTACTAGATGAGGATATCATCGATTTCGGTCCTTTATCAAGCTTCTTGCTGACAGCATTAGCCCAAGGAGCTGTTCCGTGTTTGTTATCGATGGAAACATTGGCTCCTCCTGGCATGACAGCAGGACTGATTGCTGAACGATTCAGGTCTTGACTTGTTGGCGGCCCAGCTAATCGTTCGGACATAAACCAGTTGAAAAAACACGCCATTATAAATCGAACAAATACCAGACCGAGGATCACTATGAGACCAGCGTACAGGAACAAGGAAGTGACAAAACAACCAGGAGTCACTTTATCGATGTTCCCCGCAAAATAACGCTCTTTAAGGCATGGAACTGCAGATTGAAGTTCAGCGCGATTGAAGAAAAGCCGAGTGCCATCCTTCCCCAGCTGGGAGGAAGTTTGCTGCATGATGACCCGCAGGATTCGATCGACTTCGTCAGAAGAAACTGCGCGAGGATGCAAAGAGAAGTATGGGGCCATGTTGAGTACAGCGCCGTCCAAGACGAAATAGTTGGGTAACTGGGAGACTTGATCCCAGGAATATCCGGCTAAAAGCTGAGTATTGACGAGGGAGAGTGATTGGTAGGTAGAGGAGGCATTGATTGGAGGAAGTGGACAAGTATCCCCGGAACAGGGCGCATCTAATGCAATTTGAAAACTTAGACCATGGCATGATCTAAACTGCGAAGCATCACGTTGGAAGAGATAGGTGATGTCTTGACCAGGTGCAGATTCCGAAAGACGCGCAAAGTCAACTTGATTGAGGGAATGGGCAGATGTAATATTATACATCGTGCCCTGGATGCCAAGTGTCCCTGGTGTGGCGCCTACGTCGATGAAGCGGGAATTTGAGTTGTCGTTCTCAGGACAAAGGACCTTTTGAAAGCCGACTGTCGCAAATCCAACGCCCGCACAGAGAACACAGATGATGAAGCAGAGAGCGATCTTCTCCCTCCATGCTTGCCTAACATTGGGGTCCTTCATCCCCCCAAGTGAGCTCAGAAGGAAATCGGGAACCCAGAAAGTCACCACCCTTGAGAATATCTTCCAGGGTAATGAGCCATTGTAGGCAGAGGAATGTGATACTGGATTTGGAGCAGAAGAAGAAAGGACCGGAGGATTTATCAATGGAACAGGAGCCACGCTCCTTTCAGGTCGAGTAAGTGTTTTTGCTCGTCGAATGGTAGCACCCGAGGGTGGAGGTCGCCGTGTAGTGGGAATAGGGACATCTGTGGATGGAAGGTTTGCCTGTAAACGAAATGACATGAGAAAAAGGATCGTAATGTGCGTGCAGCGACAGTAATGCAGACAGAGGCAAGAAGTAGGCCTACTGTTAGATATGGTGAGGAAGACCACAAAACGAAAACGACTTGAGAAGCGTTGCCAGCGCGTCACAGTCACATCATTGTTACATTAGTTACATTACCGACACCTACGAATAATCCATGTTTTATAGTGATATTGTGTTGGCCTGCTTAGTTCTGTAGCTTGTATGCCAGATCTCTCATAGTACTAGAATTATAGAAGTGCTTGTATCGTTTCTGGCAAGGAGACACGACCAGTCAATTGTCACAGGACTGTGATAGAATGAGATAAGCGACTATGGTGTTCTAATTTTGTCAGTCATGTCTTTCGTGAAAGCCAGACTCAAGCTTGCCCGCGAATCCATTGGAAAAAAAGACTTTGTTTCTGCGCACGACGCTGCGAACCAGGTACTGGAAATTGAGCCTGAAAACTACAATGCGTTTGTATCGACTACTCCAGGACGTAATCTGATCCTGACTTCGACGTTAGGCATGTGTTCCTTGCTTTGGCACTCTTCAAGCTTGATCAACCAGACAAGAGCGAGCAAGTAAACCATTTTTTTCTTCATGACAAAGTAAAACCTCATGGCCCTATGACAGATATATCAGAAGGCTATAGACCTGTGCCCAGGCAATGTTCTCGCCTGGCAGGTACGACATGAGTTCGTTGTCTGTGCCTCCCATAACAATGTCGCAGGGTATCACACAGTTTTACGAGCAGGTCGGCAACTCCGAGGCCTTGTTTGATGCCCTCAAGCAGCTTGCGTTGCTTCACGCGAAAACGTAAGCCTGATCTAATTGTTTTCGATGTGACTACAAGGAGATCCTTTCAGTGGTGATCCTATCAAACTTGCAGAAGTCTTAAAGAAAACTGTCGATATCTCTCGCTGCTCAGACGATAAACCTAAAGTACGTTACCGTAGTAGTTGTGTTGCATCAACCTGGCTTGAAAATCCTAGCTTGTCAACGCCTTGTCAAATCTTTTGTCCGACAGCCCTTTTCACCAGGTCCTGTCAAACCTACCACCGCCCAGCCCAACCGCTCCTACAGCTACGACCATAGCCTACATTCAGTCTGCAGTCTATGATGATTTGCCCATTCTAGAAGAGATTATTGACATCATTGAAAAACAAGAGAAGAACTTCATTAATAAGGAGATTGAACGGCGCAGGACTAGACTTGGAGCAGGTACCAAGGAATATGTTGGCAAGCAAGTCGGGAGAGAAATTTGGGCTGTCTCTCGTGTGAGGAAAGTTGATGATACTCCTGATCATGACTAACTTCCAGCAGCTACCGCATTTGTACACGCAAGTCATGAATCATCCAAAATGTTCTGACGACCTTTTAAGAGTGACGGAATCAAAGCTCTTGCGATACAAGGCTAACTACCTTCACGCATTACCTATTACAGACGAATTCATTGCAACAAAAGGTCAAATCAGAGAAGAGGTAAACGAACTTATTCGTGGAGCCGTTCTACTTAGATTACCTGACGAGTTCGCGTGGACGCTGTATATAGAAGAGCAAGACTGCGAAAACATATGTAAGCTCTCCTTCTACCGCATGGTCTCAATAACTTACCCATATAAGGTGATTATGATTTCTCTCTCATAAGACAGATGATTCGGCTCTTGCCAGGCTCACCGCTGTCCAGAGCTTTTGCAAGCTATTTGAGATATATATCTCAGCCTTTGTCAGATGAGATTCAAGTGGAGTCCGAGAGTCGGGACAAGGAAAGTAATGAGGATTTCATTCGTTACAACCTTGACGAAGATCCTTTTAATAACATCATGGTTTGGTGAATTTCGCACTTGGGCTGCATATTAGTCTGAATTTATCTTAGAACATCTTCGCTCTTTTCCCAGACAAGGTTGTCATCTCTCGGATAGTTAGCGAAATTTACCTCCATGAGGGAGACTACGAAAATGCGATCAACGCTGCGAAGAATGGTATCGGGCTTCTTGGCAAGATCGAACAAGATATTGGAGCTACTCTATCTCGGTAATCAATTTCAGCCACATACACCCGTGTAATTAAGCTTCTCCTAGTTCTCGTGTGGGTATCCAGGCGATCTGGGCGACCTCGCTTGTTCATCTTTCGCCCCCTAAGCATCATGAAGAAGCCCTGCCTATTCTGTATGAGGCATTATCTATTTCACCTAACAACATTCGATGCCTATTCGCACATGCTTATATATCTCAAATAGCTGCAGACTGGATTCACGCAGCAGAAAAATTTGAGAAAATCTATACCCTCACAGACGATTTAGTTGATGGATTAAAGGCTCGGGAAGAGCAGGCATGGTGTCACTGGCAGGCTACACACGATGAAGCCGACATTCAGACCCTCAAAACAATTCTGAACAGACTCGATGATGATCTTCAAGAACGCGGCCAGGATGCTGCTAGGTGTCTCTGGAGGATCGGTAGATGTCATTGGGACCAGGAGGGTAAGTGCCGTAATCGATTAGACTTGTGGTTGACACTTGACAACTCCTTAGGGAAGTCAAGAGAAGAGGCATATCCGTATTTTATTAATTCTCTGGAGCATGACCCAACTTTTGCGCCGGCCTTCACCTCCCTTGGTCTCTATTATGCCGAAGTTGCTACACCTCCTGATCTCATGAGAGCATCCAAATGTTACCAGAAAGCTTTTGAGATAGATGCTCGGGAGAACGTGGCCGCTCGCAAACTAGCGGAGGGTTTTGCAGAAGATAGAGAGTGGGATTTGGTGGAGGTAGTTGCAAAGCGTACCATTGAAGGGGAAGGTGGTCTGGATGTTGGAACTAAAGAATCGACCTCTAGTGCTAGTCAGTTTGTTCCGACAAACGCATGGGCATGGAAGGCTATAGGTATCATCGAGTTGGTGAGAATTTGGCGATCGAATATATTGACTGTCTAACTTGACTATCCAGAATCGCCAAAATTATCCACCTGCTATTCGAGCTTTTCAGATTGCCCTGCGAGCTGAGCCTGCTGACACATCAACATGGTCAAAACTCGGGGAGGCGTACGGCAGAGCAGGTCGGCATGCAGCGGCGATCAAATCTCTTGATCGTGCCCTTCAACTTGACCCCAAAAATTGGCTGTGCTCCTTTTTAGTGGCTGAACTCAAAATTGAATTGGGGCTGTTTCAAGAAGCAATTTTCGGTCTTGAGAAACTCTTGGAGGAATGCCCCATCGAGCTCAGCATTCTTGCGGCCCTTGCTCGAGCCCACCTTTCGCTTGGGCAAAGCGAATACCGGGAAGGTTTCCATGCGCGTGCGGAATCATCCTTATTGCAGTGCCTTGAAGTCGCATCATTGATTAATGAACATCATCCCGGGTTCAGGAGTATAGGGTGGAAACTTATCTCGGATGCTGCTTTTCAGCTATCACGACAGCCGGCGATACAAGATCAGAAACGGGCAGAAAAGATCTCTGGATTGCTTAGGATACTGTTGTCCTCGGAACATAATCTAACTCTTGAGTCGCCATATCTCACTGAATCCGCAGATGCACACAGTGCTCTGACATTCCTAGGCATCTCCATTCGTGTATGTCAGCTGAGAACTCATCTCAATACCTCATCGAATGCTGCACGAGGAAGTGCATGGTATGATCTCGCGATTGGACTACAGCGTTGGTGCGATCAAAAGAAGCCGACGGAGTTGGAAATCCAATCAGAAATCGTGGACGCAATCATAAATGCCTTGAAGGAGGAGCCGATAAACGATTCATATTGGATGGCATATGGTGATATACATTTCTCCAGTCAGCCCGAGATAGCACAGCATGCCTATGTTAAGGCACTTGAACTTGATCCCAAGGTATTTTGAAATCTGGTGGCAATCGGGAGATGATGAACTGATGTGCAACAGAACGTCATCACATGGACGAATCTGGGGTTCCTGTATTATCATCATGCAGACCTAGAACTTGCAAAAGAAGCATTCTCAAGGGCTCAAGTTACAGATCCTGACTATTCGCTTGCATGGCTCGGTCAAGCTCTGGTTGCAACCGCCAACGGCGAAGAATCTGATGCTCAAACTCTGTTAACACATGCAGCATCTTTTACAACGGGGCTTGTATGCTTGTATCAATGGCTTCTATTATACACTCATCAAATTTTAGCCTGATGTCGACATTGAATACACGTTCCGAATATGGAAGCACTCAAAGCTACCAAGACGTAGGACCGAGGCGAAGGAGGACCTGATCCCCTGCTTCTTTGCTTTAGATCGATACTGCTCGCGTAGACCGACTGATCCGTCTGGTTTACATCTCTTTTCTCTCATTTGCGAGAGAATTGGCCACTTTGACCTTGCCTTTAACCTCGTTACGCGTGCAATCAGTATCTTGGAAGCTCTCTACGAAGAATCAGAAAATGAAGCAGTTGAAAGACATTTTATTATTGCTAACACGACATTGGGACGTCTCCTACTTTCGAGAGCAGAGTACGCTCGTTCTCTAGAGTCATTTCAAACTGCACTAGGACTACTTGCTGGAGATCAGGAGGAGACTGAGATGACTTGTGCCAAGGAAACCAAGATGATCCGTGTACAAGCATACCTCGGACTTGCGCTGGGGCAATTTATGCTTAGGGATTATCAAAGCTCGCTTGCCGCGTCACAAGAAGCGTTGAGTCTTACGGGAGATGATCTGACAATGAAGGGACAAATCGTAGTATTATTCGCGCAGACATTATGGGCACTCAACACGGATGAGACCAAAGAGACTGCCAAGTCACAACTATTAGAATAGTAAGTTACATTGCTTATGTGTCCACGAGGCGCTCTGAACAGAGTACATCAGCATTGCGGTTGATCCAGAAAACCTTGTCGCGATCAACACATTGGCGGGGATGGGTATTCTGACTGGAGATGCAAATCTCGTTGACGCAGCATTGTCCGAGGTTATGAATCTACCTCTTGATCGAAGGCAAGAGTTAGACACTTATAGAGAGGTGGATTATCTGCTGGTACATCACCACCTGAGCCTGGTACGCAAGCGCTTGATGTTCTCTTTGCTGGCTCTCATTCATGTGATATGAAGAATCAAACTAGTGAAGCGGTTTCGGTAGCCCAGAAAGAGGTGCTTTCAGAACCAGGAAAGATCGAGCCACGGACACGTCTGGCAACTCTATTGCTCCGCAAAGGGGAGCAAAACAGTGCCCGGGCACTATTATCTGATGCAATAAAAAATAATAGGAATGATCTTGGCTTGACATCAGATGCTTTGACCCTTCGCTCAATTGCACTCTGTGCTACAGGAGCTACAGCCAAGGACAAAGCTGCGATGCTCAGAGAGGTGCAGAGGGCGATAATGTTACGGCCTTGGCATGTGGAAACATGGCAGGCCTTGACGTATATTCGATCGTGGAGTACAACCTAGTGAGAGTGCAAGTGAGGTAATAGTCAATGATGTAGAGTATATGATCAGGTGGGGTGGGCAGGTCAAGCATCATGATTAGATGTACAGCTAGATACGTCATTGTGCCGAGTTCCGAACAATCAAGGCGAGTCGTCGGGCGGAAACATTGGAGGGATCAGATGATTGTATGTTGGCCAACCACCAGTTGAGTTTGGTCTCTTTGTACTTGAGGGACGATGAAGTTGGTATGCTTTGAAAGACTGAATATCCGAGTCACATAGCAAAGGAGAGAACTTACAGGCCACGTTCCTCAAGCGCCTCAGTCAAGTCTTTTTCTGATAAATGGGGTTTATCTTGTAAAAGTAGTCTATCGTCTTCAGCGAGAAAATCTAGGCGGCGTCGAATTCGGTATATCCGTAGTGTATCGAAACCGAAGGTGGGCAAACTGAGAAGTCTGGTAGAAGATGAGAAAGCACGAAATTACGGATACTGAAGAGGCTGACCCGGAAATGGCGAGGGGGCCATTGGGAATGCGGATAGCATTGATAGGTAAATAGTTCTCCGGCGATTCCATGGTTTTGAGCTGATAGAGGAGGAGGGAATGGTTGATGGAAAAGGCCAACGCTTTCTGGGATTTTTTTTGTTGGATACGTTCCTGCTGAAAGGGGAGAATACATGTGGAGGGAAGGAGAGCCGGGGCATAGATGGCAATAATGGGAATAGCTTCCTCCAAAAGAAGTGCTATGACAATGAAAGGAATCACTCTTTGGACGACGGGAGTGAGATAGATACTGGGGATGGGGTCGAGGAGACTGACCTGTTCACATCGTCCTTTTGGGTCTGAATAAGTCTAAACTCTGCTCTTGTGAGAGGGCGGCCTCCTGCACTGATTCTTGCATGGATATGGGCTATCTCTCGACGGCGAAGGAAGATAAGTTTGACACCGCGATAGTAGAATTTCTGGCAGAAGGAGATGAAGAGGATAGAAAAGAGATAAATGAAGGAAATACCGCAAGCTGAATGCCCTTGTGAAGGGTGCGCCTGAACCAGTTTGAGCCTGTGGGAGGAGGAAGAAGAATTCCATGGGCGTCGGCCTGCTCGATGTCGCGCCTGGGCGAGTCCTTGATGTGGTGGAGGGGCGGAGGATGGGAGGCAGCTGGAGGAGCTTTGCTGGCTGGAAAGGAGGAGCGCGGGGGAGTGTGTGGCTGCGACAGGAAACGACAGCAGCCAAGAGGACGGCTTGCTGCTACTGTGATTGGACGGAGCATGCAGACGACCCAACATGCACAAACAACACTCGGTCCGTATTTTTCGGGATTGTCACACTCACGTGGTGTCACTCTGAAACACACCGGGGATTTTCGCTGCTGCGATCAACAATTTTGGACCGTGTCTAGTGATTTCATTCTCTGATCGATGTCGCCCGATTTCTCTTCCTCGGTGCCCAATGCCGTTCGGACCTTGCACGCCCAGATAGACAGCCTCGATGCCCTGTGCAGCCAGGTGCACAGTCTGCGCCAGGTCCCTGCCTTGCTCCTCCAGGCCGGCAAACCAGATGGGTCAGAATTTGACCGACTCAAGGAGATGGGAGACAGCATCTACTCTGTTCCCATTCAAGACACCTTGCGGCGAGCAAAACAGAGTCTGAAAGCAGACGCTACAGCGATCAATTCAATTTCACGGAGGTTGAACCGAAAGCAAAGGCAAGTGATCTGAAACACCGCACGATCGTAAGCTCCTAAACATTAGATCTGTTTCCTCTACAAGACTGCCGCCGCCCGTGTCGCCCCAGTCGGGTGATTCCAGGCTGGAACCAAACGCGTTTCTGCCAGAGCACGCATTGGAGGCGGGACAGCTACCCGAGTATATCAGATCCCACAACTCTGCACACCACACAAGGTTACATATCTGGGAAAGGACACAAGATGAGGCCAAGACCGATCGACCCCATCTGCTCAGATTCCTGATTCCGGATGTGACGACCATCTACATTTCAATTGGCTATCAGGGCCCCAATGGAACCATCTTGATCGAGAATATGTCTGCATTTGCTCCACGAGAAAGAGTAGGCCACAACTTGAGGAAACGAAGAGGGCATGCTGACCGACTGCGTTCCCCAGAAGGCCCCCTATTTGCACTCAGAGTACACAGTCTTCCGACTGTTGTCGCAACAACTTGCTCGTGTACTCCATGTACAGCCACAGATCGGATTACAGGGAATGATGGTCAGTTATTCACTTGCTTTGTATATGAGCAGAGAGCTGAATACCTGCAGCATTTGTTAAAATCATATGAACAGTTGTTCGAAGACCGTTGCGCAGGATGCGGGCGTGTGCTGTCGGTTGAGGGACATGTCCCTCCTGTGGTCCGGCTGTGGAGGGAGACAGGCGAGTGGGAGCCCCGGCATGTAACTTGTCGACAGCAGGACGAATAGATCAGTGTCTTGCATGAACAGGAAGCGAAATAAACATACAATGGGTCCTCGAATGGCTGTGCCCTTGTTGTTTCGGAAGGTCCGGCATTTTATCTATTCTGAAATAACACAAATATCTGGACTTGGAGAAATAGGAGGGAGCGTCATTGTTGCGCTGACATAAGTGTCTGCTGCAATAAATACTGGCCCCCGTCCTTCTCTCTTTCTCCTGACCTCCCATGCTCTCTGCCTCATCCTCCCTTTCTCCTGTCTCCCGCCCAAGTGCTCCTCCAGCAACGGCCGACCCGGCCACCCTCTCTTCACTGCCCCCCTTCGACGCCCCTGCACCCTCCAGTGTCGTCGTTTCTCATCTTGGCACTGTCCATGTTCTCAGCTACACACCTGCCGAAGGCGAGTATGGTGTCCCCATCTCAGTCCGCATCCACTTCCAGCCCAGTACATATGAGCCTCGTTTTGTTCGCCTCATCGTTGACCGGAGGGCCATTGCTACTCAAGTCCGCGAGCTGCCCAACTTGTCGTATGGTCGCTGGGAGCTTACGGGCACCATTCCTGCAAGCGAATCCCAGTCCTCTTACGAGGTCCTCTTGTCCGTCCAGGTCTTGAACGAGAACTGTGAGGTTATCGATACAGTCATGTTCGGTCATTACACATATCGACCGTTATGTATGTCAAGTTTTTGCCAATATATGCACCTTTCCTTGGTTGACATGTGCCTCCAGTTTCAGGACCAAAGTCTCCAAACAAGTGCAGATATGCCAGCCACTCGTCTCCCAAGACCTCCTCATCTTTTCCGGAGACGTCTGGTACGAAGCGTCGCTCTGCTTTCCGCCAACTTTCAAGGTCTCCTATCGTCTCTCACCCCGGCCAACATCAATCACGCATGCATCGCCGCATGAAGTGCCAAAGTCCGCTGTACTCTCAACAAAGTTTTGTCAACAATGATTCTGCCGATAATATGTGTGCCCAAACTCCCATAGTTGAGTTGACGACATCCGTGTCCAGCATGTGCCACAATTGGACTCGTGATGAGGTGCACGCTAACCGCCGCCTCGTCCGTTTCAACAAAACTCAAGTTGGCTGTCGCTTGATCGTCTCTTGTCAACCCATACGCCAGGACGAATATTGCGAAAACGACAGCGTCATCTCATGTATCTATCACGAGGAAACTGATGCTCATGTCTTCACCTCTGTTGATGTCATCTTCCTGCTTGAGTATTTGACAGGCAACGTTTTTCCTGTCGACGAAAAGAACAGGATTCGGCGCAATCTTGAAGTGCTCGGACCCGAGACTGTTTCCAAAAACAAGCCTGGCATGTCCAAATTTTTCCAGATCATCATGGTTATGAACAGTCCCATGCCAAGGAATATCGAAAAAGATATCAAAGTCTTCCGTTGGGGTCTTCTTCCACAAGCTCTTGCCAAGATATTATCTAAATATGTCAGTCGTATTGGCCATAAATCACTTACAAAGTTGGCTGACTTGACATCTAGATGATTTATATCGATCCGGCGTTGGATTCACACGAGTCTGTACCTTTGACTACTGTCGATCCAGTGTTCAATTCCGTTTTGCGCAATCAGAGACAAGGTGCTCTTCCCATTCCTATCCCAACCAAAAGCGAGTCTGTACATGATGAAGTTCCTTTAATCTCTCCTTCCTCTGGTTCAGACACATTCTCCTCTTCATCTGACAGTCCCACAACAACTTCTCCTACGACATCAGTGTATCCATTCGCAAACGACTTGTCTCATTCCATCGAGAATGCTTTCCCCCCAAGCGTTATAGATCTCAAACCAGATGGTCATCATGAATATGGTATCGATACTCTCAACCCATTTCCCCAGTATGATGTGGACAAGGGTAACGCTGCCGTCCCCGATTTTACCAATGACTCTACACATTACGATTATCGCTTCTACGAAAACGATAGCTATCGCTACCCTGCCATCGAAACCGACCCCTTGGGCGAGCAGTTTCATATTTGAACGAGGCATGCGACTCCTCCTCTTATTTTCTCCCCTTCCTTCATGAATCGTTGTAATAAAATATAGGAACATTGTCCGTCCTGAGTAAGGTTTATTACTCTCTATAGTTTATTTCATCTCGCTAGTTGATAAAATCTCTTTTTTTCTTCTATTTGTTCCTCTGTCCTTCGTTATCCGCTTATCTTTATTCCGTATCTGCGATGATCAGGTAATGTTATCTGCAGTTGTTTCTGCATTTCTTGCGTTCCAAGGTGTAATTTCCCATTCACAACAGAGAGTACAGTATAATTTTTAGAAGTAGAAAATATAACAATGCGACAATTAGGTAGTATGAACAATGATATTAAGCAGTGAAAAAAACGCGAAAAAAACGCGCGATAGGAACCAACTTCGGCCAAATGTTGAGAAGGAGATGCCGAGATGCCATCAAAACTGTCTCAAAGTAAAATTAAGGATGAGACCCGCTTCGCTTCCCAAAAGCATTACTACCCAGCCGAGAAAGCCGTTTCTTGAGAGAGAACGAACCCACACTACCCATGTAAGATGGCGCTGCTGATGCAGCCGAAACCTGGGCTATCGAAGCACTCGAAATAACATTCCCAGCATTGTTTCCAACATTGATGAAAGAATTTCGCGGAGATTCCAAAGAGATCAAGTCGCTGCCAACCATGTCTCCTGGCGCAGAAGCGACACCGGTAATCCCATGCCGAGCAAGATGAGCCAGATGTCGTTGTAGAGGTGTCTGTTGTTTGGTGTTCGTTGGCAAGAGGGTCGAGTTGCTTGTACTGGTGGGGGATCGAGGGCTGAGGAGTGAGGGTGTCGTGATATGATCACCAACTTGTATTGGTGGAATAGCAAAACGACTAGAGTCTGCGGCGAGTTGACCTTGTGGAGAAGAAGGGAATTGATGCAGAGGGGAACGCATAGGCGAAAGCGATCCGGAGACATCAACCGCGAGTCGCTTAATTTCGTCCCTGAAATTGCGCTTGAAGAGTCGTTCAAGAAGGTCATGGAAGGGGAAAAATTCGGAAGGGCAGAGGTGCCCATGAAGCTTGAGACAGCTATCGATAACGCGTACCTTTAGGAAATGTCGGTTAAACGGAAAACGATAAGATCAGAATGTTAATATTTACCTGTTCATCGATGGCAAGTCTCAGTTTCCCTACGAGTTCAGCTCGCTCGGGGTTGCGAGCCAGGTAATCCGGATTGAAAAAAGTCTGGCGGTATGATGAAATGCCGATATTGAGCGGCGCGTCAACGGCACTGTTCAGTGACATGGCAAGTGCATTAGTTGATACATGTTGAGCAGTCTTTGCGAGTGCCTGATACTTTTGATACAAGGAAGTCAGCTCCTTTGTCTTCGACTGTACCTCGTTCAGTGCGTTCTCCAGAGGGGATATTTCAACGATTTCCATCCCAACCACCTCTGAGCGACGGAGAACGGTGGGGAATTTCCTTTCAGTTGTGAGGTATGTTTTCTCATGCCAAATTTCTTCGGTGCCGTCTCGAGCTGTTTTCTTGACTTGACGCAAAGAAGAAAATAGATTGGTCCCACTGAGAAGAAGATAAGGCCCATAAGTCGTGAGTTCTCGGATGAATATACCTGTGTTCGTAATATGTCCGTACTGCCAAAGGGACGTCTGGATTGGTGAAAATTGGTAAAGAGCGATCGGGTTCAGGGGTGACAACGGTACACTGGATGTACTGATCATCACCATACCTGATGTCGACCGGTGGGTCCCCTGGAGTCTTCAAGAGTTGAGCGCCAGGGTGCTTGTTGAGCATCCGCTCACAAAAGGCGCCAAATTTCTCCCACTCATAACCTCGGTACTACAAGCCGTAAGCAGAGACAAAAAAAAAGCACAGGAACGGCTTACAATGAAGCGCTTATCTCGGATAGCCGCCGGGAAGTTCCCATAAAATGTGGCACGATAATAGTCGGGATAATAACGCTGTTCGGTAATGATATGATCCAACAATGTTGCGTGATGCCTGAGGATTTCAGAAAGACGAGAACTAGAGAAAAGTTTCAGCAAAAAAGGCGGTGATGAATCATACGAGGCATACTAATTAAATGTGACTTGAGCATGTTGTTGGGCGAGTTCTTGACAGATCTCAATTGCGGTTTCCCAGGCTTTGCCCTGACCTGAGAGAAAGTTAGCAAGAAAAATCGTGCAGAAAGATGTGATCACCAAGGTAATTCAAGACCAATAGGCAAAGTGTCTCCTTTCTGTGGAAATGAGATTGCTGAGGTAACCCTAGATCTTCCATCGGCCCAACGAAAGAGTTGAGATCCCACTCATACAGATCTGAATGGAGCTGTAGGGTGGAGGCCGCCTCGACGTAATTTTGTGACTGGAGATGCATCTTCACGTTGTAATTTTAAATACCAAGACATTGATCCAGAAGCAGCAAAACTTACATTAACTAGTTGATGAACATATTTGATGTATATCTCATCCCTTCCAATGCGGCGAATGAAACTCATCAATCGAAGCTGTTCAGATAGTCAAAACCTGATAATTACTTCAGATGTTTTATTTTTTACCGTCGCCATCACACGATCTTCCTGGAATTCCTCGCCCTCGGGCAAATCTCGAACATTCAGCAGAAGCTCCAAGAAATAATCAACCGAATGTAGAAACTGGGTAACACGATCGCGAAGCTGTTCATCTAGGTCGGCAGTAGTGAAATAACGAAGTTGTTGGATGAAAAATGTTTGCGTTATGCCATCGCCTTTGCTATCCGACATAAATAATGAATCAAGTCTCGTAACCAGTTCATGTTCGATGTCGTCGAAATGTTCGGACTGATGATATTCAGTGACAATCATGCTGAATAGCATCTGAACAGCACTGTTTCGAAGCTGATCGTGGTCACTTAGGCATAAGTTTACTACATGCCCCACTAACGAGTGAAGGTACACTTGATAGCCCTATTTATTGTAAACACCTATGGCAGCAGTGGAGAAGATTGATTGACTCACTCCATAACGGATTAGTTCTGGACATCCGATTAATGTCGAAGATCCTAGAGCTTGCCACAAGCTCAATAGAACTGCAGCCCCATCAGCTCTGATGTCACCTGCGAGCCGCCATACGGCCCGTCGTTTCTGAGAAAGAAGTGAGAATTGAAGGCCGTCACAAACAATGACAGCACGAACTTGAGGACTGAACTCTTCAATGACGAGTTGGTCAGATGAGAGCAGTCTCAAAAGCATGTAGAAGCACTCTCTCCATAAATTTGAATCAAAATCTGATTCTTGTTCCTGGGGAGGTATAAACTCTTTCTCCAGAATAGTCGCTACAGGTTCCATCATTTTGACTAAAACTTTGTGAGCCAGAATGTTTATGTTGAGCCATGTTCTTGGAAAAGCCTCGTTGTCAAGAATTGAAGTGGCAACCTTGAATAATTGAGACAACAAGGAGATGAAACGATCACGACCTTCAATCACTAGACTAGATTCCATAAAATTGAGAATGTCCTTCATCGGCAATGCTAATATCAATACGAGGAAGACGACCGCGGTCTCCCCCAATGCCGGGCTAAACATATTGTTTGCGTCTTTGGGAGCTACGGTAGTGACATTAGTAGATCGAGGTAAAGGAGCTAAAAGACAGAATGGATATGACTCCGGGAAGGTGACAGGTGGAGAGAACCTATAATTTGGTTGTGAACGGAATTGCTCTGCCATTATTTTGCGGGCCGCCGGCGACTGGAGCTCCCTATATGAATCGAGTAATCTTTGAAGCAAGTGAGTCTGCTTCCAATGACATCAGGAAAGGATGCGAACCGTGGGAGCAAAGGTAACAGGATTTCAACGTTCTCTTGCTCTTGACTGTATGCTCGATGATCCGCTTTGATGTTCGGATTCACCAGATTATGCTGGAGCTTATCGAGCATAATTGCGAGGATTGCAACACAAAGACGAGTATTCTCCAGCCAGGTTTGGCGAGCGGCATCACGAACGAAATCAGTATCATTGACATCTGTATGAAGGTACTCGTCATAACGGCCAAAATGTGGTTGTATCCAGATGACAACAGCGTCGATGAGGAGAGGTCGAGTATAGTCATTGTCAAATAAGAAACCTTTCACCATCTGCAGGTACATAATCAGCTTCCAAATGACTACTTTCCCTTTGCTTGCGGTCACTGCATTTGCGAATGTCGTAGCGATCGACACAAGCTCCCCAATGCTAAAGATTTTTTCTAGTTCAGGAAGGATTGAAGTGAAATGTTGAAGAGCTATTGTCTGAGTGCCAACGACGGCTGGAGACGATATTGACATCATATGCGTCACTGCGGAAAGGTGAGCACGGAGTTCTTGCCTGAAAGTAGATTCCAGGTGCTCGGCCGTTGCCCCGCCCCCTAAAATTGTGATTTCTTTGGCTTTCTGCAGCTCACGAGAACGAGCAATGAATCTAAATATGGAGTGCCAGACTTTCAGCGCTGCACGGAGATTTGGAGCAGTATCTTCGGAAGCTGGGTTGGCAAGCAGCCTGTTCATTGAGTGGATCATATGAGAGGCGGCTGCAGCACAATCAAAGTGTTTTTCGATATAAACATCCAAAACGGGCTGGAAATTACTGAATCGCCTATCTTGCACAATGCCCAGTACAGTCACAAGGGCATTAAAAACCAGAAGATCCATCTCGCCAGATTGGTTGTTTTGGGAGATCAATATGCCAAACAAAGCCTGGAAAATGTCTCGTAGAAATTTGACAATCTCACTTTCCCCGACAAATGTGAAGCGCGTAAGGAGCGTGGGGAGCGTCTCCTTATCGGTGGCATGCTCCCAGTGAAGTAACCCGAATAAAATAGGATTCTGCGTGAATTTTGTAGAACACAAGGAACTTCGGATTGTCAGGGTGTCTCTGAGCAGAGGAGCTAGTTTCTGCATCTCAGGGGGAATATCTGCTTTAATGCCAACATTCAAGGTAGAGGGTGAGGTCAGATAGGTATCCGGTGATAACTGGCTAAGTTTGTCAGCTCGATACATGAGCAGGGTATGACTACCATCTTCAATAAAGGTACTAGCATCGGGGAAGAGCGGTTGGAAGGCGAAGCCAAATGGTCGGTCAACGACGTCTGAGTTGACTTTACTCTTTTCACGCCCGCTGCGATTGCGAAATGTAAAAAAGAGGTGCCAGTTTGGCACTTGGTCGCCGGGAGGGAGCACAATTTTTATCAGTTCACCGAACGTAGGTTCAGAGGTCCGGTGAAAGACCATAGAGTGAAATTGAGACATGAGAGGTTCTCCACTACCCTGTGATATGACATTCTCAACCGTGCGTCCAGTAGAGTCTTTGACTTCAGTGGTTATCTGGACGTTCCCGTTGAGAGGGCGACCAAGGCTGAGCCTGCCTGAACTACTATTTGAGACTCCAAAATTACCGCACCACAGTTTGATATAGAGTTCATTGCGCTGATCTCCCGGGAACACCACATCAGGAAAACCCAGGCGGAGGGTGTGAGGTATATCGTCCAATAATGAGGAATTTTCTTGGACTATTGTCTGCGCATCACCGCGAAATGTTTTGATGGAGACAGCGAGGTTTTCAGCTCTACAGAAAGAGAAGATCAACACTTGGGAAGATCCAAAGGATAAGATGAAGCATACCTTGGCGATTTATCATACCCTTTGGAGGTGCCGTTAATGATGATCTGATGTATCATAGAGAAAGATGACTCGTTTGTTGGGACATAGATCGGCATCGTATATTCCTTTAGCCCTGTGGAGTCGCTTTGATCTGCAGCCATTCTGCTTAACTGAGTAAGTTCAAGAACGGCACAGCCAAATGGACGCCTGACAAAGCCACCAGAGTCACCATCTAAAAGGTTGCGGAGCCCATTAGTTCCAGAGCTGTATCTCGAATCCGTGATGCCCTCGGTCGTCTTGTAAATACCTTCATGATCCTTCTTTCCACCCTCTGTAATCCCACCAATGTTGTTGTTGGGACCAACTTTGAAAGAGCCATTTCTAACTATGCGACAGACAAGATAAATCGGATCTTGTATGTCTGAATAGGAGAGATCTGTGAAAAGAGTCCGTATCCTGGTCTCAGGTTCCCGTGCTAGGACACCGTTGTGGTTGAGAATCGCACAGAATTCTTCAGTGACGAATTGAGGTCCTTGCTTTGTGTAAAGAGAAAAGAAGAGTTCTGCAGTCTCACCCGGGGCACAAGGGGATGCGACAAACGCACCGAGGTCGAGAAAGACATGATAGAATTTGGCAGCAAAGGGTTTCGCTGAAGATCGAATGTGACCTGCCTGGGATTGAGAGTGGCCTCTCTGGCGTAATTGAGGCAGCTCGGGAAAGACAGAGTTGGCAGGGACGGGTAAAGAACCTGAAGTAAGCTGATCTGTGCTACTGCGATACGGTTTGATCTCAACCTCGTCCTGTACATTGAGATATGCAAGAGACATTTGCATTGCATACATGCGTACAGCACTAGTCCAGCTCCTTGTGTCCAACACATTCTCGATGTCGACGTTGATCAAACCACCTCCGGTGGGATGACGGACGATGACGTCTAAGCCTTGAATAAGGTTGCCGCTCACGAGGCGAATAACACTGTCTCGAAGCAGATTATCGGTCTCTTCGGCATTCAACGTATGTGCAAGTAATTGACGTCGAGCAGAGTGCAAGACCTCGATATGTTCACGAACGACTTGGAACAACTTGTAGTCGCGTCTGGCAAGGTAGTGAAACATGAGGGTATGCCATTCACGAAGTGCAGATGCAATTTCATCAATCATTGGCTGCCCAATACCTGATGCGGTATCATCGCCAGACTTGATTGATGGTCGAGGAGGCTGTGGTCGGTCGGTTTGGGAGAAGGCAGGAGAGGATGATCGAATGCTGTTGATAGAGCGAACGCTGGCTGAACGAAGACTGGTTGGATAGACTGGAATAGCAGATCGAGAGGCAAAGGCAGAGAACTCGGGCTGGGGAGTTATTCGCAGCTGCCTTGTCCGGATATGACTGGAAGGATCCTCGTTGACTTCTGGCACAGTATCCATCGGGGTGGCCCCCCTTTCCTTGTTCCAGGAACCTGCTGTAGGATCAACAAGACTGTGTCCAGTTGTAAGAGAGTGAACAAGTTCAGGCAAACGGCCCTCTGCATCAGGGAGCTCATCGCGAACAAAGATATGGGACGCGGGAAAGATGCCAAGGGAAACCTGCTGGGGTTCTATGACTTTTGAGGGCGTAAGGAAAGACTCTGACCAGGAGACAGGAAGACGGCGGGTCGTACAGACAACATACCTGGACAGGCGATTAGTCCCGGAACAGGGGAGAGGACAGTGCACGCACCCTCGATACCACGGGCCGTCGATGGTGTCTTTCGCAGACGGAGTATACTTTTCAAATGCATAGACCTCGTCGCCGACTTCGAGAGAAACTACGTCTCTGGGAAAGCTCGACTGGTCGTCGGTGGATGCCTCGGTGGCAGTAGAAAACCTGTTGCGGACGGGGTTGCGAGTCTCGCGCTTGAATGGACTGAGGGGATGGATAGCATAGCCGTAGACAATGAGTGGGAGCGGCTCCCACATCGCTCACGGTGAGGAGGAGATGTGATATGATAGCAGATTAGCGCCGGGACTCTCTGGCCTCCATCATCCCACAGAAAATAACAAATGCGCTCTTTGTCGGATCACATCGACCGTCTGGCAGCGAATGCAAAAAACATATCACTCGCTGCCCACAGAGCCTCCGTGTCGTCCTCGTCCCAAGGCCTCTTTTCTGGTGCTGTCCTGCTTACCCATCTAGGCGACCTCATTCGCGACGCCGACCCTTCCGAGCTCGGCCTCTTTTCTCTTGTCCACCCTGAGCGTGTTGCTGTCCAGGACAAACCTCTTGAGATAGAGAGGATAAACTTTCACGGCGCCACGCCCCTGAGGAGACCCCGTCCAGACGATGCGTCGCGGGCGCGAGACCCCGATCCTGAGCTCTATGCCGAGGCTGCCATGAAATATATGGACAGATAGTAGGCTCTCTCGTATGGTTCCTGGGCTTTGTGGGCATTGATCGCCATCCTCTAGTAAATTTGTCCGTCCAATGCCTCGTGCGCAAGCGCAAGTACAGGAAATCCTCGAGAAAATATCGGTTGTCAGGCAAAGCATCGATGTCCTTGACAAGCGTCTACACGAATCCCAGCAGGTGTGTGATAATCACTCATTTGCTTTTCCTATCTATTCTACACTGCGTCTTTAGATCCAGTCTTCAACTGAACCTGACTACAAAGCTCAACTCGAAGAGGAACAGGACCGTATTCGCATTGTACGCTCCAGACATTCGGAACTGACCTCTAAAGTCCGTCAATGTTCCTTCTTTCCTCGTGTCATCCCATTCCTAGTCTCCCCTCCAGCACCTCATGTTATCAAAAACGAAGAAATCTCACCTCGATCTTGCAGATAATAGAGTCGCGACACACAAGCCTATTGTCTCCCAGAGGCTGAGTCTGGAGGAAGAAGACTTTTGGGGCATTCCTGCCACATCCGCTCGTACCTTCAAGTTCACTGGCGATAGTCTACTCATGGACGAAAGGGTGGACTTTGGTAATATCAGTACTACCTCGCTTTCGGCAAGCCCATCGATATCAAAGACTGTATCTAACATATTCACGACGAGTCCAACTCTTAATCTATCTCCCGAACGACGATTACCTCCAGTTTCAGATATACATAACCCCGAAAGTTCACACTACAATACGTCTGATTCTCCGCCAAGGGACATAGTTAATCAAGACATCCTGGAGCCGATTGTCAAAATCGAGATGCCTGCAACGTTTTCTGAAGAATCGTCCAGCGACGGTATCTCTGGAATTATAATCACCCATACAATAGAACTGATTGCCGTATGATGTTCATCGCTTTGGGTTGATTTTGTCCACTTATCTGGTTGCAGACCAAGATCTGGACTGTAATGCCTGATCTTGTGATAGCCGCTGCCGCTGCTAAAAGCGTTAATCTCTATGATAAACCTTCAGCATGCGACTTGATGCAAGTGCTTCTCAAGTCGATTATCACGTTTAAGTTGACGATAATACCATCAGATGCTATCTGCAACACATACAAGAACCCACTCCTTCCAATGACCGAGCTCCAGTCACTACTCACAATGCTACGACCCTCCAGCAAGTTTTGATAGCTACTCTGGTGATCAATCTCTTGGCGTCCACAGCAGACTACTCTCTTCCCCTTTCTAACGTGAGGGAGCTACTAGCGGACCGGACTGAAAACTCTGCAAACCCCTCGCAGCTGAACAGCTCGCGTATAGTTTACCACTGTGTTGCTAAGCGATTGCTCAAAATAGATAGAAGTGGAGGGGGACAAATTGTTCGATTCGATGTGTAGTTAGCTTTGAATGTATTGTATCCAAGTGTCAATGTATGGTTCAGTTCTCACAAATCTGGGTAATCAGGGATTCAAAGAGTCAGCTGGACCAGCTGAGCTTGATGGTTTACCCCTGTGAGAAGGAGGGATCAAAGTGCAATCATTCCTTGGATTTGCCAATCTCTTTTATAAAGTCATTTTGCTCCAACTGCATTCCTTCTCTTCCTTTAACCACCACCATCCCCCTTCTGTCTGCAATGGCTGTTGGTGTTGTATATGTGTCTCGGGTCTCATTCCTTCTGACATCCTTTCTGTTCAGAGTGTTTTTTAATATGATTGATGGATTAGTCTTACGGCAATTGCCGGGATAACAAAATTTGAGGGAGCCAACAAAGATGACATTGTCTGCATTTATCATGTCCCGTTTCTTCAGGCAGGCAGGCGACTCTGATTCTGATACTGAAGAATCTGAGGACGAGCTCATGAGCAGTGGTGATGAGGCTCCTCCCAAGATAACCACAACCAACCAAAAATCAGCCATGTCCCGCTTCCTGCATGGGGCGGGCTCTGATTCATCAAGCGACTCATCAGACGAAGAGGAAAGTGAAAGCGATGGCAGCAATAGACCACAACGACGGCGCTCTGGTCTACCCATCCAAGATGACTCCGATGAAGAGGATAATGGCGATGAAGATAAGCCCACCGTCCGGATCTTGAGTGCTCAGGAGAGAAGGCTCGCAGAGATGGAGGCTTCAGGAAAAGTTATTGAGAATGGCTTGAAGAATGACGATTGGGTTGCGATTTCTTCCGGTATGCTATCAATAACAATGTGGATGTCACACTCTTTATCATAGGCAAAAAAGAATACGATAAAGTCTCGAAGATGGTACAACGACAACAAAACGTCTCCGAGCATGTTTCTCCTTTCTACATTCAAATGCTCCTGAATCTGGATACCACTGTCCAAAATGTGCTTTCAGACAAGGATGCAAAGAAGAAATTGAATGCAACTAAGGCCAAGGCTTTGACAGCGATGAAGCAAAAGACTAAAAAGGCACTCAAAGAACATGATTCAGAGGTTGCAAGGTTCAAATCTGTGAGTTGCATACTCATATTTCCTGTGTCGGTTCGTTTACACGACGCTCCCTAGGATCCAGAAGCTTTCGAGCGGGACTTCCGGGCCAACATTGTGTCTCCAGCTTCTACCCAATCTGCTTCGTCTGCCCCAGTCCATGCTCCAAGCCGACAAGAGGAAGCGGAAGATTTTTCAACCGTAGGAAAGGGAGGGCGTATCATGCAAATCAACGCAGAGGGTGTCCTGAAAACCCTCCAGGCTGTCCAGGAAGCTAGAGGCAAGAAAGTGCGAGATTTCTCACTTGATATCAGATACACCCTGTTCATTAATTGACTTAGAATACCGACCGGGCAGAGCAGTTAAACACTCTTGAGAAACTTCTTCAAGTCTCAGCAACTACTTATCAACGCATTCGTGTACTTCTTGCCCTCATCTCATGTCGATTCGACTTTAGTTCCTCCGCTTCTTCGTATATGCCAGTCGACTTGTGGCTGGCTGCACAGCGAGAAGTTGATGAACTGATATCAATTATCTCTGCCAGTTCTGATTACTCAATTCAAGAAATTGTTGATGACTACGACGAGCTCATTGAGCGGACCCCGCAATCAGAAGGCGGCCTTGTGCGGATCGGGGGCAGCTTCATCAGCTTCATTGATCGACTGTGCGACGAATTCACGCGTAGTCTGCAGCATATTGATCCACATGGAACTGAGTATGTCGAGCGACTGAAGGATGAGAAAGCTCTGTATCGGACAATCTGTCGAGCCCAGGCTTTCTACGAGAAGACAAAGCAAGACGAATCGCTTGTTCGTGTGACCATGCGACGACTTGAGCTTATTTATTCTAAGGTATGCTTCATTATCACCTTCCTCTGTAGTAGATGACAGATCTAGTCAGCCGACTCCCGTGGTTCAAGCCTTGGAATCTGCCGTTGAGGCATCAGAAATCAAGCCAAAGATTATTCTTTCGGACTCAGGGGACTCGTCTGGCCTTATTCGCGCTCTGTGCGTTTACCTCTACAAATCCGGTAACAGTTTGTTGCGCACCAGAGCCATGCTCAGTCAAATCTATCACTCTGCTCTCCACAACGATTTCTATACTGCTCGTGACATGATGCTTATGTCGCATCTTCAGGAATCAATTCATTCAGCAGATGTTGCAACGCAAATCTTATACAATCGCACAGTTGTTCAGCTTGGACTTAGTGCATTTAGGTCTGGGTTGATCAAGGAGACCCACGTAACTCTACAGGAAATTTTTACTACTCAGAGGGTGAAGGAATTGCTTGCTCAGGGTGTTCATCAACAACGCTTTCAAGTTCTTAGTCCGGAGCAAGAGAGAGCTGAGAAGCAAAGGATGCTCCCTTTCCATATGCATATCAATATCGATCTTTTGGAGGCAATTTTCCTTGTCTCGAGTATGCTCATTGAAATTCCTCTACTCGCGAGCATTGACTCGGAAGAGCAGAAACGGAAGGCGATATGTAAACCATTCCGAAGATTGCTTGATTTTGCCGATCGGCAAGTCTTCACGGGACCTCCAGAAAGTACCAGGGACCATATCATGCAGGCAAGTAAGGCATTACAAGATGGTGATTGGATAAAGTGTCGGGACTTGGTCCAAGACATCCCAACATGGGACTTAATGTTAGATTCAAAAGCAATCAAAGAGATGCTTGCAAAGTATGTCAGACAATCTGTTGACTGTTGACTCGCCGATTCTTATCAGTGTATCTAGATGTATACAGGAGCAGGGCCTTCGAACTTATTTGTTCGGCTGTGCTTCTCAGTATAGCACGCTCTCACTCTCCTTATTGTCGCGTGCTTTCTCTTTATCATTAAGGGCTGTCACATCGATTGTCTCAAAGATGATTTGGAACGAGGAGCTCGCAGCTTCTTTGGATCAATCGTCAGGGGTTATTGTATTCCACCGCATCCAGTTGACTTCACCTCAACAACTTGCTCAAACGATTGCGGAAAAGATAGGGAACCTGGTCGAACAAAACGAGAAAATGTTAGATAATAAATTTGGCTCCAACAATGTGTGGTCGGATCGCGCGGATGGAACAAAAGGGGAGAAGCGCGGAGAACAACTTCAGGAACGACGTGGCCATGGTGAGCGAACTCGAGGTACAAGAGGTAAGTTATTGCACTCGATCTTACTTTGCACCAATTAAATTTCAATTATAGGAGGCATCCGAGGTGGCCGAGGTGTGCGATTTTCCCAGGGTCTAGGCAATCAAATGCCCGGTCAGATTTCTCAGAGTGGATGATTGATTTTTTTTCTCTACAATGCCTGTACATCCCCTAATCATTTCATTCATCTCGAGGCAAGTTCCTTCATCATTCATGACCATTCTCCTTTTCGGGATCGTCATCGCTTTCCGTGATACTAGCAACAGTCCAGTCCGTATTCTCCAGTTTTTCATTCTTGAAAATATCTATACAAAGTCAGTCACAGGCTTCGCAAAGATGGAGAAACACGCAACCTCCCGCATTAACTTCGTAACCAGCTTGTGTGACACAGCGCTTGAGTTCTGCTTTGGCACCGATTTTCGAGTTTTTCCCCAAGACACAGTCGTCGATTTTGGCACTGACAAGAGATTGAATGAACGTAACTGAGATGAAATTCATAGATGTGTACCCATCATCAATGACACAGTGGTCAAGTAATATACAACCCACAATCTTGACCATCTTGCCAATGATACAATGGCGGCCGACTACCGATCTCTTAATGGTAGTCTTCTCAGAAACTTTGGTGGAGTCCCCGATGATAGTATCGACTGAGATTTGTGTCCTTTGATCTATAAGGGAACGGTTTTCAGGGTCGGTAGGGAGTGCGTAATTGACTGTGGAAAGCGACTACATAAGGTCAGATGAGATACGAGGCAACAAGGCGTACACACACCCGTCTATTGATATCAACATAGGAGTATAGATTATCTACGCGGACAGCAAATCCGGATTCCTTCTGATGGAAAACTATGCCAACTTTGAGGCTCGCTGTCACCTCGCTCTGAGAATCGAGAGGTAAAGTATTGAGAAGAGTCGAATGTTGCAAGGCAATTGTTTGTGAAGATGCCCCTGGGTGCAGAACTGGGAAACCAACGAGTCAAGGTATATACTATTGCTGAGAAGGATGTGGTGTACCATGTCCGTACCTGGTCCGTTTCATCCCCTGGTACTGCACTTTACATAACCATGGAAGAAACTCCTCCCGGAAGGAGTCTAGATGCTTCTTCTCCAGAAGAGCGTCAAGTATAGAGTGCCGACAAACGTACACATGAGAGTCTTGATAGTTGGAAGAAAGACGAACTCTTGGGTACTTTGAAAGCATGGACATTCCAAGTTCAAGTTCATCTGAGTTTTTGTCGAGGTCATTAGTGGTGTCAATATGCAGGAGTGTACCGGAAGCATCATCCCAAACAATCGATGTAGACGGAGCAGCAGGTCCCCACTCTTCCGAAGACACGGTTTTGTCGAGTCTTGTTGTGTGATACCAACACGTTGTGGCAATGGAACCATGTGATCCGGAATCAGCACGAAACCGGTTGAGCAGGGTTGAGAGAGGAAGAGAAGGTGGACAGATAAAATCACAAGACAGGAGGACGAAGTCTTCCTGGATACGATAGGCAAAGTGTCGGAGCAGGGTACAGGTTCCAACACAACTGGCCATTGTTTCATCATATGTCTGAAGATCTATGTGAAGATTAGAAGACGACACATCCGAGTTTATATGATGATATAGTGCGGATCGATGAATTGTAGGACAGATGAGCAGAACATCTGAAGACGTATCAGTGAACGTAGATAGAAGAAGAGAGAGGTAAACCCTTTATCCCCGATTGTTCGATCCACAAAAAAGTGTACTCTATTAGTGGTTTATTGGCCACGGGAAGAAGGGCTTTTGGAGATGGCTCGTCGCCATAGTCGCCTGTAAGGGGCTGGAGCCTGAACGGAATTAGTATTTCTAGTTCGGATGGTAAGTATAAGACACACTCGTTCCCGAAGCCAGCAAGGATTACGGCAAGATACTCGCGGGATATGAGATCCTGCTTGACAGTATTGAGGTCCATTGAGCCCGCAGACTGCAGTGACTCGCCCCACAGGCTCTCCTTCCTTGAGCTTGAGCCATGATAGTCTTGTTTTTCCCACGGTTCTGTTGTGGGAGGTATCAGTCTTGTTTCAGTTTCTACTGAGCTCTCACATTCGACAAGTTGGCCTCACCTCCCCACACCGCCGATTGTTTGGACTAGCTCATTACTCAAAACTGTCAGGATGTTTTTTAGCACCCTCTCTCCCTGCTGCCAATTGTTTCTGCCTTTAGCAACATCTTCTACCTACAATATAAGTGCCAATTTCTAACTATCAACACCCAACCTTCATCCACCATAGAGTTGTCATAAACTGACAGCAACAATGTAACGAGTCCAAAGGCTACCCCCACAACATTAAGGTATTACAGTGTACCTATACAAGTATATATACAAGTCCAAGAAAAGGAGATAATGTAATCCTACTGAGGCTGACAACTGCTGCCCTGCTGTTAAGCAGTTCTGCCATAACCTTTGCATAAGTTAAGAGGCTTACACCAAAACAAGTCTCTGCCAGGTCAGAAATGTCATGGTTGCAAGTTATACTGACCATGCCAGGCAAGTTAGAAAAGTGTTACCTCAGAGGATGGGCAGTAATAAATGTCAGAGGGTAGATATTAGTGTAAGGGGTTTGGTAGAATATGAGTCCTCCCAACTAATAAAATAAGCACTGATTGTAACATGTTGTCAGATGTCAATCTGTTAACCTAGCAATCAATCCAACTCAGTCTGATATCCACAGAACTGAGGGTAGGAAAAATGGTCTGTCACAAAAAAAACACTTGAGGGCATGATGGGGGCGATGGCATCACCTGATGACATCACCTGTTGCCGTTGCCGTTTCTCATTCCTTCCATGCCCATGCTCCTTATCCGTAGCCTTCTTCCTCGTTTGAAAATCCTCAAAGTTGTCAACCCTAGCATTACAGCACCTTTGCTGCCTACTACGCGCGCTCGCGGTACCCTTCCTAGGGCTGGTCAACTGTTCCATCGTTTTCCAGCGCGTCTCACAAATTCACCGCCCCCCTCATTAAATTCTCCGCCACAAAATGCGACATTATCTCAACGCTTGAAACATCTGATAAAGTCTTATGGTTGGTATGCCCTTGGGGTTTACCTGATTTTCTCTGCCCTCGATTTCGGCGTTGCGTTTGTGGGTATCAATTTACTTGGAGCAGATTATGTGTCGCGTGTCGCAGCACAGGCCAAGCACATGATAGTTAATCTATACCACTTCAGACCTGCGGAGCCTGGTCGTGATGAAATTGACCGAGCCAACCATGGGGACCAGGGAGGTTCGGAGGGGCTGTACGCCATGCTGGTTTTGGCTTACACTATCCACAAGACACTTTTCTTGCCCATGCGTATTGGGCTCACGGCGGCATTCACCCCTCGTTTTGTGGGATGGTTACGAAGAAGGGGCTGGATTAGAGGTGCCACTTCAGAAGTGCGCAACATGGTGCGCCAGAGGAGAGATAAGAATTGAAGTACATATAATTAATTATTTTTCCGTTTGATTGCAAATCAACCGGTATGCGCCGCCCTCCTCTCTTTCCCTCCATGTCCTTGGCCAGACTCTGTTCCACTGGTGTTCCTCGCAGGCAGTTCACTACACCATATCTGTATCGTAGATGGGTCTCGGCAGGTCATGGCGAACAATACGGTAGCTTCTCCAAAGAAGGTCTGTTGTGTGTGTTGGAGGCCGAAACATTCAATGAAATGTGAATCAGATTTTGCGACTCCGTTTTGGCGTAATGTACTCATCCTGGCTGGTGTTGTCACTGCTGCGTGCAAGTATGCACCGGAGCCTGGAGACAACATCTATCTTACCCGCTGGATTGCAATGTACACAACCCCTTCGAGGGAATGGGTGCAAATAAATATACAGAACACGGCACTCCAGGCAGAGGTGGCTGACAATACCCGGCTGACGACAAGTGCAGGGCGGCCACCGGTGCACCGATACAGGTATCCTCAGTGAGTTGTGTACACCAACGACTACGCGAAAACCAACTTGTATGATTTACAGGGCATTTGAACAGGCCTCGCCGTTCCTTGTCGGAGTGGGTACGCAGGCAGATCTGAGTGATCTTGTTGTAAAGTGATAGACAGTGACTGTGAGAATATATTACCAAATCCAGAGACAGCATGTTTTGTAGCTGTCCAAACTGCCCTTGATGTAATTACATGTATGCCCTGACTCGCTAATTGAACTCCATGGCTCCCTCCTCAGCATCGCGTGTGTTCCTCCTCGCTACTTGGCTTTTGTTCGTTCATGCCGCCTTCCCCAAGGTTGACTTTGACCGCATGGGCAGGGTCGGCCTGGCTGGTGCCTTTGCTGGCTTCGATTTCTTCTCAAATTTATCTGTCGCCTTTGACCCAGCAACCTCAACCCTCTTTTCTTACTCCTCGGATACTTCTTTGGCCCGCCTCGCTTCAACAAACCTGGGAGGCAGAATCAACGCTGCTTGTGACCTCGACGGTGTCGCCTATTTCGGTGGCTCCTTTACTTCTCTTGCGGGCACCTCCGCGACCAATATTGCCTTGTACAATCCTTCCTCAAATTCCTTCTCTGCTCTCACACCCAATTCTCCAAACGGTGAAATATATTCAGTCTTCTGTGATCTGCATGAAAAAAAGGTATGGGCGGGTGGCAGCTTTACTTCCCCAGGCTCTGCCGTTGCCGTTTGGGACCCTCAGACCCAGTCATGGAACCCTCCTCCATTCCAAGGGTTATCAGGAGCACAATCTCGTGTTAACTCTATAACCACCAACTCCTCTGACTCTTCCATTTTCTTCGCCGGTTCCTTTGTGACCGTGTTCGCTACTGGTTCACTCAGTACTGCTCACAATCCAAATGTGCCATTCTCTGCTGGTGCTACACCTTTTACTTCCTCCCTTGTCCCTGTTCCGTTGCAAAGCGCAGAAGTTGATGGCTCTCCCTCCACCTCAGAACCTGGATTCAACAACATCCAGAATATTCTCTGCCCAGCTGGACCAGATGGACCAGGGAACTCGTGGTTTGCGATTGACGGTGGGACTCCTTTGATCATTGTGCGGGCCTACTCCTCTATCTCTGCCAATGGTGTACGTCTTGGCAATACCTTTCAGTCCAATCACAGGACAACCGCCTTCAGGTGAGTGTCATATTTTCACCAGTCTTTTCCAGGTCCTCTGATCATCCATACCAGTGTGACGACTATTCCAGACAACCAAATACGGCCTCTTACCTATATTGATCGCACCACAAGTCAAAACCGGACTTGCACAGATCCCTGTCCTTTATCAACCGACTCCTCTCTGCTATATCAAGACTTCCTTTTTGATTCCACCTTAGAGATTACTGGTATCCAATTAACGCTCTTGAGTTTTGTCGGAAGTGGCCCTGGCTTACATCTACTTCAACTCCTTTCCTCTGGTGCATTCGCTTCTGCCGTCGAACAAGAAAACGGTCAATCATGCTTTGCGCCTAACCCTTCGAACACCAAGAGAACAGGGAACTGGGTTGCTAAGGTTGCGACTACAGGCATTGCAGGAACCACCCAGACAATTCTTACCTCCGATTTTGATGTCGGAACTCCTTCAGCTTCGGGACCTACCTTCACATGGTTACCTTATGTATCTGCCGAAGGAAATTATGATGTCAGCCTCCTGATACCTGGTTGCACAGATTTTCTTGACTGTGACTCTCGAACAAGCGTCAAAGTCACTATCTTCCCTGGTGAAGGGCTTCCTCCCGTTGTCACCACTATTTCACAGCGAAACCATGTTAACAATATCGCTCAGATTTACAGTGGACCAGTCAAGCCGTCTGGTCTTGATTTCGTCATGACCATTACCATGGCCTTGGCTGACCAGCCCGAGGGATCTGGCAGCAATGGTCGATATGAGATTGTTGCTGACCGCGTCCAGCTGGTGCTTAAATCTGTTGATTTCATGGGGTCCAACACCTCTTCCAATGGACTTCAGGGCTTCCAGCATGGATTCGGGTTTTTTGAGTGGCCCCGGTCTTTGGCATCTGATAGGAACAGTCGTGATGTTTCCCAGATGCTTCTCAATTCTTCATTGACACCCCTCGATAGCATTAGCGTTGAGATGAGCAATGGCATCGGTAACCTGACACAACTAAATGGATCTGATATCAGAGCTGTCGCTCATCATCCTTCTGGTCTCATTTTCCTCGCTGGTACTTTCCAGCTTTCCTCGGGTCCTGCTTCGGGAGCTTCGAATATTGTGATGTACAGAGATGGACGACTGGTTTCGATCGCGAATAATGGTCTGAATGGACCTGTTTTTGCATTATTGATTGATCAAAATCGCCTTTATGTCGGTGGGGCATTTCAAGACACTGCTGATGCATCGACTGATGGACGGCTCCGAAGTATTGCTGCCTATGAGATTGATCAAGATACTTGGACACCAATGGGTTCCGGCGTCGACGGTGTTGTCAATAGCTTGAGTTTGGGTAACGGCTTTGTTGAGGTCGCTGGTTCGTTCTCTTCCGCTAGTGACGCCACAATATCGAGTTTGGCTATCTGGAATATCTCAGCGAATACCTGGTCAAGTAGTGGAGGATTTGTCGTTGGTAACATGTCTTTAATATCAAACGGCACCTCACAGCAGTGGGTTGCAGGCAACGTGGTCAGCTTTCGCAAGTTCGGCGCAAGCGGCGTTGCTATGCTAGAGAATGGTAATGAAAATGAACCTCAAGTTGACCTTCTCCCCATATCACTCTCTGGAACCCGATTGGTATCCAACAATATCTCCAATAGTCGTCGTTCTTATGTCCGTTCCGCTTGGGTGTCACACACGCCTTCCCGTAGCATGGTCACAAGGCAATTGTCTGATACTCCATTGCCGTCCCTTCTCCCAACAACCGCTCCTTTTGTCCTCACAGGGGCCTTCTGGACCAATGGCTCATCATTGGCGGAAATCACAATCCTGGGCGGCAATTTCACGTACAATACCCAGGACAATACCCCCTTTTCAGGTGTCCTTCTTTATGATACCGAAACTAGATCTGCGTCTGGTCTCTCTGGTCCACAACTCAATGGTGTTGTTCGTTCATTGTTTGTTGATGGTGATCTTCTTTACGTTGGCGGTCAGTTCACGATCTCTGGGACAAATGCCGATGGTTTAGCAATCTACGATCTAGTCGACAAACGGTGGGATCTCAGTGGCCTTCAACCGCTACAAACCAGTGGTCGGGGATCTCCTATTGTTCGCTCCATTTCCAAATCAACATCTCAGACCAATTCTATCATTGTTGCCGGTACATTCTCCCGGGCTGGATCGCTCCGGTGCGAAGCTGTCTGTCTCTACGATACAAGTAGTCATCAATGGAATGTACCTGGCGCGGGGGTTTCTGGTCAAATCATGACTGTGGCCTATGCTGGTGTAGGTCTCGAATTAAATTTTTCATTGATTCAATGCATTGATTCTCTACAAGAGCAATCAAGAACTCCTCATAGTTGGAGGATCCCTCACCATAAATGGTGGTACTTCTTCTAGTGTCGCTCAATTTTCTCTGGAAAATTCGACCTGGATACCCTTGGGATCACCTTCAGATATTCCTGGACCGGTTGTCGCAATCGAAGTCAACAATTACAATGCGAGTAGTATCTTTGCTGCTGGGAGGTATGTGAAGATTTTTAACGTGCCACTGTGCTCAATCTTCCTGCAGGACATTTGATGACTCGGATACTTTCTTGTCGTTCTGGAATGGTGCTAATTGGACAACACTTGGTATCTATCAGGAGTTGCAGTACGGGGATGTGCTCTGATGCTTAAATTAGACTCGAACATGAATGCGGACACGTCCGTATCTCAGCTTGCGATGGTACCGCTGCAAAATACACATACAGCGCAAGGTATCATTGAGCCCGACCGTATGCTGATGATGTCCGGTGCATTGCTAGACTCTGGGAATGCGTCATCGGTTCTTTTTGATGGACAAACATTCATTCCTTACGTTATTTCAACAAATGCAGACGGCGAACCCGGTTTCATCGCTTCCTGGTTCCACTCGCTTGCAAAATTCGATTTCGCGCAGCACAGTGAGTATTCTCACCCAAGCTGATCTGAGTTCTTGAATGCGTTTTTCGTAGGATTCCTGGCTACCGGTGTGGTCATCTTAATTTCCATTGCTATCGCTGCTGGCATTGTCTTCCTCTTGACTCTAGTCGGAATTCTTTGGACTCTCTTCTCTCGTCACGATGACAAGGTTAGATACGATATGACTGCAGAAGATGATGATGACGATTCGGCGCATCACCGTCCTTCTTCGCTGCTAGAGCATATCAATGCTGCTACACGTACGACCATATTAGGGTCAAGTAGTCCGTTTGGCAGTTACGGTTTAGAGAAGGAGGAGGATAAATCTATTCCAGTCGACGATCAAGATCCATTCGGCCCGGATGCCAGCAATTATCTTCGAGCAGAGACTCCTTCCGAAGTCATTGGTGGTCTTCTAGCAGATGAGAATAGTCGGATTGGTCATGTGAGATATGATTTTGCTCCAAATGGCGAGGGTGAACTCGCTCTGCAAACTGGTATGGAGGTTGAGATCCTGGACGACAAGGATCATGCGTGAGTTGACTGCCAGTTGACTGCCTTCCACTATTGTTATAGAATGTTGACCTTCTCGGATAGATGGTGGTATGCTCGGGACCTTCGTACAGGACGTGAAGGGATTGTACCTGCAGCTTATTTGTACTAGATCAGTTATTTTTATCGCTGCTCGTTTTTCGCATGTTTCGACACAATAACAAATAACACATATACCCAATCTTAAAATCATGGAAGTGAGATTAAATTCATTACGCGGTGTCCGAGCACAGTTCGCAAATCCTCAATAATTCCATCACTCTATCATATTAACTATTTTTTTATTTGATCATGGCCATTCGTTTGGGGAAATAAAATCAGAGGGGTGCGAGGTCAAATCACTGAAGCACTGGAAGACAATATGGCTGAGTAAGGAAATATCTAAGCCAAACTAGAAATCAACTTACGAGGATCTCTAAAGTGTTTCTGGTGATTGTGTACAAATCCAACCTTGGTTTTGAAATCTTCCATTCGTCGCTGATCGCGGAATTCGCGAACATGACGACCAGCTTCTCTAGCTTCCCCACGATTCCGTGCTTTGATAACGTCTTTTCCAGCCCCGTATGCACCAAATCCTCCTTTTCGAGGAACTTGATCCGAGTTTTTCTCTTTTAATAATTGACGAATGAGAGGAGCACCAGAATTTGAATCTTCAGGTTTGCCTCCACCCAACATACTGGAGAACGACTGTGCGTAATAGCGCTTCAATAATCGGTGCCCGATGCGAGCACCAGACGGGAGAACTAGTTCGAAATGTGAGTCACCATATGTGATCTGATCTCCAGGAAGGTCGTCATTATCATGACCTGGTTCTAAGGTGTCTTCGTCAATGATTTCATTCAATTGGTCTTCTGATGTAACCTCATCCTCATCCACGTCTTCCCATTCTTCGTCAGTTCCTTTCTTTTTCTTCTGCACGTAATCATCGGAATAGGATGCGGTGAAATCGTAGTAATCTGAGATCTCAAGCCGCTCGTGTTCGTTGTCGTACGCAATCTTGCAGTGTCCCTTGTCAATCATGTGTTTACGAACAGCATCTAATGTGCGAAACTGCCTTCCTTTACCACCACAGTAGATACAAACGTTGCCGACGGCAATCTTTTCACCAAGGTAAGCAATCAAACCAGTAATGTCGACAAGATAATCTGCATCAGGGATAAAGAAAGAATGCCCAATGGACATATGAGTCAGATTGCTTTCAAGGCTAGAAGATTGTTCGGAACAGAAGAGACAGTGGGATGAAGAGAGGCGAGAGCGAATAGCAGCTATTCGATCGTCAATCGTACGACTGATATCATCTTCCGTACCCGCCTCATCTACAGAAAGTAATGCAATTTTCTTTTCAATGGCACCACGGCCATATTGCAGTTTTGCTTTTGGTAGAGAGTTGGTACCCGACTGTTTGGATTTTGAAGCCGCTCGGACTTCGTTCTCCTTGTGCTTTCTAGACTGGAGGTGGGAGCGGTACGAGTTGTCTGTTGTATAGGTTTTGCTGTGGAATTGTTAATTGTTGGATGTCGCTAACTCGGTCCTCGAATGACTCACTTGCAGACCTCGCAGACCTCGCTTCTGGGAGAGGACCCAATCGTAGTTTCTTCTTTGTGGTCTAGTACTTTTTGACTGAAGATAGCGAGAGCGACTGGGGGAAGACCTGCTACTCGACGTTTCATGTTGTAGCGGTGGTAGTCCGACTTGTAATGATTTCCTGAAGGAGGGGATGAGTGTGATTAGCAGATTATAACTGGTAGGATTACTTGCGTTGCTCCTCTGGAGATATAAAGGCGATGGAACATGAGAGACAAGTGTAGAATGATTGATCTGCTTGTGCCATGGATGAAAGATCAGTGCCAGAATCTTTATTGAATGATGACAAAGCATGATATGTTTCTGATATGTTTCTTTCCTGACCGTGGGGTCACGTGGCAGAGATGAGCCATCCGTCTGTTCACCAGCTCTATGAACGTCTCGACACAGTCGGAAAGGGTGGCTATGGCTCAGTTCACAAAGGCAGGCACATCCCAACTGGAACAATTGTTGCTCTTAAAATCATCAACCTCGATACTCCCGATGACGATGTAGCCGACATCCAGCGCGAAATCACTCTCCTCAGTCAGCTTCGTGACGTACCTAATATTACACAGTATTTTGGCTGTTACATGGACGGGCCTCGCGTTTGGATTGTCATGGAGTTTGCTCAAGGCGGTAGTGTTGATGCCCTCATGAGAGCAACTAAGGACGGTTGCCTCGAGGACAAGTATGCCTCCGTCATTATTCGAGAAGTCTTGGTCGGACTGAGCTACCTTCATAAGGTGCCCGTCATTCATCGCGATCTCAAAGCAGCCAACATCCTCATCACTGAAACTGGAAAAGTCATGATCTGTGACTTTGGTGTTTCTGCTCTCCTCACCACATCCACCAGCAAGCGCAACACTCTCACTGGTACACCCTATTGGATGGCCCCTGAGGTGATTCAGAGTGTCAGTGCATACGACACAAAGGCCGATATATGGAGTCTTGGCATCATGGTTTACGAAATAATCAAAGGGAGCCCTCCTCACTCCAACCTGGACCGTTTCCAGGTTATGGAACTAATTCCTCGGATAAAACCGCCTCGTCTTTCTGAGCAAGAAAGCAGCAAAGATCTGCGAGACTTTCTGTCTCATTGTCTCAAGGAGCTTCCCACTGAAGTGCGTTGTTCTTCTAATCGGCTAGGATTGAGGTTGAATGTGTGAGCAGAGATATCCTGCGGAGGACCTTTCAAAAACAAAATGGATCAAATCTGTATATAAAGTCAGCTTATCTATTCTTCAGGAGCTTGTTATGCGGCTCAAACAAGCGGGCCCAAGAGCTAGCCTTACTGCACCATTGGATTGGGAAAAGGAAGTTGATGGGTAAGTTATGGATCCAAGCGCAGTTTTTCTTGTGAGTGCTTATCCTGGAATCAGCCCAATCGTCGACGATGTAGGTGGCTGGGAGTTTGAGACGTTACATAGTCAAAATATCTCCCAGCCTATTGAAAGATCTCATAGTACTCTACTTCCAATTGAAACTCAAGATTCCGACACCATTCGAGCACCAGGCCCAACTTCTGCCTTACCTACCTCTTTGCGTCATTTATTTGAATTTAGCCCTCAGGTCGAAGAGTCCTTCTACCCTAAGCCCTTGTCAATGAACCTGCTACAGCCATCTACGTCTCCTACTACAACACTCATCCAGGAAAATCCCAAGTCCTCAGCATACCAAGGTGGCCTATGGCCTGGCAACCAAATCACGAAAGAGGTTTCTGATTCAATGTCTGATACTGCATATAATCAAAGTCGACAAGCTCCCGATGAGCTCTTCACTTCAGCGGATACGACGGGCACTCTTGGTGTCATGAATGCAGATTATCTTCCAACATCCTCCATTGAAATCCCAGATTTGGATGGGCCTCCTATGATCACTAGACCTCTCTCTATCTCATCCGACAAGCATTCTGATGAGGCATCCAATTCCTCGCCATCTCCAACAAAAATTCATTTGCAACGCCAACGTTCTCGAAGCAACACTGAAACACCAGAACATCATCTTCATGATCGTAATCTTGCTTCTCCTGCGGCTTTTCGATTTCCGCTAAATCCGAACGCAAAAAATAAGAAGCAAGATACCGACGCCTTTGTACCTGTTCCAAAGCCCATTGTGCATTTGCCAAGTTCCCATCAGGCTACACATTCACTAGATACACCATCTCGCCGAGCTGTCATCCAGCCGTTCGTGCTACCCTCCATGTATCGTGCCCGTTCTGCCACAGCCGTGCAGCAAGTACATAATCGTCATGGTTCTAAACCTCCGGATATGAATGACGAATCCCTATCCGAACCTTCAAAGCTTCCCATTCGTGTTCTGGCAGAGCGCACTGGCTTTGAAGCATCTTTGGGAACTCCAGGTTTGAAAGATGTACTTAAGGTGAGTCAGCTCAATCCTTGATCAGTTCTTGTACCCACCAATCTCAATGCAGATTCCGTCACTCTCTTCTGAACACCGCCTTGGCTTCAAGGATCTATTACCACCGTCACCTTCTGTTTTTGCTGCTTCACTTCGTAACCCTACATCACCTGCAATTTCGTCATGCACGGATCGTTGTCGCTCAGCAACTGTGATGCGACAGACTTCTGATGAAGATGTTCCAGGATTTCGCTCTGCTTCACCTAATACGTCGAACTTGACAAATAAGCCAGAATTCACGGAAGACAAGTCTTTCGCTTCTCCTCTCCCTACCTTCGTCGATGTGTCATCTATCAGACCTCCAGATTATACTCTCCTAATGAACTGTAGTCGAGAACAACTTCAAAATGATATGACCCAAACAATCGAACAACTAGCCAACTGGTTAACAACTTTAAAGGGTGGGCTGACTTCAATATTGAACAACATACATGATGATGTGATTGAGGAAGAGCAAGAACCACTTTCGGCTTTCGACAACAGTCTGAGCCATGGCACTGGTCAAGAGATAGCCGGGGTTTGGCCATAGAGTTTCAGTCATGTATATCCTGTTAAAATCCTACACGGCTAGCCTAGCGGATAAATAACTAGATGAATTGTTTGTTTTGTAGATATTCAAAGATGATTTTGACGGCATCTTCAATCGAATACTCATTTGTATTAATATATATCTCAGGATTTCCTGGGCTCTCGTAGGGGGCAGATATGCCAGTGAAATCTTGTAGTTATAAGATGGCTGGAAAATGGGACTTGATTCTTGGTCTCTTACCTTGAATGAGTCCAGCCCTAGCTTTCTTGTAGAGGCCCTTGGGATCTCGCTTCTCCACAATATGCAACGGAGCATCGATGAAAACCTCCACAAAAGGGATCGAAGCAGATTCGTGCAGCTCTCTAGCAATTTGTCGGTCTTTACGGTAAGGGGAGATGAAGGCAGTTATCGTGATAGCGGAAGCATCTGAGAACAGCTTGGAAACCTATGATTCATTCCGTACCTGTGAGATCATCCAGTGTATAGGACTATTGGACAACGCACCTCTCCTATACGTCGAATATTCTCATTCCGTGACTGCTCATCAAATCCTAGATCCTTGTTTAAACCAAATCGAATATTATCACCATCAAGCCGATAGGTAAACTTTTTTAGATGTAAAAGGTGTTGCTCTAGAGCACATGCAATTGTTGACTGAGGAGTTATGAGATCGGTGGAAGCTGGCAACCCTGAAGACATCGATTCTCGCCTTTCCACTTGCACTCAATCCGGTCAGCCAGATAGTGACACCCTTCTGTCCCAATAATTCACATCTCTCCTGCCCAGTCACAGAACCTAACGATTGTTTAAACTTAAAATGAAAAAATCTTTCAGAAGCGCACCAGGGTGGAAAGTGATGTTGGTAGTGGTCATGAAACTTGTGGTTGAAATTTAGTAATAAAAACTAAATTATTCTTTTTAAAAAAAAATATTACTCTCATTATGCATTGATGTTTTTACCACCACCATCCCCTAGGGGTCATCGTCGCTCCTTGATCTCATACCACCATCATCGACGGTAGTGACCGAGAACAATGTAGCAAATACATACCCCTTCCCTCCCCCTCTGTCTGTAAGTACTAGCGAAAACAACATGAACTTCCAAGACACCTTAGGCCGAAGCATATCTCATGCCAGCGTAGGTCAACCCAGAGATAAATCCACTTCATCCCGTGCATCTGGTGTCACTTTGTCATTGGCCATGGATTACTGTGATAAAGTAGCCATGGAGAACAATGGTTCATGGGCTGAACAAATAGACATTGAACTAAACAATCTGAAAACCCAGGACTCCTAGAAAACCAACCCCTTAGACAGGGACATCCCCCACTTCTCCTTCAACCCTGGACAAACAGGAACAAACAACTCATCTCTGTTGGATGTCACCCCTTCTGTCATCCCTTATAATGCCAAGCAACCTGTAGACCTAGCATTATAGGATGTTAATTATAGTGTGGTTTCTATATTTGGCACAAAGGAATTCTTTGCCCATGATGTAGCTAATATTACCTTGTTTCTTCAATGTTCTGCCATGTACATCAGACAGAAAAATCTAGTAGGTGGAGATCCAAATTCTCTCCTCCAACTCAGTTTCTTTGGTGATGTTATATAAGAGTTTCCATCAGCTATCTACAGAGTACAGTAGAACAAACTTGTCATGACTTGTCTTGGACAGGCATCTGACATAAATGGCACTGGTTGTCATGACCTAACAGCTGTGGGAATATAGAGAGGCACTCTGGGAAGTACTAATATATTTTGGGATGATATGGAAATAGACCTCTAACAGACCCACATGTTATTAGATAGATATGAGAAATACAGGTAAATATAAAGTATCTAGTCATATATAATTACCTAGCTAGTTCTTTGTATAGATAAGTAGAACAATGCTAGAAGAACTCTGTTGGGTTTTTGTTAATCTTCTCTGGTTGATTATTATGACCCCAGTGTTATGAATTGTCTCTTTGAGCCATTGACTAGCTATTATGGCTAAGTCAATATTTATATTTTATTTCATTTATTTTCTTATTTCTAAATATAGTGACAAGACAAGGCTGAACACAAGACAAGATGACTCAATATGTCACATCACCCTCCCACTATGCTATGACACCCTGAGTCACACCCCAGTAACCCCCAAACTCCTAATCCCATCACTAGTACTATACAGTCCCACTACTTATAACTACAGACCAATCTCTTATACACCTTAGTTTCGTTCT